>Ga0315308_1001035_pt1 | contig 15992 bp, 17 predicted proteins | sample TDP3_MG_FD_203078 | JGI IMG/M metagenome (GOLD analysis project Ga0315308, IMG submission 203078) | Freshwater sediment microbial communities from Lake Towuti, South Sulawesi, Indonesia - TDP3 | ecosystem: Environmental > Aquatic > Freshwater > Lake > Sediment | place: Indonesia: South Sulawesi... | reverse complement strand
TTCTATCCAAAGAGGGCTCGCGCCAGAATGGCGGCTATTATCAGTGCCACAGACAGAATAACGACTAATTCAGGGCGAACTTTTATGCCTTGGGTTTCCTCTTCAAAAAAGCGCAGCAGACCGGCGCTCGCTGCAGGCATGGGGGCGCGTTTCTCCCGTCTCTTGCCCCTTCGACTTTGGCTCATGTTAGGCAACCTTTGAAGTTTCTATCGGTATAGGCAGTGTTTTGGCTAATTAATGTTGTGTTGTTTGTAAAGTTTTATCTTGCCAATCCAAGATGATATAAAGTTGCTAGAGGTGTTTTTTTGAACTCGCCTCGAAAAGCCTATGAAACGACGTTTGAACTGCTTCAGCAACATCACAAGTGGTTTCAGCAGAACATTCCACTCATCGCAAGCGAAAACGTGCCAAGCCCAGCCGTACGAGAAGCGTTGCTGACTGATTTCGGAAACCGTTACGCTGAGGGCTGGCCTGGAGAGAGAATCTACGCTGGCTGCGTCTACATTGACCAAGTGGAGCTCATCTGCAACGACATGATGAGAAAGTTGTTCAACGCTGAGTTTGTTGATGTCCGCCCTATCTCCGGGGTCGTAGCAAACCTGGTGGTTTACACGGCTTTCAGTGAACCCGGCGACGTAATGATGGCGTTGTCAATCCCAAGCGGTGGACACATAACAATGGGAAAAAAGGAGTTGGGGGGAACAGCCGGCGCCGTTCATGGCTTGGTCGTTGAGTACTTGCCGCTCGATTACAAGGAAATGAACATTGACATTGAAAAGGCAAAGGAGAGAGTTGCAAGGTTGACTAAGGAAGGGAAGCCGCCTAAACTCGTGATGTTCGGCGGCAGCGTTTTCCCGTTCCCGCATCCAGTTAAGGAATTAGCAGACACTTTTCATGAGACTGGCGCAACAGTGGGTTATGATGCTGCCCACGTGGCAGGCTTGATTGCAGGAGGCGTTTTCCAAGACCCGCTGCGCGAGGGAGCAGATGTGGTCTCCATGAGCACTCACAAGACGTTTTTTGGCCCCCAGCATGGAGGAGTGCTTTCATGGAACAAACACGCGGACAAGATTAAGCGTGCCACTTTTCCTGGCATGGTGAGCAATCATCATCTTCACGCGTTGGCTGGAGTAACAATAGCCTGCGCTGAAATGCAGGAGTTTGGCAGAGACTATGCCCACCAAATTGTTAAGAACTCGAAGGCTTTGGGGCAGGCGCTTTATGAGCGAGGCTTCAACGTTTTGGCTGAGCACAAGGGCTTCACCGAGTCTCACGTGATTATCATCGACATAACCAAGTATGGAGACGGCGGAACCCTGGAGAAAGAGTTGGAGAAAGCAAACGTCATTATTAATAGAAACCTGCTTCCATGGGACATTAAGGAAGGACGCCATTTCATGAACCCTGGTGGAATACGTTTGGGCACGTCTGAGGTTACGAGGCTTGGAATGAAGGAAATCGAGATGCAAGAAATCGCTCAATTCATAAAGCGAGTTGTTATCGACAAGGAAGACGTTGAAAGAGTAAAGGCTGACGTGCTAGAATTCAGAAAAGACTATCAAAGGGTGCTCTACTGCTTTGAAAACGCAACCGAAGCCTACAACTATATCAAAATCCGCTGACCCAATTAAAGTATGGACTATAGGGCATAGCAACAGATCCATTGAAGGATTCTTAGAATTGCTCAGAAAACACGACATTCAGGTTCTCATTGAGGTGCGCAGTTTCCCAACATCGAAGATTGAACACTTTAAGCGCGAAGAAATGGAGCGTTGGCTGCCAGAAAACGGCATTGAGTATGTTTGGTTAGGCAAGGAGTTAGGCGGATACCGACGAGGAGGCTATAGAAAGCACATGAGAACTAAACTGTTTAAAGAAGGAATCAAGAAACTGCTTGAAATAGCCGCGAAAAAGAGAACGTGCATAATGTGCATGGAAACCAACCCAAAATACTGCCACCGACGTTTTATATCGGCTCACTTAGAGAAAAAGGAAGCCAAAGTCGTACATATAATCGTGAAGGGACAGACAAGCCTTGTCACATTCTAAATATGCGCGAACGACTTGGGCTGTGTTTTCTGCTTATAGTACGCTTATCCAATCAGCTACGGTGTGCAGTGCTGCCGGTCCTAAAATGTTTCGTGTTCTTAACATTAAGAACCCTATCAACAGGGAAAAGGGCAGTAAGGACATTGCGCTCACAAGAGCAGACAAAGGCTCTAGCCCAACAGCAAAGATTCTTTGAGGAAGGTGAACCAAAGCCATAATTGTACTTGCAAGAACGAACCCTCTTAGCTCTCCAAGCCAGATGGAACAGCGAATTTGGAGGAAGCCCCGAAACATCAACTCTTCTCCCAAACCAACAGCCAGATAGTATATGAAGGCGTATAGGGTGTTACTGCTCAAGAAACGCTCAAGAACCCGTTCAGGTGTGGTGCTCAAAACTACAAGTGACAGAGAAAGCACAAGCCCGATTCCCAAAGAGAGCTTCATGTTTTTTCTAGTAACTCCAACAGTTTCAAAACTTTGTTTCTTGGTTCTGATAATGACGACAATCGGAATGATAAACATTACAGCATAGGCGCCCCACTGTCTTAAAGCTCTTTGAAGATCGAATTGCGTTGGAGTTCCCATTGGACCGCCAGCACTTTGTGCTAAAAAGAAGAATGCCACACCGATGATTAAAAAAAGACCAACAGTATACCCAATTGCTAAAGCAGCATCTTTCCAAGGAGTAACAAATTTGATCTCTAAACTTTCAGGCTTACGGAGCCTAGTTATAAACCATACCAACAAGAAAAAGCAAGCTGTAAAAACCATTGACATTAAGAACTGCAGTATTTCAGAAGGCATATGACAAGTGTAAACCATGCTAAAAATTTAAAGTTTCTGACCATTACACAACTACTGGAGCTGTGAGGGGTTAAGAGAATGCACATTAATGGATTTCAAGAAATGATGAAACGTGTTTATTTTCACCGTGACTCAGAGCGAGGAACGAGGGGCACATACAACTGGCTCGTAGACGAAGTCGAAGAGCTGGGAACTGCTGTTAAAGAAGGAGACCCCAAGGCCATGATGGACGAGTTCGCCGATGTTCTCGCTTGGCTAGCATCCCTTGCAAACATTGTTGGTGTAGACTTGGAAGAAGCTGCAATGACAAAATACGATGACAAGTGCCCAAAATGTCACAGATCACCCTGCCAATGCCCTCTTTCCAAACACACCAATTAGTGCGCTTTGAGATTGACCAGTCTCTGTTGCCCCACGCCTGTTAATTCCCACGAAAAAGGTCTGTTTCCCTTTCGAGTCACAACTTTTTCAGCCTCGAGAAGACGAAGGTGATGAAGCACAATGTTATAGTTCAATCCCGTTGCGCTGGCAACGTTTCTAGCATTAGATGCCGCCTTCTCTAAAGCCAAAATTACACGTGTCCTAGCGGTAAGCCCCAGTTTAACGTTTCTCTTCTGCGACAGGAAAGCCTTGGGATGAAAACTCGCCTTCAACAATCAGCGCCCTCTACTATGCGAAGTCTTTGAGGCTGACTTGCCTAGGTTTCTTGCCCTCAAATAAAGAATCAACTTCTTCCCGAACCATTGCCAAACGCTGCAGGTAGTATGAGGGCAATTCGTATTTACGTATTAACTGTTCAGCCGCCTCAAGATATTTCTCAATGCCACCTCGATAAACAGTTAAAGTTAGGGCGCCGCCGCATTCGGGACACTTTCCCTTCAAAGGTATTCGCCTAAACTTTTTGTTGCATCCTTTGCAGCGAAAGCTCTGGGAGGAAAAAGCCCTCAGATTACCTGATACGTCCCGCATGAAGTGGGTTGTCAAGACTTTTAGGGCGACTTTCTTTGCGTCAACAGCTTCAATTTTTTCAGCCAATGCCAACTGGCTGTTGAGTTTGTCTGTCATTCGTTCAAGCTTCTTGTACATGCTCTCTTTGTTGCCCATGTTTATGTCGGAAACAGGAACGGTGTATCCGTAGCCCTCAAACTGGGCTTCTGTGCCCAATCGGTGCTCAATCATGTCTATGAAGCTGCTAACCGTGTGAGGCGAAGCTTGCTCTAAAGTTTTCTCATAGAAGGCTAAAGGATAAACTGAAGCCACGTCAAACTCATGTGCTTGACGCTGAACCTCAGGGGCGTTCACCACAGGAATGATAAACAACGGTGCGTCCATCATCCCACCAATCTGAGCTGGCAAGTACAACTTTGAGAAGTTCAGCACAGCGTCTAAGGCTAGCATGAGAGCGTCTTCGTCTCCGTCGCAGTCTCGCCGCTTGGCTGAATGCCAGAGAGGGTGCGCATAACAAACACTGAGTCCAGTAAAGCCCACAATCCTTCCGAGAATGCCCACTGACGTGTGGGGAGCCAAGCCTAAAGCTAGTTGTCCAACTAGGTCTTCCACTTTTTCAACACAGTAATATGGGTTGAGACCATACACCTTCACGAGGAGTTCATCCAAAAACTGGGCTTCATGAACGAAGTATTCGGCGCACTTCATGGGAATGATAATGTCTTGAGCCTTCAACTCGCATATCTGTTGCTGATTTTCAAGCGGGTTTCCTTTGTAGTCGTGTGTGTAGCCTAGCGTTCGCAGCTTCTCTATGGATATATGAATTTCGGCAGCCTTAAAGTGTGTCAAAGGCGCGTTTGTGGCGTCAAACCTTATTGTGCCATCCTTGAACACTGACAAGTCGTGTTTGGCTCTCAAAAGCCCTTTTTCAACGATTTCAGCCGTTTTTGTTTGATTAGATAATCCCTTGACACCCTTCACAACGTCTAGAACTGGAAGACTCAGTCTTTCACAGGCTTCAGTTAACATGCCTTTCAAATCAACCTTCTGCTTCGCAAAGCTTCTTGCTGAACCTCCACACGCAGGACAGACTTCACCTTGGACAACTCTGCCACACCTTGGACAAATTTTTTCGAACACTGTCTCTCCCTGACACTTTGGGCACTTAGATTCAAGGCTACTTTCTCTACACATTGGACATCTTCGCTGGACCAGTTCTGCATCAAAGGGTCCTTTTCTCATCGCCTCCACTAGGTTTCGCTGTGGGCCTCCTGCAAGACCGACTGGAAAGAGAACGTGGACCATGGGGCGCATCTCACGCCTCTTAGCCTTTTCTGGACGCCCCATCCTTGCCCCAATTAATGTTGGAGCCTTTTCTCGAACAATTATTCCGCTGAGTTCTTCGATAATTTCTGAGACGGTCTTCGAATGAGACACTTTGGGCTTGGAGGAGTTCCAACCGAGGCATGTGGCAAATATTGATGCGTCTTCGTCTTGAATCTTGATTTTGCTCTCGGTGACGACGTGTGGCATACAGATTTTTTCCAGTAGCTTCTTCACTGCTTCATTTTGGCTGCCAGCAATTTCGTTTGGCAAGCCTTCGTTGATTTTGATTTGCGAGTCTAAAAGCCAATGCCGTAGCTGAAGCAAGTCTTCAGTTGCGATGCTGTGCCAGAAATAAGTGAAAGACGGGTGAAGGGAAACCTTCAGAACAGAGGCAAGCGCCACAGCCTCTTCAGCGCAGGGCTTATTCCCAAACGGGTCGCTTAAAAATGCTTCAAGTCTCGAGGATGAAATTTGCGTCTTAGCCGAAGCCTCACTGATGCTGCCGTCAAAGTCTCTCTGAACGACAGCGCGCAGTTCTTCACTCCACGACTCTTCCGTTATTCCAGACCGTGGCAAGGGTTTGTTGTTGTAAAGAAAGTCACCAAAGCTGACTAAGAGGTCTCCTACGAAAAGAATCTTGTCAATTCGGTCCTTCACCTGCTCAAAATTCTCCATCGACACTCTTACCACCGAGCCGCCTTTTAACCGCACAACAGGCGGCTCAATGTTGTCGACTGGGAGAACCACCCCTGCCTTGCCTGGACCTTCGATCCTCAGTTGGGTTCCAGCCGCGAGAAACTGTTGCAGAACCATCATGGTTGCAGGGTGAACGCCCAAAGCTGCGAGTCCAGTGTTTCGAGCCCGTCCGTAACGTAGTCTGAAGCCGCCGTGTCTTGAGGGAAACGAGAAAATGGGACGCCCAGCGATGACCTCTTCCATGAAGCCAACAGTTTTCTTCTCTTTTATCTCTCGAATTCTCTTCAGCCAATCCCATCCCTCAATTCCAAGTTTTTCAATGATGGTGCAAACTTTCAAAGAACGCCCAACGATACCGTCGTTTACCACACGGAGGGCTCCTCCACGCACTCGGTTTGTTTCGATGCGTGGCAGATTGCGAAAGGTTGAAACCTCAACTGGATCGGATTCTATGCCCGTGACCTCTACTGGAAGAGATTCCAGAGCGTTTCTCAACTCCTCATCGGAAACCTTGTATTGAAAGCGCCCGAGCGTTCTCTCGTAGAGACGAATCTCTTCAATGAATCGGGCGATTTCCTCGGCGGTTGGTTTGTATCGGTCGAGCCCCAGCAATCGGCGAACAAAGTCCCCAACGACAAGGGTTAATGCTTGCTCGGTTCCTCCAGCCGAGCGAATGGGACCAGCAAAGTAAACTGCCAAATATTTTGTTCTGTCGGGATTGTCTTTGATTACTACTCGAGCCACGCCTTGCAGAGGTGCGGCTGTGATGCCTTCCGTTAAGATTGCTAGGGCGGTTCTTATTGCTTGTTCAGCCGCCTCACGAGCGTGTAAGTGCCTAAACTTTCCGTAAACCACTTCTTCGGCGATTTTGAAGGCTAGTTCTTCACGAGGCATTGTCTGGCTGAGTCCCCTTATTCTTTCAGCCACGCCTGCTGGACCGGCCAATCCCTCAACTAGGCTGGCTAAGTCTTGTGCTACATCGATTTCAGGTGTGAGCGCTGGGTCTAGGCCTTTTTCTCGTGCTTTCTTTGCAACCTCGTATACTTCTTGGAGTTGAGACTCTATGGAAGCCGTGTATTCTTGGTATTCCTTGCTCATTTTGGCGTTCAAAGTCGGCCTCCATAATCAATTCGATGGGTAGGTGTTACTTGGCCTTGACGGATGTTACTATGGCGCTGATTTTTTCCTTGAGGTTGCCCCTTTTTTCGGTCACGGTGCCTGTAACGACAACTTCTGCTCCTGCGTTTACAATCTCTTTGGCTTGTCTGCCCGTTTTTATGCCGCCGCCAACAATTAAGGGAATTTGAACAAACTGCTTCACAGCCCTAATCATCTCAGGGGGCACGGTTTGTTTGGCTCCTGAGCCCGCTTCCAGATAGGTAAAGTGCATGCCAAAGTACTGCGCAGTTAACGCATACGCAGTCGCCAGTTCAGGCTTGTCATAAGGGATGGGACAAGCACGTCCTATGACGCTTACTGCTCCGCCTTCACCCACGGTGATGTAGCCGAGGGGAATTGCTTCTAAACCAAATTTTTTGATGAGTGGTGCACCCAAAACCTGGGCGCCAGCGATAAAGTATGGGTCGGAGGAGTTGAGAAGCGACATGAACCATATGGCGTCTGCGTACTTGCTTATGCCGGTCACGTTGTTGGGAAAGAGAATGACTGGAATTTTCACGGTTTTCTTTATGGCTTTCACAACTCGGTCCAGATGCGATGTAGATGTGACGGTTGAGCCGCCCACCATGATAGCTGCAGTACTACTTGCCTCCGCTTCACGCGCCGTGTTAGACGCTGTTTGAGGAGAAACTTTCTCAGGGTCTAAAAGCGTGATGTGTATGGCTCCGTCAGCCTCAATCTTGTCTAGTATGTATTTCTCTACGTGACCAATCATGAAGAGCCCTTTTTCACTCTGTTCCAGCTGGTTTTGTTTCGGTTGTTGTCGTTGTGGCTGTTGTTGGCGCTGTCGCCCTTGTGTAATACTTGTCTGTGAAACTTGAATACACATCAATTTCTTTGTGTGCAGGTTTTATGGGCACTTCACCCGTCAAGCCGCAGCTTCCACAACGGACTACACCCTTATTCTCGCTGCGCACCAACTCAACCTTCATAGATTCTTTCCCACATCTTGGACAGAGAAAAATCTTTGGCAATCTCTTCTTCGGAATGCGAACAACCTTCCTGCGACGTCTCCCCAAACAAACCCTCCCCACAACTTTAACAATGTTCTTTAACCTAAATCCATAGTTCAGTATAACATTTTCACTTAAATATTTACGCACCAAAATTCCTCCATCTTTCAAGATGACGCTTAAAGAAAAGCAGCTCATATTTGGAGCCTAATAGAGGGGCTAGGTCAACAGAGCGCACACACGTACAAAATATGTTTAACACCTCGACAACATAGCACTACCAATGAACAATTAACAACATAAATTAACCAAACAACGCTTACAATTAACACACAAAAGGTGAAACAACGTTGAGGCTCACAGAAGAAGCCTTAAAACTGGACCTACCAACAACAACGACCAGAATAAAACAATTCATCAAAGACTACGTACAAAAAACCAAGGCTAAAGGAATAGTGATAGGACTTTCAGGTGGAATAGACAGCTCTACAACATCAGCGCTAGCAGCATTATCCATAGGCGGTCGCAAAGTCACAGCCCTCAACATGCCAGAAGACGAAACCTACAACGAAATCGACGTTCAACATACAAAAAAAGTTGCTGAAAAATTTGAGTTCAGATTGAAAACAATCGATATTACGCCTATCCTGGAAGCCTATTACAAATCACTTCCAATATACGACCTACACGACAAACTGAGCAAAGGCAACCTAAAAGCCCGAACCCGCATGTCTTGCCTCTACTACTACGCCAACTACCTAAACAAAATCGTGTGCGGAAGCTCAGACAAATCCGAAACAATGATGGGCTACTTCACAAAGTGGGGCGACGTTGCAGCGGACATCTCACCACTCATGGACCTCTACAAGACGCAGGTAAGACAACTCGCCGCCCACATTGGCATACCACTCGAAATCATTGCAAAACCCTCCACTCCACAGCTTTGGCCTAGACAACTAGCCGAAGAAGAGCTAGGCATTCAATATGAAAATTTGGACTTAATCCTGCTGGGACTAGAGAACTTCATGTCTCCTAGAGAGATCGCCGACCAACTGACGCTTCCTCTTAGACTCGTAAGAGACATCAAAAGCCGATGGTTAGCCAGAGAACACAAGAGGCGACCACCCTTAACCCTAAAACTGGAGTACAGAACCATCGGAGCAGATTTCAGACTTCCATACACACCCTCACACTAAACTTATTCAAGCATCAATAAAATAAAGAATGGAGGAGAAAAGCAAATGCTAAAAGAAGTAACAGTCGCCCTAGCACAGATTTCCAGTCGAGTCGGAGACAAGGAACACAACATAAAAGAAATGCATAAAAAAATCAATCAAGCCAAAAGAAAGGGCGCCAACCTAGTTGTATTTCCTGAACTCGCCCTAACGGGCTACGTTTGTAGAGACCTTGTATACGAGTTAGCTGAACCAATTCCTAAGGGACCATCCATTCACCAAATGGCAGGCATCACGAGAAAAGAAAACGTGCACGTCATCTTTGGAATGGTAGAACAAAGCAGAAAGGCTGGAGGGGTCCTCCACAATACTGCAGTCCTAATTGGTCCAAGGGGGTTCATAGGCAAATACCAAAAAATGCACCTGCCAACTCACAGCATCTTCGAAGAAAAACGCTATTTCCGCCAGGGATACCAGACGCCGGTCTATGAGACAAACATAGGAAAACTGGGAATGATAATCTGTTACGACATCTACTTCCCAGAAATAACCCGCCTAATGAGACTCAAGGGCTCACAACTCATAGCATGCATATCTGCTTCACCATCAACACGGCGAGGATTCTTTGAAGTCCTAACTACGGCTCGAGCCATAGAAAGCACAGTTTTCCTTGCCTTCACGAACCTGGTCGGCGTCGAAGACGGTCTGCAATTCTGGGGAGGAAGCCGCCTTATTGCTCCAAGCGGCAGCATAATCGCACAGGCAAAATATGATGAGGAAGACCTACCAGTAGCGAAAATCAATTATTCTGACATGAAGCGTGTGGAAGCCTTCGTCCCGACTCTACGTGACTTGAGACCAGAACTGTTTGACGCCTTAAAAGAAGAAGCCAAAAACCTCTAAGCAAAATAGGTATTATTCAAAAGCGTGATATCACACTACCGCAGAGCCTTCGCAACCTTAGCTATCCTGTTTAAAGCCTCTTCAATCTTATCATAGGCAGTGGCATAAGAAAAGCGTAGATATCCTTCACCACACTTGCCAAAGGCAGACCCAGGCACAGTTATCACATGCCCTTGCTGGACAAACAACTCGGCAAGTTTCTCTGAAGACATCTTAAAGTCTTCAATGTTGGCAAAGATGTAGAACGCGCCCTTTGGAAGGCTACAATGAAAACCCTCAATCTCATTCAAGCGCGAATACAAGAGCCTGCGGCGTTTATCAAACTCATCAACCATTCTTCTTATAAACTCCTGCGGACCCCTCAATGCCTCAAGGGCAGCGTACTGGGCTGGACCGTCGATGCACGCCACACAATATTGATGCACAAGCATCATAGGCTCGATCAGTTCCTTAGGTCCGTAAACATAACCCACCCGAAAACCCGTCATAGCGTAAGTTTTCGAAAAAGACCCCACAACCACTGTACGTTCTCTCATACCCGGAAAAGTAGCCAAGCAAAAGTGTTTCGCATCATCATACGTGATTTTTTCATAAACCTCATCTGAAATCACAAGCATATCACGTTCCACAGCCAGTCTTGCTAGCCTTGCTAAATCATCATGCAATAGAACTGCTCCGGTAGGATTATTTGGCGAGTTTATGATCATCATGCGGGATTTCTTTGTGATTTGTGACATCACATCTTCCTCTTCAATCTTGAAACTGCTTTTCTCTAGCAGAGGCATGAGAATTGGTGTTCCACCTGCCATTAAGACGCTGGGTTCATAACAGAGAAAGCCCGGATCTGGAATCAACACTTCGTCTTCTGGATTTATCAGTGCCTGCAAAGCTAGGTAGATGGCTTGAGTTCCGCCGACTGTGACTAAGACTTCACTGTCAGAATCGTAAGACAAGTTGTATTCGTGTCTAGCCTTTTCCACTAAGGCTTCACGCAGTCCTCTGATACCTGTTGTTGGAGGATAGTGGGTTAAGCCCTTATCGAGGGCAAGCTTGGCTGCGTTTAAAACATGCAGTGGAGGAGTAAAGTCTGGCTCGCCCACTCCCAAACTTATTACATCAGGGACACTTTCGGCTAGAGAGAAGAAGCGGCGTATGCCCGAGGGTTTTATTCCTCGCAGACGTGAAGCCGAATCAGAGCGCTTCAATTTTAATCTGCCTCATCATTTTCTTGCGTCTTCTCGCATAAAACGTTTACATTTGTAATGATGCTCGAGACCACAAGTTATTTGTGCTCGTATACAAAACTGTATCCTATCAGCAAGAGTTGCTGAGGGAAAGAAAAACGGTCAAAGAAAATGTGCAAAAATGGTTAATACGTTCAATAAATGACCCAATAGTCAAAATATTAGGAAAAAATAGCAATTTAACAAAAACACAGCTAGAAACTTTGTTAATTGATTTTTTGGCTGCAAATATTTTAGGAAAACCCCTGAAAAACGAAGAAAAGGCTCAATTGCGCTTATCGAAGGCCAAATTAAGCCGTGGTGCCTTCAACGCAACCCTCAAGCAGGCTAGAAAGAACGTAATTGAATCCATGTACACAATCATTCTTCTAGGATATTTGGGATTATTCAACAACACCCGCTTGGACCCTTACCTTGAAGCTGCAAGCAAATTGCACCATTACGTAAGCGCTTATAGAGACGTTCTTTCCAATGAGAAGGTGGCTGAAGAGCAGCAAAGAATTGTGAACATGCTTCGGGAGGAACTTGAACGCAGTCTAGAAGAACTTTCAGGTACGAGCGCTCTGTCTGAAGCGTGATGTCACAAATCACACCCACGCGAGCTTTCTTCACCAGACGATTCCATCTACGTAAGTTTTAATAACATAGAATGAACATTTGCTAGCTGTGATTTGTGATGTCACGCCTTTGCACTGTCTTTCGCCATATTGCTTTTATGAATTTGGGGATCTTCGAAGGAATCACGCAAACATCACAGTCAAGGATTGGCTTAACGGAAGCTTACATTCTTCTAGCAAGTGCAATTTTTCTTCTCTTCCTGACTGGTGTGACAACGGTGCTGTATTATCGGCGGATAAGAGGGGCTCAAGCAAAATACGAAAATGCCAGGGACGTTGTTGGCGATGTTGTAGTGAGCTTCAGCAAAGAGTTGCACAGACATGAAGAACAGTTGGAAAAGGCGAGTTATCGGACCGAGGGGCTTTTAGCAAAGAGCGAAAAGTTGGCGGTGAAAGTTGAAGAGCTTGGGAAGCAAACAAGCGACTTGGCTTCAAAAGTCGCCAACAATTACGAGGCGCAGTATCGGCTGATTAAGGACTTGGAAGACGTGAAAGACAAGCTTAACGACCTAAGGAAGGCTCAAGAGCAAATGGAGAAACAATTCTCTGAGGTGCCTGAATCAAAGATTGAAGCGGCAATACCCATCAAGAGAGAACACGCGTTAGCCTCATTGACCGAAACCGAGTTGCATGTGTTAGAGTTTATTGCCACAGAGGGGGAAAAAACTGCTCCAGAGATCAGAGATTTGACAAAGTTGACGAGGGAGCACAGTGCCCGTCTGGTGAAGAAACTGTATGAGGAAGGCTACTTGGAGCGTGACACTGGCAGGACCCCTTACAAATACCGAGTCAAGGATGAGATGTTGAAGATTTTGAAGAAAAGCGAGGCTAAGGCGTAGACAAACGTTGAGGATGGAATCATTCTTTCTTCTGAGCTAAGCTGACCCCTGCCTCCTGGAGCTTTTTAAGTTTCTCATCCATTTCCGATAGCGACCTTGACTGTGGAAGCCCATAGTCTACCTTTTCCCTTGACTCGAGATATTCAGGATAGTGCATTACCTTTATGGGAACTGCGAATCTTATTTTTGGTTCAGAGATGAGTAAGGCTTCTCCGACATCCAGCATTTTTATCTCGGTGTCGCTGTACTCGAGATAAGGCGTGTTTTCGGTTAAATAGGCTCGGTCTTTGCGCAATTCTGTCTTCATTATGACTTTTGTCCACAGTTCGGCGAAGACATCGAAGTTTATTCTCGAAGGTCTGGGGGTCACGGCGTTTAATCCAACCCGATACTTACGGTATGTGAGCGCTATGTCAGAAAATATGGTTCTGGGCTTGTTTGGGTCGAGAAACTCGTGAGCCTCCTCAAGCGTTATGAGAAGCGTGGGTAACTTCTGCCACTCTTCATAGTTTTCTTCCCACATACGCTTGTAGTGCTGAGCCACGGCAGAAGCTGCAAGGCATGTGACCTTGTTCTGTTCCTCTGAGCTTATGCCGGAGATGTCGACCAAACAAGTGATTCCCTTGCATATGTTCAGAATGAGGCTGTCAACAAAACTGTAATCGGAAGGGGGAAAGAGGTCGTGGGAGAGCGACGACAATTTTAGCATAAGGGCTTCGATAACGTGTTTCATTTTGTAGTCAGCAATTCGTCCCACACCAGCGTACCCTTCTGCACCGTAAGCCTCTCGAGCCTCTTCTATCCAAGTCTTGCCCACTTTTCTGAAGAGTTTTCGAGCCAACCTATATTGAGGAAGCCCAATGTCGGGAAAAAGGGTGATCAACTTTTCAGGAGTTATTGTGTATAAGCCAACTGCCATTTTTCCTTCTCTGGCCGAGTAATATTGAACCTTGCTGTGGAAAAGCGGATGGTCTCTCAAGCCTTTCTGTGGTTTTATTCCCTTTCCATCAAGCAGCTGCCCCGCGAAGTCAAAGATAAGAGCTACAGTTTTAGGACTATTGTCTACAATCTGGGCGTTTAAAATCAATTCAGTGTTCGTTTTTCCTGAGCCAGTCATCCCGAACATGCCCATCATGAGAGGAATAGCCTCAACGTTTATGCCAACAGAACCAAGCAACTGCTCTCCTGAACGCAAGCATCCAACCTCCAACTCTCCTGAAAGCTTCAAAACGGCGCAGTCTTCCTCGTTAGCAGTATAAACTTTGTCCCTGTAGTTTGGATTGAACGTTGGAGAACGAGCCTTACCTGCTCTCTTTTCCAAAAAGAGAATAGCCTCGACGCTTCTGTAAGACGAGTATGGTCCAAAAGCTTCCTTGCCTTCCGCTTCCCGCAGTTGCTCGATGGTGTCAAGAGTGGAACTACTCTCAGCGTTAACAACCCTCGCATAGAAGCTTCTTTCACCAGAATCTATTCGAACAATTTGCCCAAAAGAAAGGTTTACTGCTTTATTGAGAAAGAAAGCTACAGAGTCTCCCTTCGTTCCGCACACAAATCCAATAGGCTCAGACACGTTCTACCCACTCCAAATCAAACGCATGTTTTGCTCCGTGAAGCTCGTCAGGGAAGCTACATGCTAATTCTTCTCTCCGCAGCGCATCCAATAATCCCGCTTCTTTCAGAACGTTCTCAATCTGGTCATGATAATGAAGAAGCATTGCTTCAGCTGGGGCAGAAAACTTGTGAGCAAGGAACAAAGGAATGGGATATCCAAGGCATCGCGGGTCTTCCGAGACAAAGGTGAGTGGAGATAGCAGTTCAGCCACATCACGATCGCTAAGATACTCCATTATGTCGCAACGGAAGACACGAGGACTATCGTCACAAAGTTTCACCACGGATATGTCACCATAGAGATTTTCTTCTTTGTTGGCTTTCTTGATATGAGAATACACCCAAGCAGGATAAGGAGCAAGCATTCCCGTGGTCGCCATGAAGTCTCTACCCTTTTCATCGTGTAGAATAGAAGATCTTTTGCTTAAGGCTAGCAAATTAATGCCTCTGTTTTTGCACTCTTCGTAAAGCGAGACGCGAAATTTCTTCCCGCCGCCAAAATAGCCCCCGCCATCCAGTAGTACGTAATCACCACGGGAAGACCCGTTCCCGTGGTGAGAACATTCAAGTTCGTTGTGGGTGAGCTCTAAGGCCATCTGGCTTTCTAATTCAACTCTAACGTCTTCCAAATAATCACCACGGGTATACGCGTCTCCGATTATGGAGCACATTCTTTCAGCATAACCCCATTTCACGTTGCGCTCTTTAACAAAAACAAAACATGGTCGCATGAGGTAGATGCCCCAATTGTTTGCTCTTTTCAAGGTTCTCGTGGAACAATCAACTGCCAAAAACTGTCCTTCATAACTGTTCACTTTCTTTAAAGGTCTAATTCTTGAGGCATCTGGTTTAACAGCGATTATCCGCTCCTCTCTCACCTCGGCAGAGCCTGGGATTCGCCCCTTGTCTACGTATAATCTAAGTTTTTTCTCCATGTCAGCTAAGTCTTCATTTATCTTATTATTCATTCAAGTCACCCTGTACCCGCACCGTAGAACATAGGGTGCTATTAACTTCATAGAGTTGCCAGTTTATTTATTATCTTTTACTAGTTTTACGGCTTCTTGGGTTATTTGCGTTATTATTCTGTAGCGCCTCTTGTTTGATGCGCTGCTCTTAGCCAACATCCCCCGTTCAGCCATTCTAGAAAGGTATGTAGAAACTGTGCTCAGGCTTATTGGCTCCCTTAACTCTTTCTCATATAAATTTTGAACATCCCTCGACGAAAACCAGACTATGGGAAAGTTTCTTCCCACAAGAAGGCGGACTCTGTCCTGCTTGGACAGGTCGGAAATGGTTTGGCTCTCGCCTGTATTCACTCCGGGCATTCCGCCTAGCAGCTCTACAATATCCAAAAGACGAAGAGCCTTTTCTCTAGTCACCTGTCCCTCAAACGTTACTGTGTAACGGTTTCCTCCTCCGTCGAAGACCTCAACTCGCATTTTCTTTGCGGGCATCGATTTCCCTGACTCTTTGCTACTAACACTTCACAAGTTATAGCGATTGCGGTGAAAAAGCCTTAAAAGAAAAGCCTAAATCACCCATAAATTCGGACCCAGACTCTTTTTTGCACTTTATTCAATTCACAAGCTTCACAGGGACCTTACTGGTCCAAAAAGAACATAACTATTATCTTTTCCCCATTCTG
>Ga0315308_1001034_pt1 | contig 15995 bp, 15 predicted proteins | sample TDP3_MG_FD_203078 | JGI IMG/M metagenome (GOLD analysis project Ga0315308, IMG submission 203078) | Freshwater sediment microbial communities from Lake Towuti, South Sulawesi, Indonesia - TDP3 | ecosystem: Environmental > Aquatic > Freshwater > Lake > Sediment | place: Indonesia: South Sulawesi... | reverse complement strand
AAGGCGTCGGCGAACAGCGGTACCTTGAAAGAATGAAAAGCGCCAAGGACATCCCGTCCTTGTTAGCTGATCTACGCCGCACAGGATATCCGCCCGGCGCTCAACGAGCCTTTGTCATGGCCAAAGTCCTGGAACAGAACGACGTAGTCGTCGTAGGCTGCGAAGATCCAAAGATTGTTCTAGACGCGAAAATGACACCTGCTACTGACATGAAAGAAGCCTTCGAAATTGTCAAAAGGAAGTTGGGACCAGAATTAGATGTGCTTATTGTTCCACATGCGCTACTAACTCTGCCTATCGTGCAGTCCGCGGCTCGATAGGTAGATAGACTCGGATCGGGCTTGCAGCCACTAGATTCTTCCCTCTTCACAAGCCGACTCGAGGAGCCTTATCAAATCACCCAAGGTGTACTTCCTGGCACACGCCGGAATCTTCCTCAACAGCTCAGGCAGAGAAGGAACAAAAGACCGAAACACAATCGGAACCTTCGCATATGCGCGACTAACCTCACTAATAATCTCCTCAGCGTCCTCAGGGCTTATCGACATGCCGGCGTATCCCATGTCTATTCCACCTTGAGAACACTAGTAGAGCAACGGAAAAACAATATCGTCATCTTTGGAGCCTTATCAGGTGAGATCCCCTTTCTCTCGTGCAACCCTGCCTCTTTCGACATCTGGAGACATCGCTCAGCCACAGTCAAAGCAAATAATACAAGAGGACTCCTTCCAATGCTCGTCTCAATCGTGTCCGCTAGGCGCGACGAAGCTTGTGGGTCTTCCTCTTTGGCTTGCCTAGTGGCAAAGGTAGCGTACTAGAACGGACCGTGATCGCTACAAGAGGTCCGAAGTAGACCAATCCGATTAGGAAGCTCGCGACCAAGCCCGATACTATGAGAGCGACATCGGGGGAGAAGCTTAGAAGAGAATAGGCCCACGAAAATATGCGAAGAGCTCCAATCAGCGGGTAGATCGCCATCTTGACACTTTCACGAAGCACGGGTGAGTCTTCGAGACACTTAGCAACCGTTGGGCTGAACGAGTAGTAGAATGCGTTGAAAGCCCTAAGGAATTGGCTGCCGGCAAACGTCGACGCCACTTGCCTGTCTCTAAAGTCACGTAGTAGCTGTACCGGAGATGCCAGCTCCGAACCGTAAGCAGCAGAGGCCACAATGCAGCCCAGAGGTCGCCTCGTTGTGACAGTCAGGGTTGCAGTCACGGTTGGAGGAGCCGTTGTAGTCGTTATGGTTGTTGTAGATGTTGTGGTCGCTGTGGTCGTCACTGAAGTGGTTTCAGTAGTCGTAGTTGCAGTCGTTGAGGTTGTAAAAATCGTGGTCGTTCCAGTCTCGAAACCTATCGGACTATTCCCCGTCAAGCCACTCGGTCTAGGACCTAGCACCGACCCGTAGACCAACACAAATAGGAAAATGAGAGTAGCCGGATTCCTTCTAAGGAAGCGTAGAACTCTCCGCAACAGACCGAGGCTCATGCATGAAGAGACTGCCAATTGGACCTGGTAATCCATCATGTGGATAGGTACTAAAACTCTTGCCTGATAGCATTCGCTAGGCATCGTGGAGCTGCCAGAAAATAGTTAGGGAGGCTACTTGCAGGTTATCTCAAAGGTTGCGACCGCAGAGGAAACACTTAGAACAAACACGTTCCTTTCAAGGCCCAAGCCAGATCGCAGCTTGGCAAATCTGCCGGCGAAACTGCCGTGAGGCTCGTCTTTCGGAGCCTTCGTTTTCCGCACCTTAACTTATGCGTAAGTTAACCCAGTGCTTATATTAAACTTTAGTCACCGCTAGTTTGATGTCCTTGGAGCTGACCGACCGGGAGAGACAGATCTTAGGCATAGTCCAGAAGGAGGGAACGATGTCTCCCACGGATGTCGCTGGTAAGCTTGGAATATCGCAGGCCGGAGCAAGCCAAGCTTTGCAGAGAATGATGCGGAAAGGCGTGCTGGCAAGGAAGGCTGCAGGGAAACGAGCTTACTATCAGCATGTGGAAGAGGATGTCACCTATCTGTACCTGGCTTATAGCGCGCTCTCTCAAGTATGGGCGTACATAATGGCTCTGCGCCTATCAAAAGAAAAGATGAAGAAAGCCAAAGAGGCCAGAGAAACACTCGAAAAACTACTAGCCGAGAAAGCAAAGTAGGTTAATCTGCTCATCATTTGGCGAGCAAACTCTTGGGAAGAAATCCAAGCTTAGAAATATTGGGTCTGCAAGCCCTTCCAAGGCTTGTGAAAAAGTTCGATCTTGAACTGGAAGATTTCATGACATACTCCGATCTGTATGGAGTCGCTCCAGAAGAATGCCAAAAAGTCTGGGACAACTGCGGAAAGATCCTCAATCATCTCTTGGAGGAAAACCATGTTTCTTGGTGGGATGTTTACCTAAGCTCGGACATAGGAATGGAAAGAATCGCGTTGGCCAAAGATATCGGCCTGGAGAAAGATGACACCGTCTTGGATATTGGTTGCGGAAGAGGGTACTTCACAGTCGCCGCCGCAGGATTATCAGAAACGGCTATCGGCTTGGATCTGATGGATGGAGTAGGCCGTAAAGGGTGGTGGAGCAACTTCATGGACTCCATCTCTCGACTGGACCTAAAACACAAGATTATGGGCCTAAAGGCTGATGCGCAGATCACTCCATTAGGAGATTGTTCAGTTGACAAAGTCGTGGCGGCACACTCCATCAGAAACTTCCAAGATAAGCAGGCCATCCAAAACAGCATACGTGAAATGAACCGTGTCTTATCAAAGGACGGTGAAGTGACAATAGCTGAAACCATCCCCGACGCTAGAAACAAGTCACAGGAGGCACATATAGCCTTCTATAAGTGCAAGTGCAACTACGGTTGGGGCGATAATTTCTATCTCTCACAAGAAGAGCTTCTGCAAGTGCTCACAGAAGCGGGATTGAAAGCCCCTTACGTCAAAGTCGCTGACTACAACTTAAGTGCCGCGCCGCCCATTTTCTACCTCAACATTTCACGCCTAAGAGAAAAACAGGTCGCAACGGCCCGCAAAGAATACTCTGAAGCTGTTGAAATGGTCAAGAAATATGGAGAAACCTCACCACCAACAGCAATAATCAAAGCTGCTAAATATAGAGGATAGACCCCTACTTCTGGCACGAGAAACACGGAGATTCCTGAACCGAACGAATTTGCCTGTCTAGGCGTAGCGTGATGGCGGACCGGGCGAAAACTGAACTATGAGCACAGATTACCGACTTCATATCAATCGTACGTCTTCCTCTAGTTCATCTCGAGAGGCTGCCCAGGAGCTCCTTCTCTAATGTGAGCCTCATAATCAATGTTTCAGCTCTGAGAGATCTGAATCTCAAAGCCTTTAGGCTGCAGCCCATAGAGTCGCTTCCTTGTGGCAAGGGCTCTTCCTATTGAGCTCCGTATGGTGAGGTTCAAAGGAGCATTTGCGATCGAAAGACCTCTAAGCTCCAACGAGCATTAGACCCAGTTGAGCTTAGAGCTTCTCTTCTTTCGCTGGCTCATTTGCGGCTGCTGCTAATTCCTTCAGGCGGTTTCTTGTGGCCCTAAGTTCCTTTTCAGCTTCGGCTAACCGAGACTCCAACACCTCTACCTTGGCCTTTGATTCCGTCAGCTTCCTGCCTAGTTCTTGGATCTCAGACTGGGCCTCTGCCTTAGCAGCATCCAGCTCTGCCTTTGGAACCGACTGTGACATTTTAGATTCGAGCTCACGAACTTGTCTGTAAGCTCTCTGGTCTTGGCTTCAGCTTCACTTCTAGGTATAGATTCAGCCAATTTGGATTCTAGCTGCTTAAACCTGGCCTGCAAAGCATCGGCTTCTTCTCCGGAATGGATCGTGCTAGCTTAGCTTCGAGGTCTGTGACCCTAGCTTCCAAAGTTGCTTTAAGAGATTCCAGCTCAGCCTTGGGAATAGACTCGGCAAGCTTGCTCTGAAGATTCCGAACCCTAGTCTTCAGCCTCTTGACTTGGGGAGGCTCCGTCCTTGGCTTGACAGACCTTCTAGGCAAGTCAACTCATTCTCCGATATGAGGTTCTGATGGGAAAATTCGCGCGCCACTATTTTATGTCAGCGTTTCGAGTAGAAACTGGATTGTTTCTATTGCAAGCAATATGGTTAAATTGCGCCTCCACCACGGATCTTAATGCTGTCCAACCGAAACAGAAGTAGATTCGTCGGTCAGGCTTGCGAACCAGGGTTGGCCTTGGCTCGCCGTATGGACTGATGAACGCTTGGCAAGGGTGGCGTGAAGCTAGCGGGAAACCGCAGAAACTCCACAAAGGTCAGGCGAGGGCAAACCAGCGCGGAGGAAAGAGGGAAAGATTACGCTTCCCCCGTGAAGGGCAAGCCACATCTGCTTCGAAAGTTGGACAGTCACTTTCTAATTGCATCCCAACACGCTAGGACAGTTTCTCCATATGTCTCGGGATCGAACTGCCTAGTGAGCCCGCCATCCACATCGATCAAGAAAACTGAGTGAAGCCTTGCAACTGCGATCTCCTCCAGAGTTACAGGTGGACTTCTGTAGTAACGATCACATAACTTCTTAGCTTCCTCTATCTCTCCAGGCTCTCTCGATCTAGGTGGCTTCAAAAACAGGGAAGGAATGGGCAGAACTTGGTATGGCAGAGAGGCAAGGCTGAACTTGTCAGCGAATTCGCTGTACCTAGCGATCTTGCTAGCAACTCTGGCCGAATAGTAGTTGGTAGGATCCAAAGCGTGTTCAGGGGGAACAAAACCCGTCTCAATCTCAATCACAGCCTTTCCTTCTCCCTTGACCCCGAACAGGTCGCAGACAAGCGACCCATTCATAGGATGCTCGACGTCAACCTCATAACCCCTCAAGATCAACTCTCTAGCGCAAATAACCTCCATCGCAGAATGATTGACCTTAACCAAATTCTGCCGATGCATCTCAACCAACTTCGCCTTAACAGTATCCAGCTTACTGAATACAGGATCGCTCCTGTCAGGTGCAAGCCTCGAAACAAGAACGTCAAGATCAACTCCGAACTTCTCGTCGCTCACTCGATCTCACACACACGCAATGGTTCGGCTCAAGCGCTAGATAAAGAATCTCGAACAATTGTTCTTCCCATGATCGACTACACAACTTATTGGAAAGGCTAAGTGAAACATGATGTTTTGCCAAGATCGGTTGCCGCCAATCCGAAGTCCTTTTAGCTTCCCTCGGCCTGGACTCTGGCGAAAAGGGGACTCCAAGAGATGCCTATGGCGTTCGTCTTGATAAACGCTGAGGTCGGCTCAGAGGACGAAGTTGTGAAGGAACTCAGAAGAGTGGAGCACGTCAAAGAGGCCTACCTCGTCTATGGAGTTTACGATATCATAGCCAAGGTCGAAGCGGAGACAATGGATAAACTTAAGGAAGTCATAGCCTCGAAGGTGCGCAGAGTCAACAAGGTTAGCTCAACGCTAACCATGATGGTCACCAAGTGAACCTGGGACTCACATCTTTTTGGATCGGCAGTTCTTGTCAAACCCTGAGTTGAAAGTGAAATATCCGTTCTCATCGCACATTAGCTGGAAGCTTATCCCTCGTTTTCTCAAGCTGATCCAATTTCTTGACTGCATGAGATCTGGCTCGCGATCCTTACAGATCATCTTCCGCAACGTTGGTTGTTAACGTAGCCAGGGTTAATTTAGACTATGCGACCTAGTATATGATCGAGCTGCCTGGCAGGTAGATACTGTTGGGAAGATTCAGTGAATTCACGTTTGGAAGAAGCAAGCTTCCGGAGAGATGCTTGAACTACGGAGGAGCCTATGGTGCTCGAAGAAAGGATTGGGTGAGAAGAAGCTTTGACAGGTGGAATCGAATAAGAGGAAATTGGATGAAGTACACCTTTGCCGCCAAGAAGAGGAAGAACTACATGGTTGTCTTCAATGTCTATGGAGGCTCTATGACCCTTGAGCTACTTCGCCTCTTGAGGGACGGAGGCGTTAAGAGAGTCTTCTTTGTCGGTTCTCTTGGAGCCAAAGATCTGCCAATAGGAAGTATGGTCTTGCCTTTGAAGGTCGTCGATAGGGCTGGGCCTGTGTTGGTCGATGACCGATCTAGCGAGATTGTGACGCCAGATGAGGGTTCCTTAGCAAGATTGAGAAGAGCACTGCAGGATCTGGGAATAAGTCATGTGGAAGGAACGATAACCTCCGTTCCATGCGTCCTTCACAATCTTCCTGAAGTGAAGAGGTTGGTAGAACAAGACCCGGCGGTTCTGGGCGTAGAACTGGAGATGTCCACATTCTATTATTATTCCAAGAAGGACGGGCTTGAGAACTATGCACTCTTGTATGTAAGCGACAATGAGAAACACAGCATCATCAGTCGGGCAAAGAATGTGCGGGAAGCCAGAAGGAACGCATTGAGAAGTATCACTAACGTGGCGTTAGAACTCTTGTGACTGTCGAAGCTACTTGGGCCCGGGCAATAACTCTCTGTTCAACTGTGAGCTCAACCATTTCTCAGACATCGGGCCCAGCAACCTATCCAGTTTCTTTCAAACAGCTTCTGAATCTCCTTGCTGCTGCTCTTCCTGAGGAACTTCAGGAAGAGCGACCTCTACTGTCTGGTGCACTAACGCATCTCAGAGACTATGTGCTCTTAGTGTCTGACTGCTCTCTGTTTGCAGGCCAAATGCCATCTTTGGTGCGAATAGCCAAGTCCGAACCGCAGCGCAAGCCGGTCAACGAGCGCCTTTGAACGGGATTCGCTTAGTTTCTTAATTGCGTACGGGCGGATCCGCTATTGCAACATGATATTTCCTGAATCTTAGAGCTTCGGTCCACCACTCCACTCTGCTCAGATGGACGGGTCTATTTCTCAATGATGGCCACATACTGTGCGTTGTTAGAATCAATGAATTGCTTGAGCTTCCATTTCGTTCCTGCAAGTATCTCCTTCATTTCTTCTTTGGATACGAACAGATAATCAAACCATCCAGTAGAGCCTTTCTCATGTCTTATTCTGATCCTTACTTGTCCAGCCATCCGTCCCCTTCTTCTGTTCAATTTGTGATACTCCAAATGCGCAGGCTTCTCGGTCTTGTAAGGATCACGAGTTTCAGCGATAATCACAGCGTCTCTTGAAGTCATGCTATAGAATCTCTTGAGCAATCTTTGCGCTTTCATGAAGTCGCCAAGCAGACCGAAATTGTTTCCCATCATTACAATTGTGTCAAAGGAGTTCTGCTTGAAATATGCGTTTTCGATTGACATGACCTTGGCCTTCCTTAAACCTCTCAGTTTGCAGACCTTTATGGCAAGCGGGGACTTATCGATTCCTAGCACATCGAAGCCCTTTCTCTGGAGATACAATGCATGTCTGCCTGCCCCGCAGCCGATGTCCAGGACTCTTCCCTTGACAAATCTCATCGCTTTACGCACGAAAAGAGGCCAATCTCTGTGATTAGAAAAGTAGGTTCTTGAATTGTAGACAGAGATTAGACCGTCATCTCTTTCGACAATTTCGAAAGCTTCACTCCCTTTATGGCAAGCCCACAACAATTGACCAAAGGCATCCTCGTTGGCTTTCAGAGTTCTTATTCCTCTCGCAGATTGCCAACCCTTCTAGGCCTGTGTCGTGGATGAATTCAAGCTTCGTGCGACCATATGCTTGCTCACAAATCTTTGTGTCTTAAACATATGTGTGATGTTTATTATCTGTATCTTCCTCATCGGCGCTCTAACATGTTCAACTCCCGACGGGCGACGGCTAGAGACAGGATGACAGAGTGCTCTTAGCAGTGGCCTTGGCCATACGCTAGATTCTCGTCTTCTTCTGTACACCTTTTAGATGATGGCTGCAATTCTATCTGTTGTATGAGGATTAGGTGATGATTCTGTAGATCATCAGACTGAGAGATGGAAGATCAGTTCTGGAGAGGAAGCTGCGAATCCAAGATGAAGAAAAGCTCATTGAAATGTACGCATGGCCTCCTCCTCGTCGATTTCTAGAAGGCTGAGGATGTTTGCGTTCGTAGGGACTTTTGTAAAGCGTATCCGCTTACCTTTCGCAAGGGCATAGCCGATTTCTATAGTGGTCCCTGTGCCATAGTACTCTTTGCCATTCTTTTCGTTCATTACTACAACTAGGTCGGCTCTGTCGATATGATCGAAGTAGGCTTTCATGAGCTCAGATCTTATCTCAATTGTTTCAGCTGTCTCGCCTTTGCCCCTGTGATGAGCTTCGATGCAGATTCCAGATCGTTCTAAGTGTTCTCGGGTTGGGAACACATTCTCATCTCCGTGGTCCTCCCTAAGCCCTCTGAGGATCTCAGATAGTCGCTTCATGTCGCCATAGCTGCCACATACTACAATCACTTCTTCTGAAGCGCCTCCTCACAGTCCTTATGCCTTCTCCGAATGATCTGAGATGTGACTGGGTTATATCTCTCACGAGTCTCATTGAGACCTAAGGACCAGACCAAGAAGCCACAACAATCTGAGAGCCCGCAACCTGAAGACGACATATCGCCCGACAGCCGCAAATTCCTAGCAGACCTCAAGAAATAGTGGCCAACACTCTCATAGTAGTTCTTTGTCATGTTCGCAAGTCGCCTCCGAAGAGAACGATAATGCCCGTGGAGGGAGGTTGACCGGTTGTTTGATTGGTTTTCGCAGGATCTGTCTCGAGAATGATGTTTTGCCGGTTCATAGCTGGAGCTAACACGTGCATGCTTAACTCTATGCCTTTTCTCTCATCAACTGCACGGATAACTGTCCGCTAGAAGAATTTCCGGATATTCACTCAGCCGGGTGCTAGTGGATAGATTCCTGCGAATCCGTCTACACCGTAGTCGACGAAGCCATCATTGTTTCCAGCTGGAACTGTGACTCTGCCTATCGTCCAAGGCGTGGAAGAGTCGTTCCAAGCTATGACATAGACGCCACCCAGATACGCAGAGGGGTTCGCCATCACATTCTTCACAAACCATAGGGCTCCTGCTTGAGTGCCCTTAAGCGTGAGCCCCGTGATGATGAAGATGATCCGTCCTCCACTGTCCGTGAAGCACTGGATTAGGCATAGGTCTCTCATCAGTCCTGTTACTTCTGTTGCGGGAACACTAGCGATCACCACTCCGCCTGCTCGTAGCATGAACTGGTAGTACGCGACGCCACCTGCGGTTGACGCTCTGAAGAAGGCGAGTGACTGATCAGCACCCGCCGGTGCCTGATCCATATAGTACTTGATCGAGTTATGGACGGCTGGACCGCCTGTCATCACTATGCATGATCCGCTCGGACCGAAGTCCAGCCTGGGGCGTCCTGTCGCCGAATCAACCTTACTGGCGTCCGTGTCCCAGGCTTGGCCGTAGCCGACTCCGCCGGCACCTTGCAGAGCTCCAGCAGCAGCGTATATGTCAACTGGATCAGCATATCCCACGCCGAAGAGTTTGGTTCCTCCAACCGTGGCCGTCGCCGGATACAAATACTTCAAAGCAGACCCGCCTGACGTGATCTTGTTGGCTGCCCCGCCTGCCGGGGCCGCGTTGCCTTTAGCTGAGCCGCCGACGGAGACCTTCACAATCTTTCCGGGCCAGTCGTACGTTCCAAAATACGCGTAACTGTTAACAGTATCGATGACGCCTGACTTGAAGTCATTCTCGCCTGTATTCAGCGATATGGCTCCAGCGTACGTGAAGTCTGAAAGCTTGATCTTAACGATCCTGCCTGGAGTGTGTGCGTATGTCGCGAAGTATGCGAAACCCTGTGCAACGTCGATGACCCCGGAAAACAGTCCCAAATCGCCCAAGTTTAATGTTAAGGCTCCGACGCGGCTGAGGTCTGAAAGCTTAACCTTAACGATCTTGCCCGGATTCCTTCCTGTTGCGAAATATGCGAAGCCGTTGGCAGTATCGATGACAGCTGAACCAAGATATTCTTCGTCTGGGTTTAGGGTTAATACTCCGACGCAGGTAAAGTCCGATAGTCTAACCTTCGCAACCTTGCCTGGTGACGTGTTCGTTCCGAAATATGCGAAGCCTTTGGCAACGTCAATGACAGCAGAACAGATCCAGGTTACATCTGGCCCCAACGTTAACGATCCAACGCGAGTGAAGTTGGAAAGGCTAATCTTCACAATCTTGGAATTTGAGGCGAGGTTCGTGAATGTTGCGAAATATGCGAACCCAGCTGCAGGATCGATGACGGCTGACAGGGGGCTCTCACCGATAGGGAAATTCAGCGTCCCAACGCGAGTGAAGTCTGAGAGCCTAATCTTTACGACCTTGGCCTCATAGTTTACCCCGAAATACGCGAAGCCGCTCGCGGCGTCAATGACAGCTGATCTAAGCTCGTTTTCACCTGTGTTCAGAGTCAAAGCTCCGACGCGACTAAGATCCGATAACTTGACTTTCACAACCTTACCTGGTCGGGTGCCTGTCCCGAAATATGCGAAGCCGTTAGCAGTGTCATTGACGGCACAATAGAGCATGTCTTCCCCCGTGTTCAAGGTTAATGCTCGCACCCGAGCAAGGTAGGAGGCAGGCAGAGCTAGGGCGAAGGTCATAGTTGTGCCTGAAGCACTGATGTTAATCACGTTGATTCCTGTGGATCCCCCTGCTTTGTCCCTGCTGTTCGGATCTGTCGTGTCATTGAAGGCCCTTCTCTGAGGAGCACAGAAAGTGTCGTTTGAATCACCCTGGTTGCTACCATAGAAATCCAGATCCTGGCGTCCTCCGTGAGCCTCCTCCAGATCGACCCATCTATCTTTCTCATTCTTGTTATCGGTCTTCGTGTCGTCTACATACCATATCAGCATCCCGGGGCCAGGCAGGCTGCTGTCGTACCCGGTGTTCTGGCGATTCTCAATCAGGAGATATTCCGTTGATGTGATTGCCAACTTGTACATGCTTTTGTCCGTCTCTATCTGCTTCAGACTTTTGGTCACAGGAATGCTATCGCCGGAATTGATCAACAGAGTGGTAGGAGATATCCATCCTAGCTTTGCTTTGCACCAGGCACTAGGATGTGAAGGGGAAGACCCACTAGGGGAGCCTAACCAGCTACCAGAACTCATCAGACACCAGTTGCCTACGCCGTCAGAACTGTAATCAGTATCGTACAGGTCTGGTAAGCCTATGTCGTGGCCGAACTCGTGGGCAACTGTACCTAGAGGAGAGTTCTCAGCCACAATGAAGTATCCGCCCACCTCGTCAGTTGGATGTTTTGAGATCCTCTTCCCGTCAACAAAGGTGTCTTGAAACTGAACGTACTGCGTCCCATCCCAACTCTGGTAGCCATCCCCGAAAATGTACCAGCGATGGGACCAAATATCAGTTGCCACCCCGGTGGATTCCTGTCCGTTTCCCGCGTGAATGATGCATATGCTCAATTCATCGGGGTCTATCACGCCGTTCCCATTCTTATCGTAGGGAGCAAAGTTTATGAAGGGATCGGCCAGCACGATCGCTTCCCTTGCAAGGTTGAAAACGAAGGCGTTCTTCTGGTCATCACCAGTGCTCGAGCCGTCCTCTCCCCACCAAGTCATGTTATGTGCGCTTCTGACCCAGTTCGCCGTTACACCGCCTGCCACCATCAGCGACCCATATGAGACCTCTGTGAAGTAATGTCTCATCTGACCTTGACTAGTGCCGAAGAAGAGACTCACATAGTGATTGTATGACTGCGTCCCTGCCCTGTCCGCAAAGTCGACCCGGATAACAAAGATGTCCCTCGTTCCAGTTACGGCTTTCTCTGGAAGCGGCGCCGGCCAGTCAGCCACCTCCGGAGGCGACAGGCCTAAGGCACGGTAACGCTCAACTAGATCTGGACTAGGAACGATACCCGGATGGCCTTTCTCTTGAATCAGCTGAGCCAGATTCGCAGCAGGTACAGCAGCAGGGTATGCGAGTGAACCTTGCCCCAATAAGAGAAGAAACAGCAACGGAAGGACGAGATTGCGAGCTATCAGCTTAGAGCGGCACATAAGTTCTCACTAAGGAAAGGATCAGAGTATATATGCGTTCAGACCTAGCTTCTACTCAAGGCCAGGATAAGGATTAGGATGAATGGTCCCTGGAGGAGACCCATCATGCTTGCTGCGCTTTTCACTGTCATAGTTGTCGCACTGGTAGTCTCATTGATCACGACCAGGCTGAGGACGCTGGAGGAATCCAATACAAGCCTCAGGGAACTGATTGAGAGCCCCGAAAAGTATCCCGGCGAAAAGTTCGCTAGGTTCTTAGTTGTTAAGGTAGAGTTGCGTGAGGATCCGTATCATCGATTGAATGAAACCTACTACCTCGTGCACATCAGAGATTCATTCGGAAATGAGTCTCCTTTCGTCATCTCTTCAGACCAATACTCAAGGTATTCGAAGCATGTTGGAGAGAATGTTCGATTTAGATTGGTGGGGTCTTCAGGGCCGGGAATCGTGTCTCCTCCTGACAAGCTGATCACAAACATCTTAGTCAGCAAGAGCGTGGATCCGTTCGCCAGAGAGTTTTGTACAATACGCATTGCGCTAGCTGAGGGCTGACTAGTTCACTTATGGTTGAGCTGTGGAGGCTGTTTGTGGTGTTGCTGCGTGAAGACGCGCACCTTCGGGTTCGGATGTGCTTTACTTGGCTCTCAACTCCCCCTGTTAGGAGAGGCATCCTTCTTTCTCTTGGAAAGTCTTTTTAGGTCAGCAATGCTGGTTATTGTTGGTGTCATTTGGGTTTTATATGTCGCACCTCTAGCATGTGCGCATTGCTGCTTGTGCTAACTCTTACGTTTGTTAACTCAGCAATCAAGCCGGTCAGTGGCCAAACTCAGACTTGGTCGAAATATCTCGGTACCGGGGGGCCTGTCCTTGCGCCAGGAAGCGGAGCGGCATGGGACAGCGCGATGGTCTTCTCTCCCACAGCGTTCAAGGATGAAAACACCTACAGATTATACTATAGCGGTTTCAGTACGGGGGGTGCCCCAGGATCATATTCCATAGGATATGCATATTCCGTAGACAGGGTCACCTTTACCAAGTATGCAGGCAACCCGATCCTCACGCCTGGATCTGGCGGCGCCTGGGATGGGGCTGCTGTCTTCAGCCCCTGCGTTCTCAAAGCGCGAAACGGAACATATCTCATGTGGTACACAGGCTATTCACCAGGTAGGATTGGAGTGGCCAGGTCCAATAGCCCAGAAGGCCCATGGACAAAAGCCGCGTCGCCTGTTCTTAGCACGGGCGTCTCAGGGTCTTGGGACTCAAATAGTGTTGGCCTTGGGACAGTTCTCTGGGATGAGCGAGCAAAGATCTACAGAATGTGGTACTATGGCTGTCCCTCGATCGTTTTGACGGTTCGGAATCAGATCGGGTACGCAACATCAATAGATGGACAGAACTGGGAAAAGTATAATCTGAACCCGGTCCTTACGCCAGGGGCGAGTGGTGCATGGGACGACTACGAAGTCTATTACCCCACCGTACTTAAGATAGGAGGAGTTTTCTGGATGTGGTATACAGGGTGTCGCTTGGTGGGTGGTGGTCTTACTTACGGCATCGGATGTGCATGCTCCATAGATGGTGTGTCTTGGACTAAATGGTCTGCGAACCCTATCCTCACGCCCGGTCCAGCCGGAAGCTGGGATAGCAGCGCCGTTCTTTCTCCGACAGTTTTTACTTGGGACCCTTCGGATCTGATTTTTGGCGGAACGCGATGGTTGGGAATGTACTATGGCGCGTATAGTCCTTCGACTGGCTATGGTATAGGTCACGCGACTACGTTGTTTGGCGTAGCGAATCTTCCCCTCTTCACAGATTCCCCCGTACTCTTCATCAACGCAGATCCGTCCCGAAGCCAATACGCTGCATACGATTCCTTATCCGCTGGGATTCTCTACGGGTTATGCTATAAGCCGCAGTATCAGGGCTTCGACACTAACCCATCCTGGGTGACTCAGACAGGCGCCGACAAGGGGAAGCTCCTCGTCACTGGTAAGTCAGTTGTGTTGATGGGTGGGTATGGAGCGAACTGGGTGGTCAACTACTATGAGAAGACGGCGGGAACAACGCCCGTCTATTTCCGCGTCAATACTGCCGCGAATACGTTTGAGTGGGTGGATCGAGCTACAGGAGTCGCCATCGCCAACGTTCCTCAATCGATCGACTTTACTCGTCGGGACTTCCTGGTGATCATGACTTTCGGAGGGTTAACTGGCAGCGGCAATGACATCACGATAATGTATGGGATAGGGTGGCGAGGAACCTGGGCAGGAGGCGTGTACTTCAAAGACGTTATCTGGGGAACTGGAGACGCCTCCTACTACGTAGGATACAGCTACATAATACTAGAGTGGAATGACGCCAACGGCGACACTGCTCCTCAAGCAAACGAGGTTGTGTTCAGGATAGGGCGCTAAGCTCCTCTTCCGCCGCTATCTTCATCATACACGTGTGGGCCTCACAGCGCAGCGTCTTCGTAAGATAGCGAGGTTGCTCACTTAGAGCCCAAAGCTCATGATGCGTCGATGATTATTGGCTTTTTTGGTTCTCATGGGCTTTATATGGAGACGCCTCACTCGCATTGTAAGAGAGATGCGGAAAGGCGATAGCACTTGGTAGGAGATTCCGTAAGACTCGACTAGCTACCCCTACTTGTTTGCCCACTCTCTTGAACAGTTCCTTCATCACGGATTTTACTTTTCCACCGCCTCCGTGGGAGTAGAGAGGAGCATATGGTTTGCCAGTGTATCCTTTCTTCCTCTTTACAGTCGATTCTATGTAGTGATCGCCCATGACGGCTACGGCCGGCCCTTGCATCTTTCATACGCATCGAGCCTCATGTCTCTTGGATTGGCCAAAAGGATCAAAGCGGTCTTGCGGTTAATTGTCAATAACTGTGGAAGCATCGCTTGTAACTTCTACGGTCAAGCTTAGCCCTAAGACCCAGCTTTACTATGAGTATGCGAAAGGAAAGGGCCACTGGGGGCGCATTGAAGACTTCATCAATGAGGCTGCGGAGACCTCTTTCAAACAGAAGGGCGCGACAATAAAGGGGTATGCTGTCCTTAGACTGGCCTTTCTCACGCATAGAGCTATGTTAGCAGCATATAGTCCAACGTAAGGCCGATCAAACCTATAGGTCTCCCATTCAACTTCGATATAGTTTCAAGCATTTGTCGGCTGCTCGAACGGGATCGTGAAACCGCTTAGTAAATTCTGCCCCCTTCTTGCCAAGCTCCTTTCTAACATCCTCATCTAGGAGGTATTCAATAGTCTGCTTGATTTCGCACCGTTCAGTTGTGGTGAATGGACACGAAGGGATAAGGCTCTGTTCGGGTTCTCCTATCTGTGTCACTACTGGTATCTCACAAAGCGAAGCCTCAAGGGCGCAGAGCCCGTAGAAATCCATTCCGAACTTGTCAATCCAAATATCGATTTGTTGAAAGTATTCCGGTACCTCTTGATGCTTGTATCCTGAAAGGATGCGTACGTCAATTCTCTTTCCGTTTCTCTGAAGTTCTCTCACTGCGGCAAGTGTCTCAGCGACTGGTGAGAAATGCTTGACATAGGGGTTTGGCGAGTCGTAGCATCCCACGATCGTCTTGGGGTGCGACATTTTTCTTGGATAGAATAGCTCGGGGTCTGCTGCATTGGGTATCCAAGTGGCGTCAGGTAGGTATCTAAGCAAATCAGGAGTAGAGACAATCGCCGGGCAATCGAACTGAGGAGGCCTTTTTTCAACTGGCTGGCCCCTGATTTCATGGCCGTGAAAATGCCATACGACGCTTTTTCGGAGAGTTCTTGCCATTGAATAGTCCAGGTACCTTATTCTTCCTGCCAGAATTCGATAGATCCAAGGTGCACTGTGGTAGTGGATCACATCTGATGCAACAATGCGCATCATAGCGTTGAGAGTGTTACAACAAATCTCATCCTCATATCCGTACGGATGCCTCGATTTGACGATCACGCAAGGCATGTGGCCGAGTCTCCTTTGATATTTCGCTAGTGTTGAAGCAACGCCTGCAGTATTGC
>Ga0315308_1001033_pt1 | contig 15999 bp, 18 predicted proteins | sample TDP3_MG_FD_203078 | JGI IMG/M metagenome (GOLD analysis project Ga0315308, IMG submission 203078) | Freshwater sediment microbial communities from Lake Towuti, South Sulawesi, Indonesia - TDP3 | ecosystem: Environmental > Aquatic > Freshwater > Lake > Sediment | place: Indonesia: South Sulawesi... | reverse complement strand
TCCATATAAGTGGCGCCCTTCAACCGCATTTCAAACTCGTCTTCTCTTGAACCAGCGAAAATCAGGTGTGTGTGAGGGTCAACAAATCCTGGAGTGACAACTTTTCCCTCAGCGTCTATTGTTTTTTCAGCCTCAAAATTTGGTTTGATTTCTCGTGTCTTGCCCACAGACAATATTTTTCCGTTCTTAATAGCTAGGCAAGCGTCTCTGACAATTCCTAATTCTTCCATTTTCTTGCCTATTAATGGTTTTTCGCTTCCGTCTCTTAGAGTTACCAGCTCGTTGATGTTTTCAATTAGCAGGTCTGCTTGCTTCTTGGTCACTTTGTTCTTCGCCCTTTCTCAACCGCGTTTTGAACAGCTATTTCAAGCACGTGGTCCATGTTGAGGTTGTCTATTTTCATGTAATATGCAGCAGCGTCTATTATGGCACGTAGGGGCGCCAGTCCGCAAAACTCTGAGCCAACAATTGAAACATTGTAACGCGCGGCTTCAATCTTGATCAACTCGAAGACTCGATACAGTGGTGTTTTTTCAAAGTCGGCTATGCTCATCCCTATCTGAGTCATATTCTTCTCAGAAATTTTAGCAGCCATGGCTTTCACAAAAGTGAATCCCCCCTTCTTTGCGTGCAGAGCCTTAGCAATTTTCTTGGCTCTGGATAGGTCTGAGGTGTCAAGGTTGACGTTGAAGCCTGCCATAACTTTTCGGGCACCCGCTATGGTTGCGCCTGCTGTGGGATGAGGATGGATGGGTCCGAAGTCAGGTTTTCTCTCAGGTTTCTTCATCATCTCCCTCAGTTTCTCATATTCGCCGAGTCGTATCCAGTCTAAGTCGTTTCTCTCGGGTTTAGTGGCAGCTTCACCATAGAGATAAACTGGAACTTTGCATCTCTGGGCAAATGCTTTTCCGAACTCTTTAGCTAGGTTGACACACTCTTTTAGGTCAGTGTTTCTTATTGGAATGAAGGGCACAACGTCGACGGCGCCTATACGTGGATGCTGACCCTTATGCTTGTTCATGTCGATGAGTTCAACCGCCTTTGTTGCCGAGTTTAGAGCTGCCTTGAAAACAGAGCTTTTGTTGCCTATGAAGGAAACGACCAGTCGGTTGTAGTAATTGTCATAGGTTGAATCGATAACGTATGCTTCTTTGACTCCTTCGATTTCGTTCAGAATGGCTTTTTCCACTTTGGGGTTTGATGTGCTAAAATTTGGCACACACTCGATTATGCTCGCCAAAGTGCATCACTTCTCTAGCGAAGTAGATGCGTCTAACGCAATAATACAGTTTTGCTCAAATCAACTGATTGCAACTTAAAAAAATAAGGGGTTATTGAGGTTCAACTTCTGTTTTTATGGAGGCTTTGGTCGCTTGAACGCCCAAATGATAGCGGCGACACCGAACAGTATGAAGCCGAAGCCGAAGAGGTTCAATGCAGTAGACTGTAGACTGGCGGCTTGCGCTAAAGCCCATTGTGCGTCAGCCATTTTCACCGTAGCATTAGCTTCGATCATGGCTGCCTCTGCCTGTGTCACAGCAGCATCTCCGGTCTTATTATAGTAACTTCCTTGTCCTTCGTAGTATTTTGCCAATGCTTCATCTTTTGTGGCTGATGCTTCAGCTTGCTTTGTCAAGGCTTCTTGATAGGCTTGGCTATTTTCTTGCACGCTGGTTTGATACGTTTCTTCAGTGCTTCTCGCACTTTTAAGCAGAGTGAGAGCAGCTCCGTAGTGTGTCTTAGCGCCTGAAAAGTCCCCAGCTTTGTAACTGTCTCCCGCTGCACTGTATTCTACGCCAGCATTTTTCAGCAATTCTAGGGCTGTTTTACTGGTTGGTGAGAAAGTAGTATACAATCGGTCATACTCAATGCGTGTGTTTTGGGCTGTAGCCTGGTCTGCAGAATAAACAATGAAATCAGGAGTTGTGGGTGAATAAACGGCGGGAGGGGGATTTACCTTCTGTGCACCAGTTGTAGCGTTTACGTCTTCAACGATGACCCAATAGTCGTGTTCAAAGAGGTTAGAAGCAACCGTGATCGCAGGAACCTGGAAAACTATTTTGAAAATATAAGAGTAGGTAAGCCCATATGCAGACTTAGGTATCACAAGAGGACTTGTTGTACTTGCTTCTGTTGAGCTGTAGTTGATATTCCAGTCCATTAGAACTTTAACCGCTGAAACGTTGAGAGCTTTTGTTGTGGAGGGGTTATCCACTGTCACATAAAGTGTTGCATTCGTATCCGTAGTAAAAGCGATTAAAGTTGTAGAAATGCCATGAAAGTCATCCTTATCGTATTTTGGTCCGACCCATGTTGGAGTTCCCACGATAGAGGCTTCAGCTGGAGATATTATTGAAACAGCCATAAGAGTCGTTAGCAGCAAACAAAGCGTCGTCGATAGCAATATTCTCTTTCTCATATTTCAAACCCAGTCTTTTGTTTTAATAAGTCATATATATAATTTAATGAAGAGAGAATAAACCAAGTCGCTGAAAACCAAATACGTTAATGTTATTTCAATGGAAAAGGAGAAAAATCACCTGCAGAAAAACAGTCTCAACTTGAAATTCGAGATTCCAACATGGGAACACATTTATGAGCTACTGCTGAACCTAGCTGACCAAGTCAGAAGTGCCAAATTCAAACCCGATGTCATCGTAGGCGTTTCTCGCGGCGGATGGCCTCCCGCCCGCATCATATCAGACCTTATCGAGAACCCCGAACTGGCCAACGTGAAGGCTGAGTTCTATCTCGGCGTTGCGGAAACCAAGGGCGAGCCAGTTATAACCCAGCCTATTTCTGTATCGGTGAAGGGAAAAAAAGTCTTGGTTGTTGACGATGTGGCTGATACAGGCAAGAGTCTGGCTCTTGTGCGAGAACACTTGAAGGAGCAGGGCGCAACACAGGTTAAGATTGCAACAATCTATTACAAGCCCTGGTCCATAGTCACTCCTGACTGGTTCGAAAAGAAAACAAGCCACTGGATAATCTTTCCATGGGAACGAAAAGAAACCGTTAGACGAATCTTAGAGAAATGCGAGAAACACGGAAAAACGGTGGAAGAAGCAAAAGAAACACTGATAAAATATGGATTTGACCGCAAACTCGTTGAAAGATTCATTCAAGAAATCCTTGAGGGAGAAAAGTGATCGAGAGGCTTGAAGGCTTCAACCAATATCTGGTTGTGGCTGGTTTCAAAAACGTCAAAATAGTTGACATCGACAAGTTTTTCGCAGAAGTTAAAGAAAAAATAGGCAACGCTTCTGTCCAATTTTTCGACGCCAATCTTATTGCTGGACGGGACCATCTGCACTTCGCAGCTTTGAATTCGTTATATGCCTTCAAAAACAGACTTAATATTTCGAACAGTTTAGCCATGGAAACTCTTCTCTATGCTTCTGCTCAGCCCCAGATAAAGGATGCTTTAAAACTGCTCGGAATCAACCTAAACGCTAGTCGAGTTGTCGTTCTCGTTTTAGCCGAAACTGAGAGCCAAACGTCTTCTACACTGGATTCTGTTTCCAAACTGTTGCAAGCTCAGCGAGACGACTCTGTTGTCGAGTTTTCAAAAGAAAAAGTCGACGGATTAAAGAAGCTGTTCCAGATCTCTGAGTCAGAGTTGGAGGCAAAAACCGAGAGAAAAGGCGCGGAGAAAGAAGCATTATTGGATTTGGTCATCGAACACATGGCTTTGTTAGCCACTGAGCGTTAAAGGCTACATTTTTTCTTTCATTATTGAGAGGACATCGTTAGGTTTTACCACGGAGATACCGGTTAATCCTCCCACAACCTCTATTAAAACAATTTTGTCAGGGTGGTTTAGGTCCACTCTGCGTTCGATGATGGCTGCAGCCGCCTCGATTATGTCACTGGTTGGTGTGGTTGTGAAGCGCTTTTCCACAGTGACCCTGAACGATTCGTTTTCTTTTATCTTAGAACCGAGCTCAATCGCCACTCTTTGAATTTCGCCTAGGTCTGTGCGCACCACCTTTTCCACAGGAATCATTCTAAGTGAATAACGAAACTCGTATGGTCTCTCTTTCAAGATTAACCGAAATTTCTCAATGACATCGAAAGGATCAAACGCTGTTTTGGCAGCGATCAAACCTGTTATGCCTGTTTTGTCCACCTTGGCGGCTAGGTCGCCGATTTCTCCAAGTAGGTACCAGATTTCTGAGCAGGCGTCTTCCTCGTTTCCTCGGGCAGTGGTCACGAGCAGATTAAAATCCTTCAGCACCATCTCTCACCACATTTTACCACAGTTATGACAGAACTAGCTTTTTTATGCTATTCCCAAATAATTAGCGTAAAAGGAATTTAGGAGATAGATGAAAGATGGGATTTGTTAAAGTGGCTTCCACAAATGAATTGAAGCAAGGCAAGATGGTAGGAGTTGAAGCAAGCGGCAAACCGATACTACTCGTCAATTTGGAGGGCAAATACTATGCCATAGGAAACATTTGCACCCACATGGGCTGCATGCTCTCGGACGGAGTGCTCAAAGGAGAAAGCGTTGAGTGCTTATGTCACGGTTCAGTTTTTGACGTGAAAACTGGCAGCGTCTTAAAAGGCCCTGCAAAGAAACCAGAGTCAGTGTTCCAAGTGAAAGTTGAAGGAAACCAAATTTCAGTCAACGTCTAAACGACATGTTGGGTTTAATTATTCTTGCGCCCGATATAACCCATGTATACTGATTCAAGAACATGGTTAACTTAGTGGCGAACGGGTTCCTAAAACTACTGAGAAAGAGGATTGTTAGTAAGAGCAAGTATGGGCTTTCAACGTTGGCGTAAACGACGGCTATGAGTATGGCGATGAGAATCAAGCAGCACAAGACCATTATTTCTAGATGCCATTTGCTGTACACCTTACTTTTGGATTCATACGCACGCATGAGTATGTTATCTCTTTGTTTTTAGCAACATGAATGGTATCCCACGTGCCCGCCATGTTCACCTCCGCTTGCGTATTTCATTGGGTTCTTGTCAAACGTTGCCTTGCACATTTGACTGCAGAAATAGTAGGTTTTGCCCATGTGCTCTGACTTGTACTTAGCTGTTTTTTCGTCCACATTCATGCCGCATATCAGATCCTTCGCCATCTTCAGTTTCCACCTCCCTTAGGCACTTTTCATTTAGAGTTTGAGCAGTTTCAGAGTCGCCGAGTTGCTGACCACGAACAACGAACTGAAAGCCATAGCTCCAGCCGCTATTATTGGACTTAACAAGCCAGCCGCGGCGACTGGAATTGAGATTGTATTATACAGGAACGCCCAAAACAGGTTTTGTTTGATCTTTCTCATTGTCGCCCTGCTAAGTATGATGCCGCGTGCCACATCGTTTAAGTCATCTTTAATCAAGATGATGCCGCCTGTTTCCTTAGCGATGTCGGTTCCACTACCTATGGCGATGCCCACCTGTGCTTGGGCTAAGGCAGGGGCGTCGTTGACGCCGTCGCCCACCATAGCAACCACTTTGCCTTCACTCTGCAATTTCTTTATGACATTGACTTTTTCCCAGGGCAAAACGTTGGCGATAACTTTGTCGATGCCTAACTGCTTTGCGATTGCGTTTGCTGTTTGTTCGTTGTCGCCGGTGAGCATTATCACTTCGAGTTCCATTTGTTTGAATTTCTTTATGGCTTGTGCCGCGTTGTCTTTGAGTGTGTCCATAGCCGCAACTATCCCCGCGTTTTCACCGTCTATTGCAAGGAGCATGACGGTTTTGCCTTGTTCCTCAAGTTTTGTCAGGTGAGACTCAGCGGAACCTTTTATGCTAATCTTGTTCTCTTTCATGAGTCTGCGATTTCCAAAGAGAATCACATGGCCCCTAAGAGATGCTTTTACACCATGCCCGGGTACAGCCTCAAAGGTTTCGGCATCCGAAATACTAAAGCCAGCATTGTGTGCTGCCTTCAAAACTGCTTCTGCTAACGGATGCTCCGAACCCTTCTCTGCAACTGCAGCAAACTCCAGCACTTCTTTTTCTTTGTAACCCTCAAACGCTAGGATGTCGGTGACCGAGGGCTCACCTTTGGTTAGTGTGCCAGTTTTGTCAAGTACGATTGTCTGCAGTTTTCTCACGTTCTCAACGTATTCGCCGCCTCTTAGCAGAACTCCGTACTCGGCGCCTTTGCCGACACCAGCTAAGATGGCTGTGGGTGTTGCTATACCCAAGGCACATGGACAAGCGATGAGTAGTATCGCTAACAGTACGAGAAAAGCAGTTGAAAAACCACTAGAAACAAACCAATATAAGAAGGCGATTGCTGCAACTGTGAAGACGGCTGGGACAAAATACCCGACAACGCGGTCTGCCAATTTCTGAACCGGTGCGCTAGCCGATTGTGCCTCTTCCACCAGATGCACGATTTGCATGAGAGTTGTGTCCTCGCCAACTTTTGTTGCCTTAACCTTCAACAATCCCGTCTTGTTTATGGTCGCGCCTATCGTTTCACTGCCAACGTTCTTCTCTACTGGGATGCTTTCTCCTGTGATGATTTTCTCGTCAACTGATGAATAACCTGCGACAACCACTCCGTCGGTTGGGATTTTTTCTCCAGGTCTAACAACGAACACGTCACCAACCTGGACATCGTCTATGGAAACCTCAACTTCTCGTCCATTCTTCAAAACCCTCGCAATGGTGGGCTGAAGCTCGAGCAGTTTCCGAATGGCAGCAGCCGACCTTCGCCTTATAGTTTCCTCAATAAACTTGCCCAGTAACACGAAGGCTAGGATGGCAATGGCGATTTCCATGTAGCCGAATCCTTCAGACCCAAGCCATGGGAGGAAGGTGCTAACTGCGCCGTATCCCCAGCCAGCTAATACACCTGTGGTTATGAGCACATCCATGTTTATGGATTTGTTTCTAAGTGCCTTGTACGCTCCGTAATGGATGCTCCACCCTGCTATCCAAACAATTGGCGTTGAAAGAATGAAGAAGGCGAGGTCCCATGCTGAGATTCCAACTATTCTGAATGTCATGATGGCTACGGCAAGACCTAACATGGCCACAACACGCAAAGCGGCGACACTTATCACACCTGTGAGTGCCAGGGCCACTCTGCGTTTCATGGCTTTCAATTCCTGTTCAGGCTGTTCGTATGTTCGGGCGCAGTTTTCACTGCAGAAATAGTATGTTCGGTCTCCAATCTTGCGTTTGATTGCCTTGTCTGCATCCACGACCATGCCGCAAACGGGATCTCTCGGCAACCGATTTCACTTCCTGTTTTTTCTTCAAGTGGATATTTGATGCGTAGCTCAGATATAAATGTATCTTTTTAAGATATATCTTTATTGATAATACTTATATCCCACGCACACAAATATATCCTTTGGCGAACAGAAATGACCGCCAAATCAAAAACTGAAACGATCGACGAATTACTCTCCGACTTTAGCCGATTTTACATATTATTGATTCTGTATGAAGGACCAGCCCACGGCTACAGCATACTCAACCGCTTCAAGAAAAGAGTGGGAAAACAAGTCAGCCCAAGCTTGGTGTACCCGTTTCTCCAACAACTTGAAGAAAAGGCTCTGGTTCGACACACGACAAAGCCTGTGGGCGAAAAAGAAAAGAAAGTTTTCGAACTTACCAAAGAAGGAAAGGAACTATGCACAGGCCTTTTCAAACGCTTCGCTGACCTTGTCTCCATTGCAATTGAACCCAGCCTTTACGTGTGTGCTCACTGTGGCTGTAAAGTATATGAAGGCGGATATAGAGAGGTCATTGATGGAAAAGAAACAACCTTCTGTTGCATGCACTGCGCCCACTCCTACAAAGAAGAGAAGAGACTGTCCAAAAGAGCAGTAAAGGGTGAAAAACATGGCTAAGGATCCCGTTTGTGGCATAGAAGTAGACGAGAAAACCACAGCGCACACGTCCATACTCGCAAACAATGTTTACTATTTCTGTTCAATCACCTGTCAAAACCAGTTTAATAGAAACCCAGAGAGGTATCTTCAAGAAAACACCGCAACACGTCACGCAAGTCATTACGGCGGCATTTGCCCAACCCCTGGTTGCGGCGCACCCGCAAGAGGCCGAGCTTAGTACTTCTACGTGGGATTGTTGATCCTAATTTTGTTCGTCTTATTTCTGCTTTCATTTGCAAGATTTCTGATCTAAGTTGGCGGGTGTCTGCATGTCTAAAGTTAAGTTTCAAAGATCCCTTGCCGAGGGGCGCTTTGACCGTGTAGCTCGGTTTTACGACGCTTTCAACTTCTTTATCGAGTGGTTTGCTTCCAAACACCGCAAAGAAATTCTGCGCCAAGCAAAATGTGAGTTGCGAATTTCCCGACAGCATCTTTTAGAGAGGTCTACAGAAAGAAAAGGAGAGAGCGTTGAGTTCCGTCAAACTGGTGTTACATGTGCCTTGGTTCGAATAACTGGCGCGTGCACGTAGTCTCCCCAGCTTCCAGCTACAACCAGCTTGTTCGAGACAGCGTCTACGTTCTTCATGATGTCTATGAGGTTGTCTACGAGCCTCGACTTCTCCACAGAGCCCACTACTGTTCCTTCTTTAACACGATACAAGCCCATCCGCAAGACGCTTGTGAAGTCACCTCGAGTTGGATTTGTCAGTCGCGAGTAATGGAAACGTTTGGCTAACAATCCATCTTTCATGTCTCCGAAGATTTCGTCTCTTTTCCAGTCGCCTGGCAAAATGTAGGGATTTCGAGCTCTTGGGATGGGCTCCAAGTTGTAGTTTCTGCCCGGAAACTGACTGACACCAACAACAAAATAGTATCGATTCCCGCTACCAGTTGACTGTCTCTTCTCCATGGCTGCATAGAAAGAGTCGTAGACAAAAGTTCTGAAGACCCCCTTTTGAACAATAGCGAACTTTTTTGAAGGTGTCCCTTCTTGATCAACTGGCGAAGAGCGCACTCCTCTAGGCATTAAGGGGTCGTCCACAACCGTTAGTTGTTGACTGCCAACTCGTTTTCCAACCTTGTCCAAGAAGAGTGGATAGTCCTTCTTTGCTAGAGGAGGGCTTGAAAGTAACTCAACGTACTGGGTTATTATGGAGACTGGCCCTAGATCTAGTAGAATTGAGTATGTTCCCTCTTCAAGTCGTTGGGCCTTTAGTCCAGAAATCGCCATTTCGGCTGCATTTTGACCCACTTCTTTTGGCTTTAATTCTTGCAAGCTTCGTCCAGCCGTGGATTCTGCTCCCTCTGACGACTTTGCTCCTTGCTTGGCTGTGGCTGTTAGGCTTGCTTCAAAGAAGGTTCCGTCGTCTCTGGCAGCTAATCCGTGTGAGTTCATTACAATCGTGTGATAATTGATTAAGTTGAAAACTCCAGAGTTGTCTATGATTTTGCGATTGAAGGCCATAGAAGCCTTCACCATGTCATAAGCCAATTCAACAGCCCCATCGCTTGGAAGCTTCACCAGTCTGTCATCGTAAACACCCGAAACTCTAGGAGCCTTAGCTGGCGACGGAAACGTGTATTTGAAAGGAAGTTTTCTGGCTTTCGAAGCGTCCAGTGCCGCTTTGACCGCGTTCTTCAACGATTTTGGAGAAAGGTCTGCTGTGGAACTGAAACCTAGCCCCCGAGTCTTTATCACCCTTAAGCCAGCGCCTATGTCGTGTACGCCCTTTGCCTCGAAAACGGCGTTATTAACGAGTCGAACTGTGAGAACCCGATTCGATACCACGTATGCTTCAGTTTCCTCTGCTCCTCGTTGCTCACCGATTTGGAGGATTAGTTCGCCTATTCCTTTAAGGTCTAAAGTCTTCATCATTGTTCACCTCATCCCCAAAATGTTCGCTACAGCGCGCAGGTAAGGACCTCCATTCCCAACGTATAGCCCTTGCATGGGGTCGCCCTTGCCGCATCCGGGTACAGGATCAACTTTGCCCTTTCTTGAGGCTGCGTCTATGCTCACAAAAAATTTTGGTGCTGTGGATGTGAGTGCTATGTCTCTTAGGTGAGTGGTCAACTCTCCGTTTTTGATTTCGTAACCCTCTTGTGCGCTTATGGTCCAGTTGTAACGCCTATCGTCTATTGATGGATGTCTCTGAGTGGAAACAAGGTATCCGTGTCTTGTCTCTTCCACCATTTCCTCGTATTTCCAGTCTCCATCCGCGAAGAATGTGTTTGACATCCGAATCAAGGGAATGTACTCGAAGGTTATGGCTCTCATGCCAGCGTTGGGTTCTACATTAAAAACAGCGGCTGTTTCTCGACTGTGCATGTGAACCTTCAGCAAGCCCTTCTCAGCGAGAACCTTCCTCTTTGCCTTCACACCTTCATCATCGTAGAGATAGTAGCCGAACGTCTCAGGAACCGTTGGGTCATCGTAAACTGTGAAATATTTGGAACCTATTTTTTCGCCGATTTTTCCAGCCCACCATGTTGTGCCAGCCCAAGCAGCTTCACGTCCTAGAACTCTGTCTGCCTCACTTGGGTGTCCAATAATTTCATGAGACAAAAGAGCTACGTAGTTGGGGTCTAAAACCACCTTTGCATCTTTTTCCTCTCTCACTGGTGTTGCCTTCAAAAGCGCATCTGCTTTGCGTCCGATTTCTTGCGCAACTTTTCCTATGTCTTCTTTCTCGAAGATTTCGAATCCGCCGGAATGCCCCATCGTTTGTTCGTAGAACTGAGTCAAGTCTCCTTTTTTTGCGTCAGCCTTCATAATAGCCCAAGTTAATGTGTTGGCGAACCTTATGTTTGCGCCCTCGCTGTTCACAAACAACTTGTCAATCTTTATGCCAGAATAGTCTACCATTCCTCGGACAACAGCCCTAGATACGTGGAGCCTATTCTCCCAAAGCAGCATCTCCCTCAATTTGTCTTCGAAGGCAACATCTTCCAGATCGGTTTTTACAATCGTCGCGTAGGAATCATGGTATGCTCTTGTTGGAGCCAGCTTGATTGGTTTTGGAACGTGTTTGCTGGATGCTTTGGCTACTTTGAACGCTGTGTTTACGGCATTTTTCACGCTATCTTTCGATAGATTTGTGCTAGACTGAAAGCCCCAAGCGCCTTTGACCAAGGTTCGAACGCCGATGCCACATTTCTGATTGATGATAGCGCGCTCCACCTTCCCGTTTGCCACGATAACAAGCTCATTATAGTGAGCCTCAAGCCTAGCATCTGCGTATCCTGCTCCTAACTTTCGTGCATGATCGATGGCAAAAAACGCAATATCTTCGTCCATTTTCTGCTTTTCTCCTATTTAGCCATCTTATTTGAAGAATGACCTCAAAAATTTTGCCCTTTTGCCACGAGATTAGGCTATTTTAAGCGTGTGTCACGGCATTCTCTGCCATGTTTTCCATGAACTTGTTTATCATTGCTCTCCATAAAATCATTGTTGCTTTATTCCTTTATTATTGGAAAACAATGTTTGAAACTTCATTCTCTATGTTGCCAGTATACATATATATGTTGGGGTTTTCCATCAACTGCAACATACCATAAACCATATATGGCAACAATGTTAACCAACATATCCGGTCATGATGGAGGAAACAACATGGCTAAATGTCCTAAATGTGGAACTGAAGTTAGTTCGGCAAAGAAACGCTGGACAATGGCCGGTCGACCGGACAAAACGGGCAAGAGAATGCAGCTAGAAATCGGTCTCTACGACTGCCCAAAATGCCACAAGCCCTTTAGGGCGGTCTTAAGCAAACGAAAGATCTAGGCGCTCACTACCACTGACCCACTGACCTCAGAGAGAGAAAGGCTTACTCTCCACCTCCTCTTTATTTTTTCATGTGCGAAGGAAGCGTTAAGTTTTTAACGTAAGTTTGGCATTTTCTCTGCAACGACAGAACATCGTTAAGAACTACAATAAGTTGGCGAAAGATTGGCTAGAGCGAAATTGTCAAAGGTGCTGAAGAACAGTTACGTCCAAATTGCAATTTTTTATATGATCGTTTTACTCGCTTTATGGTTTGTTCCCAGAGTAGCCCTTCGAACAGATTATCCACTCCTAGCCGTGGCGTCGGGCAGCATGATTGGGCCATACGGTTTAAACATAGGCGACCTAATTGTGGTTCAGGGAGTACTGGATGCTAATGAAATCAAAGTTGCTCCACCACCTAATGGCACCGTGATCGTTTTTTATAGACCAAACTATCCTAGAAGCGGACCTTTTCTGTTTTTCGCAGGGGAAGGGGAACTCATTGTGCATCGAGCGATTGCTAAGGTTGAAAATGGAGGCATGTGGTATTTTCAAACCAAAGGTGACAACCAGGTCACTAACCCTACACCGGATTACTGGGGAAACACGCCTCCCGACACCTTGAACGGGATGATCTCAGGCAACCTCTTGGTAGGTAGGGTTGTAGGCGTGGTTCCATGGGTTGGCAACATACCCTTGTTTCTACGCACACCTCAGGGTACAGTTCTCATAATCTCTTTATTTATTCTAATCTTGTTAATAGAATTCATCCCTGAACTTTTGAGAAAAAAAGGACAAGACCAAAAGTCACAGACAAGCCAAAACATGTTGGTTCGGCGAAATCATTGAAACAGCTGAAGTCATCGAGGCTGTGGAAGAATAGTTACGTGAGAGCAGCCATTTTGGTTTTTGTTGTTCTGGGCAGCGTTATTGCTTTTTGGTTTTGCCTGAAAGTTGCTTCTAAATCGGAATATCCTCTGTTGCCCATCGACGCCGAAGGCATGAGGCCTACGTTGAACACTGGCGACCTTGTCGTTGTTTTAGGCGTTTCAGATGCTTCAGAAATTAAAGTAGGTGAGAAAAGTGAGGGTGACATCATTGTGTTTCGTAGACCAAGCAATCCAGATGAACTTATCGTTCAGAGAGCTATAAATAAAACTTTAGTTGATGATGTTTGGTACGTCAGAACGCAGGGAGACAACGCCTCTTCGCCTGCTTGGTGGAGTAAGGGGCAAAATGCTGGAGATACATGGGGAGATGGATTATTTCACGAGAAATTTTTGGTTGGCAAGGTTGTGGGCAAGATACCCTATCTAGGTTACATTCCTTTGTATGTAAATGCGTTTTTGCAAACTCCTGAGGTGGCAATGTTTCTCTTCATTGCGTTGATGTTTCTTGTCATTTTACTGAATATACATCTTCGTCGAAGAAAAAAATTGAAACCTTAAGCTAAGGCTTTATACTCAGCATGGAGAGATATCCCCGCAATGCCCCTTTTTTTCTCCGCTTGTGTGTGCGCACAGCGCTAGACCCCCCTCTATTAGGATCCAAATAGGTGACCCTATGCCTGTGAGTATAAGAAAAAGAAGCGTCTCATTCTCCGCTGAATAGGTTAAAGACCAATCTAGAGATTTTGTCCTTTGCTTTTGAAAGCAACATTGCGGTTTCTTTTCCCCGTTCGGTTAATGCGTAAACCCTCTTCTTTGAATCATACTTGCCCTTGATCAATCCCTCCCTCTCTAAAGTATAAAGGCAAGAATAAATCCCGCCGGAACTCAGCAAGATGTGAAATTTATTGTGAACCAAAGAGATAACATCATAGCCGCTGAGCTGATGTCTTTTTAACTCCATTAAAATAATCACATCCAAAAAATTCTGAACAATCCTCCTATGCATCCGGTTCAAAGTTTCAGATTCCAAATAAACCACCGAAGAAACTTATGATTCAGAAGAGATGATTAAGAAGAGATCGTATAAAAGCTTTATTTTTGTTGAGAATAAAAGAGTTTTTTCGACAAATATAAAAGGAGGTGATAGGTTTGAATTGGAAAATGGTGATCGTTTCAAATTGGAGAGCAGTCCTCCTACTACTTCAGCTTGGCTTGCTTGCGATAGCGATAGCTTCGGGAACGGCGGTCGCTGAGGGAGTCGACAACCCATGGGCACCGAGATAAAACTATATTCAACGATTATAAGAGCGTAGCCTAGAGACAATCAGAGTGATAACGAATGAGAGACAAACTTGACCATCTTGATGTGAGGATCATAGAAGGTTTGGGAAAATATGGCCCCAGAAACATAAAGGAAGTTGCAAAGAGACTAGACATGCCAAGAGGAACCGTGCTTTCTAGGATAAAACGCATGTCCTCCCTCTTTTATTTGAGAATGTCCGCAAATGTATATCATACAAACTTGGGATTGAAAAAGGCGGTTGTTTTTGCAAAAGCAGCTCCTGGCAGAGAGGAATCACTCTTAAACTGCATGAAAGTTAACAAATTCTATATCTACCTCTGTCGATGTTTTGGAATGTTTGAAGGTTGCCTTGGAATATACGTTATCCCTAAGGACCAAAAGACGAAATTTGAACATTTCATTCAAGAAATCAAGAAACTTGGAGTAGCCCAAACAATATACCTTTTCTGGTCAACCTGTTTCTACACAGTTAATCGAACAACCAACTGGTTTGATGGCGCGTCTGAAAAGTGGACCTTTCCATGGGACATGTGGATCGAAGAAATTCAGACTGAAGGAACCGACTTACCTTACACACTAGTCGACCCTGATGACTTCCCTATTAAGGGTGACGAAACTGACTTATTCATTCTAAAGGAATTAGAGAAAAACGCTACCATTGATTTGATCGACATTGCAAAGAAACTTGGGACAACATTGCAGAATGTTCATCAACATTACAGAAGGCATGTCCTCAGAAACGGACTGCTCGAAGCTTTTCAAATAAGTATCTTCCCCTTTGATAGAACCATATCTGACATGTTCTTCTTTGTATTCAAATTTCCCAATCGGGAAAAGATGGCTAAGTTTGCTCTGTCGTTATTGGATAAGCCGTTCGTTGGCGTTGTAGGCAAGATACTAGAAGAAAATGCAATGATCTCTCAAATATATCTTCCTCGTCCGGAATTCAGAAATTTTGTTGAAAGTCTATCAAAACTTGCTAGAGCTGGTTATCTGTTAAGCTACGATTACGTATTTCAGGACTTAAGTCCAGGAAAATGGTCAAGAGAAACTATCCCGTATGAATTTTTCAAAGATGGGTCATGGATTTACGACCATGACAAACATATCCAAAATCTTAAAGATTTAGTGAAGTGTTGACTAATCTGAGCCCCTGAAAGTAGAGAACGGACAAAAACATCATGAACTTTTGGACACCGGAAGCGGAAATGGCTAAAAGGATGAACCTAAAGCAAAAACGATAAGCCTAAGGCTTTATAAATACGTCGTTACAATGATTCTTGGAACTGGTTAATAAATAGGGAGAAGAGGGTTATAGAAAAATGCCGAAAGTTAAGGCTACAGTTAACATTGAAAATGTGGTTGCATCAGCGACTCTAAAGCAGAGAGTCGACTTAAACGCTGTAGTGAAAGGTTATCCAGGCGTTGAATACCGACCTGAGCAGTTTCCGGGGCTGGTGTTTCGATTAAAGAGGCCCAAGACAGCTACCCTTATTTTCAATTCTGGCAAAATGGTTTGCACTGGTGCCAAGTCGGAGAAGGAAGCACGTCGAGCGGTCATGCGTGTTATTAAGGAGTTGAAGAAGAGCGGAATCATAATCATAAGCAAGCCAGAGTTAAAGATTCAGAACATAGTTGCTTCGGCTAGCCTTGGCGGTATGATTGACTTGGAAAAATCGGCGTATGAGTTGGGCAGAACAATGTATGAACCGGAGCAGTTTCCAGGGCTCATTTATCGCATGGATGACCCAAAGGTGGTTATTCTCTTGTTTGCCAGCGGAAAACTAGTCTGCACCGGCGCCAAGCGTGAAGAAGACGTTTACTTAGCCGTGAACAAACTTCATCAAAGATTGGAAAACGAAGGACTAATCTACTACGAGTAAACATGTTACGTTATTTTTCTATTTTTCATTCTTTAAAAGTCTCATTTAGCTGAGAAGAGGCTTGTTAAGGATGCCTTATTATGTTTACGTTCTCGTCTGTAAAGACGGCGCCTTCTACACAGGCTACACCCAAGATGTAAAAGCCCGCATTAAGCTTCACAAACTAGGAAGAGGCGCCAAATACGTGAGGACACATCCACCAGAGAAAGTTGTTTACTTGAAAAAGTACGAAACTCGCAGCGAGGCGATGAAGAGAGAACGTGAAATCAAGAGAC
>Ga0315308_1001032_pt1 | contig 16001 bp, 16 predicted proteins | sample TDP3_MG_FD_203078 | JGI IMG/M metagenome (GOLD analysis project Ga0315308, IMG submission 203078) | Freshwater sediment microbial communities from Lake Towuti, South Sulawesi, Indonesia - TDP3 | ecosystem: Environmental > Aquatic > Freshwater > Lake > Sediment | place: Indonesia: South Sulawesi... | reverse complement strand
AAGACTTTTGGACATTGAAGCTCAGCTGGAAAAATTAGACAAAGACTTTAAGGAAGGCAAGTTAGGGGGCGACGAATACGCCGAACAGAGGCAGAGGTTAAAACAGACAAAGGCGGGCTTGCAAGACGAACTTCACCGCATGGGAGTAGTCATATAACCAAGACAGACCGACAAGTTCGGCATACGTGTGTGCACATAGGCGGTAGGCCCCTCTATTTGAACCCTAATTTGTTTTTCCCTCTTGAACAACATAGCTACCTCGTCTGATTTGTGGCACAACAGAAAACCTTTGCGGCGCAATTGGAGGGTCGTTTAATCCTTTTGTGCGTGTATGGTGGTCACAAAACGCTTTATAGCGTCTAGTCTATTTCATGACTCTTTTGAAAGTGAATCTGAACCTGTGGGCCGGTAGTCTAGTTGGTTAGGACGGCGCCCTCACGCGGCGCAGGTCGGGAGTTCGAGTCTCCCCCGGCCCACTTTGATTTAGAGCATGAAGAAGACTCTGTTCTTGGGCGGTTAGTTGGGTGCTGTTATTAATACTGATGTTGAGGTTTAGGAGATGAGCAGAAAAGAGTGCACCTATAGCTGAACAGAAAAAACATGGGATTTGTGATATTGTTCGAGGGCGCACTTGACTAGGATGGGAATGCTCTGCCATGAGTCAGCGAACTGCGACCTGGGGGATCACAGTCATGTTGTGCCGAAAATGCTGAGCGGATCGGGGACGAAAGATCCTTTACACTTTGGACACGCATATACACCATGTTTATTTATTGTCATTTCAGTCCCGCATGCCGGACACTTCATTTCCCCATTACACACCCTTTCTTCTCTGTCTTACAATTGTCGATTAGAGAATTTATGCTTAGCTATGGTGCGCGCTCGATCTGTTTTTGGAACATTAATTTTTTGAGCATGAACATGAAAAGTGGGCTATGAAAAGAGTTAGACCAGTTGGACATTTTGCGAAATAAGGATTTTTTCTATTTAAGCATGACTCGTGCTGGTCTGAGTCCATATTGGTTTCTTTTGTGACCCAAATAGTTTTTTCCAACGAGTTTGCTCAAACCACTGCTGCTTGACTGCTTCTACCATAAGTTTAATAGGCAACTTTGCTATGTTGGGTGTGTAAGAATTAGGATTCGACCATAAGCGAAAACTAGTTCTAATCAACGTAATATGGAGGTGCAAATTCGATGTCTTATAGAGATAGAGGTCCACGCGAGATGCACAAGGCAACCTGCGCCGACTGCGGTCAAGAATGCGAAGTGCCGTTCAAACCAGACCCCAGCCGACCAGTCTACTGTCGAGAGTGCTGGGCGAAGAGAAGACCCGCGAGAAGGTCTCGATACTAAATCTCATCAAACAAGTTTCATCTAATCTAATAACAACCACACAAGCGATTTCCATTAATCGATCCTAACATTTTATATTCTTCTTTTTTTTAACTCCAATCATTTCATTTTTTTTAGCAGAGCTTCCTCTGAAGCAGTTCAGAAAACTTAAAAACACGCATGGCATTCATGTTGAATATCGCCTTGTGCCGAGGTAGCTCAGCCAGTACAGATTTCTCATAGTGGGGAGGCCTCGGTTAGTTTCCTACGCTTCTCTTCGAGTTCCATTTCTCTTTTTTTCTCAATTCTTTCATATTCTTCAAGTTGTTTAACATATTGTTGCCATTTGTCCTCATCTTTTTTTAGATATTCGTCGAGGAGCCGATAGGCTGCATCTTCAGAAGAAAGCCCCCACTCCAGTGCTTTACCGCGAATAACTTCGTTTCTCAGAGTGTCTTTTCTAATTAGTTCCCATTTACCTTCTGAGTTGAGTTCCACATACTTTCTGTTTTTCAAAAAAGTCATGTATCGGGCCACTATGTAACGAGCTACATTGCCGACATTGCCACTCCATTTTTGCACTTCGGGTACTTCTGTGTACTTGTCGACAACTAATTCTGCTATCTCTCTTGTGCCCCGAGCTTCACCGTCCTCCAACAAACTTAGAAGATTGTTGTGCATGTCCTTAAGTTCCGCCTTCTCCCAAATCGACTTTCGTCCCATTATCGCACCTCAATTTTTCTATGTTAGATGGTGGTGAAGTTACTAATAAATGTTTTTTAATTTCTTATCAAACTAAAAAAGTAATTTTGAATACAAAATAGAAACTCTTAAATAATTTACTGATGTTTCATTATAAATTAATAGGAGAGAGCTAATGCAGCGAAGCATCACCTACGAGCTTTGTGAATTAGTTGGCGCAATCATTGGCGATGGAAATTTATGGACAGACGGTTCTAGATTTCGGATCGAACTTACTGGCGACCCAAGTTTGGATTGGGCTTACTTTGAATACCTGTCAGAAATTACTTTGAATTTGTTTGGGAAGAGGCCATAGACTCTTAAGAAAAGGCAAAATGGAGTTCGCTTTAGATTTCAATCGAAGGATGCTTTTCAAGCGCTTACAACGCTAGGGATACCTGTAGGTAGGGGGAAGTCATTCGCAGTGCAAATTCCAATGGCGATACTGGAAAAGGGATGGAATTATGTCAAATGGACCATAAGAGGAATTATGGACACTGACGGAACGTTATTTTTCAGCAAGAAGACATATAAATTGCCTGTGTATCCCACGTTGGAAATAAGAACGCATAGCAGAACATTGGCTTCGCAGATTACGGATGTTCTCCTGCAGAATGGTTTCAGAGCAAGACCAAGAGGAAATGAGAAGAGAGGATATCATATGGCCCTTTACGGAAAGAAAATGCTCGAGAAATGGATTGAGGAAATAGGATTCTCAAATCCTAGGCATATGAATAAGCTTCAAAAGCACAAAAACTTATATGAAAAAGAAATCGTTTAACCTTGGGCGCCGAGGTAGCTCAGCCTGGGAGAGCACCCGACTCTTTATCATTTGATAAGAGGGTGAAGCTGAAGACCGGGTTGTCGCCGGTTCAAATCTGGCCCTCGGCACCATACTAAGGCAGCGTTAGAGTTCTAGAGCCATGCGAACTAAGTCGATGTACTTACCATTTTTGTGGACTCCTTTTGGAATTCTACCGACCTCTCTAAAACCCATTTTCTTATATAATTCCTTGGCTGTTTCGTTAAGGTCAAAGACATCGAGGACTAGTATTTTTAACCCTGCCTTCTTCGACTCCTCTATCAATGTTTGCATGATTTTTGTGCCTATTCCGATTCCTCTGTAGCCATCCTTTATGGCTATTCCCAAGTATCCTACGTGATTCATGGGACCACTTCTTTTTTCAACCTCAGAGTTGGCAACCATTTTACCGTCTACTTCGGCTACGACGTCCATTATTTCGCCCTTGTCAATGCGAACAAGCCTTCTTCCAAGCCATTCCGCTTCTTCTTCTCTCGATACCTTGGTATCTCGCAGAATATCGGCACCTTCCTCGACCAAGGAATTGATGAATTCTAGACATTCATCCAAGTCTTCCCACTCAATTGATCTGAGAACAACCTTTCTCCCATCCTTTGCAGCAAACGTTTCAAGTGGCTGAAATGCCTTTGTCTTCATCAGAATGCACCTTTCCGAAGATAGTTAAAGAATATTTTCTGATGTCTTATTAAACTTGTAGCCTCTTCTATGGATTGAGAGTCAACATTTTCATTATAGACTGGTAAATAACAAAGTTTAGTAGTCAAGCTTTTTCACAATCAGTTAAACAGAAGTGACTCAAACATGCTGGGTTTCTCTTACTACTTACACGAAAAGGCCGAGGAGTCGCGACACAACGAGTCCGTTGGTTTTTTGATAGCCATTTTGGGCTCGGTCTTTTTGATTGGCGGAATGCTTCAAACACTCGTGACAGTGCAAAGACCGCAATGGTTTCTCATATTTCCCTACGCGCTAGGAACTTCGCCTTACGATTTCTTGGGGTTGTCATTTACACTTCTAGGAATTGTGCTTTTTCTTGTAGGAATAATCTTGGGTGTCTATTACTCGTCTCAAAGGTCTTGGTATTTCAACGCGTTGAAAGAAAGTTACAGACTCGAGGAAGAAAAACTCAGGGCACAAAGCAAGCACAACCAACCCAAACTCTCAGAAACGGGGACCACATCACTTGTAGATTTTCTTGAATCAAGGCCAGATTTAGAAAGTCGCTTAAATTGAAGCGCTTACGACAGATAGAAAGGCAAACTGTCAGAGCAGGCAAATAACTCACTCAAATTGGAATCTGAAGTTGCACATTCGGAACGCAAAAAATAGAACCAGTGTCGAGCGAGGAATACGTGGTCCGTAGCGATTAGTAAAGTATGGCTAGAGACATTTTCAGCTCAGACAAAGCTTCCAACTTCTTGTGGTGTTTCTTCAGTCGCGGTCTGAGGTTCATCCTCAGGCACTCCGACTAGAATCGGTTCTTCCTCACTTTTCTCCGGTGTCTCCTGCCCGGTTTCTGTTTCTGCTGCAGTTGGCGGAGTCTCCGTCGGTGTTTCTTGTGTTTCAACAACTTCCGATTCTTCAGTTGGTTTCGATTCCTGTTCTTTCTGTCCCTCGACTTCTACAGTCTGTGTCGTTTCTGACTGTTCTCTCTGCGAGGTGTCTTCAACGACTGTCTGGGGTTCTTCTGGTTTCGCGTCCACTTTCTCAGCTGGTTCCGTCGCTTGTTCTTTGGATTCTTCGACTTTTTCAGTTGATTTTATTTCTATCATCCCTACGATTTCTTCTTTTGTTGGTTGCAGCTCGGGCTCTCTTGAGATTTCTAATTTCGGGGTTTCTTTTCGTCCGTATATGAGCACGTAGAATTGGAAGGCTACTGATGCGATGATGTTAAACCAGCCCATCGCAAACACAATTGATGTCATTGTCCAATATGGAATAGCCCACTGATAGCTGAACTGAAGGCCGTATCTGTAGAGGTCTCCATGAATTATTCCGTCTATTTTAAGTACAGAAATCATCGATACTAGTGATGAAACAGACGTAAGCACAAGTGCCAACGAAACTACGCTTGCAGCGTCAGACTTCATCTCTACACAATCCCTTACACTTTAAGAGGATTGAAAAAGCCAATTAACCTTGCGTCTCAACAATTATTAGTTTCAATACAGATGATTTAGCAAGAAATCAATCAATAAAAGGTACGACTCCACAGAAATAGAAGAAAATTCCAAAAGACTAAATAGAAACGCTCACCATGCTTTTCTTACTATCTGAGAGAAAGGAGAGAGACATGATGATGAAGAAATTAGGCTTCATACTGTTCACCGTGGCTTTGACTTTGATGCTCTTAGTACCTGCCTTCGCGGCTCCTGATGGTGCACTTTCCCATCGATACACGTGGGACGCAGACATGATAAACAGTGACACCGCTGGCTACACAGGCGCGGGTGTGTACGTCGCAGTCTTGGACACCGGATTGGCACCAAACTGGAAGGACTACTTCCCAGAAGAACGAATAGCAGAACATTTGGGCAAAGGCTTCAAGGAAAACGTCCTTTGGAACGAAACTACCGGCACTTTTGATGAATCGGGAGTCGTTTATGAAACTACCTTCATCGGCAGCACCGGCACTGAACATGGAACACACGTCACTAGCACGATAATAGGTTACAACTACTACGCTCCGGCTGACGCTGCGGCTGGGCTGCCTCTTCCTCCGATATACGTGGAGGGCATCGCTCCAGACGTAACTATAATACCCGTGAAAGTGTTGTCGGACTACCACATCGGCAAAAGTCACTTAAATGAAGACTATGAAGAAATGCATCTGGTCTTCGGCACTGATCGTGCTGTTGCCGCCGGCATCCGCTACGCCACAGACCTCAAAATTGCAGGCTACAGCCCGATGATAATCACTATGAGCCTAGGTGGACCCGCACCAGCAACCATACTCGAAGAAGCGATTAACTATGCTATAAGCAACGGCGTTTTAGTCGTGGCTGCAGCAGGCAACGCAGGCGAAGAAGGGATGGATTGGCCTGGAGCATACCCACAGATCATATCTGCAGGCGCCTCAGGTTGGAAATACGAGTGGTACTGGCCAAGTCGTGTTCCACCGCCACCCAGATATAGACTATGGTGGCTTCAAGACACAACATATGGATTCAATGACATACCCGAACCAACGCGAGCAACTGATGTTTACATCACCGACTTCAGCAGCAGAGAAAAAAAGGGACAAGACCTCGACGTTGTAGCTCCAGGAAGCTGGGTCAGAGGACCCTACGCTGGCGACCCAGGATATTCGCATCTGCCTTGGTGGAGTGAAGGTCATCCACCGCCATGGAGCGCCAATCCGGGCAACTTCTACTATGTAGGCGGCACAAGCATGGCAACGCCTCACGTTACAAGCGTGGTAGCGATGATGCTCGAAAAGAACCCGAATCTGATACAGGGCCAAGTAGAGACCATTCTTGAGAATACCGCGTTACCTATTCGTGCAGGTTCAATGACTGTTTGGGACCTTGTTCCGACACAGGGTTGGTACACATACTCTTGGAGCAAAGACGCCACCGGAAGTGGACTGGTACAAGCGAACAAAGCAGTGGCAGCAGTTCCATCGCCATAGTATAACTCCATAGGACACAAAAACAGCGCCAAATTCCCCTTTTTATTTCATAATCCTACCGACACACTATTAGCTGAAACCCATTTTAGAGTTGGTTTCACTTTCATTAGCCGAGCCTTTAGTGTCTGGAATGAAAAGTTTTAAGCTTCTTTGCCAAACTGAATATGAACCTGTAGCGGCCGTAGTCTAGCCTGGTCTAGGACATCAGCCTGCCACGCTGACGACCCGGGTCCAAATCCCGGCGGCCGCACCAACTAGGCATACGACACAAGTATGTTTTTTAACTACCACAGAAGAGATTATAATTCATGAGAAAAACGCATCAAGACTTCAAAACCAGTAGTGTGACAGAATGGAAGAAAAGGACCTTATTAAAGCGATAAACAAACTTAAAGTAAAGAAGAACGCGGTGATTCTAGTTCATAATTATCAAAGACCAGAAATTTACAAGGTAGCGGATTTCATAGGCGATTCCTATGGATTGAGTAAAAGAGCCACAGAAACCAAGGCGGATTTCATAGTTTTCTGTGGCGTTGATTTCATGGCTGAGTCCGCTTACATTTTGAACCCTGAAAAAACGGTTTTGATTCCGACAAACATGGCCAAATGTCCGATGGCGGCTATGGTTGATGTTTATGATTTGAGAAAATTGAAAGAGCAGCATCCTGACGCCGCTGTTGTTAGCTATGTCAACACAACCGCCGAGATTAAGGCGGAATCGGACATTTGCTGCACAAGCGCTAACGCTGTGGAGGTGGTTAATTCATTGAAACAGAAGGCAGTCATTTTTGTGCCCGACGCCAACCTGGCAAAATACGTGGCGAGGCACAGTGATAAGAAAATCATCCCTTGGAACGGCTGGTGCTACGTCCACACCAAATTCACTCCTGACGGCTTGAAAGAAGCCAAAAGGTTACATCCAGACGCAAAAGTCTTAGTACACCCCGAATGCATCCCAAACGTGATAGACCTAGCCGACAAGGTCTGCAGCACAACGGGCATGGTCGATTACGTGAAAAAGAGCCAAGATAGGAAGTTCATCATAGCCACAGAGATCGGCATCATAGAGAGATTGAAGCTTGAGGCGCCAGAGAAAAAATGCCTTCAAGCACCGCCCGGTGGAACATGCATCCAAATGAAGAAAAACAATCTCCAACTTGTTTTAGAGGCTTTGGAAAAAGAGCAGTACAAGGTCACTGTTCCAGAAGATATTAGGATAAAAGCAAAAGAAGCTTTGGACAAGATGTTAGACGTGGACTAACACATTGGACCGAGAAAAATTAGTAGAACTTGCTTATCAGAAAGGAAAAGAACTCAATATAAACAATAAAAAATATGCAAATTGGCTAGAAAAATTCCTTGAACAAGAATACAGAGAAGACGTTAGGTCCGGCGACATAACCAGTGAGGCTATTCTCACAAAAAACAAACATGGAAAAGCAATCTTGAAAGCCAAACAATCGGGCATTATAGGGGGAGTTGAGGAAGTAAGTTGGTTCTATGGGAAGCATGGGCTTGAAGTGAAAATTCATGCACAAGAGGCGAAGCAAATCCATAGAGGAGGTACAGTCTTGGAAGTCTCTGGGAGACAAAAGGACATTTTGGCAACAGAAAGAATCAGCTTAAATGTTTTGCAGAGAATGTCGGGAATAGCTACAGAAACAAGATATTTGGTTGACTTGTTAACAGGATATAAGACGAGAATAGCCGCAATAAGAAAAACACTTTGGAGGTATCTTGACAAGAAAGCGGTTTTCCTGGGAGGCGGTTTGACACACAGGCTTGGACTCTGGGATTCCATTTTGATAAAAGACAATCACTTGGAAGCCCTAAAGAACGACGGAATAAAAAATTACGTCGAGAAAGCAATAACGATGGCTTCACATTTTGCTGGTAAAGTTGGCTTCATAGAGATCGAAACAACCAATCAAGACGACGCGGTGAGGGCGGCGAGAAAATTCCGACAGTTGAAGCTGAAAAACCCGTGCATAATAATGTTGGACAACATAAGACCAACGGAAATCGAACAAATCATGGAGAAACTGAGAAACAAGAATCTTTATGATTACGTGCTTACGGAGGCTTCGGGCAACATAACACGTGAAAACATAAAAGAATACGCAAAGACTGGAATAGACGTTGTGTCTCTGGGATATCTGACTCACTCTGCCAAAATCCTTGACATGAGCTTGGAGATGACCTTGTGAAAACAGATTTTTTGGTGATTGGAAGCGGAATCGCCGGATTAAATTTCGCCCTCAAAACTGCCCAATACGGAAGAGTGACTATTGCGACAAAAAAAGAAATCATGGAATCAAACACAAACTTGGCGCAGGGTGGAATAGCCGCAGTTACCAGCAAAGACGACACCTTTCAAAGACACATCGAAGACACACTGAAAGCTGGATGCGGCTTATCCAACAAGAGAATTGTAGAAATCCTCGTTGAAAACGGCCCCAAAGAGATTCAGAGCCTAACTTCTTTCGGAGCGAAATTTGATAAGGAAAACGATGAGCTTCACTTGACCAGAGAAGCTGGGCACAGCAAAGACAGGATAGTGCATTCTGGGGACACGACTGGAAGAGAGATAGAACAAGCCTTAACAAAGCGTGTCAGAGAAAACAAGAACATCGACGTTTTGGAGAACTGTCTCGCCATAGACCTTATTGTTAAAGATACAAAATGTTATGGTGCAAGCGTGCTTGCCATCAAAAGCAAAGAAATAGCCCACATTTTTTCACGGGGCACAGTATTGGCTACCGGGGGTGTGGGTTACGTTTATCAAAACACCACAAACCCGGAAATTGCAACAGGTGATGGAGTTGCAATGGCGTTTCGAGGAGGCGCTTCAGTTGAAGACATGGAGTTTGTTCAGTTCCATCCAACAACTCTGAACAAATCTGGTGCTCCGCATTTCTTGATATCCGAGACCTTTCGTGGTGAAGGAGCAATTTTAGTCAATGAAAAAGATGAAAGATTCTTGGAAAAATACGATGTCATGGGAGAGCTTGCTCCGAGGGACATCGTGTCTCGGGCGATATTCAATGAACTCAGGAAGGGTTCAGTTTACTTAGACATGCGCCACAAGAGCAGGAGTTTCATTTTGAATAGATTCCCTATGATATATCAAGAATGCTTGAAGTATGGTATAGACATCACCAAGGATTTAATTCCAGTTTCACCAGCTGCGCACTATATCTGTGGAGGCATAAAGACAAATGAATATGGAGAGACAAGCATAAGGAATCTCTTGGCGTTCGGCGAATGCGCTTGCACCGAAGTGCACGGCGCCAACAGATTGGCAAGCAACTCGCTGTTAGAGTCTGTTGTTTTCAGTTCCCTAGGTGCAGTCAAAGCAAAAGCACTCCTAAAAAACGAAATCAAGGCGTCAACGCCTCGAAAAGAAATAATATTCCATGAAATGAATCGGCAAGAGTTGGACAATCTTGAGGCAGAGTTGAGAAAAGATATGTGGAATTATGTTGGGATAATAAGAAACGAGAAAGACTTGAAGTTCATGCTCGGAGCATTGCAACACATGGAAAAAGGAATCGATGATTTGAATGAGAATGAAATAAGTGTTCGGTTCCTTGAGTTGAAAAACATGGCTTTGGTCAGTAAACTCATCACAAAGGCAGCGCTTGTGAGAAAAGAAAGTCGTGGAACCCACTACAGAGAAGATTATCCACGGACCGACGACAAAAATTGGCTAAAGCATATATGTCTTGAAAGAAAGGGAGACAACCTTCACGTGTCGTTTGTTTAATGATGCTTTTTGAAGAAAGCCCCCTCACAATTATAGCTATATCGGTGGTTTGACCAGTTTTCTCTTTTCCAGCGGCATCTTCATCCACTTCTCAAACTCTGAGCTCGGCGGTTCTGTTTCAAACAACAATTTTCTGCGAGATTCTAACAAGTTGTTCTTTTTCTTCAAGAATTGGGCTGCTGTGACAATTGAATTCCCCTTCTTTGAAGCTGCATTGAATATTGGCTGAGAGAACTCTCGCCACTTCTCTTCTCTGAGGAGATGATGTTCAAGGATGGTTATGGGAACGCTCTCGACTAAGCTTTCTAGGTTTCGCATTCCCATTTGCACATGTTCTTTTTTCACCAATCCTTCCAAGTAAGCTGGCGGACCACCAACGATGACTAATTGAGGCTCTTGCATTAGAATTTCAAGTAAGGTGGGCGTGTGCATGGGACCCTGAACGTCTGAGGCGAACAATATGCTTTCTCCTTTGTATTCGATGGTTGTCATTAGTAACCATCCGAGTTGCGAATCTTCAGGTCCATGGAAAACAGGCTCGGAAAACTTCAACTTGGTTTTTCCAAACTCAAAGGTCTTTCCATCAGCATACTCAAGTTTCTCAGCGTATTTTCCTCCTGTTTTGGCGAAAACCCAACCTCTGCGTCTCTGACTGAAGTTGACTTTGTCTCTGTAACTCTTGGCAAAAACAAGTTTTCCCTCGTATATCTGCCTAGCCGCATCGTCAGAAGACCAGTTGAAACACCAGTCGGTGTAAGACGGAGTGTGATGGTCAAAATGATAATGACTAATCGTAACAACCTCAGCCCTCTCAGCCGCTTCAAAAACTTTTTTGCGGCACTTCGCCAAAGCCCCATACTCTCTTGGATGCGGCGGAAACCCGAAACGATTGGGACCGAGAGAAACACCAGCGTCTAACAGAACTCTAACATCCGGCGTCTCGACATACGTGCACATCGACCTAACGCCGAAACTCTCCTCGGCTAAAGGAACAACCTTAATCTTATCGAGCATCTTGCTTCTCAGCCGTTTCTTGCAGATGACAATGAGATAAATGCTTTTATTTTAGCTTAACATTACTCTGCCTTGTGGGCGATGACGACTCTGGCCCCACTGAACAAATGATTTAGATCTTGAGTGCGAGAGCCCACACTAATCCTCACTTAGCCTTCAAAAGTTTCTCTCTAGTCTTTTTTGACGCTATTCATTCTTCGTTTATGTAAGAAGTTGACATGTTGCAGAATCTAAACGAATAATGCACTTTATTCGAGCCTGTAGTTATGTGTTCATCACTGAAAATCTTGTGTTAAACGAACACCTGTCTTGTTTGTCAACATCATAGACCCCTTAGTCTTGTGGCACAACAGAAAACCTATGTGGCACCACAATGTTCAGCTTTGAGTCGACCATTTTTTGTTACAGCAAATCCATATTTCCAAATCGCAAACTATTAGCACAACAAACCATTGTAGAAAACCTACAACGAGACCCCAAAAAGAAGGCTTGAACAACATGAACGAAGTCTTGTTTATGGCTTGCAAAGAATTAATTGACGACGCCAAACTCGGATGCGCCGACCTTGTCTTCAAAGAAATCTGCCTAGAAATATTGGCCAGAGCCAAAAACGTATTAACAGAGGACCAATTCAGACATTTATCTCAGTATGCAGCTGACAGAATGAAAGAAAAGAGCCTGAGCGAAGCTGAATTGCCCATCTAACCTAGCGCTTTTTCAAACCTAAAACAAATAGCTCGGCACTCTCTCTCCGACTAGCCCTCGGCTTAACCAACCTCACAGAAGCAAAGCTCTGTCTCATCTCAAAAACGAAATCATCAAGCATGTTGCCTTGGAAAACCTTGACAAAGAAGTTTCCTCCACGCCTCAAAACCGAGACTGCGAGTTGCATGGATCTTCTAGCCAAATCAATTTGTCTCGCGTGGTCAAGTTCCCAAATCCCAGAAACGTTGGGCGAAACATCTGAAAGCACCACGTCAGCAGCCCTTGGGAGAAGCTGACTAACGGTGGCAACTGTTTCTGACTCGGTTACGTCGCCCACAACAGAACGCACATTAGCGTCGTCAATGGGCTCTATGGACTTGATGTCAACTCCTAAGACAAAACCCGTTTCTCCCACAATCCTTCTTGACGCCTGCATCCAGCCGCCTGGAGCCGCACCCAAATCCACAACAACGTCGCCCGGTTTAATGAATCCGTATCTCTTCACAGTCTCAAGAAGTTTGTAGGCTGCACGCGACCTGTAACGTTCTTCTTTTGCAAGACGATAATAGTAGTCTCGCTTGCGCTCCCTAACCCAAGCCTTAGGCAAAACCTAACCTTCACCGGGAGGGTCATTCTCACCTTTGGCTAGAGTTGCAACCCACTCCGTCAATCGTTCACACGCGTTCGGTGACACGGCTCCCCACGCGCTGCATCGAGGGTCGTTCGGGCACATCAAACAGGGACAATCAATAACAGAATTAATCGAAGCGGGCAGTCTCTTTGGAAACAGTCTATACGTCCATCTGCCTTCACACAGCTCTTTTTCGCGACGAATCAAACCTTTGTTCTCGAGTTTCAGGGCTATTCTCGAGCCCTCTCGGCTGCTGGCGCCTAATTTGCGCCACAAATCAGCTTGAAGTACACCTTCACTTAGCGTATTGGCTATGAAATGCAACGCTTTATATTCTAGGTCGTCGCGTCTGGGCATACCGGTCGAATCCCTTGCATCAAGATCCTTCAAAATAAATATGTGCAGTTTGAGAATAAAAATCTACGTGTTCAAGGCTGGTTTACATTGGGGCTGATGAATGTTGCCAAGATACGGCGTTGAGAAAGCTTCGTATTGTTTGGGCATAGAGTCCACAGCCGACGACTTCAGCGTAGGAATACTCTCATATAATGGCAAGGTCCACGCCAACATAATCAGCGCCTTCATGCCAGAAGAGGGAGGAATCCACCCACGGGAAGCCGCCAGACACCATGCAGAAGTAGCTGGAAAAGTCATAACTGAAGCGCTCAAAAAGGCGAGAATACGCCCAAGCGATGTGAAGGTCGTAGCCTTTTCCCAAGGACCCGGCTTAGGACCGTGTCTGCGTACAGGCGCCACAGCCGCTCGTGCTCTGGCGTCTTATTTGCGGGTGCCACTGGTCGGCGTCAACCACAGCATTGCTCACATTGAGATTGGCAAGCTCATAACGGGTGCTAGGGACCCTGTTACCTTGTACGTTTCGGGAGGGAACACCATAGTGTCAGCCTTTGACGCGGGTCGATACCGTGTTTTCGGTGAGACTCTTGACATTGCTGTTGGAAATTGCTTGGATGTTTTCGCTAGAGAGGCTGGCTTGCGACAGAAGGTTGGCATGCCCTTCGGCGCCGTAATTGAAAAGTTAGCGAGTCAGGGTAAAACCTTCATTCCGCTTCCGTTTAGCATAAAGGGCATGGATATGTCGTTTAGCGGTTTGCTCACTGCTGCCACTGAACTGCTCAATGAAAAGAAACACCGTCTCGAAGATGTCTGTTTCAGCCTTCAAGAGGTAGCATTCTCCATGCTGACCGAGGTGACAGAACGAGCCTTGGCTCACACAGAAAAAAAGGAGGTTGTCTTGACCGGCGGGGTTGGTGCCAACAAACGGTTGCAATCCATGATAAAGGTGATTGCAGATGAACACGAAGCCAGTTTTTCTAAGGTTCCTACAGAATTTGCCATAGACAATGGTGCCATGATTGCTTGGACAGGCATCATCGCCCATAAACAGGGCATTACGACTTCTGTTGAGAAGAGCATGGTCAAGCTGAAGTGGCGATTGGATGAGGTTCACGTGCCTTGGGTAACGGGAGGCTAAATTTGCTGTGCTCATCAAGAAGGGCGCCGAAGCCAACCTTTACCTTGAAGAGTGGCATGGTCGCAGGGTGATTATGAAGCGTCGGTTGTCAAAGGCGTATCGTCTGTCCGAGTTAGACGCAACCATAAGAACCCAACGAACATTACGTGAGCCTCAGCTCATTCACAGGGCAAAAGAGGCGGGTGTTCCCACGCCTACCATTTTTCTAATTGACGCGGTCGATACGAACATCATCATGGAGTTCATTGAAGGGAAGCAAGTTAAGCAGATACTAAACGACCTTTCATCGTCTGAGAGACTTCGTTTGTGCCGTCACATTGGTGTGCTCATCGGGCGCCTTCACAACCATGGAATCATCCACGGAGACTTGACCACGTCCAACATGATTCTCACATCAAGCGGCAAAGTGTTTTTTGTCGATTTTGGATTGGGCGAACAGTCTGAAGAGTTGGAGGTGAAGGGAGTGGATTTGCATCTCATGAAACGTGCGCTTCAGAGCACGCATTTCAAATACGCAGAAGAATGTTTTGAGGCTGTGTTTGAAGGGTATGCAGAAACCGTTGGAGAAAAAGTGGCAAAAAGTGTATTAGAAAAAATAAAGGAAATAGAGAGGCGAGGACGATACGTAGCTGAAAGAAAGCTGTGAAACCTATGAGTTCTTTCGTAAAGAGAAAGGTTGCTTTCTTCGTGACAGGCAACGTTCACAAGTTTAACGAAGCCCGCAGAGTACTGGCTGAATACAACGTTGCAACCGCTATGCTCAACTTGGAAGCCATCGAGATTCAAGACGACAGTTTAGAGAACATAGCCAAAGCCAGTGCAATGGATGCAGCGAAAAAATCGAATTTGTCAGTGTTTGTTGAAGACGCTGGATTCTTCGTGAAAGCCTTGAACGGATTCCCTGGTCCCTACTCTTCCTATGCTCATCGGACATTGGGAACCAAAGGAATATTAAGACTCATGCACAACGAGAAAAAACGAGACGCCTACTTCCTCTCGGTTGTCGCCTTTTCCAACCCTCAAGAACCATTAGAGCTAAAATGCTTCCATGGTATGGTTGAAGGAAAAATTGCTTGCGAGGAGAGAGGAAAACAAGGCTTCGGCTTTGACCCAATTTTTGAGCCTTCAAGAGGAAACGGCAAAACCTTCGCTGAAATGACAACTCAAGAGAAGAACAACTATTCGCATAGAGCCCAAGCAATGCGAAAGTTTGCACGGTGGTACAGCCTTCACGCTCAAAGTATTTAGTTGTACAAGCCCTTGCTAGAGTAATCAAGAATCGGCTAAAGAAAGATGGAATAATATCAGCTATCATAGAAGGAGAACCAGTGGAAATGGTGCAATATGTTGCTTCTTCAGAGAAGAGACATAAGGAGACGGTGGCATGAAACAATGTCCTAGCGGTGGAGATATTGCACTAGAGGAATATGACAAGGGACAATGGATATGTGGTACATGTGTTTGGGAAATCTTTTTAGGACGAAGACATTCAAGATGGATAAACCCTAGAATCCTCTCTTTTTGATTTTTCCTTTGATAGGCTAGGTATTCGTATTCAATAAGAATATGTCAGTTACAAGTTTCACTATACCAACTGGGACATTTGGAAAGAAGAAAAAGAGTTTGGTTGGTTGGGCGGGAATTTTGATAGTAGATCTGGAACTGAAGGTCTTGCCTTCTCAAACCTCAAAGATATGGCAACAAGTGATATTACAAACTACATAATCTTCTTCTCAACAACTTGGAAAGAGCATGTGAGACTTGACTTCCAAATTGATGTTATCCTAACTCAATACAAGTCATAATAAAATGAGAAGACAAAGACAGATATTATCCTCTTTTTGTATTCTCAAAAGTTCTTTTT
>Ga0315308_1001031_pt1 | contig 16015 bp, 23 predicted proteins | sample TDP3_MG_FD_203078 | JGI IMG/M metagenome (GOLD analysis project Ga0315308, IMG submission 203078) | Freshwater sediment microbial communities from Lake Towuti, South Sulawesi, Indonesia - TDP3 | ecosystem: Environmental > Aquatic > Freshwater > Lake > Sediment | place: Indonesia: South Sulawesi... | reverse complement strand
TGAATTCATCGATCGGCTCTTTTTCGTTCTCAACTTTGTGGTTTATGCGGCAGTTGCCGATCGATCGATCGAAGCTGTCTTTGGTGGAACAGAAATCTTTTATGATTTCCGCCGACGGTGTTGTCTCTTGTGGTCGCCTATAGCTGGGAGTCGGTGAGGTCTGGGGCTAGGTCCGGTGTCTTGGTCGAGACGGATGCCGGGCACCTTGAGGCGGTCGAGGTCATATCGGGGGTGCACGACGAAGAGTTGGGAGATGTGGGTAGGTTGAAGGGGAAGGCGATGGAGGCTTTGGTGAGGGGTCTGTTCGTTGAGGGGAGTAGCTTGTCGGATTGGCTGCATGTCTTCCTTGCGGCGCTTTCGGACCCTGTGTTTCCGAGGCTGGGGAAGTCTTACGCTCTCATGGCTGCCTCGACAGTGAAGTCCCCTGAGGTTGTGAGCGTCCTTAGAGCCTTGATCTCGAACCCGGAGCTGGGGTATGTGAGGGAGAGTCTCCCCGGGGCGTTCTACAGGCAGGGGGACAGCTATTCGATCGGTCTGTTGGCGAAGGATGCGGATGAGAGGGTGGCCTCGAGGGCGAAGTTCTTCGACGCGGCTCTCTCATGGGAGACGGTTGGGAGGTATTGCCCGCACATGGATGATCACGCTGTCTGTCTTCACGGCGTGGGGACAGACAGTTGTCCGATGCTTGGTGGCGTCCTTCCGTATGATTTCTCGATGAACGTGTCGACCGGTAAGGTGGTTGTCTTGCCTATCGACAAGAACTATGTGTTCTGTCCTCGGTATCAGTCGAGGTCACCTTTCCACTAGAGATCCAGCTCATCGATCGAACGTTCATGGTCGTGCAAAAGTTAAAATCGAAGTTGGACAACCTCGGGGCGATGCTACGATGACCGAGTCAAGCGAAGACAGGAAGAAAATCGACCGATCTGGAGCGCTGCTACAGTTTGAGACAGGATCTCTGTCGAAGGAAGAGTTGGAGGGCGTCCTCAACACGCTTCCGGTGGATATCACCTTTGTCGACAAGGAAGACGCTGTCAAGTACTTCAGCAAGAGTGAGGGAAGAATATTCGTGCGTACAAAGGCTGTCATCGGCAGGAAGGTCCAGCAGTGTCATCCCCAGAAGAGCGTTCACATAGTGGATAGGATTGTGGAGGCCTTCAAGACGGGGAAGAAGAATGTGGCAGAGTTCTGGATTCGAATGGGTGATCGGTTGGTTTACATCAGATACTTTGCGGTGAGAGACAAGGGCGGGAAATATCTGGGAACGATGGAGGTCACGCAAGACATCACTGGGATCAAGAAGATCGAAGGAGAAAGAAGGCTTCTAGACTGGAAAGATTGAGATAGACTCGCCTGCTTCCAAGAGCTACTCCTAGGGTGACCGATCGGTCACGCCTTAGCGGCTGCCCCTAACCTCTTCATCTTCTGTTGAGCGTTCCTTAGGTCCCGGAGGAATCGATCAAGCTCTGACGGGGCGAAGAACTTCTGCGGTGTTGTCACGGTGACTATGGCGAGCTCTCCGGTGCTCAGCAGCTGGATCTCGTACAACTCTCTCTCCTCAACTACCTTCACATCAACTGCTGGCGGTGCAGAACCACCGACGGCGCCGGCTTCCCTCTCAGACTTCGAGTAGAGCTCTTGGCCCAGAAATTTCGCCGCTTCCACTCCGTCTATCAGCTTGCCGAATTCGGAGGGATCGAAGCAACGGGCTGGGACATCGACGATGAAGTGTTCGCCAGTCTCCCCGACCTTGATCTCGGCTAGGAGCGCGTTCACGCAGCGCACCTCAATCACCCACTGCAGCTCAGCCAAACCAATCCTCTCCGGTAACACCTTCCACGTCCATCCTTAAGCGTTTCTCTTCGATTGATCGGATCCAACTGTAAACCGCCTTGAGCCTTTGTAATCGGGGGCCGTCAACCAGCAGTCTTATATTGTGTAGGTCACTCATGCATCTGACGAAAATAGGCGTTTTGTATGACAAAGAACGACCTTGCTATGATAGAGGAGTTAGCGAGAAATCTGGACCGTTTCGCTGGAGAGGGGGTAAGGAAGAAGGTTATGGAGGGAAGCGAGAAGATAACTGCTTCCACCGGCAAAGCCAGGATAGCTAGCTGGGTCAAGGGTGCGATAGAAAGACTGGACAGACTGGTCGATGAGAAAACGAGAAATCAAGTGATGGAGAACTGCGGCTACAGCTGCGCGGATCACAACAAGAAAGTCATCGGGAGGATGACAGCCAAGCGCAAGAAGTTTAAGAGCGTGGATGAGTTTCTGGAGGCTGAACAGCGCAAACCTATGCGGGGGACCAAGCTCATCAGAGAAGGAGACGTACTGTACTACTTCTACACGCCGAGTACATTCTCTAAGTCGTTGAGGTGCTATTGCGGCTTGTTGAGAGGCTTGCCGGCTAATGAGAAGGTTTCATCCACGTATTGTCATTGCTCGAAGGGCTTCGTTGAGAAATTCTGGCAGGGCGTTCTCGGAAGACCTGTGAATGTTGAGCTCGTGCAATCGGCTGTGTCTGGATCTCAGGAGTGTAAGTTTGCGATACGTCTGTAGCAATCGATCGATCTCGGTCGCCGGCAAGTAGTCTGTCCCCGGTGTTGGAAAGGCTGGCAATGTTCTGAGTTGTGCTCCTCCTTCAAGGTTTGTTTTACTGAGTTAACTTTGCGGCTCTCTTAAAGTGGTCGAATATCTCGGAGTTGTTCCTTGGGTCTACGCCTTGAAGAGACCCTGGCTTCATTATCTTGATGGTGTTGTCTTGAAGGAAGGTGTCTATTGCCATGCCGGGGGGAGGTGCAGAGGAGATCGGGCTGCAGAACGATCCGTTGTAGATCTCTCTACCGCTCAGTTTCACCACAAGAGGCATCCCATAAACAGGGACCTCAAACGACAAGGCTTCGATCTTCCAAACGCCTTCTTCAGTCAGTCTGATCTAATGAGAAGTCTTCTTGTAAGATACGATTTCTTTGTCCGATATCACCAGCTCACCGTTCTCGACAAGATAGATTCCAAAACTCTCTTCTGAAACCTGCACCCGAGTTCGTAAGATGAACCATCCGGCGACCGCGGCAATGCCAGCCAATAGAAAGGCTAACCCGATTTCGATTTTCTTTTCCATATTTTGTCGTGATGCTCCATGAGATACTCGTGCCCTGTGGGACTGAGGAAACGTCCTCCCGACCTGCATATTAGGCCTCACAGCTATGGATTGGCTGCTCAATACATAAATAACTCTCTATTTCCGGTATCCTGCGACCAGAATGAAGCCTGTAGTTAGGAAGCCTACCAAGGAAGAGCGTGAGAAGGCGAAGAAGTGGCCGACCTGGGAGAAGGAGGTGTCCACTTTTCCCTGGGAGTATGACGAGAAGGAGACCTGCCTTATCATCGAGGGTAATGCGGTGGCGAAGACTAGTGAGGGGAACGCGGAGTTTGGAGCGGGTGACTATGTCGTGTTTCCAAAGGGTCTGAAGTGCACCTGGGAGATAAAACAGAAGATCAGGAAGCACTATAAGTTCGGGTGAAAAGCGCCCGATCGATCGATCTGTCGATGGTATGAGGAATCTCTTAGCGGTGGGGGTATCACGATGCGGGTAGGACGTTCAAAGCTACTGTTTCTTACGGTCTTGGCGGTTGTGTTCACCGTGGCTTTGACTTTTGTGACGGTGGAGGCTCCCGTAGTGCTCAACCGCATACTTGCGGACTATCTGAACATTCCCGATTACAACCCAGCCATACAGCCTGAGCTGATTGAGGAGTTCATGAATTCGCACTATGTAAGGCCGATAGGCTATGGATGCCTCGCGGTGTTGTCCATACTGATCATCGCGGGCTTTGCAACCAAGAGAACAGGCTTGTCCACTTTGGGGTCCATAGCCCTCTTTCTACCCACCTTCGGCTACTTTGCCGCATACATGTTCTTCCTTTCCGGGATAGGGATGCTACGGGTCGTTTGGCTGCCGATATGGGGGCCGTCAACAAACCTGCTTAAATTGGGAGACATCATCTACGTGCCCTACATGATTGTGGTGTTTCCCTTTTCGCTTCTCTTCTCGCTTTTCGGCTTCGATATGGGGTCACCTCTGTTTGACCCGCTGAGAAGGGCTAGGATGGTTCACTACCATTGGGACAGCTTTCATATGGATGTCAGGATGCCCTTGGCGTACGTGCTGATAGGATCGGGTCTCTTGATATTTCTTCTAGGCACGATTGCCTGGTTCTATGCGAAGTTCCAAAGCAGGAAAACGGCTGATTTCTGGGTCTACAGGCATTCGAGGCATCCTCAGTACCTGGGCTGGCTCTTATGGAGCTACGGGCTGATGCTGCTTGCATCCTATACGCCGGTTGTTCGGGGAGGCGTAAATCCAGGGGCGAGTTTTCCCTGGTTGATCTCGTCTCTCCTCGTGATATGCGTTGCATTGACAGAGGAAATCAAGATGACGAGAAAATACGGAGAGAGTTACACCAAGTATCGAGAGAGCACCCCATTCATGTTCCCCCTGCCCAAGTTCATGTCTTCGGCGGTAGCGTTTCCGATCAGAATCCTGTTTAAGAGAGATCACCCAGAAAGCGGGAAAGAGGTCATCGCTACATTTCTCGTTTGCGCTGCAATCCTTGTCTTGCTGTCTCTGCCGTTTGTCATATTGAACTGGCCTCAGGGCTTGGGCTGGAGCGAGTGGCCGTTCAGCACGTGGCCCTTTACATCGTAGTTGGATAGTTTGAAGGCGACCCGGACATTCGATCCAATTCTTCCAGGCTTCTGTGTCACTCGGCCCATGGTTGGTTTGAGAATTCGATTGCATCCAGGACTTTCTGTTTGAAGTCGCTTTTTTGGCACTCAAAGGTGTACATGACAAAGCCGTCGAAGGCGAAGAAGTGCATCCTCAGTCTATGGTAGACTATCTTTGGCTTCGCTATCTCAACGAGTTCCAGAAATTGTTTTCGCCTGAATTTGACGCGATATGAGCTCGAGACGTAGATTGCCGCTGCCACTGCACCTGCCGTTTCTGCCATATTTTGATCGACCTCCTAGCACAAGCCGGGATCGATGTGTTCTTATGCATTTCTACCTAGATCAATCGGTGGCTTGGCTCGACGTTGCTTGATGTCGGTCGATCGATGAGAGTTGTCGCGGAGGGCGTTCTATAGCCTAGAAATAAATACTCGCCGGCAACTCTGTTGCTTGTCGGGAGGACTTTGAGATGGGTGTTAAGGCTTCGCCTGGCTGGTGGTTTGGTCTGTTAGCTATGGTGCTGGCTATTGCGGCGCTGGGCGTGAGCGTGACCAGCCTTTACCTTGTGGCGCCGCAGTGGAAGATCTCTACGGCGACGAGCACGACGACTTCCACGATGACTGTGACCGCGACGCTCACTACGAGTGTGTGGTCGCGTTCCACGGCAACGGGCCCGGCTTCATTGGTTTCCGTGCTGGGCAGCCGCGGGACCTGCGGGGTGTTGGAGACACCCGAGATCAGTTGCGTGAGAGCTGACGATTATGTCTTGGTCATTTACCGGCAACAGGCCAGTGTGCCGTGCTACAGGCATGTTGTGACTCGGAGCGTAGTGCTTGAGAGGTGGCCTCCCATCATAGACATCAGCCTCAATCTTGAGAGAACGTCAGACATCTGCGTAGAGTGCCTTGGAGTGATTGAGTCTGTTCTCCGTGTAGGTCCTCTGCAGGGATCTGACGGTGCGATGACCATACCGAACGGCACCGACATAGTTGTCAACGGGCTTAGGGTCATTGTGTCTGAGTAGCATATGCATTCTGACTTCTAAGACCAGAGCGATCGATGGAGGAGTCGGTGGCCAAGAATCCTTTTATGTTGCTGAACCCGTCCTGCCGGCTATGAAGGGAGCTGAAGCAAATGGAGTTTAAGGGAAGTCAAACTGAGAAGAATCTATTGGCAGCGTTCGCCGGTGAGTCCCAGGCTAGGACCAGGTACTCTTTCTTCGCCAGCGTGGCCAAGAAGGAAGGATATGAACAGATCTCAGCTATCTTCCAAGAAACGTCAGACAACGAAAGGGAGCACGCTCAGCTGTTCTTCAAACATCTCAAGGGCGGGATGGCCGAGATTAAGGCAGCATATCCGGCGGGCATCATAGGATCAACGGCTCAGAACCTGAAGGCTGCAGCGGAGGGCGAGAAATTCGAGTGGGGGACACTATACCCCGGCTTTGGTGAAGTGGCGGAGAAGGAGGGTTTCAAGGAGGCCGCTAGAACTTTCCGCCAAGTTGCCAAGGTGGAGGCCTATCATGAGCGACGGTACTTGAAGTTGCTCGCGAACGTGGAGCAGGGCAAGGTCTTCAAGAAGGATTCCGTCATAAAATGGAAATGTAGGAATTGTGGCTATGTTCATGAAGGCAGCGAAGCGCCATTGAGATGTCCCGTCTGCGACCACGAGAGAAGCTACTTCGAGGTCTGGGTGGAAAACTACTGAGTCTATCGCCTTGAGCCATTGTACTGCGAACTCAAGCAAGACTGCTATCTAGGACGCTAGGTGTTGTTCGAGTCCTAGTTGTGACACTCGCAGATTGATCGATTCCAGACGGGAAAAGGAGAATAGAAGGATCGACACAAACCCTCGCAAAAGATTTATAAACAAAGTGTGTGATTATCGATTTTGCAGCGTTTGCTTAGGGAGTGTATTGGATAAGATGCCTAAGGCGCAAATGAAGATGGACGTTGCAAGAATATTCACGGAAGCTGCGGCAGAAGCCTTGGCGGTCGATGAAGCGGGAGACGTGAAGACGGCCCTGAAAAATGTGAAGAAGAAAGCAAGTGACCGGGTCGACGATACGCTGAGATAGAGCTAGAAGAAGAGCTAACGGAACACCAGCGATAGCCTGGAAGCTATTGCGCGTTATCGATCGAGGCATTGAGGTCGGTGTAATGTCCTACTCCGTCATGGAGAGTGGAACCTATGATCCGATTGAAGTGGGCCTGCGAAGAGGCTTCAAGGGAGGACGATCGATTGATCGATCGAGATGGAAGATCTAGGACGGGCAAAAGGAAATAATCTGGCAACTCTCCCTCCGGTTTGGGGGACGTATGTTAAGGTGTCTGAACAGACAGGGCTGAAGAGGGGTATCGGTCTATTTAGTGCAACTGCGATTGGTGTGGGCGCGATCATTGGGGCAGGGATTTTTGTGGTGACGGGTATCGCAGCGGGTCTTGCCGGACCAGGAGTCATAGTTTCGATGATCGTGGCGGGAGTGATCTCCGCCTTTACGGCGCTCAGTTTCTCGGAATTGGGTGCGTATCTACCGAAAGAGGGGGGTTCCTATGCGTTTGCACACGAACTGATCTCTCCTTACGTAGGCTTTGTTGCGGGTTGGATGTGGATCTTTTCCAACATTTTTGCGGGAGCCGCTGTTTCCCTGGGGTTTGCTCACTATTTTGCGTCGTTGTTCTTGCCGTTGCCCGTTAAGGCCGTTGCGGCAGTGATATGCCTGTCCTTCACGCTCCTCAATTATCTCGGCGTTCGACAATCAGCCATATTGAACAATGTCTTAGTCTCGGCAAAGGTTCTCATTCTTCTGTATTTCGTAGCGCTCGGTGCTGGGTACCTGAACAGCAGTCATTTCACGCCGTTTGCACCGAACGGTTTCTCTGGGATCCTGCAGGGTTCGGCGCTTATCTTTTTCGCCTACGCTGGGTTCGCCCGGATTACTACGATGGCGGAGGAAGTGAGGGAGCCTAGCCGAACCATTCCACGATCTATCATTCTTTCATTGGGTATATCATCCGTCATCTACCTTCTGGTCAGTTTCATTGCTATGGGGTTGGTTGGATATGTTGATCTCTCTAGGTCTGGGTCGCCCTTGGCTGAGGCGGTGCGTGCAACAGGAAGTCAGGTCGCGGTTTTTGTCATCTCTGTAGGCGCGATGGTCGCTACAGCGAGCGTTCTGGTAACAACTATCCTAGGCGTTTCGCGTGTCGCGTTTGCGATGGCCAGAAATGATGACCTGCCAAGGTTTCTAGGCAGGATACACCCCAAGCATAAGGCTCCCCACTATGCGGTTTGGATTACCGGATTGTTGATGATCGCGGCGGCAGTTTTTGCTGACTTGACCCAGGTTGTGGCTGTGAGCATTTTTGCATCGTTATTGTATTATCTCATCGCCAATTTGGCGGCCCTAAGGCTGCGTGGAGGTGCTCGAAGATACCCTGTGTTTGTGCCTGTGGTTGGATCGCTTTCTTGCCTTGGGCTTCTTGCTTTCCTCACAGCCGGCTCATGGGTGGTCGGCGCCGTTGGTTTGGGGCTTGGGATCGTCTATTATCAGGTGTACAAGGGGTTCCGTAGGTCTCGGGTTGTCTGAGCTCGATCGAACTTCTTATATAGCCTCCAGATATGCGCGGCGTCCGAGTCGGGTTCGCTATGGCAGCAACCAAGCGAGGGTCATTGATAGAGGTGATCGATCCGGTACCTCTCGAACTGGATGAAAGAGAACTACTTCAAACCACAGGAAGCCGACTGTTAGGGGACAGCGAGATAGCTCCTCTCATAGAGAGATGCCGCCATTTGATTGAACCCAAAGCCGTGTTCGCGTTCATAAAGGTAACGAGGATTGAGAAGGATGAGGTTCGACTGGGGAGCGGACACACGTTAAGAAGCATAGTTCTTGCAGGTATGCTGGAACATGGGCAGACGGTTGTTCCCTACGTCGTTACGATAGGGCCGGGGCTGGAGAAACAAGCCTCGGAGGAGGCGAAGGGCAGTGTCTTTCGATCATGGGTGCTCGAGAGACTAGGGGATCATGCCCTAGAGAGGGCTTGCGTCTACATGAAGTCTCACGTGAAGGAAGCGTTGGGGGGCGACGTGTCTAGCTTCAGTCCTGGAAGTGGGACGGGTAAGCTCTTTGGCATCGAGCAGCAGGAGGTGCTCTTCCAGATTCTGAATCCGCCTGAGAGTATAGGGGTAAGCCTTACGGCGGGCTGTATGATGGTGCCGAGGAAATCTGTGTCAGGGGTCCTCGCTGAAACGCGCCGGGAATATGTTGCTTGCCGATATTGTCCGAGAGAGAGGTGTGAGAATAGGAGCGAACCCTTCAGCGGCGAGTACTATCCTCTCGAATGCCAAAGTAAGGTTTGACTCAGTTCGCGGATCGGAACATCGTCACGGTTTGAAGATCAGTTAATCTATGTTTCTAGCGCGCGGAGACCACTTTTCTCGAGTGTAGACTCGGCTGTCTGTCGTTTAATAGTGGTGTCGTGTGACGCCGTCGACTGCTATTTACTCCTTCATGGGCGCGCGGTGATTGTCGTTGGCCGTGTCCCAATGTTGGTCGGACCAATCCATTGATGCCGTTTGCGTGGGACTCCATATCGCAGGAGCCTCGATCGATTCTTTCTCGATTCATCAGTCATAGAAAAGCTTAAGAGAACATCCAAGATGCGAGGTCGAGAGGGGCTGATGTATGCCTACTTGTCCGAAATGTGGGGCAGAGACGAATAAGGATGACCAATTCTGTCGTTCTTGCGGGGCATCCTTGGCGGTCAAGACAAGTGAACGCCCTGTGAAAAAAAGTTATGCCCGAGAACGGGAGATGTGTTTCGGTGCGGGCGAACCCCGCAGAGATATCTCAGGTTTGATTTCTTTCGGGATTCTTCTCATAGTGGTGGCTATCACTTTTCTAGCCAATTCCAGTCTAGCCTCCGAGCTTCAATTATGGATCGTACGGGTGGCAGAGGAGAAGACTATTCTGTCGAGACCACCCCAAGGCGTGATCAATAGCGCTACGCTGTTTTTTGGCTTGCTGGGGATATCTGACTTCTTCGTCGCAGGCGTTCGGTTTGCGATTGATAAGAACAGGAGAAGAGCCTTCGCCGATGTATTGTCTGGAATTGCCTTATTGCTATTCTCTTACTTGATACAACTCTATGGTAGCCGTGCATTTGCATGGCCGATGGTTTTGATAATAGAGGCAGTGACTTGTGGGGTACTGGTAATACTATACGGCGTGGTGCTTTACGCGTTTTCGAAGAAAACTCAGTAATTCCATGGTATCATCATTTCTTTGATTCGTCCAGGCATTCAAGATAGACTGCCTAGAACGCTCGATTTGACTGGCAAGTTTTATTAAACCAATATGCCTGGGGGATAATTGTGAGTATGTCAACCGCAGAAGAGTTGCAGGAAAAGGCGGTAAGGTATTTTTGTGATCGGCCTATCAATTTCCCTACTGGCCGCCCATACAACTGCTGTGAAAGCATCCTATTAGCCCTGAAGGACCATTTGGGTGTAGGGTCCGAGTTGATCCCCAAGATCGGAACAGGTATAGGCGCAGGGGTCTCTTTGAACGGTTTGCTCTGCGGCTCAGTCTCGAGCGTGGCCATCGCAATAGGCATGAAATACGGGAGGCAAAGCCCAGAGGAGAACCCGCAGCCGGTTTGGAACATGGTGGACAAGTACCTAGCCGAGTTCAAGGATAGGTTTGGCTCCGTGAACTGTAGGGAGCTAACCGGCCTAGACGTAAAGACAAAGGAGGGAATGAAGGAATACCTCGCCAAGGTCCACGACTACGCATGTGCAGAAAGAATTAGATTCGCGGTCAAGAAAGCAGTGGAAATACTCCAAAGATAGACAGGATCTTCTTTCTTCTTTTCGATCGATCGACCGGTCTGAGGCTTGACTATTTCTGTAGATTGGGAGCATAACTCTTAGGAAAGCGAGCATGATCTCATGCGCTTGCTTGCACACGCTTATCCGTAGAACCTCTTGAAAACTCGGCAGGCCGCGAGGCTTACCCACAGGTGAATGTCTATATCCCTAGCTTTCTCATAAGTCGATTTCCATAGGCCATTCTCCTTCTGCTTGGTGGTCAGCCAGTCGAGGGCCTTTCTGATCTGTGGGTCATCTTCGGAGAATCCCATTAGGGAAAGTGAGTCAAGTGATGAGAGGATGTCCGTAAACTTGAAGGGATACGTAAGCTTGGCCCAGAAACTCGCTGCTCTCCGGTCAGGGTATGTGTCAGGTTGAAAGAGGCGTGATTTCAGGAGTTCTCCCGCAATCTTAGCCTCATTTCTCTTTCGGTGTTTCTGGTGAGCTGCAAAAGCCCGCAACACCACGCCAGTAACACAATGAGAGAAAGGCTTTAGCTTGTCTGGCTTGATTGGTCGTGGGTTTTTGAAAGCCTCTAGGAGGGCTCTAGAATCTTTGCCACCAATTGTTCTCAAGGGTATCGTCCATCCGCCGTCGCTCTGTCGAATAGATAGAAGCCACCTGAATCCTCTTTCTATCCGGGGGTCTGTCTCGTATCCTGCCTTTATCAAGAGTTCCATGATGGCAGCGGTGTAGTTAGGAGTGTATTGATTTTGATAGATTCCTCTGAAATCTCCTTCTTCTGTCTGGCAGGTGAAGAGGAAGTCAGCCGCCTTTCTCATCGCTAAATGTTTTCTTGTGAAGCCGTATTTTTCTATAAGTTGACTCAGAACCTTGTAGGTTTCAAGCTGATCATAACCGCGGTCAGAGCGGACGTGTTCTTTGCCGCCATGGTATCTCCATGACCCATCTCCTTGTTGCTTGCTAGTCATTCTTGTTAGGTGGGGTAACTGCCATAGGGTTTCTATTGGTCCCACCTTTTCTCCTGAAAGATCGCGCCTGGCAAAATATCGAAGCGCTTCATTTTCTGAAGAAAGGAGTTGAGGTAGTGGATCGAACCTTAGTTGTTCCTGCCAGCCTTCCATGATCTATTCACCTGCATTCTTTCTGCATGCTTCATTTCCTCTCTCAATGTTGTACCGGCCTTATGACTTCCGTCTGGAGATTTGTCTCTGGCACAGATCGATTGATTGATCGAAACTCTTCGCGAACACATCAAGCAGGGTGCCCGCCTATCCTTTGGAAGCTCGCAAGGAGCTTGCTTCCTCCCACATCAGGTTTATGGTGCGCACCAGCCGCTCCCCGATTAGGGCGGCTGTTCCGAAAGCTACAGGGAACCAGAGGGGGATGCCTAGGGTGGTGGGATTAGCATAGCGCCAGACACCAAACTGGACGAACACGGCTTCCGCTATTGATCCGACCACGCCGATGATCAGGAAGAAGGTCAGATCGTACCGTTCGTGCCATAGACCCAGCGACGCCAGGCACACCATTAACACGACTATGAAGAGAGGGATGTTATGCCTCCACAGCAGCACGATGGAAGCGGCTAGCAAGGAGAAGGCTGCGAGTTCGATTGCAAGTTCGTTCCACAGTTGTCTTGATTGCCTCGTAAGTCGCTGCTCAGCAGAATTGACCACTCTGGTCACCTTGAAACTGCAACCATTCTACCAGAGAGGACAGGACTGAGCAATGATTATATGGCTTTCTCGAATTCGGGGCTTGAAAGGTCTGGCGGGATGACAAGAATCGGGCAGAAGCTGCGTGCCTGGCTGGCTCTCTCCAGGCCGCCCTTCCATCTCGTTGGGGTGCTGCCTTTTCTCCTCGGCGGGATTCTGGCCTGGCGGGAAGGAGGCGCTTTTCGTTGGGATGTCTTCGCCCTAGGCACGCTGGGCGTGGTGCTCGTTATGCTGGCCACCTACTATGCTGGAGAGTACTGGGATTACGTGGAGGATTCTCTGTCGGCACGCTGGGGTTCCAGCCGTTTTGCCGGAGGCTCTCAAGTGTTGCAGCGCGGCCTTTTGTCTCGTCAAGCTGCTCTGTGGGCATCGCTGGGAAGCCTGCTGTTGGCCGGCGGTGTCGGGTTGATTCTCCAACTGGGCTATCGAACGGGTCCATGGACCATCCCCCTTGGCGCGCTGGGCATGTTGGGTGGGTTCTTCTATTCTTCGCGGCCGGTGCGTTGGGTGATCAGGGGATGGGGTGAGTTGTGGATCGCTTTCTGCTATGGCTGGCTGCCGGTGGCGGTGGGCTACTACTTACAAGCTGGAGAGATAGCGCCGCTGGTCCACTGGTTGGCCGTTCCCATCGGTCTCACCATTTTCAACGTGATCCTGCTCAACGAGTTTGTCGATTACCTACCCGACTTGATGGCGGGGAAGGCACACCTGGTGGTTCGTCTGGGTCGGGAGCGCGCCTCCAGTCTCTACGGCCTGACCAGCCTCGGGAGCTCGGTGGCGATGCTGCTCTCTGTCGGTCACGGAGTGCCAATCCAGGCTTTGGTCTTCTATGCGCCCGTCCTGATTCTGTCGTTGGTCCTAGTCATGCTGGTCATGCGTGGGCGCTGGCGGGATCGGGCAACGCTGGAAAGGCTCTGCGCCGCCAACCTGGCGGTGAACCTAGGCACCGCGGCATGTTACATCCTCGCCTTTTTGGGTTGAGTGGCACATGGACGAGTGGTCGCAGGAGTGGGGAGAGCGGCCAGGACGCAGGGTACGTCCCTATTGGTGGCCGCCGAGCCTGATTCTCAGGCAAGCGATGAGTGCGCTATACGTGGGTGCACTATCACGCTGGCGGAAATTACCGCACTGGTTTCTCACCTACGGTTTCAAATGCCTCCCTGGAGCCGCTGGTTCACGGGGCATGGGCTGCATCGGCTTTCCGGCCCATCCTGTCTGGGAGATGACAGCTGCCTGCAACCTGCGTTGCATCCACTGCCACGCCTCGGGTGGAAAGCGCGCGGCCGATGAGCTGACCACCGAGGAAGCCAAGCGCCTCTTGGATCAACTGGCTGAGGTAGGGGAGTTTCGCATGATGGCCTTCACAGGCGGCGAGCCGCTGGTGCGCCGCGATCTCTTCGAGCTGTTGGCCTACTCCAAGGCCTTGGGCTTCACGAACACCATGGCCACTAACGCCACTCTCATCGACGATGCGGTGGCGCGCCGACTGCGCCGCTGCGGCGTGGTGATTGCCGCCGTGAGTCTGGACGGCTTCGATGCCGCAACCCACGACATGGTGCGTGGCTTGCCCGGCGCCTTCGAGGCCGCCGTGAAGGGGATGCGCGCCCTGCGGAGGGCCGGCATCCTCTTACACATCAACATCACGGCCATGGAGTACAACATGGGTCAGATGGAGCCGCTGATGGCCCTCGTTGACCAGCTGGGGGCGGGCATCCTCTTGATGTACCAACTCGTGCCTGTGGGGCGGGGCCGGGGTATCAGAGAAGCAGCTCTAGATTTGGGCGCCAACGAACGGCTGATCCGCTTCATGGCCCGAGCGCAGCGCGTCACCGAGGCCATCATGGAGCCAGTAGCGGGTCCCCAGTACTGGCCCTTTCTGTTGGGGCGGGACGGCGTCGCCAGTGGCACGCTCCTGCGCTTGGCAGAGACTGTCTTTCACGGCTGTTCAGCGGGACGCGGCTTCGTCTACGTCAAGCCCAACGGTGAGGTCTGGCCATGCCCCTTCATCGAGGTGAGCTGCGGCAGTGTTCGCCAGACGCCCTTCCCGATCATCTGGACGACCTCGACCATCCTCAAGGACCTTCGAGAGCGGGAGAAACTGCTGAAGGGACGCTGCGGCGAGTGTCAGTACAGGAGGCTGTGCGGCGGCTGCCGAGGGCGGGCCTGGGCAACCACCGGCGACTATCTCGCCGAGGACCCCTCCTGCTTCATCCATTCATCCGATGGAAAGGAGGAATTCTATGAAAACCGCGTTGCTGCTCATCCCTTCGATCGAGCGGAACGTCAGCGCGTTCATAGCCTAAACTCTGGTCCGCTGTTGAACAGTTCCTGATAGATTCTTATGAAGAGAGCCATGTAGTCTTTTGCGCGTTCTGTCGTTAGGAAAAGGGTTCTTACGTTTTCATTGTTCTTTGAAAGGTAGCCCCTTGTGGTCAAGAATTCAATGTACTCTTGTCCTATTTTTGAATTGAGATCGCATCTATTGATTATGTTGATGAATGTTCTTGGAGACCTGCAGAAGATCGGGATCGATCGATCGAATTCAAGGAAAACATAAATGTTCTTGCTTTCGCAAGTAGATCCATGCTCTACGATGTAGCTATAGTGGGTGGATCGTCTGCAGGGCTGACGGCTGCGCTCTATTCGGCGCGGCAAGGGCTTAAGACGCTGGTTTTGACGAAGGACATTGGAGGTCAGATGTTGCTGACGAACGAGATACAGAACTACCCCGGGTTTTTGAGTATCAGGGGTTTCGAGCTGGCCAACAAGTTCAAGGAGCAGGCCGAGTTGTATGGGGCTCAGTTGGTCTATGAGGAGGTGGTCGGGCTCGAGGAGCATAACGAATGTCCTGGGCTGTGCTTCAGGGTCAGGACTGTTGGCGGGGATTATTATGCGACGACTGTGATACTGGCATTTGGCAAGACGCCGATGGACCTCGGTGTGCCGGGTGAGGAGAAGTTGAGGGGTAGGGGGGTGTCCTACTGCGCCATCTGCGACGGACCGCTCTTCAAAGGGAAGACCGTGGCTGCAGTGGGCACCGGAGACCAGGCGCTTGACGCAGCCAACTACCTTGCAAACATCGCATCGAGGATCTACCTTGTCCACAGCTACGATAGACCCATTGGCGCGGAGGAACTTGTCGATCAGGTGATCGGCCTCCCCAACGTCGAGTCATTACCGAACTGCAGGGTTTCAGAACTTAGGGGCGATTCCGAGCTTGAGAAGATGGTGGTCGAGAACACCGAAACCGGCGAACGAAGGGAGATCGGCGTTGACGGAATCTTCGTTGAAATGGGGTACGCGGCGAAGACGGATTGGCTGAAGAATGTTGTGAGGCTAACAACCCATGGTCAGATCGAGGTCGACAGGGAGTGTAGGACCTCGCGTTCGGGGATATTCGCAGCCGGTGATGTCGGCGACAACCGCTACGCGCAGGCGATAATATCTGCAGGTCAGGGTTGCATAGCGGCCCTCTCAGCCTACAACCACGTCCAGAGGCTCAAGGGTAAAGGTGCGACCAGGGTTGACTGGAGATCCCTAAAGCCGTCAGTATCCAGGTAGATCGATGGATCGGACGAACATCATCTGCTTGGCGCGACCATTCTACAGCCCAGACCTTGCCATGGTAGTGAGATCAAGGCTCGGGCTGTGAGTCTTACGCTACGAACGTGCTGGTCGAGCTGTGCCATAGAAGCGATCGATCGAAGAGAATGGTCTCTGTGACAATGGC
>Ga0315308_1001030_pt1 | contig 16026 bp, 15 predicted proteins | sample TDP3_MG_FD_203078 | JGI IMG/M metagenome (GOLD analysis project Ga0315308, IMG submission 203078) | Freshwater sediment microbial communities from Lake Towuti, South Sulawesi, Indonesia - TDP3 | ecosystem: Environmental > Aquatic > Freshwater > Lake > Sediment | place: Indonesia: South Sulawesi... | reverse complement strand
TAATATTCAGCTTTCCCTCTACTTGACCAGAAGCTGTCGGAGATTTGCAATGACTTCTGCTGTTTGTGAGAGATGTGGACACCAGATAGAGGAATGCAGATGCGTCTGTCCATATTGCGGCGAGACCCATCAATGCGACTGCTGCATCGGGTATGGAACGGCGACAGGTGGCTAGCCGCTCCTGCTTGCCTTTGCATCAATCATTCCGGGGAGTCGTGAAATTTGGTCGTGAAGAACAGTTTTGTCTGGATGGTTGGAGGAGCCCAAGGAAGCGGTGTTGACTCCGGAGCTAACATCTTTGCGAGAGCCTGCTGCTATGCAGGGCTCTACGTTTTTGGAAACAGAGAATACCACTCTAACATAAAGGGACTCCACAGCTACTTCCAAGTTCGAGTTGCTGAACGGCCGGTCTACTGCCACCGAAGCTATGTGGACTTGCTTGCCACTTTCGACGCTGAGACTCTGGTTAGGCATCGAAGCGAGGTGGCGAATCAAGGCGGGATGATCTACGACCCTTCCTATGAGTCCACAAGAATTCAGGACATCCCGACTCTCGAGAAGGAGTTTGTCGACGAATCGGTCGAACACCTCAAGGAGAAGGGTTTCGCGGGAAGCGTGCGCGATGTCATTGAGGACGCTAGGAAGGACGGTATTCGGACATATCCTGTGCCATACATGAGTCTTGTCAATGAGATTGCTGAAAGACTCGGTGAGTCAAAGGTCAGCAAGGTTGCAAGGGTGATCAACGTCCTTGTTCTGGGCGCATCGTTCGCTCTTCTGGACGCTGATATTGAACTGCTTACCCGAGCTGTTCGTTCAGTCTTCGGAGCGAAGCCAAGCATAGCTGCAATGAATGAACTGGCCGCCCGAGTGGCCTATGATTACGCGAGGAAGAATCTCGGGACGGACTTCGGTGTGAAACTGGAGAAAGTGGATACGAAAGAGAGCAGAATCTTCCTGATGGGTAATCAGGCCGTCGCTCTCGGCAAGCTTGCTGGAGGATGCAGATTCCAGACATACTATCCGATTACACCGGCAGCTGACGAAAGCGAGTATCTCGAGGCTAACGAGCGGCTGGACCTGAAAGCTTCAGCCCGTCTCCAAACCTCTGAGGTGGGGGAAGCACCGCCTACGAACGGCGGCGGTTCGATTGTAGTGGTGCAAACTGAAGACGAGATCGCCGCCGTAAACATGGCCTCAGGAGCAGTGTTGACGGGAACTAGGGCCTCAACATCAACGTCCGGGCCTGGTTTCTCTCTCATGGTTGAGGGCCTCGGGTGGGCCGGAATGAATGAGGTGCCTGTTGTCATAACCTATTACCAGAGAGGCGCGCCCGCAACCGGCCTCCCCACAAGACATGGGCAGGACGATCTGAGATTCGCGATTCACGCGGCCCACGGCGAGTTCGCCCGGATAGTCCTGGCTTCCGGAGACATCCAAGAGAGTTTCTACGACGCTGCCCTTGCCTTCAACTACGCGGAGAGGTTTCAGATGCCCGTGATCCATCTCTTGGACAAAGCCTTAGCCAACAGCAGCAACACATACGCAACCTTCGACACCTCAAACATGAAGATAGAACGCGGAGCACTTCTTGCCCAAGAGAGTCTGCGGAAACTCCTTCAAGATCAAAGCCTGTACAAGCGCTTTCAGTTGACAGAGTCAGGAATCTCACCCAGACTCGCGTTGGGAACCCATGGAACTGTCTTCTGGAACACGGGCGACGAACGTGACGAGAGAGGACACATCGACGAGAATCCAGCGAATAGGACAAGGATGATGGAGAAACGAATGAAGAAACTCGACATCGTCGAGAGAGAGATACCAGTTTCAGAGAAACTCAATCTCTTCGGAACTGAGGACACGGCTCCAATCGTGATCAGCTGGGGGTCTCCCAAAGGCGCGATTCTTGAAGCGAGGGAACGCATCGAGGCTGAGGGAACCAAGATCAACTTCCTGCAGGTTCGCTTGCTGCATCCGTTCCCGGCACAAGATGTCGCAAGACTGCTCAACAGAGCGCAGAAGATCATCGATGTCGAGATGAACTATTCTGGTCAGCTAGCCGGGATAGTCCGAGAGAAAACAGGCATACTCATCCGGGATCTTGTCCTGAAGTACAATGGTCGTCCCATGACTTCCGACGAGGTCTACGAAGCAATCAAGAGTGCTTTGACTGGAAAAACCTCGGGAAGGCAGGTGTTGATGTATGGCTCTTAAGGTGTCTGATTACAGGTCGGACGTGCACAACGACTGGTGTCCGGCATGTGGCGACTTCGGGATTCTCTCGGCGCTTCAGATGGCGCTTGCAGAGCTGAAGCTGCAGCCGCATCAGGTAGCCATATTCTCGGGAATAGGCTGCTCTGGCAAGACTCCGCACTTCGCGAACGTGAATGGAATTCACACACTACACGGCAGGGCTGTTCCTTTCGCTACAGGGGCAAAGCTCGCGAACCCTGAGCTGGAGGTGATCGTCATGGGAGGCGACGGAGACGGACTCGGCATAGGGATGGGTCACTTCATCAGCGCCGGAAGACGCAACGTTGACATCACGTACATGATTCATGACAACGGCGTATACGGTCTCACGAAAGGGCAAGCGTCACCGACCCTGCAGCTGGGTTTGAAGACGAAGGCGATACCTTCACCCAACATCACCGCAGCAGTCAATCCCATCGCGCTTGCTTTGGCTGCAGGATACACGTTCGTCTCGAGAGGATACTCATACGATGTTCGCTATCTGAAAGAGCTCATGAAGAAGGCCATCTCGCATAGGGGCTTGGCGCTCGTGGACATACTCCAACCGTGCCCCACATACAATGACATCAACACGAAGGAGTGGTATTCAGGTGAGGATCGCGTCGACCCAAAGACCGGGAAGCCAGTGCCTCGGTACTACATACTAGAGGAGACGGGATACGACCCGGTTGTCCGCCACCTCGACGAGGACATTGCAAAGATAGACCAAGCCTTGGCGAAATCGAGGGAGTGGGGCGACAGGATTCCCACAGGTGTCTTCTACCAGAACGAGCTCGTGCCAACCTATGAAGATCGAATAGACCAACGGATACGCAACTACAAGGCGAGCCCGCCCGCCAAGCAGAGTCTCGCAACAGACAGAGGCGACTCGATAGTTGACCTACAAAGAATTCTCGAAGACCTTCGTGTCACATAGATTCTCGCACGAGTCAAAGCCACTGCAGTGAGCATCGATAGGATCGGGCACCGCCATGACATCTCCGGGAGAATACGTGATCGACGGTGACAGAATCGGCCGGCTGCTCGAGTCCTACCAACTTGAGTCAAGCATGCTGCCTGGTCAGGTATTCAAGATAGTGGAAGAGAAGATGGTCAAGAGTCTAGCCGATGAAATAGAGAAAGCGAAACCTCACGCCGTCAGGTTTCTCAACCTTGAAGCGATCTGTTTAGGGCCCTATAAGGACTTCCTGTACGCGGTATGCGGCGGACTGGCCGAACTCGCAGACACACTGAATGACAAGAAGATCGCCATAACCGGAACAGTATCAGATCCTGGAGCTCTTCCCTGGAACCTCGTCTCAAGAATCGATAAGAAATTCAAAGGTATCGAAACCTATCGAGATGCAGTCCGGCCACGATCGAATACTCTTCGATGCGAATGAAAGTAAGATTAGGAACCTGCAACGCGTCGTTGACTCAAGCCTCCAACAAGAAGGAGACGACAAGAGGAGGCATCAAAATTCAGAGTTGTAGCCGAGAAACATTTTCAATGGTGGACCGGGCGGGATTCGGACCCGCGACCTTCCGGTTTCTTGGTTCCGATGTCCTGCAAACCGGACGTTCTTTGGCCCCGATAGACGGGTATACCAGGCTGAACTACCGGCCCTGAAGCTCGATACCAAGTGGAAGCACTTTATACCTTTCGGAGAAGTTTTCGTGGGCGTTCTTTGTGACTGACGTTCATCTGGATCGCGTTCGGGTTTCCCAACGTGGACTTTCAGCGAACTAATCATCGCCAGCTGAGAGATGAGCGGAGCAATGTGAACGGTCAGGATCAAAAGGCATAACAGTATCGCCCGTTTCTTCAGCGGGCATTCAACATTGGAAGGGACCAGCGTGCCAATCGTGGCTAGCAAAGAGGGAGAAGTCCAAGGCCTGTTGCGCGGCGGAGAACTGATGATGGTTGCCTGTCGGACGGCTCCCAAATCCGGTGGCGTGGACGATGTTGAAACAGTCCTCATCACGGGCGAGGAAAAGGACAGGATCGCAGCAGAAATGGAAACAATGGGTGACGAGCGAAAGCTTGACGGCTTCAGACGTGACGCTGACAACGTGAAACGATCAGACGCTCTCCTCTTGGTGGGCGTCAACGGCGCGAGGAGCTTCGGTGTTTCCTGCGGGTCCTGCGGCCATCCTACGTGTCAGGAGTTCGACGCGGCAGCCCGAGTTTCCGGACTGGATTTCAAGGGCCCGACCTGTGTCTTCAAGGCGCTTGACCTAGGGATCGCGCTTGGGTCGGCGGTCAAGACTGCAGGCGATCTCAACATCGACAATAGGATCATGTACAGAGCGGGGACAGCTGCGAAACGGCTTGGCCATTTCTCCAGATCGACGGTTGTGATGGGAATCCCGATTTCGGCGTCTGGGAAGAGCATCTACTTCGACAGAAAATGGCCCAAGTAGGCGCGCGTGCGTTGGCCGTATGTTAGAAATCCTTTGACATACGTCAGCCCCAACGTAGCTAGCCAGGCTTGCTCACGTCGTATCTGAGCTTGCTTGGGGTGCTCGGAACTGCAGCCGCGGTGATCGCTGACAGAAGAAGACGCGAACTCTGAACAGTGTCACTTTCTGTGGTCCGAATGCTTGTTAGCCGATCAGGGAAGAAGAGAACAGACGAGCGACATGCAGATGGAACATGAGACGCCGAGACATCATTCGGTCTAGAGACGACGCATCACCAGCGGGCGGGTGTTGAGGGCCGCCGCCGGGACTTTCACATCGCAAGTGCGACGTTTTGAACCCGGCCTCTAGGCTCCACAGGCCTATACGCTACCAAGTTACGCGGAGTAGTGTTCCTCTACGTTACGGCGGCCTTCAAGTGTCAAAGGGCGGCTCTACCCTGCTAATTGGCTTTTCGTAGCCGTCGCATCGAATAGGAGACATGTCACTCGCCGCAAGCCTTCAAGAGATTCTCAGATGAACCTCACAAACCCAAGGAACAGCCTGTTAGCCTTGGCGAGTGGGATCAAGCGCGACCCTCACCCGCCATAGGCGGTCTCATGCCATCCATAGAATACGTGGTCTAGGGTGCGTCTTCTGAGCACAAGTGGCACGTGCATCCGCTGAACATGTACCGATCACTAGTCTGACTTGTTATCTGCGGGTGATCCTGTTCGCTTCGTGCCCATTGGACCCAATCACGACGAGCTCGATCTCGTGTGTCCAGAAGTTCGGAATTTTGCCTTCGCCGCTGATGCTCGCACTTGCATGATGTTCTGCTACTCTGAGACTCTGAGTAACTCTTTTAAGGAATGGCGCCGCCCTGTCGGCTTCGCGTTCGGCTCTCCAGTGCTTGGGAGGTGAACAGTGCTTGTCAGAAAAACCAAACAGTGAACGTTCCTCGCCGGGTCGTCTCAGCGGCGTACCCTCGAACACCGTCCTGATCGGCAAGAAGCCGCTTATGGCATACGCAACCGCTATCGTGATGCAGGCAAATACGGGCAACGGAGCCATCTCAGTAAAGGCTCGAGGAAGAGCCATCTCCAAGGCGGTGGATGTCGTAGAAGTTGTCAGAAGACGCTTCTTCGACGGTAAGCTGGACATCAGCGATGTCCAGATCGGCACCGAGACGCTAGGCGACGAGGGACAAACGAGAAACGTCTCAACAATCGAGATTAAGCTCAAAAAGCGAGACTAGAGTCACGAAGAAACTCGATTGTTGAAGGAGAAAGTCCACAACCTTTTTTGTCGGTTTCTTTTCTCTACCTACATGTTGCCGCGGTCTTCTTGATACTGGATCATGGTGTGGTTGAGATGGCAACTAACGTGCCGAAGTGCGGAGTACACGTGTCGATCGTTGGATCAATCGATCAAGCAGTGGATCGGGCCAAGGAGAAGCGCTGCGACACGTTTCAGATCTTCACTCGGAATCCTCGCGGCTGGAAGTTCAAGAAGCTAGTCCCTAGCCAGGTCGCTCAGTTCCGGGAGAAGCTCAAGCAGTCCGGGATTGAGCCCGCGGTCGCGCACATGCCATACCTGCCGAACCTCTCTTGTCCCAAGAAGCTGATCTACAAGAAATCGGTCAGGACGTTGACAGCCGAGCTTGAGAGATGTGACGCGCTTGGCATCCCCTACCTCGTGACTCATCTCGGTAGCCACCTTGGCAAAGGCAGGGAGACCGGCCTGAAGCAGCTGATCGAAGCGGTAGATGTGGCATTTGACTCTTGCAAAGGGAACGCGATGCTACTGCTCGAGAACACGGCTGGGACAAAGAACAGCATGGGATCCTCGTTCGAGGACATCCGAGAAATCTTGGACCACGTGGCAAAGAAGTCCCGAGTAGCCGTTTGTTTCGATACTTGCCATGCGTTTGCCGCAGGATATGACATGAGAGACACGGAATCGCTCAGTAAGACAATTGCAGAGCTAAAGCAGATAATCGGATTGGACGTAGTCAAAGCTGTTCACGCGAATGACTCGAAAGGCGACATTGGCTCGAGGCTCGACAGGCATGAGCACATCGGTCTGGGTCACATCGGCGAGGAAGGATTCAAGGCCATACTTCATCACGACGCACTCCGCAAGCTACCTTTCATACTCGAGACTCCAATCGATAGACGCAGAACAGATGTCATGAATCTCAAGAGACTCCGTGAGCTCGCCTCATAGCGTGAACAACGAAACCCATTTCTGAGAGAATCGGCATCCCTCCGCCTTCACGCAGAGGCGCTGTGTGGTGATATTCGAGCAGATCCCTGTGGGCCCCATGCAGAACTTCGCATATCTGGTCGGAGACGAGAAATCGAGCCTCGCCGCTGTGGTTGACCCAGCATGGGAGATCGACAGAATACTCGATGCTGCGGGCAGGAACAATCTGAGAATCATCTTCGTCATAACCACGCACTCCCACCCTGATCATGCATCTGGAAACGATGAACTCGTCAAGGCAACTGGTGCGAAGATAGTTGCCCACGAAGCTTCGAAGATGAAGAAAGACATCGGCGCCAGAGACGGCGACACCCTTCCCGTTGGACTTCTAGAGCTGAAGTTCATTCACACCCCCGGCCACTCCCCGGACTCTATGTCCATACTCGTCGAGAACAAGCTAATGACTGGAGATGCGCTCTTCGTCGGCGAATGCGGTAGAACCGACCTCCCCGGAGGAAGCTCCGTGCAAATGCATGACAGCTTATTCAACAGGCTCATGAAACTGCCCGAACAGGTTGAGGTGTATCCGGGACACGACTACGGAGGAAAACCGCACTCAACGATCGGCTACGAGAAAACACACAATTACGTTCTCAAACCACGTACGGTGAGAGAGTTCGTGGAATTCATGAAGGAACCTTGACATCAATTGAAGCGTCACGCCGACGCTTGCAGATCGAAGATTTCGTCGAGCAATTTCTAGCGGCTCAACAAGAACCTTTGACCTCCTACGAACCTCGCGAGGATACGTTTCTCATGCTGGAAGCATTAGCGGAGATTAGTTTGGAGAGATCAAGAGTTCTTGAGATCGGCACGGGCTCTGGTATTCTAGCGACGTACTGCGCAAGAAGAGGGGCAGATGTAACTGCGTCAGACATAGACGCCGACGCGATCAGAGTTCTGAGACTTATGTCCGACCGATTGGGAACGCACCTCAGGTTAGTTGTCTCTGATCTTTTCTCTGACATCGACGATCGCTTCGACCTCGTTCTGTTCAACCCGCCCTATCTACCGTCCGACCGTGTCAGGGATCCAGCCGTCGACGGAGGGAGCGGAGGGATCAGAATCATCAGCAGATTTCTGAACCGACTCCGCCAACATTTGGTCGAGAATGGATTCGCGCTGCTACTGGTCAGCTCACTGAACGTGCCGGAACGTCTTACAACCCTCCAGCCCGGGCTAAGCTTCGAAATGATCCGTGAGCGACCCCTATTCTTCGAAAGGCTGTACGTCTTAAAGGTGAAGCCTCAACAAGGGTGTTCTCTTTATCGCCGCGCTTGAACCATTACAAGTAATGTGGGAAATGCATCGAGATCATGCCGCCGGGCCTAACGCACCGTCGTGCGCTTGCCACTCGATTTCGTTTGTCGATATGTCGTATGGTTTATTACTTAGGTCATATTCGCCATAACGATTCCTCATGATAGTCGACAGCGTCGTAGATCTCATAGGGAATACGCCAATGCTCAGACTCGCGCGAATTAACCCGAATCCCAGCATAGAGATGTACCTGAAACTCGAGAAGTTCAACCCGGGCGGTTCGGTCAAGGATCGCATTGCGAAGTACATGATCGAGCATGCCGAGGCTGACGGTGTTCTCACCAAGGACAAGATTGTAATCGAGCCTACAAGCGGAAACACGGGCATAGGGCTGGCCATAGTGTGCGCCGTGAAGGGGTACAAGCTCGTGCTTGTCATGCCCGAGACGATGACCATGGAGCGGAGAAAGATGCTGATGATTCATGGAGCTCGCATCGTCCTGTCTCCTGGCAGGGAGGGAATGAACGGCGCGGAAGACTTGGCGAGGAAGATTGTGGAAGAGAATCCTGACAAATACTTCATGCCGAACCAGTTCGCGAACCGCTACAATGTCCTCTCACACTACGAGACGACAGCGGAGGAGATCTGGCAGGACACGCAAGGAAGAATCACACATTTCGTCGGTGGAATCGGCACCTCAGGAACATTGATGGGGGTTGCAAAGAGGCTTCGACAGTACGGTGCCGATCTCAAGGTCATCGCCGTAGAGCCTGACAAGCGAACCCCGATTCAGGGGCTGAAGAATCTGGAAAAGCAATACGTTCCGGCCATATTTGACAGCGAAGTGATCGATGAACGTTTCTACGTGGATCTGCAGACGGCGGAAGAAACAGCTCGTCTTCTTGCGCTCCAAGAAGCGGTACTCTGCGGTCCAAGTACCGGGGCCATACTGCATGTGGCGCTTGAAATCGCGAAGGGGCTTCCCAAAGGCGTAGTCGTTGTGATGGCTCCTGATGGCGGAGAGAAGTACCTCAGCACTCAACTCTGCGATGAGGAGAAGTGCCGTGATTGCGTACTCAAGTATAGGATCAAGTGTGCCTACGCGCCTGAGGTCGTGCTTCCGGGGATCGACCGTTAGGCCATCATTCACCAGCGTACACCTGAACTTGTTCTCTGGCTGTTCAACCGCCAGATTCATTCGTTCGGAACCCGCATACCTCATTATGGTGAATTCCGTGTCTTCGGAAGAGAATGTCCTCACAACCAAGCTCGAAAGAGTCAAGGACTATCAGTTCGAGGTGAAGTTCGATTTGCCGAGCATTCCCGACATCTTGACCGACGAGTCCGAACCGCTTGGAAAGAGCGCGGGTCCTAACCCCTCACGATTGCTGTCAGCAGCGGTTGGCAACTGTCTGAGTTCAAGCCTACTCTTCTGTCTCAGCAAGTCGCGCGTACCCGTCAGGGAAGTGAAAGCCTCTGTAGAGACAGTGACTAGGAGAAACGAGAATGGGCGATGGAGAATTGCGGCCCTGAAGGTGAAGCTCCATCCTTTCATGAACCCGGAAAATCTTCCCCAATCAAAGAGATGCTTAGAGATATTCCAGGACTTCTGCATCGTCACCGAGAGCGTACGGAAAGGAATTCCTGTCGACGTTAGCGTCGAAGTAGACTCGTGAGAAAAACCTAGGGTCACACCGGTCGGACATAGGTTCCTGTCTGGATTCCGATGTCGTGTCCGCAAGAACCGCCGAGAAGATGCCGCATCATAGCATTTGATTGGTTGCGGGCGTCGAGGAATCTATGCGCTGTTCACTTCATCAAGACCTAATTCGCGCAATGTCTCTGGCGTCGGGCGTCCCTGCTCGTCCCACGCATAGAGCGCGTAGTATTCTGAGAGCATCCTCTGGAAGTCCTGCTCCGGAACGACCTTACCCTTCGGGTTCCCTTCCGGCAGTGGATCAAGGTAGACTCGCGGCGGTATTGAGTCGTCTCTTCGGGAGAACCCTTCTCTAAGGTTGAACAGCCGAGTGAGAGTCCAGATTCGCTTTCCAACGGTCTTGATACCTTCTTTCGTGTAGTCTGTCTCGCACGCCGCGTTCAGAAGCCTTGCGGTGAGCTTGAGATCTGCTGCTAGGAAATCGCACATTGTTGCGCTCCATTTGAGGCTCGTTCGGATCTGATCTTTCTGCACAAGCTCAGCCTTGCCTTCGACCGTGAACGGGTCAATTTTGCCGAACGCTTCGTAGCCGACTGGCCATGCTCTGTTGTGGTCGGCTCCTCTGTCGGAGGTCGCGTAGGCGAGCGCCATTCCGAAGGACCCTCTCGGATCATATGCAGGGTACTCTTGGCCCTTCACGTGCATCACATACCTCTCCGAGTTCTTTCCGATCTTCCTCGATGCTCTCATGACACCTTCCGCCAGCACGTCTCCAATACCGCTTCTGAGAGCGATCAGGCGCGGCAGTTTCACTGCCACGTCTGCATCACCGAAACTGAGCTCTAGGCCTTCTGCATCTTCTTTCGCGATGATCCCTCTCTCGAAGAGTTCCATAGCCCACCCGCACACATTTCCTGCCGATATCGTGTCGAGGCCCATATCAGAACATTCCTCGTTGAATTTCATGACGACACGGATGTCGCCTATCCCGAGGTTGGAGCCACACATGGCCAATGTCTCATACTCGGGTCCCTCGCCCTCAAGCCCTGCGTAGGGGCCATCCCTGACCTTCGTTATGTTACGGCATCCTATCGCACAGCTGAAGCAAGTTGTCGTATGTTTGACGAGGATGGTATCGAACAACGCTTCCGTGTTTATGTGATCAGCTTCAGGGAATACGCCGGTCTGGAAGTTCCTAGTGGGGAGGAGTCCTGCGCCCTGGCTCTGGTTGACCACGCCAGGTGTCCCCTCCTTGATATATTGCTCCTCATCCGGGTTCTCTTGTATGTCCTTCCTGATCACTTCTTTGACCATCTCGACGAATACCGGCTCGGAGTTGATGCTGAGCGCTCTCGCCTGCTTCGTTCCACGAACAGATATCGCTTTCAGGTTCTTGGATCCCATGACCGCGCCGGTTCCGCCCCTGCCGGCGAAGTGGTGCTTGTCATATGCGACGCATGCGTACCTTACCCTGTTCTCGCCGGCCGGTCCGATGCAGCCGACCTTCGGTCCATCTATGTAGCGTTTGGCCTCTTCTCCAGATTCCTTGACGATAGTATCAGTGGTTTCGAAGACTCCTTTACCCCAAAGATGGCTTGCATCTCTAAGCTCGGCCCGGCCGTCCTTGATCGATAGATATGTCGGCTTACTCGATCGTCCGGCAACGATGATTCCGTCGAAACCTGCAAACTTCAGCTCCGCTGGGAAATAGCCTCCCGAGTAGCTGTCGCTCATCGTCCCGGTGAGAGGCGACTTTGTGATATTCGCCATGCGCGACATTGTGGAGGCGATGGTTCCCGTGAGCGGGCCCGTCATGAAGATCAAGACGTTCTCCAGAGAGAACGGATCGATACCAGGCTGAACCAGATCGTAGAGGTACCGTATGCCTAGCCCTTTTCCTCCTATGAACTTCCGAACCCATTCCTCCCTAAGCGGTTCTTCTACAAGTCGTTCTTGGGAAAGATCAACGCGAAGAATCTTCCCGCAATAGGCTCGTCCTGCCCTAAGCATGAGGATCGTGGTAGAAATCGCGTTTTTACTAGAAGAACTCTGCGGTAGAGCTATGCGGGCCAGATTTCATGGTCTCGTCTGAACTGGGCGAGCTGGTTGAGAAAGGAGAAGTGAGCTGAAGCTGTCCCTGAAACGATAACCTAGTACAGGTGAAGGTAGAATTCTCTTGGTCTAAGTTCTCTGAACTCATCTGTTCTGTCTGCGATGTGTTTTCTCACGTCTATGCAGAGGTGACACTTCGAAACGTAGCCGTCTTCTCTTTGCTTGTAGTCGAATCTCTCCACGCCAACTTGAAAAAGCTCCTTGAGATCCGTTACGAGCGCCTTGACAATCGGTCGCTCGTCGAGGTCTATCCCTTGGCATAGTGAGTTGATGTCTCTTCCGTCTCCTAAGGAGATGCCCCCGCAATAGCCGGTCATGTAGTTGCAATGGTTGTCAATGTGGAAATGCCAGCCCCGGCTCAATTCGTCCTGGCATGATTCGCCGAAGAATTGATCTGGTGGATACGTTCGGTACAGGTGAGCGAGTCTATAGACCGCTCTTCCCATCGGAAGTAGCTCCACGTTTCCGTACAGATCCTCGATGTCTGTCTTCTCAAGGTAATGCGTGAACGACAGGGCATCTTTGATGCCAAGTCTCTTGAACTGAGAGTAGAAGAACTCCTGATAGGGTATCACGTTCTCGCGAAAGATCCCTCGAGCTACTCTGACTGCTCGCTCTGTTCGTTCGAAGGGTATCTGTTCCAGTATGAACGGATTGACGCTGATGAGTATGCCCTGCAGGCCTGCCCCTTTGAGCTGCAGCAGTTTCGTCTTCGTGTTATGATCATCGGTGCACCAGAATGCATTGGTTTCAACGAACGTCGACGGAATGCGCAGGTCATGCGCAGTCCTTACAGCTTTGACCAGAAGGTCATAGTTCAGAAAAGGCTCTCCGCCCGTAAAATGAAGCCCAGAGTTCACGCCAATCCTATCGCTGCCCAGAGGGCTCCCCCGGATCCTACCTGACAGTTGAGACAGAATCTTCTGCAAGTCCTCTTCAGAGATCCAGTCGTCCAGCCATCGGTGAGAACAGGCATACATGCAGTGCTTGCATTCGCTGGTGCACCTGTAGGAAAGAAGCACTCCGCCGGAGATCGGCCCCTGTATGCTGAGTCGTTTCATGTTGGACTAACCAAGGTTCGCCTACTTTCGCAGTCTAAACCTCATGCAGGTGGCCCGTGCACTTACACTCTATTTGTTGATTGCGGAACACGGCTTCCGAGCAAAGACCTTCTTTAGGCACTAGCGACAACGTCCCTCATACGCGTCTTCTCTCATCTCTGTTGGCCTGACAATGATTTGGTGTCTCGATGATGTTTTGGTGTCTACGAATGAAGTTCAAGACCTCCCTGTTGAAGTCCAGAGGTTTTTCTTCGTTCGGCAGATGGCCGCAGTTTGGAATGACGCACAACTCTGGCTTTTGTAGGTGCCTATGCATTGCCAATGCTTGTTCTATGTCGAAGAGCTGGTCTCTGTCGCCGTATATGACGATCACCGGGCTCTTCACGCTGGCGAGCGCTGGCCTCAGATCGTAGTCCTTGAATGGGTAACCGTTTCCTGCTTCTATTGCCTGATAGAAGACTCTGTACAGTTCTCTGGCATAGTTCTGTCCGTGGCACCTGGTTAGTTCCTTCAGCCAATCTGACGGCAGTTCTTCTGGTCGAGGATAGAGTCGCAGGGCCTTTGTCTTCATCTCTTCACCACCGTAGCAACAAGTCCCGGCCACCGCAACATTGCCTACTTTTGAAGGGTTCCGAGCTGCGAAGAGAAGCGCAATGGCTCCGCCGACGCAGACTCCGCAGAGGTGCGCCTTCGTGATCTCAAGTTGATCGAGGAGATACGACAACTCATCCACACTGTCATCGAGCCATCCTCTTGCGAGCGTAAACATGTGCGTTGATTGTCCGTATCCGTATCGATCGTAAGTTATGACCCGGCAATGTTTGCAGAACTCTCGCACTTGTGGGTCGAAGCTTTTCGTGCATCCAAGACCACTGTGCAACAGTACGAGCGGGTCGCCATGGCCGCGAGCTTCAAAGTAGAGGTCGATACCGCGCACGTTCAAGTGGGGCACGTTTCTTCGACCAGGTGTTCGTCTCCAGAAATGCGCGCATATATCAGTCTATCATGTATGCAGAAATCGTGTTCGGAATAGTGTGCAGCCCGCAAGACAGATTAATGCCCTAGGCGATCAGCGGATGCCGCGAGAAAAATGACAAGGTCGTCCTTTCAGGTAGGACACACGGTCGTAGTGGACAGCCAGCACCTCGAACAGCTTCTCACCGTCTTGAGAAAGAGGAATTACCGGATTCTCGGGCCGACTGTTCGCGATAATGCTATTGTGTACGATGGGTTGAACTCCGCTGCGGATCTCCCGGTCGGGTTGACCGACGAGCAAGATGGTGGCAAGTACCGTCTGAAGAGAGTAAATGACCAATCACTTTTCGGATTCGTCGTGGGTCCACAATCATGGAAGCGTTTTCTGCTGCAGCCTGAGATGCGTCTGTGGCGAGCAAAACGTGACAGATCTCGCCTAGAGATCCTAGAAGAGCGCGAAGAAACGCCGAAATCCGCATTCATCGGGGTCCGGTCATGTGACCTTCATGCTATTGCTACTCAAGACAAGATCTTCCTGAACGCAGAATACGCAGATCCCTCATACAAGGCCCGGCGAGAAAACATCTTCGTGGTCGCAGTCAACTGTGTGAAGGCTGGGGGAACGTGTTTCTGTTCGTCGATGGGCACGGGCCCAAAGGCAACTGCAGGTTTCGATCTTGCACTAACAGAAGTTCTGGATTCGGGGGCTCACTATTTTGTCGTGGATGTCGGTTCGAAAGGCGGTGCAGATGTCCTCCGTGAGGTTCGGCATAGAGAAGCTCTCCAAAGCGAGTGTCACATAGCTGAAAGACTGGTTGAGAGCTGTTCTGAGCGAATGGGTCGAAAGATGGACCCAAATGGCATCAAAGAGCTGCTCTATCGCAGCTATGAAAACCCGCGCTGGGACGATGTCGCTGAGCGTTGTCTCACTTGCGGGAACTGCACGATGGTATGCCCTACATGTTTCTGCACAACTGTCGAAGACTACACGGACCTTTCGGGCAAGGAGGTCGAGCGTCGACGGAGGATGGACGTATGCTTCACGATGGATTTCTCGTACATACATGGGGGCAGCATCCGCGCTTCACCCAAATCCCGTTATCGCCAATGGATGACTCACAAGCTGGCCACTTGGATCGATCAGTTCGGCGTGTCGGGATGTGTCGGGTGCGGGCGTTGTATCACGTGGTGCCCAGTTGGAATAGATATCACTGAAGAAGCTCGAGCCATCCGGGAAAGTGAAGTTGGTAATGCGCCCACAATCTCAGCAAGGAGGCAGAATTATGGAAACGCTTGAACCTATACTCGCACAACATCCATTCTTGAAAGGCCTTGAACCAAAGTATCTGAAACTGATTGTCGGATGTGCGTCCAACGTACGCTTCAACGCGGGCCAGTACCTGTTCCGCGAGGGAGAGGAAGCGAACCAATTCTACATGATTCGACAGGGCAAGGTAGCCGTGCAGATATCAGCGGCCCAGCGCGGTGTCATCACACTCCAGACTATTGGTGAAGGGGACATACTAGGCTGGTCTTGGCTGATTCCTCCGTATCGGTGGCGGTTTGACGCTCGCGCGTTGGAACTGACACGTGCCTTTGCGCTGGACGGTAAGTGCCTTCGCACAAAATCTGAAGAAGATCATAACCTCGGCTATGAACTGCTTAAGCGATTCTCAAGCGTCATCGCAGAACGGCTTGAGGCGACAAGGCTGCAACTTCTGGATGTCTACGCCACCGGCTCTTGAGACATGAGAGGCACCCTGCAGATGATCCGTGATCCGATGCTTACACATCTATTCAGCCTTGAAAGAATTCGGAAAGAGACATACGACACGTTCACGGTCGAGCTGAAACCCGGACATTCGAGCAGTGTAACGCCATTCGCCCCGGGCCAATTTAATATGCTCTACGTTCTCGGCATAGGCGAAGTGCCAATCTCTATCAGTGGTGACCCGGCCGAGCCCGAGACGTTGGTGCACACCACACGCGCGGTGGGAACCGTAACAAAAGCAATGCAAAAGCTTCGTCGTGGTGAGGCAGTCGGCGTACGCGGTCCCTTCG
>Ga0315308_1001026_pt1 | contig 16046 bp, 15 predicted proteins | sample TDP3_MG_FD_203078 | JGI IMG/M metagenome (GOLD analysis project Ga0315308, IMG submission 203078) | Freshwater sediment microbial communities from Lake Towuti, South Sulawesi, Indonesia - TDP3 | ecosystem: Environmental > Aquatic > Freshwater > Lake > Sediment | place: Indonesia: South Sulawesi... | reverse complement strand
CGGCGCAGGTATTCGCCTAACATGCTCTTGGTTCGAACTATTTCGCTGTCTAGCGTTTTTGCTATTGCACCAGCAGACTCGTATTCTTTTAGTTCAACGACCATTGTTTATACCCCCGATGGGAAGACAAAAGAGGGTGAGGAGTTTTCCTACCCCCACTCAAACAAATAGGTACTAGATGGAAAGTCGCTGGTTTGACTATGGTGCTGTTGCAGTCCATACAGCGTTCTCGCCAGACTTCGTGTACACTGCAAAGTTGTAGGGTGTTCCAGACCTGTAAGACCATGAGATGACAACGGTGCCTGAGTCTCCAGCTTTCAATATACCGGTAGTCGGTGTCCATGTCGCATTGGTAAACTTCACGCTGTTGACTTCTACGTAGTCCCAGGTCATGTCCGCTGTTCCTGCATTCTTGACGTTTAGTGTAATTCCACTTGTTGTCCATGTGTGGCTGATGACTTTCGGGTTTGGTTTGTTCATGAACGTGAATGTCAATGCACCCATCCAGGCTGCGACGGCTATGCTGACGGCCACTGTTACGGCTATCAAGATTATCGCTGCTACAACTGGACTCAATGCTTTTCTACTCTTGAACAACTTCCACATTTCTTATACAATCCCTCCTTTGGGAGTTCACGTAAAACATAGCGCGCCTGCAGATTTAAATCTTACGTCTTAATACACCATATTATCATGAACGAGAAACATCGAATGAGCTTTCAATATATAACATAAAGTAGACAGAAAAATGGTTTCGTTGAAGTTTTTGTCTTTGGTTAGATCTTTTGTAGGAGCTCAAGTAGCATGGTGGCTATTTTCTGGCCTTGGGGTGTGATGGTGTAGTACTTTTTCAGGGGGTCTATCTGGGTTGATTTGGCTAGGCCTAGGTGTTCTATTTCTATCATTCTCGCGCGGAATGTGCCGTCGCTCAGGGTCAGTTTATGCTTGTTCATGTATGCCTTGGCTGCTTTCCATCTTCCTTTGTCCATGAGGAGTAGGAAGAGGCAGTCGATGGCGTGGTCCTTCTCTATCATGGCTTTTATCGTCGACATTTTGGGGCTGGTTAAGATTTGTGTTATATCTTCTTCTATTTGTTTGGTGCTCATTTTGCCGCCTTCACCTTTCTTTTATAGGGTTTCTTGTGTCTTGAGTAGTATATCCACGCTTAAAAGATTTAACCTATATTACCATTCTTGTAACATTACTCGCTCGAAAGGCTGAGGCTTCTCTGTCGGTTGTGTTGAGCTGTGCCTTAGCAAAAGCAACAAGATGTTTTTCAGAAAAAGGGGGAGCGAGGGATTGTATTTTGGTTTTGTTGTTTGGTTCTGACTTCTACGGTTTCGGTGGTGTTACTATTGGCTTCACTACTGGTCGGAGGTTGTGTTCTGGGTTTGAGGCGATGTGGACGCTGTCGGCGGTTATGTCAAGAATTATTGAGGTGGTCTGTCCGGCTTCAATTTCAAAGTGTACGGGGATCTTGATTTTTTCGCTTGGAACGTTGAGTGAGATGGCTGTGCCGTCGTCTAGTGTTGCGTTCGTGAATTGTAGGCCTTCGACTATGTGCATTCTGATCATGGTGTAGTTGCCTTCTGGCACAGTTTCTATTGCTGCTTCCTCTGTTAAGTTTCCGTTTTTGAGGGCGAGCAGATCAAAGGAGACTTGTCCGTCTTGGATGGTTAGGTTTATCCATTCGTCTGTGTCGTTTCGATGGATCTCGAAGCTGTCGATTGTTATGTTGAGGTGTTTTAGGTCTCTGACGGGTGCGTCTGTAACTAGGAGGACTAGAGTGCCTTCGTTTGCGGTTTGGCCTATGCTTGGTAGTCGTAGTGTTGGTATTTTGAATCCTGCGGCTGCGATTCCGCCTATTATCAGGATGGCCAGCAGCATTCCCATAGCTGCGAAGAATCCTGTGTCGCGAATGCTGTCTGACATTTTGTTTGATTTCACACTCCAACCCCAGAGTGAAAGGCAGCGTTAAATATAATGCAACACTTTTGAACACCATGGTATAACAAATTGAACAGTAAGCTTTCACGGATATGAGTAGGTTGAGTTGGGGATGACTCCGTGTCAATGTTGTGGCGGTTGTTATGTCGCTTTGAGTGTTGTGGGTCTGCGGGAAGAGAAATTTCAAAAGAAGAAGGGACCACTCGCTTAGCGCCTTCTTCTGCAATGTTGGAGCGCGTTATGCGGCTGTCGGTGTGTGCTCGTCGTCATAAAACTGCATCACGATAGCTGTGTTTGTTTCGGCACTTCAGCATAATAATTGCATGCCCTTCTGGAAGATGATCTATGAGACACCTGTGGCAATCGGGACAGAGAATATCAATGTCAACAAGATCACCCTTATAAGTTCCCGTTTCCTCACCAAAACCACAGGTTCAGCATTTGTTTTTATAAACAGCGAACCAAGGTCTGCCACATCCGCGGCATTTAGGAGGCTCGAATTTGTGAGATGTCACCTTCAGACCCTCTATGTATTCGTTAAACGTCATTCTCTGTTAAGGGTTTTAAGTGTGATTCTTTCATTCAATAGGGCGTTGAAAGTGCAAGCTTGGTGATGGGCTATCGCTGATGAGGCTTCGCGTTATTACACTTTGCTTCGTGACCCAGCTCGGCGGAAGATTATTGAGTTGTTGGGTGAGCAGGGCAAGATAGGCTTCAAAGAGCTGCGATGTAGCCTCGGGTTGGGTGTAGGCACGGTTTACTATCACTTAGACATGCTCTCCGACTTCATAACGCAAGACAAGAGCCGAAAATACTCCCTAAACGACCGTGGGCAACTTTTGTTCAGGTCGCTGACCGAAGGAAGAGTTCCTGCAGTCCTGAATGCGGGTGAAGCTATGAGCCATCGATTGGGACGCTGGCTCTTTCTGTCTCCAGTCTTCTTCAGAATGACGCGTTTAGAGTTGTTCTTGCCAGTTTCGATTGCAGTGTTGTTTCTGGGCGCGATTGGTTCAGCTTTCGCCAGAATTGAACCCGTGTTTTTCTTCTACTTTTCATCAAGCCTTTCATTTGAAGGCAAAGCTGTCATGTTCTTTTTCTCTTGGATTGGACTCTTCCTCCTAGCCGAAGTTCTCTGTTACCTCTTGTTCAGAAGAACAGGCGGCGACCTTCAACTATTCGCTGGTCTGAACTTTTCATCTCTGCCCCTAGCCATTTTTCCTTACATTCACACTTTAATTCCGACCGTTGCCTCCCGATACGTTCTCCTGGTTTTACAGGTGTGGACTCTGCTGCTGATTTCCTCCGCGCTCTCCTTCGGTAAAGGCCTGCGCCTCGACCGATCAATCATAGTCAGCCTGATAATACTCTACTTCAACATTGTCCTGTTGATTCTTCAGGGACGCCTCGCATAAAGTTCGGGATCTCTCGAACAACGCATTGCAAAGAAATTCGAGATTTACCGAAACGATTTGAATAAAAGTCTCTGTTTACGAGGTATTTTTTGGCGAAAAAGCCGACGAAAAAGGAGAATTGGAAAGGCTTGGAGGGGTTTGACACTTCTATCCGCCAACGCGGATATTTTCTTCTCCTTTCTCTCCTCTCCCTCAGGCTCCTCCAAGCCCCAAAATCCTCAATCTTGTTAAGCAGATTATTCGCTGATGTTCTCGACAATGGACTCCGTAGAGAATAGTGGCGCGGAGGTAGAAGAACGGCGTTGAGGAAGGCGTTAGGAAAGCTATTGAAGTTAATACAAAGTCGCAATTCAACTGCTTTTCTGTAAAGGCGGCAGTGCTCGCTGCCTTGAGGTTGAGGTCAAAGAAATCGATTCTAGAGAAATCGAGAAGCATCTGGAGCAGGGAGAATCAATCCTCACCAGGCCGAAACGGAAACCAAAACTAACCGTAGATCTCGTCGTCAATGAAAGTGCAACCGAACCTTGGTACTTTACTCACATCAGAGGACAGTTCTATAGAAAAGTTCGAGGTTTCTCGAAACGATTTGGTTAAGAACGACTTTCCTAACGTATTTTTCGGTGAAAGATTGAAAATGAAGAGAGATTGGCTTGCAACAACTTTTCTATCGATTCTTTTGGTCTCCTTGTCTGCGCCTTTCTTTGCTCTCCCCACATCGGCGGACGAAAATGGTAACGACAATGATGTGAAAATTGTTCCAGGCACATGGTACAGACTAGAATCCGACATAGTTACCGTGCTGTTTCCAGCTGGCGGAAAGAAACCAATGTTCATTTGGTGGTACACTAAAGCACCTGATCAAATCTACGTGGTCAAGTTTCAAGGCTTAATAGAATGGTTCGCTTTTGACAATCCGTTACTGCCTCCCAAACCAGAATATTACAACCACCTGCGTCAAGCATCGCAAGAGACTTGGCGTGAAAGATTTGAAAACATGTACTTCAAGCCCGAGCAAAATCGATGGATGGGCATGTATGACAGGATTACACTGTTACAGCTGATAATGCACCAAATAATGGATGAAATGGCGAGTAAATGGCACAGTCCCGTTTTGCGCTTTGATGATGGACGATGGACCTTAAGCGACATTGCCAATATTACTACGCCAGAGCCAGAGAAAAAAATCATCGGAGTATCCTTCGGCTTCACATTAGAAGATTTGCCTGACTGGATGCCTAACATGCAATTCGCTGAGAACAAAATTATGATACGAGTGCGTTTCTACAATGAAACAGTTGAGGAAACAGTTCCAGGCACGAACTTCAAATATACAGTATACGGTGGCGAGATGAAAATGGACTTTGTGGTCAACAAGTGGGTGTGGAACATCGACGCCCTTAAGGCATTGGTGCAGCAATTGCAGACGGCTGGATTTAACATAAACATCCCAGAAGTCAAATCAAGGCTGGCCCTCTGGGTTAACCTTGCCTCAATCAACATAACCAAACTTACATTAGACCAAGCAGAAGAGAAACCAGAAGAAATCGAGCAGTGCTCAACGGTTACACATATGGACATCGAAGATCAACGAGAAAACATACAAGAAAACAGAACGGCTGAGGCGGAGAGACCAATCGAAATCCAAAGACCAGTCATAAAACTAAGATTCGCTAATGAAACCGATACACTTGGCGGCTTCTTCCGATTCGTTTCCTCAGCGAAGATAACTAACTATCCGAACGAAGGCGATGTGAACATGGTGCCAGTTAAAGCAGCGTACATTGCCGGAGGAGCCCACATGCGCTTGTTCATTAGCTACCCATATTTCGGCAGTGGCTCTTTAGAACACGACCCTAGCATAGGCGTTGACGCTCCTAACATTGATAGCACACCAAAGTATACGGTGCAGACGCCAACTGGAATGAGCTCAACACCGATGGTGCTCGGCAAATACGTGTTGCCACTGTTCACCACAGAACTAATGGTTGCCTTGATAACCGTGGTTTCAGCCACCGCAATCATACTATACGTAACTAGGTGGAAACGCAAAACTCCAGTCAACATGGTCGGCGCAGGACCCGCAAGTTAAGGAGCCTCGCCCCCACCCAAACCCCATTTTTTTATTTCAAACTAAACAATCACTGATGAACCGAACAAGTTTGGTTGAACCCTCATGAACAACGACAAGATTGAAAGCGAACTCACAGGAAACACTCTACGAGTGTATTGGATGCTTCTCAAATCGCAGACAGGCACAATTGGCGTGAGAGAAGTTCAAAGAGCCCTAAGATTTTCCAGCCCTGCCTTGGCCTCGTATCATCTTACCAAACTTGAAGAGCTGGGACTGGTTGAAAAGACCAACGGCGAATACCGCCTAAGAAAAGAGGTTCGAGTCGGCGTTTTGAAGCAGTTCACCAAACTTGGAACTTTCATGCTGCCCAGATACACGTTGTACGCAGCCATGCTAACAACGCTACTACTGTTCTACCTGACCCAGTTCAGAGAGGTCAACTTTTACAGCGTCTTCGCCCTAATCTTAGGACTTTTGACTACAGGCATTTTCTGGTATGAAACCCTTAGAGTTTGGAGACAAAAACCCTAGCTTACAAAAACCTCTATTTGGAATATATTAGGAACTAAATGCAGAAACCTAGGGGGTCTAGCTTTTAGCCAGAGGCTAAGAACCAAAAGAGTCTTTTCTCCAAGGAAAAGAAGCGAGTGCGCCCTTGGTGTCTGCACTTTTTTTGTCTAAAGGCCAAAAATCTCAACCTAAAAGAACTCAAATTGATATGCTGAAGTTAAAATTATGACGACTTACGATAAGAGTTACTTCTAGAGTTTAATACCTTATCCATTTATTTTCGAGCGAAAAACCAAATATAGATTGACGACGAAAACAATCAGCCTTAAAGAGAGAAGATGAAAGATGAGAAGACGAATACTAAACCTAACCTTTCCGTTCATAATTTTGATGCTCACCCTATCATTTGCAACCTTTTTGCCCGTGGCAAGCCAGAACACAGGCGCAATCTTATCCAAACTTGAAGAACTGCGCGGCAAAGTAGAAGGAGTACATCCACCTGCCCTAGAAAACAAGATCGAAGCAGTCATGCATCAAATCGAGGCTGGAACGTTCAACGGCGCCATAAACAAGCTTCAGAACGATGTGAAAAAATCCATAGCTGCTTGGGTTGAAAACCCAGAAGACCTGCTCAAACTGGTGGACGAAATAATCGACCTAATTAAGGGCATAACTCCGCCGACAGCCCCAGACTTTCAAATCGCGGCGGCCGACACAGAGTTAGAAGTTGTGCAAGGCAGCTCCAATACAACAATCATAACAATAACATCAACAAACAATTTCAGCCGACAAGTGAATCTAACAGCTTCAACCACTGCCTCAGATGTCATACTTTCATTCAATGCATCCACAGTTTTTCCCGAGAAAAATGGCACAGTTGCTTCCTTGCTGAATGTTACTGCGGGATTCAACGCTCCAACCGGCGACAACTTCAGTATAACGGTAAATGGAACCAGCGTAGGGTTTGAGGTAAAGAGCATAGAAATCAAACTGAAAATAACGGCGGTCATTCCTCCTCCCCCAGAAGTGGATAAAACGCCTCCGACAATAGTCAGCGTGCTAAGAAATCCCGAAACACCTGTCTACAACGAAAGCGTAACAGTGACGGCATTTGTCTACGACACTGGAACAGGCGTAAACCAAGTAATGCTAATCTATTCCGGTGGCACTGGATGGGAGCTGGCTTACATGAAGCTCACTGGTGGGCTTTACACGGCGAGCATTCCACCTTTTCCCTACAACGCATCGGTTGGATATTTCGTAAAAGCTACGGATAAAAGCGGCAACATGGCTGCGTCAATAGCCTTCTCTTACAAGGTGATTGACCCCTACCCTCCACTGCTCAGAATTGACAAACCTGCTCAGGCAGCCTACCTGTCTGGCACTGTTGCGATAACAGTCTTCATGAAAGACCAAAACAGCGGAGGCGAAAGCGGCTTCGGAAGCGCAGATCTGTCGATAAACGGCACAGTAATTAAGACATGGGAACCTCCAGCTCCATCAACGCCGGACACATACAATTGGCCCACGGCTACTTTTGGACCAGACGGCATCTACATTTTAAAGCTGAGTGTGCGCGACAAAGCGGGCAATTTAGTTGAAAAAAGCCTCACAGTGACGGTCGACAACACGTTGCCCACAGCAGTGATTAGCTCGCCAGCCGATGGAAGCTATTTGCGCCTCTCCACGCTCATAAAAGTAACTGGCAGCGACGCCAACTTCGACAAGATGGAGGTGCGCATCGACGACGAGCTGATTAGGACGTTTCTCACTAGTGGAAGCGAAGTTGTGGAATGGGATACACTAAGCCGCGTCGATGGCGTCAGTAGCATAAATTTAACAGTTTATGACAAGGCTGGCAACCTCAAGAAAGCGCTCGTCCACGTAACAGTCGATAACACTTCGCCACAGATTGGGGCACCTTCCTGGTCACCAAAAAAACCAGCAGCCGAAGTTAACATACAAATTAACGTGACCGTCGAGGAGCCCACTTATGGCAGCGGCGTCGAAAACGTCACCTTAGGGTTTAAGAACAAAACAATGGATGATTGGAAATTCATTCCAATGGAGTTGAAAAATGGCAACTGGACAACAAATTTGAGCAATCAAAGCGACACTGAAGTCAGATTTTTCATCGAAGCCTTCGATAAAGCTGGTAACAGTGCCAAAAGCGAAATACAGAAATTTACGGTAACTGGACCCGCAGGCTTTCCATTGGCTTGGATTTTAGCCGCCATAGCCATTATTGGGGCTGGAAGCGGAGGAACCGTCTACTACCTAAGGCGGAGACGAAAGAAGGGCGCGAGTTCCTCCTCGGTGCACGCTACTTCTTCAGCCAAAATCGACTCCTCCGCCGCCACCTGCACCAGCACCAGCACCAACAAGAAAACCATCAAGGCGTAGGGTTTAAAACAGCAGCGCGTCTGTTCGGGCGGTTCATTCGCGTTAGCGCCAAGCCGTCTGCGCTACTTTCTTCCCTCTTTCTGTTTACGTAGATATTCTCTTTATTGTAATATTGTGGCATTGCTAAGAACCCATTTTAAGCCCGTGATGACTTAACTCTGATGGAGAATACAGCGCTTGATCGATGGTGAGGCTAGAACTAGCTACTGGCTTTTCCTTCTACCTTTCATCTTAGCCTTCATTGGTCATGTGTTTTTCGCCGTGGATGGAGATGAATTTGGCTAGAGGAGCGTGTCAGCAATGAATGTTCCGAAATTTATGGTGCTATTCCATCTATCCTTTCTGCTGTTAGGTATGTTATCCTTACTCCTGATGGTTGGCCATATTATTTCACTTGATTGGCAGGCTTATTGGACAATACTGATAACTATTTTCCTCAATGCATTTTTTGGAATCTTATGGATTAATGAATTTAGACGGGAAAGACCTAAAAAACAAGAACCATTGCCTGAAATCAGGCGTGTTTTTCCTATGGTTTCTCTTGTGGCTCCAGCCTATAACGTGGAACAAAACATTATGCCTTGTATCAACAGTTTGTTCAAATGCTCAACGGAGTACCGTGGCCCAAGCGAGATCATAATTGTTGACGACGGCAGCACCGATAACACCTTTGAGGTTGCTTGGGCCACGATAAATTCTAAACAGCGGGAATTAGCCCATATCCGAGCTAAGGTTGTAAGGCATATGACACATTTAGGCAAGGCCGAAGCCATGCGCGCTGGAGTGAGTAAGGCTATGGGCGAGTACATAGCAATAGTTGAAGCCAACACCCTTTGTGACCCCGATGAGCTGAATGGCCTGGTTGATTACATATACGCCACCAAAAAAGCGGCTGTAAACTGCTACGTTCATCAGTTACCCACAGCCCGAACCGTGATGCCAAGCACAATTAAACTATATCATGCAGAAACGTTGCGACGGCTGCTAAGTGGTAAGCACGTAAAGTCAGAGACTGAAGATGTAGAACTTACATTAGATTTACAGAAAAAACAATGAAGTGGGGCTACGGCAATAATGCGAGGAGCACGACGATGGCGCCCACAGCGCTTAAATTGTATTGCGTCAAGGCATGCACTAGCCAATTGGTTGCTGCACAATCAGTGGAGATTCATAAAGATTTGCTGTATCAAAGGCGTTGGCTGACGCTACTCCTGTGGTACAATCTTGTGCCCGGATTTTTCGGCGCTGTGCAAGAACTAATAGTTCTATTTAGTATACCTGTCTTTTTTTTTAGTTCGCACCTGACCGCTTCTTCCTCCTGAACCTATTCATGATTTTGCTTTTAGTGTTAGCAGTTGGCGTTTTGCAGCAAGCATTAGCCCTAAAATTCATGTACAATAACCATGGCACAGTTAGAAAACGCTGGTATTGTGCACCCGAAGAAGATGCAGTGAAGAATCCGTTAATCGAATTTTTGTTTCAAAAATTTTTTTCCGAAGTCTCTCAGCCCGTCTGCTCTTAGTTTTAGGAGATTTATCTCTTCTTGGTCTTGGTTCTGAAGTCTTAACTTGAAGCTGATTTTCTTGTAGACCTGAGCTTGCCACGCTGAGACTGCGAAGGAGTTCACCGCTGGTTTCTGCCCCTGCGATAATTGTTTGCGTAAAGTGCCTTGATTGTAGCTCCTCCGCACAAGGCCAGCATTGGTATCGGTAGCGGTTTCGGTGGGCCACTCGCCCTTGCAGGCTGTTGACTGCCTGCGATGTCTTGCTTGAGGGTTTCATTGTCTGTTGGCTCCCCAGCGCGCCCGCGCCTATCTGAGAGAGAGAAAGGAGAAGACGGCCTACAAGAAGAGACCTGGCGCCGACACGTTGATGGAGCTTTGCCCTCTCGACCCAACGATGATTGGGCTTGAGTTGGTTTCAACCTCAACCCTCTTCTCTCTGTTACATCGCAAGACACAATAAATAATACACTCCCTCGCATAAAAACCTTCTTAACCACCTCTACGTTAAAATCGTCCAAGAGATCGCGCTAAACAACATAGAAGCGCACCTAAAGCCAGAGTCAAACGCAAACCAAAACACAAACAACGCGTCAGCTCAGCCAAACAAAATTTTTCAAAAACCCATACTAAGCCTAGATCCTACCAACTAATCAATGTAGCCCGCACTTGACCGATCAAAGTCTCTGATCAACTCAATCTGTATGTCCCTAGGAATCGGAACATTCTGCGAAAAGTACGTCACCTTCGGAAAATAAAACGCAATCCCCCGATCAGCCATAACCGTAGCAGGATTATCTTTCCCCAAAGCCAAGCTACAAACCCGATAAACAAGATCCCTCACTTCCTCCTCACTAACATACCCCAAAGCATGCAAATATTCGTGCAGCAAGAGGTGAAAGCAGTATGCATTGAAAACCTTCTTATCGGTCGTGCCGAGGGCAACATCAAACGGCGCCTTATTCATCACAATAATATTTGAGCCAATCGGATGAAAAGCACCGACAAAAGACCCTCTCCGCATTCCAAGATTCGCCAAACCAAGCATAAGTCCAGCCCTATGCTGATTAAGAAACCTCTTAACCGACTGTTTGACCAATTCAAAAATGTCAGCCAAACTGCCGCATTGATCTAGTCGAGCGCCGAACATTTCCAAGGAATCCACATCTCTTTCGGAAGCATGAAGATATATCAAGACTTGAACACAATCTTAAACGTTGCTAACTCACTCATGCCTACCACGCCTCAGAAAAGCGGGAAGAGCGGAAACACAGGCGCAACACTAAGAACAAATATCACAACAAGTACTAGTGTAACAAGTTTTCGGCTTCTAGCCAGCTTTGAAACCTCGTCCAACGAACCCGGGTGTCTAACTCGAGACAGCATATAGGCGATTATAGCCATAGGCCAAGAGATGAACAAAAGCGATATCAAAGCGATGAAGGAAAGCACGGTGCGAGTTGTCGTTTCACCCAACAGCACATGCGCAATGTGGCCGCCGTCCAACTGCCCCACAGGAATCAGGTTCAACATGGTTACAATCATCCCTATATATCCGGCATACGCTACGGGATGCACCAATAAAACTGAACCCTCACCCGCTGGCCGAAAAAGAACAGTTAAGAAATCAAACAAAAGAGGCGTCACTAGGGGCGCAGAGCCTTCAGGCGCTGTCGGCAATATGACTGATAATTTTATACCAATGATGGTTACGATTATAGTTACTAAGAATCCTATTAATGGTCCGCTTATGCCAAGGTCAAAAAGGGCATCTTTGTTTGGTGGCAACGATTTTTGTTGAATCACAGCACCAAATGTTGGCAGAGGCGGTATGCCCGGTACAAAATATGGGTATGTAGCTTCAACTTTGTGTCTATTTGCTGTGAGTTTGTGTCCCATTTCGTGCGCTCCCAGAATAGACAATATGGAGGTTGAGAACATTATAGCGTCTACCCACGGATTGAGCACTGATGGGGAAAGCAAATAGCCAGTTATCAGAGTGGTTCCAATTGTGGCAACAAGTAAGACGAGGTTGATTAACGGTCTGCTGGGTTTAATCGGTGGTTTAGGGACCACTTGCAGCATCAGCCTATTTTCTCTTTTCCGAAGAACGGGGACAAGAAGGAGAGAGTCAAGTTGTTTGTACAAGCGCAGAAATGCCTGTTTTAGATCTGGTTTAGATGTTACGTAGAATGTGGGTGTGTTGTATTCTATGATACCTTCTTCTATAGTGAATTCTGCTGTGACTATTTGGTGAATCTGCTCGTATGGCACGGTTTCTGTTGATGGCGGCGGTGACTCTGCTCCTTCCATATTTGTCATGTCCTTTTGGTAAAACTGAAGTTCGAAGTATTAGAATGTTATGCATCTCAGAAGCATTACGTCTAATCACGCCTCTGAGGTCATTCCTGTATAAATAAGTAGTCATATTCTTCTGCTAGTTTTCTCACCGCTTCGCTTCGGGTCTTTCCGCTCAGCATGTAGTAACGTATCCTGCGCTCAAGTATTTCATATCCAAGCATTGGGCCATAATTTCGTATGCTTTCATTAGCCAATTTGGAATATAGTTCAGACACTGAAGCTTCTGAACCAAGAGCTTTTCGAAACTCCATCTCCCTCTTAATTTCTTCATTTCTCCCTTTGATGGTGAGAGCCTGAGGCAGATGAGTGGCCCGGTAAATCCCCCACCCTAGGAAAGGTAGAGCAAAAATTCCAATGAAAAAAACGCCCGCAACAAAAGCGTCTCCAGAACGCGGTGCAAAACCAATGAAGAAAAATCCAGCCAGAAGCACTAAGACGCCCAGAATCAAAGCCCACTGTGCCTTTTCGGTTTCTCGTATCTTGAAGCAGTTAGAGCAAAGATGAAGTGTACCATGTTCGACATTGTAGAATGAAAGGCAACTATCACAATAGCTTTCACCACAGTCATTGCACAAGCCTATGGCTAAAACGTCCGGATGGTTGGGACAGCGTCTTGTTTCTCCTCCAAAGTGTGTTGGAACTAGAATTGTTCCTCCGCAGTATTTGCACTTTACCTGTACCGTGCCGGATGGAATTGTCTTTCGGTACGGTGCGCCGCAGAATGGACAGATTAACGCCTCATGTTCCAAAAGGGTTCTCCAAAAGAATATTGTTGTCAGAAGGTTTAAAAGGTAAATGTTGTGCAAGCAAACAATGGTGAAAAGAAAAGTTGAGCGAAAGGCAGTCTGTTCTTGTGGTTACAACTCCAACCGTTCCAGGCTACGAAATCGTGAAAGTTTTAGGCGCGATAAGCGGCTTAACCGTGAGAACCAGAGGCGTAGGCGGCAAAATAGTGGCTGGAGTGGAAAGCATATTCGGCGGCGAAGTCACTGCGTACACGTCTGAATGTGAAAAAGCAAGAAGAGAATCACTGCAAAGACTGGTCGAAAATGCCCAGAAAATGGGCGCAAACGCTGTGGTTGGTGCAGACTTCGAAACAAGCGAAATATTGCAGAGCACGGCCACAGTATTCTCTGCATATGGAACAGCCGTGATCATTAAACCGATCGAGCAAGAAGAATAAAAGAGAACCTTGCTAACTGAAGCATTTCCAGTATTTCTTTAGTAGTCTCTTCAACTCTCTTAGTGTGTCGTCAACCTTGCGACGCACATACTCAGGTTCAACCGGCGGCGTGTATGGATCTTTCACGTCAATCTTTTCTAAGCCTACGACTCCGGCAGTAAGTGCATACCAACACTGCGGCAACACCTCCGGGTTGTAGCCGCTTCCCGGCATTAGCACAACCCTTCCATTGCATATTTTTTCCGCCGTTTCAACGATTGTTCGAGAGATGTTGAAGAATCCCTGCACTGATAATCCAAGGTTTCCAAGCATGTCAGCGAAGTGGGGGTCGCTTCCACCGTTGCCCGCAATGAGTTCCGGTTTAAACTCCTCAGCGAGGGGCACGAAAATCTCTTTCAAAGCGTATAGATACGTTTGATCTCCTGTCTGCGGAGGCAAAGGCACGTTAACGTTGTAGCCTTCCCCTGCTCTGCGTCCAATTTGTTCAATGAAACCTGTTCCAGGATAGATTGTTCTTGGATCTTGATGTAGTGAGATAAATAATACATCGGGGTCTTCATAGTAGATGTCGCTCGTTCCATTTCCCGCGTGCACATCATAATCAACAATCATTGCCCGCTTCAACCCGTATCTTTGGCGCAAGTACTCAATTGTGACGGCTATATCGTTGAAGAGACAGAAGCCTCCGCCGTAGTTTCTGCCAGCGTGGTGAAAACCGCAGCCGACGGCTACAGAACGATTTACCCTATCTTCAAAGACGGAGTTTCCAGCCTCGATTGCACCGCCTACTATGAGCATTACAGCCTCAAGAATCTCAGGAGAAACAGGCGTTTCAATATCATAGGGGCGACTTTCTGCGCCCAAACGAAAGATGAGATCAACATAGCTTGGGTCGTGCACCCTTAACAAGTCCTCTCTATGGGCTGGTTGTGGACGCAGCCTAAACACGTTGGGCAGTTCGAATAATCCTTGGGCTTCAAAAAATCTCATAGTGTTGATGAAACGGTCGCCTCGGTACGGATGCCCATTGCCCAAGTCGTATTGAGCATATTTTTCGTCGTAGGCTATGCCGATTTTCAGGCATCTTCCTCTCCGGTATAAACAAGGCGTTTGAGAGTGAACTAACTATTTCAGAGTTGCGATTGAAAATAAAGGCTAGGTTCTACCACAAAAAATAGAAAAAGTTTAGGGGTAGGTTCTGTAAATTCTGGTTGTCTTTCTTCTCTTTTTACGTGGACGAGTTTCCGCCTTGTTCACGAAAGGGGACCTCGCCTCCCTCACTAGCTGTGGGCTGAGTGGTCGCGGGAGTTTCGGGGGGCGCTTGAATTTGCTCTACCTTAACCTCGCTTGTGGTTGGGGTTACTTCTAAAGGCACTTCAACGGGGACGTTGGATGATGTTTCAGTTGTTTTTTCAACCTCAGTTTCTGTTGTGGTTGCTTCTGTGGTTTCTGTCGGTGTTGGTGTTGATGACGCCGTAGCGGCGGGCTCGCTTTCCTTAGGAACGAGTTGAATTATTACTTCTTTTATCAAATTCAACTCTTGTTTTGTAGCCTCTAATCCCAAGTCAAGAGCGCTGCTTTCCTTGGAGTGAAGCTCTTCGTTGATTTCGCCCGCAACATACGCCAGTTCAGTGTTGGCGAGAAACATTTCTAGGGCTATGCGCTGTTCCTCTAATTCGTTGAGTTTGCGGGTCATTTTCTCTGTCAAGGCTTTTCGCTGAGCCTCTGTCTGCTCAATTTCCTCGGTTAATCCCTTGTTCAAACACTCGTATGCAAACTGAGAGATTCTGCCAACATCGTGCAAATTATCTAACGTCTGCTTCTTCCGCCTAGTCACGTCCAGTTCCATGTTTATTCTCTCAAAAGAGTCCTTCCAGTTGACCAACTTGCGACACCTACATGGAAAGAGCCACAAAAGCGTAGATAATCCTTCTTAACATGCAGATATATCGCTAACAGCCAAAACACCGCCTATTTTCAATTTTTTTCAAAAAATACGTTTAAATCCGTGCTAATTGAAATGTGTAATATCGCTTTAAAAATGTACTTTACGCCCAGAACTTCACGTTTTGTATTTTGCCTAGGATTCTAATTTGCATTTCGCATAAACTTTTGGGCTTCTATTAAACCTTAAGCAAAAAGTATGTTCAAACCAAAAAAGTTTATATATGATTAGATATGATTAAACATGACAAGGTGATGACGTGGAGGCCTCAACCTTTCTAAAGAGTATGCATCGGCGAATAATCAAGAACTTTTTAGATGTTTTGATTTTGGCCGAGCTACGCAAGGGTTCTTTAAGCGGATACGATGTCATCGCTTTTATCAACAACAAGTTTGGCATTTTGGTGAGTTCGGGAACTGTTTATTCATTTTTGTATGCGTTGGAGAGAGACGGTTTAATAGCTGGTGTTTGGAATCGGCGAAAGAGGGTGTATAGACTCACGGAGAAGGGTGAGGAAACCGTAAGGGCCATCATGAGCGCCGACGACAAAATACGGCATCTCCTGTCAAGTCTACTGAAGGTGCCCAAATAGGATTGACAGATTCTAAGTCTATTACATGAGATAAAATTAAGAGGATGAGGAGACTACGTCTGACAGTTTAGGTGTTAGTTTATCTATTGCGACCTTAACCTTTTCCCATTCTTGAGTGTTC
>Ga0315308_1001025_pt1 | contig 16049 bp, 14 predicted proteins | sample TDP3_MG_FD_203078 | JGI IMG/M metagenome (GOLD analysis project Ga0315308, IMG submission 203078) | Freshwater sediment microbial communities from Lake Towuti, South Sulawesi, Indonesia - TDP3 | ecosystem: Environmental > Aquatic > Freshwater > Lake > Sediment | place: Indonesia: South Sulawesi... | reverse complement strand
GGTTGCACCAATTGACCGGTTTGGAGCGAGACAAGATTTTGGAGGAGTATGTGGGATTGGTCAAGAATATAGAACAGTTCAAAGTGATTCTCGCTACTCCGCAGAGGGTTCTGGAGATTATAAAGAAAGAATTGGTCACGGTGAAGGAGAAATACGCAGATAGCCGGAGAACGAAAATCAAGGCTCAGGCAATAGAGATGGATATAGAAGACTTGATTCCAGAAGAGGAGGTAGTTGTCAGTATCTCCCACGCTGGCTATGTCAAGAGGCTACCTGTCTCCACCTATCGTGCCCAGAGAAGGGGAGGCAAAGGGATCACGGGAATGGTGGCCAGGGAAGAAGACTTCGTAGAGCGCGTATTTATTACTGCAACGCATAGTTATATGTTATTTTTTACCAATTTGGGCAAAGTATACTGGTTGAAGGTTTATGAGATTCCCGAGGTGGCCAGAACTGCTAAGGGGAAAGCTATAGTGAATCTGGTCAGGCTATCTTCTCCGGGAGAATTAATTACGGCAATGGTAGCGGTAAAAGACTTCACTACAGAGGAAGAAAAATATCTATTAATGGTAACTTGTAATGGTATAATAAAGATGACACCCTTGAAGGAATATTCGAATCCCCGCCGGGGCGGGATTATAGCCATAAAGCTGGGCAAGAAAGATAGTCTAATCGATGTCAAGCTTACTACTGGTAAAGAAGAAGTGATTATTGGCACCAGAAAGGGGAAGGCAATCCATTTTGCTGAAGAGGAGGTACGTTCCATCGGTCGTACAGGACAGGGAGTAAGAGGTATAAGACTGGGGGAAGGCGATAGCGTGGTGGGTATGGAAATAGTGAAGAAAGACGATACGCTCCTAACTGCTACGTCCAAGGGGTACGGAAAGCGGACATCGAGAGAAAAATATAGGTTGCAGGGTCGGGGAGGCAGGGGTGTGATTAACATAATAACTGACCAGAGGAATGGCGAGGTGATTGGCATAAAGACTGTCAGTGATGAGGACGACATAATGTTGGTGACCTCTCGTGGTCTATTTATTCGTCAACCGGTCAAAGGTATTCGTCTCATAGGCAGGAGCACTAAAGGGGTTAGGCTAATCAGACTTGAAGAGGGAGATAGATTGGTGGCCATTGCCAGCGTGGTCAAAGAAAATGAGGAGAAGGTGTGAAGAAGTTTGAAGTGATAAACCACACAGCGGATATGGGAATTAGAGCCTATGGTAAGGACTTGGCCGACTTATTCAAGAATGCAGCCTATGGTATGGCAAGTCTAATGACAGATTTGGAGAAGGTCAACCCCAGGCATTCGGAGGATATCTCGCTCTACGCAGGCAACAGTGAGGAGCTTTTGGTTTCCTGGCTTAATGAGATACTTTATCTTTTCGCTTCAAAGAATATGCTGTTCTCGAAATTTGAGGTCTTGGAGGTAGACGAGAAACATTTAAGGGCAAAGGTATTGGGAGAACAGTTCGATACTAGAAGACACGTTATTGAGACAGAATTTAAGGCTGCCACCTATCATGGTTTGAGAATTTCTGAGCTAAAGGGAGCTAATTCTCCTTTGCCTGAAGGAGTCTTGCAGGCAGAGGTAATATTTGACATTTAAGAGGTTAATAACATGGCAGAAGAGTGGCACGGAATATTGCAGAAGATTGATGATTATAGATGGTTACTTCCCAAGAAAGAAGGGATGAGAGTTCCCGGATTAATCTATACCAGCGAAAAGATGCTGGGACACATCAGAATGGATAGAACTCCCGAGCAGGTAGCCAATGTGGCATACCTTCCCGGCATCGTGGGCAAATCTCTGGCAATGCCTGATATACACTGGGGTTACGGGTTTGCCATTGGGGGAGTGGCGGCAATGGACATCGCTTCTGGAGGCGTGATTTCACCCGGAGGGGTGGGGTATGATATTAACTGTGGAGTCAGGCTTCTCAGAACGAATTTGAAAGAGGGAGAGGTTCGTCCCAAACTTCCGGACCTGGTCTCGGGATTATTCGTCAATATTCCTTCCGGAGTGGGTTCGAGAGGCAGAATAAAGATATCCTCCCCAGAAGTGACAGAAGTTCTGGAAAAGGGCAGCCAGTGGGCAATAAGAAGGGGTTATGGGCTTGCCGAGGATGCTTCACATACAGAAGAGAAAGGTTCTATGAAAGAAGCCGATGCCAGCAAGGCTAGTCAGAGAGCCTTAGAAAGGGGAAGAGAGCAACTGGGCACACTCGGGGCAGGAAACCATTTTCTCGAAATTCAGGTTGTGGAAGAAATATACGACAAAGGGATTGCCGATGTCTTCGGACTATTTCTGGGACAGATTACGGTAATGATACATAGCGGGTCGAGAGGCCTTGGTTATCAGATTTGCGACGATTACCTGAGAGTAATGGGGAACGCTGTAAGAAAATATAATATCAGTCTCCCTGACCGACAACTGGCCTGCGCGCCAGTTGAATCCGACGAGGGTCAGGACTATCTGAAAGCAATGAGGTGCGCGGCCAATTATGCCTGGGCAAACAGGCAATGCATAATGCATTGGACGAGAGGGACTTTCGAAAAGGTGCTTGAGGCCAGTCCCAAGGACCTGGGGATGGTGCTAATATACGATGTAGCACATAATATAGCAAAGATTGAAGACCACTCGGTAAACGGAAAGAAGAAAACCCTCTGCGTCCATAGAAAGGGCGCAACCAGAGCTTTCCCGGCGGGCCATCCTGACGTGCCTGAAGATTATAAGACCGTTGGGCAGCCGGTTATTATTCCCGGCACAATGGGCTCCAATTCCTATGTCCTGGTGGGCACTCAGAGAGCTATGGAAGAGACCTGGGGAAGTACCTGCCATGGCGCGGGTAGAGTGATGTCCAGAACAAAAGCCTTGCATGAGGTTCATGGCCAGCAGCTACAGCGGGAACTGAGAGACAAAGGAATCATTATCCAGGCAAAGGGATACAAGACACTGGCAGAAGAGGCCCCCAGCGCTTATAAAGATGTTGATGAGGTGGTGGATGTTTGCCACAATGCAGGCATTTCTAAGAAGGCAGCCAAAATGAGGCCAATCGGAGTTATTAAAGGATAAGATGCTCGATTTGAAGTTTATTAGGGAGAATACAAAAAAAGTCAAGAAAGGATTGATGGAGAGGGGAGAGAAGATTTCTCTCGACGAACTTATCGGGTGGGATGAGGAGCGGAGAAAAATCCTGGTTGAAGTGGAGGAGTTGAAGCATAGAAGGAACGAGACTTCGGAAGAAATAGGAAGACTGAAGCGGGATGGCAAGGAAGCCAAACAATTGATTGAAGAGATGCACAGGGTCTCGGCACGCATAGAGGAATTAGAGGACAGGTTGAAGGAGGTTCAAGAGAAGACGAGGGACCTTCTTTTGCTCGTCCCCAATATTCCACATGAATCCGTGCCTGTGGGGAGGACGCCTGAGGATAATAAGGTTATAAGGGAAGGAAAGCCGAAGAAGAAGAAATTCAATTTTACGCCCCGGGAACACTGGGATGTCGGAGAGAGCCTGGGGATTCTCGATTTTCCCCTCGCGGCGAAGATTTCCGGTTCCAGGTTTGCACTTCTACGAGGAAAGGGAGCAAGGTTGGAAAGGGCACTAATCAATTTTATGCTTGACTTACATACCAAAAGAGGGTATAAAGAGATATTGCCCCCCTTTATGGTCAGTGGAGAGAGTATGGTGGGGACGGGACAGCTACCCAAGTTCCTGGTAGAACTTTACAGGTGCAAGGATGACGACCTCTATTTGATTCCGACAGGCGAAGTACCTCTGACCAACCTGCACAAGAATCAAGTTCTAAGGGAGAAAGACTTACCTCTAAACTATGTAGCCTATACACCCTGCTTCCGTAGAGAGGCTGGCTCCTATGGAAAGGATACTAAAGGACTGATCAGGAATCACCAGTTTAACAAGGTGGAGCTGGTAAAGTTCACCAGGCCTGAGGATGGATACGCAGAATTGGAGGTTCTGGTTTCCGATGCGGAGAAGGTCCTGGAGCTACTGGAGATTCCCTACCGGGTAGTGGCACTCTGTACAGGAGATTTGGGCTTCGGGGCAGCTAAAACCTATGACCTGGAGACATGGATGCCAGGCGAAAATAGGTGGCGGGAAGTCTCTTCTTGCAGTAACTTTACGGATTTTCAAGCGCGGAGGATAAACATCAGGTTTAAGAAAGAGGAGACAGGGAAACTGGAATATGTCTATACTTTGAATGGTTCTGGGCTAGCCATCGGTAGAACCTTTGGCGCTATTTTGGAGAACTACCAGGCCGAGAACGGAACAGTAATCATTCCCGAGGTGCTCCGGCCCTATATGGACGGTTTAGAAATAATTGATAGAGACTAAAATGAGTGTGGAAGCATGGAAAGTTAACAATAAGGTAAAGATAATACTGAGCAAAAACTGGGTTGACGTGCCTAAACTGTTGGTTAATACAGTGAAGGACACGGTCTGTATTAAAGGGGAACTCTCCTTTAGGGGTGATAAAGTAGACGGACATAGTGATTATTCAGTCTCCAATCAATTGAGGAAGGTAGAGAGGGAAATCCTGGCAATTCGCGATATAAGACATGTGGACTGGAGACTGGTCGGCTGGCAGAAAAGAAAAAGTAAGTGGGAAAGGGAAGGATTCAAACCTTCAGAAGAGAAGAAGGAGTGATGGGAAGGGTGGCCGAGCGGTTGATGGCGCTGGTCTTGAAAACCAGTTTCCGAGTAATCGGAACGTGAGTTCGAATCTCACCCCTTCCGGAGATACACAGGAGAGATTCGAAGCGAATGAGTGCCGAGGTCATCCGAGGAAAAGCGAAGGGTCGCTGGAGCGACGAATAAGGAGCTCCGTGATAGCGACGGGCGCGAGACGGTGAGCGCCCGGGGTCCGAAGGACAGCGGCAACGAGTGAGCCGGCTCTGAGGCTCTGGGAAGTAAGGGAAGAGCCGAAGAGATCTCACCCCTTCCGGAGATACACAGGAGGGGTCGCTGTCCCCGACTATATCGGGGACGTGGTAGCGACGGCCGCGAGATGGTGAGCGGCCCGGGGTCCGAAGGACCGAAGCCCGCGAGGGAAATTTTAATTAAGATTTTGGAGTCAATTTAGCGAGAGGGCTGGTGCAAGAAGCCAAGACATGGTCAAGGATTATAAGCGATTCAGGTCAGATGTAAAAAAGGGTCTACACAAGGTTACTATCACTATTTCTGATGAGGCTGTAGATTGGTTTTACCACTTGTCCAGGACGATGAAAAAGAAAAGGGGCTATAAGCTACCTCGGTCTTATATAATAAGAGCTCTAATTAATGTATGTATGAAGTTAGAAATTGGTGTGGAAGGTGTAAAAGGAGAGAAAGATCTGGAAGAAAGGATACTGGACGCTATCAAAAGATACTCTTAGAGTTAAGCCATTTTTTTTAATTTGAAGTGTTGATTTCTATACTACTTTGAGGGCTGGGAAAATGGAGAGGATGAGAGGGAAACGTATTTCGGTGCTGTTGTATGATACCCAAATTGACTTTTTGAGGAATCTGGCAAAAAGGATAGAAGAGGAAGGCCCGAAGAAGATGTCGCGTTCCCAGATTGTAAAAGTATTGACGAAGATCCTAACATGTATGAAGCCGGAAATTCGTGAGTGCAGAAGTGAAGAAGAAATAGAAAAGGAGCTTATCAGGTGCCTTAAGCAAGCAGTAGAGGAACTGGAAAGGTGAGATAAAAGGTGGTGCTATATTGACAACCTGGCCGAATTTTTGCTTTACTTGTAGTTGCCAGAAACAAGAAGTAGTGAAGTATTTCTTGAATTGGAGGTTTTTCTCAGATTGGAGATATGGTCAAGAGAGGCGAAGAGATGGTGAAGAAGGCAAGTCAGCTGCCAGACCTAAAGGATAAATATAGAATCTTGGTGGAAAATATGGGTGAAGGGTTGCTTGTGCTGGACAAGAACAGATTGATAACTTTTGTCAACGATAGGTTGTGTAAGGCTTGGGGCTATAGCAGAGCGGAGGTTCTAGGGAAGGAAATTTCCTATTTCTTTGAAGGAGTTGACAAAAAGATAGTAAGGAGGGAGTTCGAAAAGAGGACCCAAGGTAAGTCATCAACTTATACTTTAATAGGCAAGAGGAAAGACGGGAAAGAGATGACCTTCTCGGTAAGTGCTGTTCCTTTTCTGGACAGAGAGGGAAGATTTGGTGGAAGTATAGCAATCGTTTCCGATATTACGGAAAGAAAGAAATTAGAGAATCAATTGAAAGAGCGCACGCTTGAGTTAGAGAAGGAAGTGGATGAAAGGACCGAGCAGCTGGTCGACCTGTATAAAGGAGTTGCGGTTACAGCCGAGAGGAACAGATTAGCGCAGGAGATTCACGACGGTTTAGCCCAAACCCTGGCCACTTCACTCTTGAGGATCGACCTCTGTGAGAAACTTCTGGATAGCAATCCAGAGCAGGCAAAAAGAGAATTGTCTGAACTAAGGAATACGCTGGCAAAAAGTATTAAGAATACGCGGCACGTGATATTTGAGTTGAGTCTTCCCCGGTTTCATAGAACGGGTTTTGCTGCTGTTCTGAAACAGTATTTCCGGGAGTTTTGCAGAAAAACAGGCATTAAATGCCAGTTAGAACTTGAACTGAGAAAGACTATAGCCGTGAAAATACAAGTGGGTATATACCGTATTATTCGGGAGGCATTGAACAATGTGAGGAAACACGCTGGGGCAGAACGGGTGGAAGCGAGATTAAGAACTGACAAGAGCGGGGATCTTCATCTTATTATTAAAGATGACGGGAAGGGATTTGACCTGGAAAAAATTTTAGCTGAAAGTAAATATGACAAGCATTTTGGGTTGAAAGGAATGGAGGAACAGGCGAGGCTTTTGGGAGGTACGTTCGCTATCGAAAGCGGAAAGGGGAAAGGGACCAGAATAGAAATAAAAGTCCCACTTGAGGAATGAGATGCGAAAAGTTGACCCGAGGAAAGTAATTAGAATTGTTGTAGCAGATGACCACGTGCTCTTCCGGGAAGGGTTGCGCAGGATACTGGACCTGGAAAAAGATATCAAAATAGTTGGAGAAGCTAAGGACGGTAGCGAGATTCTCGAACTGATAGATAAATTGAGGCCGGATGTGATTCTGATGGACATAAGTTTGCCCGGCCCAAATGGAATAAGAATTACACGCAAGATTAGGAAGAAACATAAAAAGCTTCAGGTTATTATGTTATCTATGTATGAGGACACAGCCCATATTATTGAGTCGTTTCAGGCAGGTGCTTCTGGTTATGTAATAAAGACTGGTCCTTCAAGTGAACTATTGCAAACAATCCGTTCTGTATTCCGAGAAGGGGTTTCCATCCCACCAGTCATTGAGCGGAAACTGCTGAAGGGGATAAGGCAGCCAGAACTTTTCGCTGAGCCGAAACGGGTCACTCTAACAAAAAGGGAAGTGAGAATCCTCAACTTAGTAGCTTCCGGGAGCACCAATAAAGAGATTGCCACGAGGCTCTTCATCAGTGAAAAGACGGTCAAAAACCACCTCAACCATATTTATCGGAAACTCGGCGTGAAGAACCGCGCCCAAGCGGTAGTGGAAGGGTTGAGGAGAAATTATATTAGCCCGCGTTGACAGGTTTTCTTCTTAGCAGGCCTAGATAGCCTCTTACCCGAAAGTCCCATATATTATGGGACTTTTTTATGCCAAAAAAACGCTAAAAACTATCCGTTAGACCCATTGCAAAACCTGGGTGAAGCCAGTAAAATTAAACCAAGTATTTCTTAATTTTATTTTCTACTTCCTTTTGGCATACCTTGATATCTCCTTTCCAGTGAAGCGAAGTAGCGAAATCGCAAGGGACAGCAGAACCTACGACCATCCAGGCTTTCCTATTGAACTTCGTGAACCTACTTAAAGATTCGTGAACAGGCTTTGATTAGCATCATTCGCTTAGGGTAGATTAACAGTAGGTGAACAAAATTGGTACAGACAGGCGATCAATTACAAGAAACTGAAGAAAAATATAAAATTTTGATCGAGAATATGAATGAAGGCTTATGCGTCGCTGACAGAAACTTCGTTATAAGTTTCGTTAATAATAGGATTTGTGAAATTATGGAATGTAATAAGAATGAACTATTGGGGAAAAAAGTTCTTAGTTTTTTTGAAGGCAAGGATAGAGAGAAATTAATATACGAGCTGGGAAAGAGGAAACAGGGGAAATCTTCACGCTATACTGTCGCTGTTAAGACAAAGAAAGGTAACAGGGTAGTCGTTTTAATTAGTGCCGTTCCTCTTTTTGACCGGGACCGGAAATTTAATGGGGGCTTCGCTATTCTCTCCGACCAAACAGAGAGGATGAGATTGGAGGAAAAACTAAGAAAACACGCAATGGAACTGGAGAAGGAAATAGAAGAGAGGACTAGGCAACTGGTCGACCTGTACAAGGGAGTTGCAGTTACCGAGGAGAGGAACAGATTGGCACAGGAGATTCACGATGGTTTAGCCCAGACGCTGGCTACTTCGCTTTTGAAGATTGACCTTTGTGGGAAACTCTTAGGCAGAGACCAGGAACAGGCAGTAAAAGAACTATCAGAGGTCAGGAGTACGCTCGCAACGAGTATTAGAGAGACCCGGCATGCGATATTTGAATTGAGCCTTCCCAAGCTCCATAGAACTGGCTTTGCTACCGTGTTAAAGCAGTATTTTACAGAGTTCTGCAGAAAGACAGGAGTTAAGTGTAGTTTAGAGTTTAAAGTAGAGAAGAGTCTTCCCACCAGGATACAGATTGGCACCTATCGAATTATTCGTGAGGCGATGAATAACGTAAAGAAACACGCTAATGCGAAACACGTGGATGCGAGATTGTGGACTGATAAGGCTGGGGATCTCTTCTTGGTGGTAAGAGATGATGGGAAGGGTTTTGACTTAGAGAGAGCGTTAGCTGAGCGCAAGGATACCGAGAATTTTGGACTGATGGGGATGAAGGAGCAAGCAAAACTTTTGGGGGGGACTTTGACCATTATGGCCGCAGAGGGGCAAGGGACCAGGATAAGGTTGAAAGTTCCGCTTGAATAATGGTATGCAGAAAGTTGACAATGAGAAAAAGATAAAGATAAAGATAAAGATTCTGTTGGCAGACGACCACTCACTTTTCCGGGAAGGGTTGCGAAGAATCTTGGGCGAGGAAAAAGACATTGAAATAGTTGGGGAAGCCAGGGATGGGGTTGAGGCGCTTCGCCTGGCAAATAGATTGAAGCCTGATGTGGTTTTGATGGATATTAGCCTGCCCGGCCCAAACGGGATAAGAATTACGCGCAAGATTAAGAAAAGGCAAGGGAAAATCCATGTTATCATGTTGTCTATGTATGAAGATACAGCACATATCATCGAATCTTTTCAGGCAGGGGCTTCGGGGTACGTAATAAAGACCCATTCTTCTAGTGAGCTAATGGAGACTATCCGTTCTGTATTCCGAGAAGGGGTTTCAATTCCCCCCTCTATAGAGCAGAAGCTACTAAAGGGCATAAGGCAGCCAGACTTTTTGAGTGGGGTTCAGAACATCAACCTGACAAATAAGGAGGTAAGAATCCTCAAGTTGGTTGCCTCGGGGAGTACAAATAAAGAGATTGCCACGAGGCTCTTCATCAGTGAAAAGACGGTCAAAAACCACCTCAACCATATTTACCGGAAACTCGGCGTGAAGAACCGGGCACAGGCCGTAGTGGAAGGGTTGAAAAGAGACTATATTAGCCGGCATTAGGAAAGCACGATCGCCTTGAGGGATAACCTCTTTTTCTACCTTAAAGGCCCATAAAGGGGGTAGGGCGTTTGTCTGTCAAAAAATCTCATAATTTTATCCATCCGACCCATTGTAATGGTATAGAAGCCGAGGTAAACTATAGTTGGAAACGGTTGTTTGAGGGTTGCAGTAAAGGTCCGCTTTAGTCTTAAGGCAAGAAAAATGAAGAAGAGCGGGAAAAGAAAACTATTCTATTGCAAGCGATGCACGGGTAAATTTTCCAAAGATTTCGTAAAGAAAGTGGGTGAATATTATATTTGTTTAACCTGTCTCGGCATTGAGGAATATTTAAACGATAAGGAGCTCTACAGTTATATCCTCAATGGAGGTAGAGATAAGGTTAGGCTATAGAATTCTGGATTCAAATATTGAAAACTCCGACAAGCGGTAAACTCTGAGAAATCAGAGGGCACAAAGCCACGGGGCCTAAACGCCAGCCGAGCTGCCGAAGAGTTTTTCGAAACCGATTTTTCTATCCGGCAGGGCTGGATAGGGGAGTCGGTTTTTTAGTTAAGAAATGTTTGAATCGATGGGGAACAGAATGAAGTTGCCAATTCTATTATTGTTTTGGCTTATCACATTCCTTTGCAATTCTGACCATTCTCATGCCGCAGTAGTAGCTAAAAAACAGACCTTTCAGCCAGGACCGGAGAAGGGGTACGACAGCTATATTTCTAAAGGTTATGGTGACGAGCAAAAGAACTTTGGGAAAAAAGAAGATATGGCTGTGGGGAATCGCGATAGTAAGCGCGTTCTACTCCGGTTCGATTTAACTTCAGTACCTCCTGGCGCTTCTATTTCCTCTGCAGAATTACAGCTTTGTTTGGAGGGTGAGTACTATTTTTCTGAACAGAGAGTGGTATATGTCCATAGGGTTATGCGTTTCTGGAGACCTGAAGAAGTGACCTGGAACCAAGCTAAAGAAAAGCGGTCTTGGAACTCGCCAGGCGGCGACTTCGATTGGACAGTAGAAAGCGCTACATCTCTTATGGGCAAGAGGTCGGGCTGGGTCTCCTGGGATGTGACAAGAACAGTAAAGGATTGGATGGAAGAGAAATATATTAACTTCGGGTTTCTGCTGAAGGAGCACAATTGTGAATCGTTGCCGATTTGGTTCCTCTCAAGCGATTTGGAGTGGGAAGCCTACCGCCCCAGATTAGTAATATCTTATGCAGTGGAGGAAGCTCCTCCCGAACAGCCTCCTGAGCCAGCTGCTCCTTCCATAAAGGTCTATCCGAATCCTTTCAAACCGAGTGCGGGTCACCGGGAGGTCATATTTGCATACCTTCCCCCAGGCGCTGTGGTTAAAATATTCCACATTGAGGGTAGAATAATTAGAACGCTCCAGGAGAAAAGCGGGGAAGCAAGGTGGGATGTTGAAGACAGTGAAGGAGAGAAGGTATCGAGCGGATTCTATCTCTATCGCATTGAGACTGATGGAAAAGATGAAGCCGGGAAGATAGTCATTATCCGGTAAGGATCGGGCAAAGCAATGAGAAGACCTATTGCATTTAGTCTCTTTCTTGTACTGTTTCTGATGGGGCTAGCGCCTCTATCTTTTGGTGCTACTTCGGGATTAGATTTCCTTAAGTTGGGGATAGGGGCGCGACCTTTGGCTTTAGGTGAAGCCTATGTGGCGATAGCTGACGACATTAATGCCATCTACTGGAATCCAGCCGGGCTGGTTCAATTAAAACTGCCTGAGGTCGGTTTCACCTATAACAAGTGGTTTGAGGATATTGGATACCATTTTTTGGGTTATGGCCACCCGGTTAATGATTCGGTTTTTGCTGCCAGTATCTACTATCTTGGAGGAGGGGACATTGATGGCAGTGACGGTGAGGGCAGCCCCATCGGTGACATTAGCGCTTACGACCTTGCCTTCGCCTTTTCCTATGGGAGAAAGTTGACTGATAAGCTCTCAGGTGGATTGACCTTCAAGTTTATCAGGGAAAACCTGGACAACGAGGCTGGAAATGCCTTTGCCTTCGACTTGAGCGCTCTCTATAAGGCTGTAATAGATAATCTGGACTTGGGCTTCAATGTCCAGAACATTGGAACAGGAATAAAATTCATTAAAGACTCTGCCAGCTTGCCTTTGAACTACAAGTTTGGATTGGCTTATAGATTACTGTTCACTTATCCATTGACTTTCTCTTTAGACTTCAATAAGTTGAACAATGAGGGTGGCTATTTCGGTTTAGGGGCTGAATGCTGGATTACAGAATATCTTGCGTTGAGAATCGGGCATAAGTTTGATACTGACGTAAAAGATAAAGTAAGAGTGGGATTAGGTTTAAAGGCTAAGAACCTGCGATTGGATTATGCTTATACGCCTCATAAGATTCTGGGAGACACGCATCAGTTTAGTTTTGGTTTCTATTTTGGCAGATTAGAAGAAAAGGAAGAGGCTCTCCGTCGCGAAGAGGCCGAGGCAAAGATGGCTTCTCTTATCGCCTCCTTTTACGAGGAGGGCATGGCCTATTTCGCCCAGGAGCGCTATGTAGAGGCAATTGGGAAATTCAGTGAAATTCTATTACTTGACCCAGAAAATAGAACTGCACTGAACATGATGAAAGAGGCAAATCGGCTCCTTATGGAGAGGGACTAAATGAGGGCAAGAAAGTGAGAAGAGCAAATATCCTGATTGTGGACGGTAGAGTCGACCTTATGGAACCCTTGGTTCAAGTTTTTGAGAGTCAGGGTTACAGTGTGACTACGGTAGAAGACGGAGGCAGCGCAATCAGGCTTTTGAAGAGGAAATATTTCGAAATAGCAATTACGCCACCAAGAATGCCCGGGGGAAATGGTGGATTAGATTTTAGGGTATTGAAATACCTCAGCCCTTCCCTGGCGGTAATAATAGTGAATTCTCGTGGCGGGAAAGAAGAGACAGAGGAGATCGCAGAATCAGAAATAGAAGCTGTAGTAGATAGGCCCTTTAATGTGAAAAAACTTCTCGATATTGTTAACTGTATTATTGACAAGCCTTCGATTTTGATAGCCCCATATAGGGTAGATGATGGGGAAGTATTGAGGAATATTTTGGCGGAGAGAAAGTGTCGGGCTTTAGTGGCTAAAAATGGAACTGAAATGATAGATATGGTGCGTGAGGGCGATTTTGATGTCCTGCTTATTGACGCAAACATGGCAGGAAATGGGGGTAGCGAAGTTCTGGATTCAATCAGGAAGGCCAAACCAAATTTAGGAGTCGTAGTTATGGTCGACTATTCTTCGGTGAGGGTGGTGAAAGACCTATTAGAAAAGGGCGCTTCTACCTGTATATATAAGCCTTTTTTGAATATAGAAAGATTGCTCAGAGTGATTGAAGAGTTACGTGGCAAGAAAGGACTTACCCCACCCCAGTAGAGGGTGAATGCCCTCACAGTTAATGCTGAAACAATTCATTAGAAAAGTCTTTCATTCTTGCCGAAATATAAAAGTCCATTTTCAGGAAAGGAAAATAGAGATTAATGCATAAGATTCTTCTGTTTGTTCTGTTATTTCTTTTAGTTCCTTTTCAGTTCGCAAATGCAGAAATTTCCGGGACACAAGGGGATAAATACTATTTTGAAGAAGGCCTCAAGCATTATCAGGCAGGAGAGTATGAGCTTGCGTTAGAAGATTTTCTGCAAGCAGTCGACTTAAATCCCAAAAATAGATTGGCCGTGCAATATGTCCATTTGACAGGAGAACAGCTTAAGATAAAAAAAGAGAAGAGACTTCTCGCTGAGGCCATCAAGGACTATGAAGAGAAGAATTATGAAGCGGCTCTCGACAAGTTCGTGCAGGTTTTGGATTTGAATCCAGGAAATACTGAAGCCACAGGATACATACAAAGGATTAAAGCAGAAAAAACGGCCATCGAGGAGGCAAAGACTGGAGCCGTTGGTGAAGAGGAGAAACCAGAGCCAGAAAAACCAGCAGCCGAGGTGAGCGAAGTGCCTGAGGTGAAGGAACTACCGGAGGTGAAGGAAGTACCCGAGGTAACCCGGGTAGGGCAGGAGATATCCAAGCTGGCACAGGATATTGAAATAATCAAGAGGCAGGTCGCTAAGAGAAAACCAGAAGAACCAAAGGTGTTGCCTACTCGAGTTTCGGAAAAGAAAGGCCCCGTTAAGGGAAAAAAGATTCTGCTTTTTCTTATTTTCGCTAGCGCGCTTGTGGGAGCATTCTTTGCCTACAAGAAACTAATTTTGAAAGAGCCGGGACTATCCGAAAAGAACCTGAGGCTGCTGGAAGACCTCAGTAAGACTGCCACGACCACTGAGCATAAAGAAGAAATTTTGAATACTATTCTCAGGGCCTTTATGGAGACGGTGGAAGCGAAGTCAGGGGCATTATTGACCGCAGATGATAAGACAGGTGACTTAATCTTAACAGCGTGGAAAGGTCTGAGACCTGACATCCCAAGAGACCTTAGGTTCAAGAAGGACAGCCCTCTTTTTGCCGAGGTAGTAAGAATAACAAGTCCCACCTCCGCAGCCGAGATTTTGGCAGATGGGACTTTGCAAGATTATACATATGAGAATCTATTGCTGTTTAGGGAGAAGCCAGCCGGCCCCTCCTGTTTGTTACTTCTTCCACTGTATTACAAGAACCGGAATGTAGGGATGGTTCTTCTATGCACTAAAAGGCACAGGAAAAATTACCTGCGGAAATACCGTGGGTTAATGGAAACGCTGGCTGGTCAGGCTGCAATAATTGTTGCCAACATTGCTTACGACCGCCAGGTGATTATAGATGGCCTGACGGGCCTCTATGTGCACTGGTTCTTTTATCAATGTCTGGAGAAGGAAATCTCTCGCGCTGAGCGCCAAAATTCATCTTTGGCTCTTCTGATGCTGGACCTGGACAATTTCAAGCAGTTCAACGACGCTTACGGACATCCCCTCGGAGACAAAGCCTTAGTGCAGGTGGCTGAGATTCTCAAGAGCGACCTTCGCGATATTGACACAGTTGCTCGTTATGGTGGGGAGGAATTCGCCATAATTTTGCCCGGAGTAGATGAGAAATTGGCTTTTAGAACAGCTGAAAGAATAAGGAAGGGCCTAGAGAATTATCGCTTTAAAGTGGTTGATGGCAAATTCCGATTGACTTTGAGTATTGGAATCTCCATTTATGGGAAGGGTATAACTGCTGAGCAAATGGTAGAAAAGGCAGATAAAGCTCTCTATTGGGTCAAACAGCATGGCAAAAACCAGGTGATTTCCTGGAGCGACATGCCCCGTGCCTAACCTCTCGGCCGCGCCTTCCTCTTCTCTTTCCATCTCAATCCTTATAGCGCAGCTAATCAACTTGTTCAAATCAATAATAATGAGTGCAGCCCTAATTTCTGCTTGCACAAAGATGGGTAATTTACTATAATTCTTGGTAAACCTGTGAAAGTTGGCCCCTATTTGACGAAGTGAGTCTCAAGAGACTCTCCTATTCTTGACAAAAAAGGTTAACTGTGCTATAAATATAAAAAGAGTTTTTGGTCCTAGGTGAAGCCGTTAACGGAGAGGTACCCAAGTGGCTGAAGGGGCGGGTTTGCTAAACCTGTAGTAGGTCGAATGGCCTAGCGTGAGTTCGAATCTCACCCTCTCCGTTAGATACACAGGAGAGGTCGCTGGAGCGACGAATAAGGAGCTCCGTGATAGCGACGGGCGCGAGAGGGTGAGCGCCCCGGGGTCCGAAGGAGCGAAGCGAACCAGTGCCGAGGTCATCCGAGGAAAAGCGCGGAGCGCGGCAACGAGTGAGCGGGCTCTGAGGCTCTGGGAGTTAAGGGAAGAGCCGAAGAGATCTCACCCTCTCCGTTAGATACACAGGAGGGGTCGCTGGAGCGACGAATAAGGAGCTCCGGGTAGCGACGGGCGCGAGAGGGTGAGCGCCCCGGGGTCCGAAGGACCGAAGCCCACGAAAAGGCGACATTACTTGGAAAAGTTAGAAAATGGAAAAAAAGGGCACGGAATAGACATCATAACCCCTTTTTGACAAAAAATCAATTTTTTTCTTCAACAAGGAACAAAGATCAACTGGTGGTATTTTAGCAATTTCAACAGAGATATGGGGAGTTTTTTCCCTGGCGATTTGCCATGGTGTTTTGTTTTCTTTATATGAGTTAGTGCGAAGCAGGTTGAAGAAAAGTTGATAAGAATAGGCCTTATTCATAAAATCTCTTCTATTTTTAAAGTTTTCGATTTCATAGAATTCAGCTTCAATAAGGTTGTGTACAGTTTCCACATCAGCCTGCATTCTATGAGCTCTGGGGAATATAGTAGAGTGAA
>Ga0315308_1001023_pt1 | contig 16060 bp, 17 predicted proteins | sample TDP3_MG_FD_203078 | JGI IMG/M metagenome (GOLD analysis project Ga0315308, IMG submission 203078) | Freshwater sediment microbial communities from Lake Towuti, South Sulawesi, Indonesia - TDP3 | ecosystem: Environmental > Aquatic > Freshwater > Lake > Sediment | place: Indonesia: South Sulawesi... | reverse complement strand
AAACAAACGACAGAGCAGTCTGAAAAGACATTAAAACAAAAGCTGAGCCAGATTCTCACAACAGCCTAACAGAATCTCTAAGTTGATACGCATTTTCCACTTTGGCGGCCAAGTCCAATTGTAAATAGGCGGCTTGATCGTTGAAGTAGGGTTTGCCCTTCCTTGAAAAAAGCGTCAATATTTTACCCTCATGATTGATCTTGTATCCTGCTTCGCTGGGTTCGTGTCCTCGAATCAACACTTTCAGGTTGAGCAATTTGAGAAGTTTTTCTGTTACATCCTTGCCGAAGAGTTTTCCGGCTCCTCTAGGCGACGGATAAGTTCCGCTTATCCCTTCCTCCGGGTCGCTCCAGAGAATCTCTTCCAAGTGAGTCTCGTTTGGATGTTTCTTGTGAGCGTAAGCTAAGTCTTCTATAGATCTGGCTTGACTTGGAACGCCCCCGTGCAACATAATACACTGTTCATTCACCAGCACTGCGTTATACAGCTGGTCAAAGAGTTGGCGCAATTTTTCGTAGGCTTGGCGCCACTCTTCTCCGAACTTTCTGTGCAAGTGTGCAGGCAAGTCGTGAGGCGATGCTAGAATATCTTTTGGACCCTCGTGGTTTCCACGCATTAGAACAACGTGTTCAGGGTGGGTTTCCTTCAATTTTGAGACAACATAATAAACTTCGGGCGAGTACATGCCTCTGTCTCCATAATCCCCTAAAAAGATTAAAAGAGCGGGTTCACTTCGATGCACTTTTTCTATAAACCCTGAGTCTCGAAGAATTTGCGTCAGAGTGTCCAAGTCGCCATGGACATCGCCCACAACGGTTGCCTCGCCTTTAGGGTGAACCTGAACCATTCTGCCAGTGATGTTAAGGCTTCCGATAAGCCCCTTTTCTTTGCTTAACAACTCAACAACGTTTTCGGTCAACTGCACAAATTCTCGAAGGCTCATCTTCAACGCTTTGTCAACAAGTTGCTTCAAGTCTTCAAATTGGCTAGTCAATGATTTCACCAATAGTATCTAGGCTCGGTGCTTCCAATTGTATCATACCTGTCACCGATGCTTTATGACTCTTTTTACCTTATTGTGCCACAAAAGATTTCCTTTGTCACACAAAAGATCCACTGATCTGGAGCCTCAAATCATTTTAATAATTGCTAAACGTGTTAATGCTTCATATTCAGCTGCAAGAACAGACGTGACTGACCTATGTCTCAAAGGCGAGTCATTGGATGGCTTTTGGAAAAAGAGAATCCTTCTGTTCGCTATTTCACTTTACGAGACATATTGGGCAGAGATGAAACAGATTCTGAATTGCAAGAAGCGAAGGCAGCTATTCCAAACTACAAAGTTATTAAAATGATGTTCTTAAAACAGAAATCTGAAGGACACTGGGAAGACCGTGACAGTCCGTATCTTCCCAAATACAAGTCGACTTACTGGCAAATCATGATACTGGGACAGTTGGGAATGGACAAAAGCTATGAAAGAGTTCAACGAGCCTGTGAGTTCGTTTTAGATCTACAATTAGTTGAAGGCGCATTCTCAGCCTACACTAGAAAAACAGCCTTAGAAGAATATGATTGGATGCGAAGTAGAGCAGCTTTAAAAGAAAAAGTGCCAGTTGACTCCAAGTCTTGGGCTCAGTCCCTTGTCATCGAACATCAATTATCGTGTCTCACAGGCAACCTCTGCGCAGCCATGATTCGAATGGGCTGTGGCGAAGATTCAAGACTATCAAAGGCTTTAAACTGGCTTGAAAAGATTCAGAACAGAGACGGCGGCTGGCTCTGCCCATACTGGAAAGCACACATCAAGGACACGCACAGCTGCTTCCACGGAACAATCTGCCCACTCGAAGCATTTTCTGAAGTGCCCGAAGAAAACCGTACACCTGAAATGAAGCAGGCAATAGAGAGGGGCGCCAAATTTTTGCTCATGCATCGATTGTTCAAGGCAGACCATCACAGTTATAGAGTGATCAATCGTCAATGGCTGAAGTTTAGTTTTCCATGGTTCTGGGGATACAATGTCTTGAGGGGACTCTCGGTTCTCACTAAACTGGGCTACATTGAAGACGAACGCCTAACAGACGCCGTGGAACTCCTGCTTCAAAAGCGTCACCCAGACGGGACATGGCTCCTCGAAAACGCTCCCACTGGACGAATGCAAGCCAACATTGAGCCCGTTGGCAAACCAAGCAAGTGGATAACCCTCAACGCTCTAAGAGTGTTAAAGCGTCTACACCAAACCAACAATGAACGGTTAAAGCAAGTCTTAGCAGAGGCTTGAGTTTTGACTCACTTTTGGCGTTGCTTTGGTTCACTAATTAAGAATGCAGTCATCACGAATCCAACTGCTAAAATAGGTGGGACTATCAGAAACGGAAGTTGCGGAGACACTTCGTACATCACCCCACCAATTAATTGTCCCACAGCGGCTATAATATAGTTCACGAAGTTGGATGAGCCCACTATTTTTCCTCTTTTTTCTGTAGGCACATAATCCATTTGTAGAGTGGCATAGGAGGAGAAAAACAGGATTTGGGCGACCCCCATGAGCGGAAAGATTAAGAATAGTCTGGGCAGGTCGGCGTAAACAAACATCACAACCGCTGGAGCGAACAATAAGAAGGACAGTCCAAACGGGATTTTTCTGCCGTATCGGTCGATGGCTTTGCCTGTGGGAATGGCTACAAGAATCATCGATGCAAATAGCACGGTATTGACTAGAGCCCAGTCGGTTTGGCTGATGTGCAAAACACTGAGGTCATGCAATGGATCTTGGCTTACTACAGCATAGACTGAGAAGTACAACTGGCTGACCGATAGTGCAAACATGGTTACAACATTGACTGCGAAGAGGTAAGTGACGGATTTAGGGAGGGTTTTCCACACACCAAAGCTTTCCCTCACTGCCTGTGGATAATGCCTGAAAAAGTCCTTGAATCCTATTCTCTGCGGGTCTTGTTTAGTTTCTTTCAGTCGGCTTCTGAACGCTGCAGCGACGAAAAAGCCTAGAACCGTTATGGTGTAGGCTATCCTCATGCCTATGGGGCGTGTGAAGACCGACACGATTATGCCTATTACGATTGGCGCTGGGGTGGTAGCTACATTGTTTATGAGCGTGATTATGCTGAAGCCCATGCCTCTTTTTTCTGAGGTGGTTGAGTCTCCGGTCAACGCCCATAAGGCGGGCTGATATATTAGGCAAAAGTTTGCGATGAGTGAACCGATTAAAATCCAGTGCCACGTTGGCGCCACTGCATAGAAGATGTAGGCTATGCCCACGCCTATTGTCATGGTTGAGATGAGCCATTTTCTTCCGTATTTGTCTGCGAGGTAACCACCTGGAAACTGCACTGAGGCTAGAGCTATCAGTGAAATGAAACCTATCAAACCTAATATGACAGGTGAACCCTGCAGGTCGTATATGACATATGGTCCGTAGAATATCGCAGGCAGTTCCAACGCAAAGTCCATGAGAATCCAGCTCAGAACCAAGAGTAGATAATTGCCTCTGATGAACGAAAACTCCGCTTTGATCTTTGCTAGGATTGACAATGACTTTTCCTACTCTCTCCAGCAAAAATAGAGACTCTAGGTTATTACCTTTGCTTTTTTCTGCATCCATAAGAGGAATGGAAATCAATTTAAACAGCCTCAACTTCTCTTAAGTTTCCAACACCCATGGGATACAAAATGCAGGAAAAAAACGTTCAGCCTCGAAAACTGAGTTATGAGGAAAGCCTCTTAGAGAATGTAGTCTTAAAGGAAATCTGCGCAGGTTGTGGCGCCTGCATCTTGGTTTGCCCCTTTGCTTGCTTAGAATACTCTGAAGAAAAACCGAGCTTGGTTAAAAAGTGTGAGATTTGTGGAATTTGTCCTAAAGCCTGCCCTCGATATGATTTTTCGCAGCAAGCTCTGGAGAAACTTGTGTTTGAGAGGGAGCGCAAGCCCGAGGAAGAGTTTGGAGTTTACCGACGCTTAGTCATTGCACAGGCTACTGACAACAATATTCTTCCGAGTTGTCAGGATGGTGGAGTGGTCTCGACGCTGCTCATGTTCGCGTTAAAGAATGGATTGATTGACGCAGCCGTGGTGTCTGCGACTAGCAGAGAGAAGCCACTTTTTCCAATTCCAAGGTTGGCGTCGACTCATCAAGAGGTTTTAGAATGCGCTGGAACTAGGTACACTTATTCACCTAATCTCTTGGCGCTGCAAGAAGCGGTGAAGCTGAAGAAAAAGAGTCTGGCCTTTGTGGGTCCTCCGTGTCAGATACAGGCTGTTCGTAAGATGGAGGCTGTTCCCTTAAAGAAATACTCGAGCATGCTGAGGTTCACCATTGGACTGATGTGCACCGAGAGCTTCACTTATGAAGGCTTGATACAAAAACACATTCAAGGAACGCTCGGCGTCGTCCCTGAAGAAGTAAAAAAGATCAACATTAAAGGAAAGGTTCTGGTCACAACGAAGTCTGGAGAGGTCAAGACTATTCCTCTAGGGGAGGCTAAACAGTACACGCGAAAGGGCTGCATTCCTTGCACTGACTTCTCAGCCGAACTCGCAGACATATCCGCCGGAGGCTTGGGGCTGAGCGACTGGACGTTCATAGTGATACGCACTCAGAAGGGCGAAGAAATCTTTGACGGCGCCGAAAAAGCAGGGGTGCTCCGAACGAGACCGGTGGAAGAAGAAAGAGCAGCGTTGGATTTGTTGGTTAAACTGTCAAAGAGAAAAAGGAAGATTGTCACAACCAGCATTGCCTCTTCAACGCCTTTGAAAGAAACGTAAACTCAAAAAAACTTTTCATTTGGTTTGTGAGAAAACAACTTGAACGTTCTTGCCTGTTAATTGAAAAACGGTTTTCTCAAGTTCTTTTTTCTCGTTTTGGATTTTTTCCAACAGTTTTCTGTGGTCACCCTCCAATGCTTTGACTCTTGAGCTTGTGAGTTCGTTTTCTTTTTGTAGTTGCCTCAGTTGTTCATGAAGCTGGGCTAACTTGTTTTGTAGGGTTGAGGCAGCACCTGAGGTTAGCAGTTGTCTTTTTTGTGAACGCGCCTCAATGCAACTTTTTTGCAGTGTGTTTAACGAGGCTTGGTTGAGCACGCTGTCGATTTGTTCTTGAGCCTTTCTGAGGCGGGTGCTCTTCAACTTGAGTTTGCTTTGGGTTATGGCTTCGTCTGTTTTTCTCAGTATGTTCTTAAGCGTTGGGTGCCCCTCTTCCTCGGTTGCGAGGGCTTCAAATGGGTCGGTAAGGTACTCGCCTAATTTTTTAGCTTCTTCTACAGGAATGGCGATGTTTCCGCTTCGGGCGAGGCTTTGAAGCTTAAAAAAGGGTTTTTGCAAATAGCGCAGGCTGTGCTTGACGTTTTCCCGCAGTTCGTTGATTCTGTCTTCAGCTTTAATGAGCTCGGTCAGTTCGGCTCGATTTTGAACATTGGCCATTTCTTGTTGGGTTTTTATTAGTTCTTGTTTTAGAGATCCTTCTCTCTGTTCCATTATCTCCTTCTGCTTGTGGGTTTCATCTGCTTGGTTAATGGTCTGTGACAGTTTGTCTATCGCAGACGATGCGTCTTCAACCATCTTAGCTTTGGCGTATTTTGTGGTCAAGAAGTTGCGCAGCTCCTGGTATATGTCGGCTAATCTTTTTATTGAGACGTCGAGTCTGCGTCGGTCGAAGATGAAGTAAGGCGTTATGTACGGGTATGCTTCTCCTCTCTTCTGCACGGCTGCTGAGACCGCTTTCTCTAGGTCGCTGTTCAACACTTGAAGGCGCTCATGATTGACCTGCTCCGGAACCTTGACCGCCTTGATTGTTTCTGAGAGGTTTCCTGCGAATCTGTTTGCATTTCTGGCGAAGCGATAGGTCTTGGGGTCTCTCTTCTGCATCTCACTATCGCTCTTTTCGAAGATTTTTTGGCTGCTCTCGGTGGCGTCATCGAGTCTTTCTTGGACGTCTTTGAGAAGATTCGCTCCCTTGTTTCTCAGTGGTTCAACAATAGATGTGGTTTCCTTCTGTATCCATTCTTTTAGTTCAGTGAGCATTATCTGTCGGGGCTGAGACAAGGCTTTGCACTCATTCTGAATAATGCTAATAGTTATTTTAACCTTGTTTTTCGGGTCCCAAAAGATTTCTAATGGCTCCAAACATAAGGAGCCTTCAATCTTTGTTCAACATTAGGAATTCTTTGTTGAACGAACATTGGCACCTCGTCTTATTTGCGGCACAACAGAAATCTTTTGAGGCGCAAAAGTGGAGCTTGTCAGTTTTGCCTGGCGATTGAAATTCTTTGTCCCACAAAGAGAGAAAGTGAAGAATGCATGGGTGATTCTTCGTGATAGTGATATATACTTACTCAGTAACATTTTTGGATAAAAGCACTTGAGAGGTGTCATTTTGAGTACCATTCAAGTGATTGGTGTTAAGGGTATGCCCATCATAAAGAAGGGAGACGACTTGGCTTCGCTCATCTGCATAGCGGCGGAGAAGCAGCGAACTCCCATAGAAGACAGCGACGTTGTCGTCGTGACGCACGTGATTGCGTCAAGGGCTGAAGGCAGCCTCGTCAACCTAGACATTGTTGTTCCATCAGACTTTGCAAAGACACTTGCCAAACAACTAGACAAAGAGCCAGCGTTGGTTGAGGTTATTCTTCGCGAGTCTAGAGGCATCAGACGCATGGGCGACGGTCACCTCATCACGGAGACAAAGCACGGTTTCGTGTGCGCCAACGCCGGAGTCGACCAGTCCAATGTTCCGGGCGAAAGAATAGTTGCGCCCCTGCCCAAGAACCCTGACCGCACAGCACAAACTATACGAAGGAGGATAAGGACGCTGACTGGCAAGGACGTGGCTGTCATTGTTTCCGACACTCACGGGCGTCCACTGCGCGAGGGTGAGATAAACATTGCAGTAGGGGTGGCTGGAATCAACCCAATTCGCGACCGACGAGGCGAAACAGATCTCTTTGGATACGTGCTCAGAGTGAAGCAAACAGCTGTGGCTGACGAATTGTCTTCAGCCGCGGAACTGGTCATCGGACAAGCAAAAGAGGGAATACCAGTCGCAATAATACGAGGTTATCCATATCTCAAATCTGATAAGGCAACCGCAAAAATCCTTATAAGAAAAAGAAAAAAAGACCTATTCATCTGAAGCGAGCAGCTAAGCTTTCATGCTTTCCTTAATTCTCTGCGCCACATGCTTACCAAGGTTTACTGCCTTTTCCAAGTCTTCTTTCCTCGGTGGTCCACGCACCTCTAAGGTTTCGAAGATTTCGAATCCCGACTGTTGCAATCGGTCTGTCATCATTTTCACCGCGCCTCGTCCCCAACCGTAAGAACCGAACAGAGCGACCTGTTTTGTTCGCGGTTTTATTGCGCGAATGATTTCGGTCATCATTGTAGCCAGAGGATGGGCTCCGCTGAGGACTGTTGGCGCTCCGATAACAATAGCGCTTGCATCTACCAAATCTCTCATTATGTGTGATACATCGGCAACTAATAGATTGTAGGGAACGGTTTCCACACCCTCAGCAGAGATTGAATCCACAATGGTTTTCGCTAGGGCTTCGGAAGCGCTCCACATAGTAACGTAGATCACAACAGCCTTCTGTCGGAGAGGCCCTCGAGCCCACTTTTCATAGGCGTCTAAAATGCGTTTCGGGTTTCTATAGAGTGGACCGTGGCTAGGCGCAATCATTTTTAAGTCGAGGTTTTTGATCTTGTCAAGTGCCCTCTGTATGGCGGTTGGAAACGGCATCATAATCTCGGCGTAGTACCTTTTGGCTTCAGGCAAGACTATGTCGCCGACCTCGTCATCGAATAGTTTACTCTTAGCTATATGCGCTCCAAAGAAATCGCAGGGAAAGAGGATGCTGTCTTCTACACAGTAGGTAAACATGGTCTCTGGCCAGTGAAGCCAAGCAGCATCAATAAACCTCAGCGTCTTGCCGCCCAAATCAAGCGTATCACCATCTTTAACCATTATTGTCCTTTCAGGAGGCGTATCGTAGAAGACCTTCGCCATGTCAACACCCATCTTGGTCACAACAAGCTTGGCGTTTTTGGCAACAGCCATAACTCTCGGTATGGCACCTGCATGGTCAGGTTCAGCGTGATTCATAACCACGTAGTCAACTTTCTCTGGGTCCACGACTTTCCCAATTTTTTGGAACATCTCGTCTGAAAAGTTGTTCTGCACAGTGTCAATGAGGGCTATCCTTTCCCTTCCAACGACCAAGTAGGCGTTATACGAAGTCCCAAGAGGCAGGGGTATGAGGGCATCAAATATTCGGCGGTTCCAATCCTCAACGCCAACCCAGTAAACGCCTGGCATTAACTCGTTGTCGAGTTTAGTGGTGCTCATGTTTTATTTCTCCTCCACTTATGCCTAATTCCTTTTCAAGTTCCCCAATCATGTGCTGGTAGTACTCGTGTTTTCCCTCACCGATTATTTCCTTCTCGATCTTTTCGAATTTTTCTAAAAGCTCCTCGTTATCAGCCTGAGAGAGAACTCTGTCGCCCATCGGGTAGAGGATGTTGTCTTCCTTGTATATGTGCTGGTCAAGAAGTTCAGCGTAGCCTCGGGCATTCTCTATAATGGCGCTCTTTGCCGTATTGTCACTGCTTTCATATCTTGCCACGGCTTCAGCCAAGCCTCTGACAAATTGACGCCCTTGCTCGTGCTCCATCAGCATAACAGCGATGGGACCTCCCTGAGTTGGAATCCCTCTCTCGCCCAAGGCTGGAAACAGGGTGTCCTGCTCTTTTCCATGGTGACAACGGTCGGCAAAAGTTCGAATGAAATCTAAAGCCTTTTTGAAAACGTCCAAGGAAACGTCCTCACCCCTCTCAAGCCTTTCTGAAGCCACAATTAAGACCTTAATCATTCGTAAGATGACCTGATGCTCCTCCTTCAGATTTTCCGTCGCCAACATAATTTTTATCACCTTTCTCATAGAAATTCTTAGAAACTAATAATTTTTCACAAGCCTTTAAAATACCCTTCGGTTTCCACGAGCAGTTTTTCTAAATCAGCCTTGGTGTGCGCGGTGCTCAGCGAACCAGTCTTGGTTGGCAAGAAGAACACCCCATTTTCAATTAGATGCATGTGGTATTTGACCAATTTTTTCCCATCAGCCCTTGCCGCAGCGTCTGCGTCTTTAACATTCTCTCTAGTAAAGTGTGTGTGCCAAAGCGAACTCGCACCAGTAACTTGAACGGCTTGTTTTCCACGGTCAAAGATTTCACTCAGTTGTTGTCGCAGACGCTCACCTCTCTCATTCAATTGATTAAGCAGTCTCCCGTCTTCCAACATCTTCAGAGTTGTCAACCCCGCGATCATTGTTACGGGATTGGCGCAGAAGGTTCCGCCCTGAAAAGAAAACTTGGGACGTTCGTAACGCAGCGCGTCCATGCGCTCCGTAATCTCTCGGGATCCTGCTACAGCGCCTATTGGAAAGCCTCCGCCCAAGACCTTGCCCAAAACGGTAACATCAGCCTTAACACCGAAGAACTGCTGAGCCCCACCGGGTGCCAGCCTAAAACCTGTGATGACCTCGTCGAATATTAAGAGCGTCCCGTTGTCTGAGCACAGTTCCCTCAACTCTTTCAAGAAATCTTCTTCAGCCGGAATGCAGCCAGCAGCTCCGAGCACCGGTTCTATGAAAACCCCAGCCAATCTTTCTCGCTTTATGGTCTTTCTCGCTTCCTCGATGTTGTTGAAGGGGAGCACAACCGTGTCTTTTAGCGTTGCTTGCGTCAGTCCACCTGATTCGGGAACGTCAAACGGAGGCTTGACCGCTTTTTGGAGTGCATCATAGCCACCGTGCCATCCGCCCTCAAACTTAGCGATTTTGTCTCGACCCGTGTACGTTCTAGCCAATCGGGTTGCGTACATGTTGGCTTCTGTTCCCGAGTTGGTGAAACGAATCATATCTGCGCTTGGAACCATCTTCACGACCTGCTCGGCGAGGGCTATTTCCAATTCGTGGCTCGTGCCGTAGTGTGTTCCCTTGTAGAGTTGTCGCCTAACTTCCCTCATCACATTAGGCGGGTTGTGACCGAAAATCAGAGCGTGGTGTCCCATCCAGAAGTCGATGTATTCGTTTCCATCCACATCGATGAGTTTACTTCCTCTAGCATATGCTGTGTAAAAGGGGTAGGGTTCCATGAAACGCAAAATATACGAAACGCCTGCCGGAAGGACACGCTTGGCTCTTTCATACAACCCTCTAGACCTCTTTGTTTTGGACACGTATGTAGTCAAAGACAGCGACTCTCCTCTCTATTATTCAATGGTATTGAATGTTTAAACATGACGCAGAATGTGCCTGCTCCACTTAAGGGTTCAATGTTAGCCCTAGAATAGCAATTTTCTGCTCTGCGTTCTAGCAAAAGCAGTCACATAAGACTGAAGACTTCCCTAATTACTCTGATGGACTTGTTTTTTCATCTCATCAATTCGGACTTTGTAGCTCTTTGAAGCCGCCATTTGCCCACTATGTCTTTTTTGTAGAAATGCAACAAGCCGCATCGCTCGCACTTCATGACTTTCGTGCTCCTTTTGACGTCCATCTCGTACAGTTCTAAGGCATAGCCGCAGTTCTGGCATTTTCCAGTGTGCAGTTTAGGATGGGGACTAATTAATGCGCTGTGCAGAGATTTTCCAATTTCTGTCATATCCTCATTTCCTCAGCGATGTTTCCTCGCTGTTTGAATGAGGCCTTGAGTTTTAAAACGTTCATAATATCTAGACCTATTCCAGCAAATTATGCAGTGCGTGGTCTTTTCCTAGTCAATAGGCATGTATCTCCATCTTTTGTCCCGCGCAACGCAAGAGATTGCAATCTTTGTGTAAATGAAAAACCCTTGTCAACCCAAGAATTTGCTGTAAAATATGAGGTCGAGACCGAACGAGTGCCGTCTCATGTAGCCCTCTGGCACGAATCCTGTTTTGACGTAAAGTTTTATAGCGGAGTGTAGAATGGGCGCCGTGAACAACCACACCTTATGAGCGTTTCTTTTCTTGGCTTCTTTTAGATACTCTTGTAACAAGTTTGAACCCACACCCTTTCCCCGATGCTCCGATCTGACTCCCAGAAACCCTAGGTGTCCCACCCCATCTTCCCGAACCCTCCCAGTCGCGAGACCAATAATTTCGTCGTTCTCAAGGGCTATCAAAAAGACGACTTCTTTGTCTTCAAGAAAACGCTTGTAATTGCCAAAGGTTTCAGAACGTCGAAGAAATTCAATGTTTGGGTTAACAAACGAGTCGGGCAGAAATTCGCGCAGGCTTTCCCAGATTCGCATCTCGCACGAAAGTATGTGTTCCACATCCTCCACGGTCGCTGGTCTTATATTAACCATGAAGATCTCCCACTTCACTATTTGCTCATATGTTGTAACTTAAAATATTAATTCCTCTAAAGTTGTCTTGATAACGATGGCTACAGAAATAAGCGTCATCGCGTCTGTGCTAAAACTAACAAAAACAGGTCCTGTGTCGAAGGAACTCATCCAAAGAGACGCTAAAGTAGCTGGTCATGTCATAAATGACGCTTTAAGGAAACTCTGCGAGCGTGGATTAATTCGACAACAGCACGGCTTGGTTGAGGCTTCGCCTAGTCAACGCGTCAGCATGGCCGTTCAAGCCATCAAACTCGACGCGGACTCCGAGCGAATCTGCAAGTTTCTGGAGTGGACCGAATTCGAGAGCATTGCCGCTCAGGCGTTCCAAGCCAACGGCTTCACTGTGTTGAGGAATTTTCGTTTCAAACATGCTGGAAAACGCTGGGAAATTGATATTCTCAGTTGCAAAGAACCATTAATTGTTTGTGTTGACTGCAAGCATTGGAGGCGCGGGTGGAGCCGAGCGGCGACTGTTAAGGCTGTGGAGGCGCAGGTTGCAAGAACCCGAGCTTTCACCAATGCCCTTTCAAACTGTTATCAAAGAGCAGGGTTGACAGAGTGGAAGAGCGCTACACTAATTCCATTAATCTTGTCATTGGTTCCAGCAACCTCCAAATTCCACAACAATGTGCCAATCGTGCCTGTTCTGCAACTGCAAGATTTTATAAACAAATTGCCGCTTGAAGTCAGTTTTTTAACTCATTTTGTGAAAAATCCTTGAGAAATGGGCGAAATTTTACAGATTATTCTAAATAGTGTCATAGAAAATTCATATTAGAGCTCTGATTGCTGCTTTTTTGTTAAGAATTCAAAATTATTTTTATTTTAAGCAAATAAATTTGAGCGATTTAACGCAATTTCTTCTGAATTATTTAAGCTATGATGTGAGGAGAACTTTTACGGGTTTTTGTGACGGGTCTGCCGCTGTTTCTATTGCCTTTTCGAATTCGGTTAGCAGAAACCTGTGCGTTATCAAGCCTTTGACATCCAAAATTTTTCTAGACAATAAATCAAGCGCGAGTGAATATTTCAGGGGGTTGACGATGACGCTGAAGAACGTGGCTTCCTCAGCCTCACCGAGTTTCATAAAACCCGAGAAGTCGCCAACTAGGGCGACCCTACCGACTTTTCTCACGAGCAGAGGGGTCTGTTCCACAGTTTCTCGTCGCCCAGCGGCTTCAACAACCATGTCTGAACCACCATGGGTGACGGCTCTCACTCTTTCTGTTGCGTCTTCATTCTTCGGATTTATGCACACCTCTGCCCCGTACTTCTCAGACAACTTCAATCTGTAGTCTTCCGGGTCGACGGCGATAACTCTGCATCCTGAGACTTTAGCCACCTGCGTCATTAACAACCCTATCGGTCCTTGACCCAAAATTGTTGCCCACTCGCCCACTCTTGGGCTTAACAAATCAAAAGTATGCAGCGCCAACGCAACGGGTTCAAGTACGCCCGCCTCCTCAAAACTCACATTCGACGGAATTGACAGCAAATTTCGCCTAGGCGCGGCTATCAAATCCGAAAAGAGACCGTCCCTGTCAAAGCCCATGAAACCCTCGCTGTGTTCACACAGGTTGGGTCGGCCATTCGTGCAGTATCTGCAGGAACCGCAGGAGACCTTTGGAATAATGGCTACCCGTTCGCCTGTTTCTTCAATCTGACCGCAGGCGTCGTGACCGATTATTTTTCCAACAGCCAAGTCGGTCCATTCGCCTCTATAAAAATGAAGGTCTGTGCCACATATGCTGCCCGCCTTAAACCTGACCAAAGCTTCGTCTCGTTTGGGCTTGGGCTCAGGCACGTCCATAACTCTAATATTCTTTGGTCCAAGATAAACAGCAGCCTTCAAAACAGGAACACCACAGACGATAATTTCCTTGCAATTCACTTAAAAATGTTAAGCGCAGTGGTTCATGCTCTCTCTCAACCGATAATTTCCACTCTCAATCCAATCAGACCCGGCAAACCCTTTCTGAAACGTGCTCTGACCAAACCGTTCTTGCCGTGAAACGCCACAATTACTCCTCGCACTGTGCGTTTTCCAACTGGCCAAGCGATCTTTCTGCCGATGAGTCGAGCAGCATCGCTGGCAGATTTGACGTCAGAAAACTTGATTATGCATTCTTTTGGGCGTTGGGTCTTTGGACCTGTGCGATAGTTTACAACAACGCCTTCGATAACAGCCTTAGACATTTTTTGTCAAACCCTTCTGTAGAATGGTTAGAGACAAGTAGATATACTTGCTGTTTAACTTCCAAAATAGACAACGAGGAAGTGCAGAATAGATTGCGAGCTATGATAGTTTATGGGAGAGCCATAGATGACAACAACAAACAGTTGCATACTGCCTGTAAGAAAATAATAGGCAAGCCTATTCTTGCCCGTGTAATGGACATATCTGCTTACGTTGGGCCAGACGGAAACCGCTTCTGGCACGGTGACAAAGAATTAGAACACGTTGACCTTTGCTTTCTCCGCTCTTTTGGTCCCGGCTCGTTTGAACAAGTGACCAAGCGTTTGAGTATGATGGAGCACTTGGAGCTCTCAGGCACCTTCGTGGTCAATTCCACTCAAGCGTATCGAAGGGCGAGGGATAAATACTCGGCCATGTGCACTTTGGCTGGAGCTGGACTGCCCATTCTGCCTACTTACATTACTGAAATGGCACACTGGGCATACAGAGCCAGCAAGAGCTTCAAACATGTGGTTTACAAACCCATCGTGGGGTCGCTGGGCTTCGGTTCCATGAAGTTTGACAACGCCGACTTGGCGTTTAACGCCTACACCTCATTGGAGAGGTTGGGTCTGCCCTTGTATGTTCAGGAGTACAGAGAGAAGCATGGTCGCGACATAAGAGCGTTTGTTTTGGGTGAAAGAGTGCTCGCATCAATTTATAGAGTGGCCCGGCGTACAGAATGGAAAACAAATGTGGCGCAGGGGGCCCAAGCCGAATTCATTCAACTGTCAACTAAACTCGAAAGACTCGCTGTGAAGGCGGCTAAGGCAATGGGTCTCCTATACGCTGGCGTTGACATTTTGGAAGATGGAAGGAAAGCGGTTGTTTTGGAGGTCAACGGTTCGCCGAGTTGGCAGGGACTGCAGAAGGCCACAGGAGTTGATGTTGCTGAGGAACTGGTTAAACATGTGATTAACTGCGTGAAACGTTAGTTAGCGGTGTTTGTGTGTGCGCACGGTTGACCTAGCCCGTCTATTAGGATTCAAATAGGTTCAAGTGTTGCACGCTTTTTGCTCTAGTCTGTCAAGTTTGGTTTTTTGACTGAGTTTTTCCTGTTTTTTATGGTGGTTGAAAAGTTTTTAATGCAGCTTTTGATTATCTTGGAAGGGGGTTTATCAGAATGGTTGATCACACTGTGGTTCATTTTGAGATTCCGGCTGGTGACACGGAGAAACTGATGAAGTTCTACACGAAACTGTTTGGATGGAAAATGCAGAAAGTGGAATGGATGGACTACTGGCTCATAGAGACAGTGCCGGTTAATGAAAAAGGGCAGCATGTTAGGCCGGGTGTAAATGGCGGCATGTACAAAAAGGAGGTCCATGATGACAGGCCGCGCAACTTCATTTCCGTTGAGTCCGTGGATGAGTATATCAAGAAGATAAAGGCTTTAGGAGGCAAAATCATCGTTCCTAAGCAAGAGGTTCCGAAGACAGGCTGGACTGCAATCGCCATTGATCCTGAGGGAAACGTTTTCGGTATCTTCCAGCCAATGTAGGTCCTGACAGAAACGTTTTTGCCTTTTTTATCTTTTCAAGAGAAATTCGAAGGTCGGCTTGCAATGAAAGAAAAACTGGTTAGTCTGTTCTCTCCGCCGACACAATCATTCTTGAGCTGTCTGAGCTGAACTTTTTTCTGTCGTAGCCACCGTAGACTTCTCTAACCTTCAAGCCGGTCTGTCTTAACATTTGTCTAAGTCTTTGAAGAGTGTACAGGCGCACGTTGTGTTGAAGCGACCTGACCTCTCTGGTGTCTTTCCTTATTATTGTCCATTGACTCAGCAGTCGAGATGTTTTCCCCAGTTCTAAGGAGCGCTTTTCCAGCATGTAAAAGGGTCCGTATTCAGCCCATTCCCTCTCTTGAAAAACCTTGATGACATGGTCTCTATTCGCCACATCGAGCAGGAACCTTCCACCCTTTCGCAGGGTTCGCCTAACTTCTTTGAAACTCTTCATGTCTTCACCCTCAGATGGCAGGTAGCCAAAACTTGTAAACATGCAGATGACAGCGTCAAAAACCTGATTTCCGAAGGGCAAATGACGCATGTCCGCTCGCACTAATGGAAACTCAACTCTTTCTTTTTTCATATTTCTCTTTGCAATGGCGAGGAGGTTTTTGGAGAGGTCAAGTCCAATCACGTTCCAGCCTCTTCTGCGTAAAATGATGGAGTGACGTCCAGTGCCGCAGCATAAGTCCAAAATTGTTCCTTTCTCAGACAAAACCTTCTGAACAAAATCGGTTTCTCTCGCTGTGTCGCGCATGTTAACTATGGCTTTCCAGTCTTCGCCCATGTCGTTGAAGATGTTCACATACTGCCTTTTCGCTTTCCAGCCAGACAAACAACAACCTCACAGAGAGTGACATGAAATAGTCATTTTCAAAACAAATAAGGATTAACCGTCTTATTTTTGTTCA
>Ga0315308_1001022_pt1 | contig 16061 bp, 12 predicted proteins | sample TDP3_MG_FD_203078 | JGI IMG/M metagenome (GOLD analysis project Ga0315308, IMG submission 203078) | Freshwater sediment microbial communities from Lake Towuti, South Sulawesi, Indonesia - TDP3 | ecosystem: Environmental > Aquatic > Freshwater > Lake > Sediment | place: Indonesia: South Sulawesi... | reverse complement strand
CCAGCAGGGCCGACGGTTCGAGTCTACCGGCTCGCGAGAAGATACTCCTTCCTGAGAGATATCTTCGAGTAGCTCCGGGCAACCTTCAAGTCTGCGCGGCTGCGCGGAAGACGATCAGCGAGATGCCTTGGACACCTCGGTCAAAGATGCTATTGGTAATGATACTATTGGTGGAATACCGCTGTTAAGTTTCGGAGGAACCAAGTGGTTCGCTAGCTTCATACATACGAATAACACTCTTTCGGACGCAGGAAAACCGAGGTATAGGTGATGGGCATCTCTCCACGGTATCTGGCGGCTATCCTAGGCGTAGTGGTGCTGGGGGTCTCGGGCCTACTCGTCGCAGCCGTGACCTGGACGAGCTACACGGTCACCATGAGCGCAGCTACCTCCAACACGGCGATGGTCGGGGTGTTCTCCGACTGCCTTACCACGAGTGAGGTTACAGACATCAACTGGAATGGGATCACTCAAGGGTACACGTATGAATACGCGGTTTTCATCAGGAACAAGGGCACTGTAGACCTGTACATTACGTACTCGCCAACCCATGTTTTCATGAACAACGATCAGACTCACTTCGAGCTCCACGTGATGGTCACTGAGTTCGGACTGCCGTGCCAGCTGAGCACGATCAGCGCAGTGAACCTCCCTGAGAAAGACGCTGCGAACCCGACAGCTGGATATCTTCTGCCGCCCGGAAAGGTCGTCAAGGTAGACATAACGCTCTTCGTTCACAGCGTCTGGCTGCCTCCGCAGACTCCCTCCAACAGTTGGGAGTGGCTGTTCAACATAGAGGCCGCGAACGCTCCAATAGGCGGATAGGCTACGGTCTCACCCCACCTCCTCCCCTTTTTTCCTCCCTCACGCCCGTAGCAAGGAGAGCCCCGTGCGCAAACTGTACCTGGCGATAGTGGTCCTAGGCGTCGCGCTGATGCTCAGCAGCCTTCTCCCTGAGTACATGATGCGCCTCGACGAGATAGTCAGCACGAAAACGTACGCCAACCGGGGGCTCCTGCCACCCCTGGGGGAACGAGTCTTCTCAATCACGGTGTCGGAGTTGAAATCCTCCCTCAACGTGACCCTGTCCGCCAACAGCACGGTAAGCGTGGAGCTTGAACGCCACGACAAAGTCGAGAAGCGATGGGAAGGTACAGAGATACTGGCGATCAGGGCGATTCCAGAGACTGGAGTCTGGTCAATCAGCATCTTGAACAACGACGCCTCATCCTACTCAGATTACCAGTACATGATCACGTTGAGTGAACACGCGCAGGTCACCGTGAAGCCCTACGAGGAGCTGAGTCTAGGACTCGTCCTTGCCGGCTTACTGAGCGCTGCCATCGGCCTCGCGGCCATGCTCGTCGCCGGCGCCTCTAAGAGAACGGTGGCGGAGGCAGCCCTCCTAGTAGCCGCCCTCTTCATGCTGGTAGGGCTACAACAGGTTATGGAGGTGGTCCTTCGCACAGATACTCCCTGGGCTACCGTGGGCTCCTCCAGTATGGAGCCCAGCCTTAGAGCAGGCGACCTAGTCCTCCTCTCAGGCTTCAGACCGGGGGAACTCATCCCCGGCGACATCATACTCTTCGATAAGGTCTGCCTCAAGCCGGGGGAGAGCACCTTTACCGCAACTTGGCCGACCCTTCACAGGATAGTTGCCAACTACACCGTCGATGGCCGCGGGTACTTCGAGACAAAGGGTGATAACAACGCGGATAAGGACGACTGGTCCGTTCCAGAGAAGGGCATCGTAGGGAAAGCCGTCCTTGTCTTGCCAGGGGTTGGGATGGCTGTCCTCCTGCTTCAGAAGATCGAGGTCAAGTTCTTCATCCTCTCGCTGATCGTATTCCTGCTCTTCAGCCTACCGACGCTTCGGTCAGAGCGGGCTCGGAGGAAGGCTGAAAGGGAGGCTGAGGAGAAGCTGGAACCTACGGTGGAGGCTGATCCCGAGCCTACGCATGAGTAAGGCCGAGACGAACCTAACGTTTAACCTCGACCGGGGTTCCGTGGTGATTGTCGACAGGGATGAACGTGGGAAAGGTGAGGCGCAGAGTCTACCTGGCAGCCCTCCTTGTCCTCGCAGTCGTGCCTCTGCCTTCCGCCGTGGTCCTCTACCTAGAGGAGCTTTCGACCCCATGGCAGAGGAGACTTGCCTACCAGGTGGACGAGTTAAGGATAGTGGAGCACCTGGAGTTCCTTGCGTCAAGCCCGAGGCTTGTGGGCTCGGAGCACTTCGAGAACGCCTCCCGCTACATCGAAGAGGCCTTCAGAAGCTACGGGCTTGTGAACGTCCACTATGAGATGTTCGAGGTGAGCGTGCCGACGGGGACGTACGTCAACGGTTCTCCGCTCTACAGGATTATGGAGACCCGGAACGTGATAGGCGAGGCCCCTGGAAAGGGCGATGAGATAGCGATAATATCGGCTCACTACGACTCCGTTAACACCACGGGGGCAGACGATAACGCGAGCGGCGTCAGCGCCATGCTTGAGGTCGCGCGTGTGCTATCGCCCCTCAGCCGAAACCTCACGGTCACGATCAGGTTCGTCGGCTTCAGCGCCGAGGAGCAGGACGCCTACGGGTCCAGACACTACGTTGAGGAGCACCGCGGTGAGGCAATAGCCATGATGATAAACCTAGACAGCGTTGGGTACAAGGGCTCCCGGAGCATTCGACTGTTCAACTCCTGTACCTGGGCCCCAGTTCCGCCCCGCCCATACGCCGAGGCGATGATGAAAGCAGCCAGGGAACTAGGCGCCCCTCTCTCGTTCAAGGGAGGATGGATGTGGGGTTCGCCGTCAGGCGCCTTCGCTCCCTTCGCCGAGGCTCAGGTATCGATCCTGTTCCTCACCGAGGACGATTATGAGGTTATTCACACGCTCAGCGACACGCTGGAGAACGTCTCACCAACCCTGGTCAGACAAGTCGCACAGACCGTCCTATACGCGGTAGCGCTCATATACACCGAGGGTTCACGTTGGCAGGCCACGCTCGCCTTGGAGGCTACCACCCGATCCGCCCACGTACACAAGCCGGGTCCCAAGGATGCGGCGTAGGTCAACCCTAGCCCTCAGCGTCGTCGTCCTGCTGCTAGCGCTCCTCACCAGCTTAGGGTATCTCTGGCCTAGGCGTGGAGGCATCGGCACGGTGGGAACAGCTGCGACCCACGCCGGCCTCACAGCTAACTTCCAACGGAAGACCCTCTATGCTCAGGGCTATCACTGGATCTTCTACTCTAGCGGCTCTCACATACTCTACGAGTCTTCACCCGACGGCTTAAGATGGGAGAAGCCGACCGTCCTCATGGACGGCATCAGCAGCAGCGCTATATCCGTCTGGTACGATGGAAAGATCCATCTTGCCCAAGCCCCTGGGACTGCAGGCCTAGCCGTTGTGTACAAGCGCGCAGCCCTCAGCGGCGGCACCCTGATGTGGGAACGCGAAGAGGTGGCCGTTCCGGGCATCAGGGGCGTGATCTTCAACCTAACCAGCCAGCCCACGGGCTTTGAAAGCCTCTGGGAGATGAGCACGACGGATCCGAGCATGTTGACTGGCACGACGACCTCGATCCGAACTGGGGCCTCGATGGCCGGAGCCTATCTTCTATTCCAACCCGGCTTGGAGGTCACGGGAGCCTACGGCATCTCCCTGCCTGACAAGTGTACGCAGCGGGGCTGGAGGAGCCGCAGTCCGCTGAGCACCATCATCGGCGAGGGTGTCTGGAAGATCGGCCTTAGGCTCATCAACTCCGAAGACGAAGCCCATGCAGGTAGGCCAGCCGTGAGGCTTTGGAGATCACCTGAGGCGGACATGTCAAACGCGACATCGATCACCGGCTGGGTTGAGGGCGCAGCCCTATCCTTCGCGCCCCAAGCCGGGGAGGCAAAGAGGCAGACGATCACGGTCGGGCTTCCGGACGTAGCGCTGCTGGGCGAGTATCTCTTCATGGAGCTGGCGTGGAAGACCACGGTGCAGGGAACGAGCAACCTGACAGGCGTCGTGCTCGCCTCCGACGAGGGCGGATGGGTGGAGACGCCCACGTACGAGTACTATAACGCCTACGTCTCGGTTGCGGACGACGGAAGCCCCTGGGTGTCATACCTGCGAAACGATGGCTTCAACTGGAGCGCCCACGTGACCATGTCACGACGGGAGCCGGGCAGCACCTGGAACGCCTCCACCAGGGTCTCAGGCCTAAGTCCTCTCGTCTGGAGGCCCTCCATCCTGCCTCTAGACGAGGGCCGCATGTACGCGCTCTATGCCAGCGAGACAGGTATCAAGGGAAGGCTATGGGACGGCAAAGCCTGGGCAGCTGAGGAGGAAGCGATATCGGTCAATCTCACGCAGGACTACGGCTACTCAGCAGTCGCCGAAGATGGGGATTTGCACTTGGCGCTTCTCAGAGACGTTTCGTACGACCTTCTCTACCTCCGGCGGGTATGGGACATCGGCTGGCAGGCACCCGTCGTTCTCGCAACGGGCCTAGACCCAGTCTCCTTCCCGGGCCTAAGCGCAGACGAGTTGAATGGAGCCATCTACGTCTTCTGGCTTCACCAAGGTGCGCTTTACATGAAGAGGGCCGCCAAGGGCGAATGGGACAACTCGACGTCAACCCCGCTGGGGACGGGGTTTGACTCGCCGAAGGCACTGACGGTTTCCTACCGGGTTGAGAACGGGCGCGTATGCGTAGCCTGGCTTGAGGGTTATACGATGCCGTTCAGGATCAGGTATGGCTCCGTGAGTGTTCATGGACCCTGAAGAGCACCCGCTCAGCCTCCGCCTAGCAGGGGGCAAAACGCCCTGTCGTCCTCTGGCGACGTGAGGGCAACGCTCCAGTGCGGCCCAAGCCTCGGTGGACGAACCCCTACAAGGGATATCTGCCGCTTGTCTTCGCGGCCTTGTACATGGCATCCACGTTCTCAAAGGGCGTTCTAGGTGCCATGCCCCCGCTGCTGGAGAGAATGAAGCCGCCGCCCGGCGCCGCCACGGCGATCGCGTTCTTCGCCGCCTCCGCCACTTCGCTTCTTGAGCCCGCAAGTAGCAGCCCCGTGGAGTTCAGGTTTCCGCAGAGGCAGACGCGGTCGCCGATCCGGCTCTTCGCCTCCACGAGGGGAACCCAGCCGAGGTGAAAGACGTCGGCGCCCATCTCTGGGACGGCTTCAAGGACGCCCGTGACATCTCCCTCGTTATGGTAGCATCGCACCGCGTGCCTAGAGGCGGCGGCGAGTTCCCGGCGCCAGTACGGTAAGCCAAAGGAGGGGTAGAGCCTCGGCGACATGAAGGTCAGGCCGTGGTCCGCCAGCCAGAGCAGCCGTAGCTCGCCTAGCACCTCCTGGCATAGCTTGATCCACTCCACGTTGACGCGGGTGATGAGGTCGAAGAGCCTCTGTACCCGCGCCGGGCAGTGGAGGAGATCGGCCAATAGCCTATCGTAGCCCCGCATCTCCGAGGCGAAGTCCACGGGGCCGAGGATGCTGCACTGCGCCAGGAAACCGTACCGCTCTATCGTGTCCTTCTCTAGCCTCGCGCGCAGCCGCCTGTAGTCCCCCAGCAGCCGGGGCATCAGCTCAGCCCTTACGTCAGGCATCTCCAGCCGGTCGTAATCCTCCTCAGACCTGATCAGGGGCTCCCACCAGTCCGACTCCACGCCTAGGTTCCGGTCGTCCATGCGGGCGCCGAAGAGCGAGGGGTCAGGCTGCACGCCCGGCGTGAGGAAGTGAATAGCCTCGGGGTAACGCTTCACCAAGTCTACGCGCGGGCCCTCACGATACGAGGCGCCGCGCAACGGCAGGTAGCACTGAACGAAGTCAACCTCTTCGAGGCGGGCGGAGGCCTCAAACCGCTCTCAAGGCGTCAGCTGGCTGCGCATAAGACGACACTTGCTCACATCAGCCATCTCCACATGTTGTACCTAAGGCCCTTCCCTCCATAGGACGCCCCGCTATTCTGTTGATGCGTGCCTATAAGCCCAGCGGGCAGATGGCCTTTTAGGAACGAGGCCTGAGAGGGGGCTTCATTCAAGCGTAGAGGAGCGTCCTAATCGGTTGAGCGGCCCTTACCTTGCAGGCGTAGACGTTGGCACCACGGGCTTGAAAGCTGCCCTCTTCGACCTTCAAGGCCGCGTGGTCGCGGAGGCCTCTAAGCCGTACCCCGTGGCTCAGCCCCGGATGAACTGGGCGGAGCAGGACGCGGAGCAATGGTGGAATGCCTTCAAGGAGGCCAGCCGACAGCTCACCGCCAGGGTGCCAGCCTCGGCTATCGCCTCGATAGCCGTTGATTCCCAGTGCCCCTCGCTTGTCCCCGTCACCGAGGACGGCCGCCCGCTTAGGAACGCGATGCTCTGGTTTGACCGCCGCAGCGTCCCCGAGGCCGATTGGATCAAGACCGCGATCGGCGAGGAGAAGGTCGCCGCGATCGCGTACAACAGGGTGGCGGCGGGAGCCTTCTCAGCCACCTCGATGCTCTGGATGCGGAAGCACGAGCCCCGGCTGTTCGAGGCGACGCGATGGTTTCTCCACGCCAACGGCTTCATAGGCCTCCGCCTGACAGGCCGCGCCACAATGGACTGGGCAAACGCCTCCTTCACGCTCCTCTTCCACGTAGCCCGGCGGGAATGGTCCCCGGAGCTCTGCGACCTCATGAGCATCCCCTTCGAGAAGCTCCCGGAGGCCGTGGCTCCCTGGGCCCCGATCGGCGAGGTGACCGCCCAGGCAGCGGAGGAGACGGGTCTCCGCCGGGGTATGCCCGTCGTGGCGGGGGCGGCGGACTCGGCGGCCGCGGCCCTGGGCGTAGGGGCCGTGAACCTGGGCGACGCGATGGACTCCTCCGGGGCTTCGACGGTGCTGGGGGTCTGCGCCGACCGGCCGGTCTGCAGCCTGCGTTTCCAGGTGAGGGCTCACGCGCTCCCGGATCGTTGGCTCTTCATGGGCGCTTCGAGCGCCACGGGCGCCTCGCTCCGATGGTTCCGCGATAGCTTCTACAGGCACGAGACCCATAGCGCCGAGGAGCTTCAGCTGAGCGCGTATCAGATCATGGACCTCGAAGCCGAAGGGTCGCCTCCCGGGGCGCGAGGCCTCGTCTTCCTCCCATACTTGGCGGGGGAAAGAGCGCCTATCTGGGACCCCGAGGCGAGAGGCCTCCTCTACGGCTTGACGCTCAGTCACACGAGGGCTGACGTGATCCGGGCCATCCTAGAGGGCGGCGCCTACGCGTTGAGGCATAACATGGAGTTCATGGAGGCCCTCGGGCTTTCGATAAGGGCCCTTAGACTGACAGGCGGCCATGCGAAAAGCCGGCTCTGGCGCCAGATCAAGGCGGATGTGACAGGCCGCCGCGTGATCGTGACGGCCGTGAAGGAGGCCGCCGCCCTAGGCTCGGCGATGCTCGCCGCCGTGGGCATAGGCCTCTTCAAGAGCCCCGAGGAGGCCGTGGAGCACATGGTCCACGTCGAGCAAGAAACCAAACCTAACCCGGAGCTTCAGCGGACCTACACGCCGCTGTTCGGGCTGTATAAACGCCTCTATATGCCGGAGCTCTCAAGACCCGCCGCTGAGTAAACGACTTCACGGTCAGCGCAGGAACAGAGTACGCGATCTGGGATGAGTCCAGGTGTGAAAGCTCATGGGTGGACGTGCAGGTTCCTGGCATGACTGGCCGAAGGCAAGGGTTAAGTATGTGCTTACTACCGGTGCTGCGCTGAAGTTATGCAATAGAGGGATGGACATGTCTCGTTCGCGTGGGCTGCATCCTTCTCCATCCTTGGTCGCGTTGATGCTCTGCCTCTCCCTGCTCGCCTCCAGCATGGCAACGGCCTCCGTGCTAGCCCAGGATTCGCGTGACCGCGAAGACCCTCTTCGGGCGTTAAAGGGCAACCTGGTGCTGAGGGTCTACCCTAACGGCACCGTGAAGGCCAGGGCTACGGGCGGCCTTGAGCAAGCCCTAAGGCCGGGCGAGACAAGGCTTCCGGCGGCGAGCCTTACCTGCGACTTCACCGTGGCACCTAAGGGCTTCAACCAGACGGAGATCCGACTCCGTCTCCTCGCTAAGCCTGACCCTCAGGCGGCGCTCCTGCTCTCGGGGCTCAGGTTGAACCTGAGGATGCACAGCGAGGAGACATGGAGCGACTTAGCGCTGGACTTCGACCTGCCAGGGCTACTCGGTGCGAACGGCTCCATCCATAGTACTCATGCGGGCGATAGCCTCGAAGGCGAGACCAGCCTTGACCTCACGTTCAAGGTCTGGTACGGCGAGGGCACCCCTGCGAACGACCTGGGGCTAACCCGCGATCTGCTCGAGGACCTCGTGGTGAACTTCGACGTGTACAAGGAGGTCTTCCAGGAGCTTCTCGGCGAGTACACAGACGGAAACCTGACGCTCACGGAGCTGACGCTGAGCCGCGCGGACCTAGGCGACCGCTATGGGACCTTGACGGTTCACGCGCAGGTTAACGGCAGCTACGCGAAGGCCGCTAGGGCGTTAGCCGCGACCTATGCGCCCTCCGCGGAGGCCATGGAGGCGATAGAACGCCTAACCGAAGAGCTGACCGAGACCCGGTTCACGAAGACCCTGAGCGCCGATGCCTCCATCGTCTACGACAGGGTTGAGCGCGCGTTCAACGTGGAGTTCACCGGGCTGATCGAGGGCGACCTAGACCGGGAGGTGAACGCGGTCAAGAACGCCTACCTGCGCTACCTGGAGGAGTCCATGCCTCAGCTCAGCTATGGGGCACTCGGCCAGCTGAAGGAGTTCCTTCTCCCGACGAACGTGAGCCTTGGGAACCTCCATGCGAGCTTCGAATACCGCTCCAGCGAGGCCAGCCAGAGCTTCAGCTTCACGATCGAGGGCCTGGCCTTCCAGCCGCCGAAGCCGGAGGACATGCTGCCGTTCCTCGAAGAGGCCTCGTTCGAGACCCCCATGCCCAGCTTCAACCTGACGCTGGAGGGGGGCTCCGACGAAGAGCAGATGGTGGAGATACAGGTCCCCGAGACGGTGGCGCCACCGCTCGAAGCCGACCCCTACAGGGCAGTCTGGGCGTTCGCGAACCTAACAGAGCTCCACGAGGTCATGTTCAAGGTGAAGCCCAACACCTGGGGAGTCACGGACTTCCACCTCCAAGCTGAGACCGCGGTCATCGCCGGCGCCCCGCAGCCCATAGCGTTCGTCACGAACTCCACGATTCTCGACGAGCCCGAGGTGACCGAGGACCACATAAGCCTCCGCGTGGAAGGCCCCTCGGGAACCCGGGGCGCCTTGAACATCACGATGCCCGCCATGAACGGCGTCATCCTGGCCACCGTGAACGGGCTCCGCGTCGAGCCTCAGGTCGCCTCGAACGGGACGCACTACTTCGTCTACCTGCAGTACGGCCAATCGGTGGACACCATCCAAGTCGTATGGCCAGCTCCCACGGCTACACTCGAGCTCAGCCAGGCGAAGGTCGAGACAGGCCAAAGCCTCACCTTGACCGGGAGCCTGACCGCGGCAGGTGAGCCCCTCGCGAGCAGAGTCCTCCGCGTGATGGTCGACGGCCAGCCCGTCGGCACCGTCGTAACGGATGCTCAGGGCAGCTACTCGTACAGTACATCGTTCGACCGCGCGGGCAGCTACGAGCTGAAGACCGTCTTCCCATACTACGCAAAGAGCTTCGAGAGCCCCGCGGCCGCGCTTACCGTGGAGGTGCCGCTGCTTCAGAGGCCTGAGATCCTAGCCGGCATAGCCGGCGTCATCGCCGTCGTGGTCGTCCTGGGCTACGCCTTTGCTAGGCGGGAAAGAAAGGCGGTCGGGCCGTCGCGTTAAGCCAAGTGCCTGGCTGAAGCGTCCTTCAAGGCTGGAGAACGGTGTTCCCGCGTAGTGTCTCCTTTAGCGTGGTCCTTATGGCCTGCTGCACCTTCTCCACGGGCTCGTAGGTGTTGACCAGGTAAGGAGGCGCGAACTGGAAGAGTCTCCGGAAGAAGTTGTTCCTCACCTCGACCTTCTCAGGCGTCTTAACGATCAGGTAGGGGTTCAGGTACTGCTCCTTAGGATGCTTCTCCAGGTACTCCACGGCCTCCTCCACGTCCATTCTCCTGACGATCTCGGGGTTATTCCTGTCCCTTTCAAGCAGGAAGACTTCCTTGACGCGCGTGGTGTCCACGAACTTGTCTGAGCCCGCTATCCACCGCGGGTCCAGTATGGCGCGGCTGTACTCATGAGCGATGTAAGGGTCCTCGATCATCCTCTGCAGTTCCTCTTCGTCGATCCCGCCTTTCCTCAGCCGGTCGATCTCCTCGGGGCTGAGGGGCTTGACGTTCTCCAGCTTGCATTTGTCAAGGAGGGGCCTCACCTCGGGGAAGACCCGGGCTATGTTCGTTCTCAAGTAGAACTTCCTCTCGCTGATCTCCGCGCTCGCTCGTCCGATGAACCGGACGTAGAGCCAGTCGTCGCTGTGTATCCTCGCGCCTTCCATCTTCAGGAGGGCATAGCTGTGGGTGGACTTGCCGCTGCCCGTGGGCGCTATCAGGACGATGCCGTTCCCGTTTACCTCTACGCAGCTCCCGTGAATGCTGTGGATGTCATGCTGGTCCTCCGCGATGTCGCAGATTATCCCCAGCGCCCAGCTCTTACACTGGCCGTAATACTCGGTGTTGTATATCACCGCGGTCTTCGTGTCCGGGTTGTAATAGGCGTAGGGCCTGCCCTCCTTGAAGCCAGGGTCCAAGACCGCGTATATCCGGCCGTGAGACCTGGCATCTCTCTTCTCAGCGAACCAGTTCTCTATCCAGAACTCGTAGAGATGGGCTGAGTTGGTCTCAAGCTGCATGCAGAAGTTGTCGATGCTCGCCTTCCAGCCGTAACGGATGTGGCCTAGGGTCTCATCGGCCTGCCTGACCAGCTCGTCCCGCTTGCTCTTTGAGATGATCTCGTAATCCACTCGCCCAATGACGCCCGTCAGCTTACTGTACGCGGTCACGGCCGCCTCGCAGCGGTGACTGCGCCCTTCTGGCTTTTATAAGTGTATGCACGTGAGAACGCAGTCGTTTCTCCCAGGCGATTCGATCACGGAGAAGCCTAGAGCATGCACGATTGATCAAGGCTTCACAGGGCGTGGTTCCCGTCTCTGTTAATCGCCGCGGCCAGGTAGGGGTCGATCGCGGGGCGAGAGGCCAATTCAGGGAAAGGCATATCTCTGCTCTTCGCGGTACGGGCTCCGCGGCGAGTAGGAAGGAGCCCTATGGACGCTGAGGGACTGAAGAAGAGCCTCATCGCGGTATCGAGGCTGACGGGCAGCCGCGGCTGGTGCCCCGGCACGAGCGGGAACAGCAGCGTCTACAACGCCGACGCAAGGCTGGTCTACATCAAGGGCACAGGCAAGAGCATGGCCGAGATGGACGAGGCGGACGTCCTGACGATCGACTTAGAGGGCAAGGTTCTGGAAGGCACGGGGAGGCCGTCGAAGGAAGTGAACTTCCACGTGGGCCTATACAAGGCGAGGCCTGACGTTCAGGCCGTACTTCATGTCCATCCCCCCTTCGCTACGGCGCTGGGAACCGCGGGCAAGGCCTTTCCCCTGGTTACGGCTACGGCGAGGGCGATCGTGAAGAAGGCGCCTTTAGTGGCGTTTCATCCGCCGGGCTCCATGGGGCTGGCTCAGGCCGTCCTGGAGGCCTTCAAGGACCCGGAGGTGAAGGTGGCGATCCTTAGGGCTCACGGCATCGTCGCAGTAGGCAGGACAATCTACGACGCCTACCACATGACCGAGTGGCTTGAGGACGCGGTTAAGGTCACCTTCCTCTCGACGCTTATGAAGCAGGTCATGTAACCCTCCCTGCGAGGCAGGCGGAAACCTTGAGGATCCTCATCGTAGGCGACTTCTTCATCAAGCCCGGCATCATCCAGAAGGCCCTGGAAGAGGCCCTGAGCGATCGCTGGGACCTGGAGTTCCGCATATTGGAGTGGAAGTTCTTCCGCGAGGAGACGATCGCGTACAGGCGGGAGGAGACCCGGATAGGCGTCCAGGAATCCGTAGGAAGCCCTGAGGCGCTCCTCAGGGAGATGCCGGGCGTCCACGTCCTCGTCGTTCACGGCGCGCCCGTGACCGAGGAGGTGATCGAGGCCTCCCCGGAGCTGAGGCTCATAGGCTGCACCCGCGGTGGGCCGGTGAACATCGACGTGGCCGCGGCTACGAGGCGGCGCATACCCGTGCTCTACACGCCCGGACGGAACGCGGAGGCGGTCGCAGACTTCACGCTTGGCTTGATGATAGCAGAACTTCGGAACGTCGCCCGGGCCCACGCCTCCTTGAAACGGGGCGTCTGGAACCTCGACTACAATCGGCATGAGCACCTGGGCCCGGAGCTCTCCGGCCGAGCGCTGGGCATCATAGGCCTGGGAGCCATAGGCTTCAAGGTCGCGGTCCGCGCTAGGGCCTTCGGGATGCGGATCATCGCGTACGACCCTTATGTGCCGCCGGAGCGCTTCCAAGAAGCCCAGGCGGAACGCGTGGACCTCCCAACGCTGTTGAGGACCGCGGACATCGTGACGCTTCACTGTGTCCTGAACAAGGAGACACGTGGCCTCATAGGCGCAAAGGAACTCGCGTTGATGAAGCCCTCCGCGTACTTAGTCAACACTGCGAGGGGCGGTCTCATCGATTACAGAGCGCTTGCCGGAGCCCTGAAAGAAAGAAGGATCGCTGGCGCGGCGCTTGACGTGTACGAAGTGGAGCCTCTGAGCCCAGCGGACCCCCTGCTCAGACTGGAGAACGTGACGCTCACGTCGCACATCGCAGGCTACTCTCGTGATGTAGCGGAGAGGTGCGGCCGGATGATCGCAGAGGACGTGAAACGCTGGCTGACACGTGAGAAACCCCTACGCGTCTACAACCCGGCGGCTCTAGCGCTGTGAAAACGGCGGTGAGGCCTAACGGCGACCGCGCCTAGGAATATTCCTGGGCTCTTTTCGCTACCCCTCGAAGGCAGCGCGCAAGGCCCTTCACTCGGCTTTCAGCCTGAGTTTCGCGAAGGCTACCACACCCAGGGTGAAGAGGATAGCTGTTTCTAGGACCTGAGCTGTGATGTTAGGCATGATATCCTGCAGCGGGGCGCCGTAGCTGAGGACACCAAGGAGGGCTAGGAAGGCTTGACGCCAAGGGAGGAAGGCTGCTATCGCTTGCATTTCAGGGGGAATCGTGAAGAAGGCTCCGATGATGAAGCTGAAAGGAACTGATAGGAGCGTACCGAGGGTGCCGGCATTGCCTTCATTCTTGGAGAACGCTGCTACCAGTAAACCTAGGGAGACGCAGGATACCCCTGTGATCCCGCCTATCAGCATGGCGATGAGGAGGCTGGTTGTCCCGCCGACCCAGTGGAATCCCATGGCCAACGCGGCGCCGAAGAGGACCAGAACCTGAGCGAGCGCGAGGAGAGCCCAGGAGAGCAGCGTACCGAAGAGGAGGTCGAAGGGCTTCATCAGGGAGACCTTCAGTCGCGCGAGGGTTTGCGACTCCGTTTCCCGGGCGAGCGCTCCGGCGACGGCTATCGTGCCCATCAGGAGACCAAAGACTATGATCCCGGGCGCCAGGTAGTCGAAGGCTGTGAACTCCCTTGTTCCAGAGAGGCTCTCAATCTCGACGGATACGTGCGCCTGCTCCTCACTAGGCTTGACTCCCTCCGGGACAACCTGCAAGACCTGCCCTCTCGCTTCAGATCGGACCGTCTCCACGTACTTCGACAGGACGCCTTGAATTATCGACTGGGCCATGCCGAAGCTCATGTAGCCCATATCTCCCTCGATCAGCACGGTCGCCGTGATATTCTCGGCCTCAGGAAGCGCGGGCATCGTCGCGTTCCCCGGCCCGGTCCAGTTAAGGCCGTTGCCCCCAGGGAAGGTGGCATTGTCAAATCCTCCCGTCCCCTGGAGGAGTCTTTGGAGGATTTCGATGGCAGCCTCACCCACGAGCGAGGTGACCGTCGTCCTCACGGTGGAGTTGATCGTCGCCTCCATGGCTTCCGAGAAGTCCTCCGGTATCGTCACAATGCAGGCTACCGTCCTATTCATCGCGAGTTTCAAGGCCCCTTCCCGGGTTGCGTTGTAGAGTTTGAACATGGGCACGGTGCTGTTCTCGTACTTGAGCCCGCTCAAGACTTGAGTAAGGTTCTCGCCGAAGTTGAAGTGCTCAGAGCCCCCGTAGGTGAGCTCTGTCCCTCGGTCGTTGTTCAGGACGACGATATTGTTGGGGGTATTCTGTCCTCCTACCCCCCTGAAAGCGGTTCCAAAGGCGAGCATGAAGACTGCGGGAAAGAGGAGCGTCATCACCAGCAGCCCCCTGTCCCTCACTATCTCCTTCAGGGCCTTGACCGCGATCGCTATGAACTTCATGGGCTCACTCCCTAAGCCCCCTGCCCGTGAGGGTGATGAAGACATCCTCGAGGCTGTTCCTTCTCAGGGAGACATCCGAGACCCTGGCGCCTACGCCCTCCAGCAAGGCGAAAATCCTAGGGAACCTGCTCGCCGCGTCTAGGGCCCGGAGCACGATCCTTCCCCGGACCTCGTTCACCTCCTGAACCCCCTCTAGGCTCTCTAGGGCTTCTCTAGCGCTCTTGTTCTTCGCCTCATCATAGAGCGCGATCTCCATCACATCGCCCTTCCCTACGCGGTCCTTCAAGTTCTCTGGGGTGTCTAAGACGAGAAGCTTTCCATGGTCGATGATGGCAACCCTGTCGCTCAGCTGGTCTGCGACCTCCATCTCGTGCGTCGTCAGGATAACGGTCAGCCTCCGCGTCTCCTTAAGCTCCCTGATGTGCTCCGTCACCACCAAGCGCGACTGAGGGTCGAGACCGGCGGTGGGCTCGTCCAACACGACGACCTCGGGATTGTGGATGAGAGCCATCGCGACATTGAGTCGACGTTTCATGCCGCCGGAAAGGGTCGCAGCCAAGGCGTTTCTCTTCTCTGTCAGCCTCAAGTTCTCCAGTAGCTCCTCAGCCCGCTCTCCCGCCACCTTCCGCGGAACCTCGTACATATCCGCAACGACGAGGAGGTTCTCCTTGCACGTAAGCCGGTTCCAGACCACAATATCCTGTGGGCAGACGCCGATGCTCTTCTTAACCCGCTTTGAAGCCGCCTCTATCCGTTCGCCCTGAATCAACACGTGGCCCGAGGTGGGCTTGAGAAGCCCGACCATCATCTTGATCGACGTGGTCTTCCCGGCGCCGTTGGGGCCTAGGAAGCCGAACACCTCGCCCCTCCGCACGCGGAGACCGAGACCGTCAACCGCTAAGACACCGTTAGGATACCTCTTCGTCAGATCCTTGGTTTCAATAGCCACATCGCCGGGCGCGAATCCTCCGTCTCCAAGCACCGCGGAACAACCTTCCCCACAGGACTAGACAGATATCTATAAGACTTCAGTACTTGGAAAAGGCGCGTTCACGAATGATAACGCTCTGAAGAGGTCTGCCAGCGTTGAAGCATAAAGGGACAGCGCTGCTTGCAGCCTTTCTTCTCCTAGCCTTCGGCCTCTGGACCGTGTTTGGGTTCAGCTTTCTCCTCTATCCTCTCGGTATCCTTCCTAAGCCGCAGATAGACCCTAATGCCGTAGCCTTGGAGGGGCCGACGCTCTTCATAGCCGACCTGCACGTTGCTCGGGAAGAGGACTCGCCGCGTTTCCTGGGCTTGGCGGAGTTCATCTCGGCCAACCATGTGAGGAACCTCGTCATTGTCGGAGACCTCTTCGACTCGCCGGATGATGCATGGAGGCTCTTGGGCTCCTCAACCGGCAGGGAGGCCTCCCAGGCGATCAGGCGCGTCTTAGGCCTAGGCAACGGCACGGTCAACCTGTACTTTCTGAGGGGCACTGAGATGCATGACCCGAGGGATCTCGACCTGAACCTGAGCGAGGAGCCCATCTTCAGGACGCTGGGCAAGTACACGCGGTTCACGATAGATGGCGTCAGGGTTCTCGCGACGCATGGTGATGAGGCGCTCGGAGCAGGACATGGACTCCTCTTCTCCTACCTGACGGGGAGACCCTACATGGAGGCTCTGTGGAAGAACGCGATGGGACTGGACGACGCGGAATGGG
>Ga0315308_1001021_pt1 | contig 16061 bp, 17 predicted proteins | sample TDP3_MG_FD_203078 | JGI IMG/M metagenome (GOLD analysis project Ga0315308, IMG submission 203078) | Freshwater sediment microbial communities from Lake Towuti, South Sulawesi, Indonesia - TDP3 | ecosystem: Environmental > Aquatic > Freshwater > Lake > Sediment | place: Indonesia: South Sulawesi... | reverse complement strand
GACGACTTCAACTTCGGGATCCTCCTTTAAGATCTTTGAACACGCCTTGCGCGCTGCTCCGCGCTTTATTTTCAGGATCTTTTCTATAGGTTGCAGGGGACAGGTTGATATGTGCTCAGTGAGACTTGTTTTTTTAATGTCTGGAGACTCCCAATAAGGTTCGAGCTTCATAAGCTTTGATACCTCAGAGCGTGCACGCTCAAGCGCTCCTTTTTGTCTTTCTTGCTATATGTTATTTCCTAGCGCCCGCTTGTAATGTTGCTTTGTTGCTATGAAGATAATTCACCAATATCTTACGCTTGTCTCACTCCTTTTTACTTTGCACCAATAATCAGAATAAATTCTCTCTCGATTTTCTTGTTTTTCTTGCAGCGCTGCACATCTTTCCATAAATCTAAACTATTTGCTTTCAATTTCCGCATCTCATCTTTCGATGTCACATAACGCTCTAGTTTAAATGGAGCACGAAACCGTAGACGTTTGGTCTGTTGAACTTCAAAACCTGCTTTTCTCATTTCTTCTGATAAGGATGTTCTATCTTCGAGGAAGATGTTGCATCGCTCCCCAAACAAAGGGCGAATAGTTCTCTTAAACTTCCAGTGACCATCGCTCAATGAATAGTCTGCAAAAAGAAAAAATCCATTCTCTTGTAGAACTCGCCAGGCTTCGTAAAAGATGCCCGTCTTGTCTGAATAGTCTGAGGCGACAAAAAGACATGTGATAGCATCAAAAGAACAGTCACGGAATGGGAGATTGAAGGCACTTCCTTGCACTAAATGGTGGATGCGAATTCTTGCACCTTTCAACATTGAAATCGAAAAATCTAATCCAATAACTGTTGAACTTGCTGGAAACAAGCTTGCTGCTATTCCTGGACCACACCCAATATCAAGAACAGGCCGCTCACGAAGATAGGTACGAATCTCGCTGACTATTTGCTTAATTCCTCTCAAACGAATGGAGTATTCTCTCTCAAATGATCCAGTCTTGCCTCTATCTTCCCAGAATTCTTTAAGACCAGCAAAAGAGCCTGTGTAGTAATCCTTCATCATCGATTAACCCGTGATACCCTACGGCAAGGTTTTCTACAGATCAGGTATAAGTCTCTAGCTACGGAACTCAAATCTTCAATTCCGCTCGTTTTTTCGTCAAGTGCCTTTAATGTTATGGTTTTGCGTGGAGTCCTTACCTAGGCTTGTACCTAGTTACTTCCGGCGTCAGCGATCCGCTATTTGACCCACTAGAAATATTCTGCCTTGCGAACTTCAAGGTTTGATGCTTTAGGAGAAAACAAGCGCCGCAGTTCATCACGATTGTGTTTCATGACTTTACGAGGATGTTTCTAGGTGATTAGCGCGCGAAATGAAAGCTAAATATAGTGTAACCCATAGTCGACTGTCAGGGAGGATCGAAGTTGCAGAGACAAGTTGGAGCATGTGGGATACACTGCGGTTCCTGTCCGACTTACAGACTTAGCCATGACAGGTGCTATGGCTGCGACTGGGCTAACGAGATGCTGAGAAGATGCAGAGAAAGCAAGAGAGGATGTGTCTTTTGGGAGTGTGCTCAGAAGAGGAAGGTGGAATGTTGCCTCACGTGCAAAGAGTTTCCATGTGAGACACATTATGATCCAAAAGAAGCGGTATACACCAAACAAGCCCTAGACATGTGGAAGGAACTGAAGAAGACCGGTCTCACTTTTGGAGGGAGTAGAAAGGAACTGGAGAAATTCTTGAAGCAAGATCTCAAGTAGCGTGCGCTGAGTGAGCGTGAGTGAGCAAGAGAGCAAATAGTTGAGAGCCTAAACATTTGGGTTTGGGATTGAATTTCTATGCCCAGCATTCATTCAGCCTCATAGACTATCTTTTCAGAAGTGAAAAATAGCAGAGAAGAGCTAGGCTCAGAAAAGCAAGTTCTTGTAGACCAAATATGGGCACACTGATAATGCTCCTGTGGCTCCGCCTACTTCTTTGTACAGTTGACAAACCTGGATCGGGTTTGGGGAAGAGTTTCTTTGAGGCTCTTGTTTAAATCATGAAAGTACATATGATTGAGAAAGAACCACATGGGGTTAGGTTTCTTTGGCGATGGCGGAAGTCACACCTTTCATTCTTAGCTGGATTCCTTATCTTAACACAGGTGTGATCACGTTGCTCATAGACATAGCTATTGAAAGACTTGGCTTCAAGATTACGAGAAGAAGATTCAAGAAGGAGCCAGTGAAGAGCCTCTTTTGGGGCTTGTGTCTCATTGTGTTGAGCAGTCTATGCGCTCTGATCATTCAATCGAACCTATCAGGATTCGAACCATTGGTTGCGTTCTTCATTCTGTTCACAATATATCTGGTATTGACTCAAGCCTAGCTGGGAGCTATCAATCATTAACGCAACTGCACGACAATCACACAGGATTAAATGTCATTTTCTGAAAGTTACGTGTGTATCGGCCTCTATCATCTTCGAGTCTCCAAAAACAAGACATAACACAGTCTGCGGCTTCCAGGTACAAGTCTCGTTTTCAGACGCGGCGCAAGCATTTTACGCACACCGCAGATAGTTGAGTATGTGACTGTGACATGCGAGTACGTGCCGCGACAGCTAAAGATTTGAATGCAGTCAACGAACTGACCTTCGAGATGCATGAGCATCTAGGCTCTTTGGTCGGCATCAAGTTCACTATCAGAGATCTAAAAGAGGAAATGTACGAGAACCCAGAGGATCTGAAGAACGTGTACGCTGCAGAACAAGATGGAAAAGTAGTTGGTTACCTGTCGTTTTCGCCAAAGGTCGAGGAGAACGAATTCTTTGGCAAATACTACCATCTATATCACATTGCGGTCAAACGGGAATTTCGAAGGCAGGGCATAGCTACCAAACTTTTCAATGCATTGCTCAAAAAGGCTAAACGCGAAAACGTAAACATCGTAGGCGGAACATTCTGCATGAACAAACCCGCACTAAAATTTGCTCAAAAGATGGGATGCAAACCTATCGAAACCGTCCTGATCCTAGACAACACACGTAGACTCAGAAACCTGTAGGAAGCCCCAAGAAACGTAATCACAATGCATCTGCCTGATGACGACACTAAGAGCGATTTGTCGCCGCCAGACACACAAACCCAGCAACTAACAAAGCGCTGCCTCATCAAAGAATCATTCAAGCTGTACAGTTAAAAGAGCCTGCAAGCAATCTAACAATCCATGTGTGGCATCTTCGCCTACATGGGTCACCAGCCACTCCCAAACATCCAAGCATTAGATCTCCTCCAGCTCCTCGAAAACGAGCAAGAAGCAGACGAAAAAAATCCAGTAGGCGGACACGGCGCAGGCCTTGCCTACCTCAACAAAAAAGGCCACATCACACTCATGAAAGTTGGAGGGGCAATCGACTCACCAGCTGACCACCTGAGACAGCAGATGAAAGCGACCAGCAAAAGCTGGTCACATCTTATTCTGGGCCATGTGCGCCGAGCCAGCCCCGAATTCGACAAAACAATCCCCTACACAGAATGCACCCAACCCTTCAAGCCAGCATGCACGGCGACAGCCGGGTTCACCATTCTCTCAGTACATAATGGCTACCTGCAAAACTACCAACAACTGAAAAACCAACTTACCCAGAAGCACAGACTTGAATCAGCTAAATACACGCTGATAGACTCCGAGGTGATCGCCCACCTCTACGAAGAACAACTGGCTCAAACAAAAGACTCAACTGAGGCCGCCAACAGCCTGCACCAACAAATCGAAGGAAACAACACCATCGTCTTGGTCACAACCAACGGAAAAGAAGCCCACCTGCACACCATCCACAAAGGAAAAACCCGAGGCCTAACAGTCTGGACTAACCCAGAAGGCGAAGTCCTACTATGTTCGCGAGAAAACCCGGTTCAACGAATCCTCCAGCGATTCCTAAAGGAAAACAACCACCGAAAAATCATAGCGATACAGCACACAGACGTAGCCAACATGCAAGCCGACTTCAACATAAAACTCCAACCACAAACAGAAACAAAAACCAAGAAGAACCAACCAACTTAACCGCCTGTAGGCTAGGCACAAAAACAACAACCTGTAGTACAAACATAACCATCGCAGACATCAACAACTTCCTTCTTCACGACAGTTCCGAAAAAGCCACAGCCGCACAGCCACACCCAACCCCGATGATGATTACGCTATAGAACAGTCTGACAACAGCACGCACACAGCTTCTCTGCCTCATTCAACATAGAACAAGAAGATGCTGAACACTAGCAGTTGACTTCTTCTGAACAAAAACCGAACCCACCACACAAAAAACGACGGCATTATTAACAGTTCTAACGGCGAGTTAATAAACCTGAAACAGAAACCACCCCCAACACGGCATGTGTTAGTGTTTCTAAGGCACGGTCAAAACTAACATGCACACATTTTTCAGCCCCGAGCCAACTAGGACGTTGATGTCACTAGGAACAGTTTGACGATGACGCCCACACAGCTTCAGCCGCGCAACGTACTTCAACATAGTAGAAGAAGGCACTAGGAACCTAACCTCGTCTACTTGCGCACAGACTCAGCGACAGCCACACACCACTATCCGAACAATCACCTTCAGCAACATTCCTAACTCCACGCTTGCCAACATGAAACTCCACGCAAACCAACATACAAGCACACGCCAAACAGCGACGGAAACGGCATTCAAAACACGCAACAGAACCCAGAACACAAACAGCTCCCACCCAATCAAACACCAGAAAATTCAGCACAATAGATACTAGACTCCACACCTGAACCCAAACAAAACAGAAAGAAATACAACTAAAGCAAGAGAGTGAAAGGAAAATAAAGGGATTGGAACCGCTGCCCCTACTCCGAAGGACCACTAACGTAAGCCCAAGCCGTCACAAGAGCCAACGTAAGAAACGCACCAGCCAAACCAGAGAAAACCCACTCCAAGCCAATCATCGGAAACACAATAGCACTCAACCAAGGAATCACATACTTCCAAGTCACATTAGCAACAATGCCAGCCACAAACCCAAGAATCGCAAAGGTCCCAATCATCTTAATTCTTTCGCCCATACCTCTTTCACCTTGAACAAATAGTAGCCTAAAAAGTACCTTTTCTGTCTAACCAACAAAATCCTGTCAAAGAACAGGCACAACCTCAGAGCGATTTGCGTAAGAAAATTTAACAAACAAAGCAAAAACGACACAAGCCTATACTGCCACATATATACGCCAATATTCTCAGCATGTTAACAATGTAATAATACGCTTTTCAAAGCCTATCCTTCTAGGAGGAAAAAATATGTCAGAAAGATTCGCAAAAAGATGGGGAGAAAGAGAAGAGCAAACTCCAATCCAAGCAAGACTCAAAGAAGCAGTGCGACCCCCAGGCCCCCTGAAACCACGCCTAGACTTCGCGATCCGCAGAATCGAACTCCAAATCCAACGCCTAGACAACGCAAGCGAAAGGTTCACTGACCGCGACAAATCAATATTCGTCCGCATAGTCGAAGCCTACAGCAAACACGACATGCCCAGAGCCAACGTCTTCGCCAACGAACTCGCCGAAGTCCGAAAAATGGAAAAAATGATAATGCACGCACGCTTAGCTTTAGAACAAATCGTTCTCAGACTAAAAACCGTATCCGAACTCGGCGACGTAGTCTCAACACTCGCGCCCGCAGTAGGAGTACTCAGAACCGTCAGAACAGGAATGTCCAGCGTATTCCCAGAAGCCGAACGAGAACTAGGACAAATAGGAAACCTGCTCAGCGGAATAATCATAGACGCAGGCCAAAGCACAGGACTAACAATAAATTTCGAAAACGCCAACGAAGACGCCCAGAAGATCCTCACCGAAGCAGCAACAGTCGCGGAACAAAGAATCAAAGAGAAATTCCCAGACCTACCCGCTGGCATGCCCAGCCTACCCGAAGTGAAAACAGCAACTTCCGAGACTCAGAGCTAAAACAAGACACAACATGAGGTGAAAAAATGTCAGCAAAACCTACATCCAACCTTTTTCTCTACGTTGGAAAATCAGTCAAAGATGAATACGGACGACAAGTCGGCAAAATAGCATCCTTCGCGGTCAGCCCAAACGGAAGAGTAGACGGAGTATTCGTAGAACACGGAGACGGAGAATTCCTGCGCTACCCAAACGACCAGTTCAAGGTCGACGGCGAAGAAATCACCATACAGCCATCAATAAAAATGAAGGTGAAGTCACTCTGCGACGAAATCCCCCTGATATGGCGAAAAGACCAAGCCCTGATGGATTTATCTGACAAGAAGAAGATTCCATCCGAACTCTTCAACGAACTACACAAGAACTTCGAAGGAGCACTCAACCAACTCAAAACAGACGCCCAAGCCACACTTGACACAATCGACAAACAGATTGCCAGATGCAACTCACAACTAAGAGAACTCAACTCAGCCCTAATCAACTTGGAAATTGAACGCGAAATCGGAAGGATAGACGAATCCGCTTACAATGCCGCCCAAGGAATGATCCAAGAAGGATTGAGAAGAGTCAACAACGAAAGAAACGACCTCGAATCCTTGCGGAGCCAACTATCAAATCTAATCTTGGGAGACGCGTCTCCAACACATAAGGAATCAGAAAGCAAGACTTCAGATTCATCGACGCCCCTGCCGGAGCCCCCTGTCATAGTGCACGTTAAAGGCACAAGCAAATCAACAACCTAAACCCAAACAGACGAAAGTGGAGGCGCCCCAATTTTGATCAAGTTTTTTGAGCCTCCACAGTCAATTGGAGAAGTGATTTTTCAAACGGTGCGCAAGCTCAAACTCCAGCAAACTCGTCTGGAACACGCATCTGTTCGCTTGAGGGAGAGAGACCGCGTTCTCTTCAACGCATGTGTTGCTCAGGTTCGGCTGAAGAATAAGGCGCGAGCTGCAATATGCGCCAACGAACTGTCAGAGGTGCGCAAAGTCCTAGAAATGGTGATGCATTGCCAACTCGCTTTGGAACGCATCACCCTCAGACTGGAGACAATCAAAGAAGTAACCGAGATAATGGCGGATCTAAAGCCAGCTTTGAGGAGCCTACACGCCTTAACTAGAACCATGGTCAACATCATGCCTGATGTCGCAGGAGAACTAGAGAAGGTCAACGACAGTATAAGCGAGACACTGGCTATAACCCGCTTTGACTCCACAGACTCCATTCCACAACTCGCAGGCAAGACAGAAGCAGGCCAAGAAATACTGCAAGAAGCCTCAGCAATGCTGGAAAAGAAACTGAGCGATGAACTGCCTGCACCTCCAATCGCAATCGTGCCTGCCAATGCTGAGGCAAGTCGAGAAAATGTAAGAAAACAGATGATCGCTCTGTCTGCAACATGCTCGGAAGTCACAAAGCCGCTTGAAGAAGAAAGGACCGAATCGAAATCGTACGTAACCTACAAAGATGTTGAGTTGCGCGGAGTTTCACTCACGATTGAGGGGGAAGACACCATTGAAGATGCGATACTCCGATACGCAAAAGAAAAAGGTGAAATAGACTTGGATCAATGCGCAAGCGAGCTCAGCGTACCTTACGAAAACGTCGAAAAAGCGCTGGAGAACTTGGGCAGGAAACGAAAAATTGTGATCTCGAGGTGAGAAAATTGAGCGCCTCATCTGAACTCGAAAAGGCTGCAACAAGCTATGCAATGGAAGCCGTGCGCCTCGACAAACAAGGCTCTAAGGGCATGGCAATCACCATGTACCAAAAAGCTATCGAAACCTTGCTAAAACTAGTTCAACTGTATCCTGACTATAGCTTGAACAAGGTTTACATCCAGAGAGCCATGGCCTACCAAGAAAGGATAAGATCAATACAGGGAGTAGCAGGCTCGTTTGAGCCGCAAACGGCAGAAGAGGAAAAGCCTACGGAAGGCGAACCAGCCACGTCGTCTGAATCTAAGAAGGCTTCATTTGATGAGCTGGTGTTAAAGGAGAAACCGGAAGTCAAATGGGACGAGGTGGTTGGACTTGAGCAAGCCAAGAAGGCCATTAAAGAGGCAATTGTGTATCCGGTTCAGAGACCTGACCTGTTTCCGCTTGGGTGGCCTAGAGGCATCCTGCTTTTCGGGCCGCCAGGCTGTGGTAAGACTCTTCTTGCCGCTGCTGTAGCCACCGAAATTGAGGCCGCCTTCTATTCCGTTGATGCTGCCTCCATTATGTCAAAGTGGCTAGGCGAAGCTGAACAGAATGTCGCGAAGCTGTTTGCCACGGTAAGGAAGACAGCCACGGAGGGCAGACCTGCAATTGTCTTCATTGACGAGCTGGATTCACTCATCGGTAAGCATTCCAATGAAGTCGGTGGCGAGGTGCGCATGCGCAATCAGTTTCTCAAAGAAATGGACGGGGTAGTAGACAAAGGCAAAAATCTGCATGCCTACGTGATCGGCGCTACCAACAAGCCATGGGACCTTGACTGGGCATTCATACGCCGCTTCCAGAAGCGTATCTTGGTTCCGCTTCCTGATTACGATGCAAGGCTGCGGATGTTCAAACTATACACGAGCCACTTGGCACTTGGTCCCGACATGGACTTATATCAGCTAAGCCGAATGTCGGGAGGCTTCTCGGGCAGCGACATCAGAGACGTCGCTCAGTCAGCGCATCTCAAGGTTGTGGGAGAATTCTTTGAGGCAGGCAAAGCAAAGGACAAACAGGCTCAGCCGAGGCCGATCTGTATGGAAGACTTTCGGGGCATCTTGGAGGCAAGAAAACCAAGCGTCTCGCCGGAAATGGTTGGCTCATACAATAAATGGTTCGAAGCCTTTAAAGCCCTCTAAATTCCCATTTTTTCCAATTTCATGCGAAAACGCAAATATGAAACGGCGATCGAAGGAAATGGTTTCGAATATGGCTTAAGGTTTGGAAAGGCTTGGAGAAGGCACTCGATATTTTCTGTTTCGGGTGGAATCCTTTCTCTCTTTCGTCTCCTTCTCCAAGCCCCAAAAACCTGCACTAAGACCTTTCAGCTATTTGTGTGGTAGGCTAGGTGTTTGTCTTTTTCAAGGGGTCACTTTGATGCCCATTTTATCGTGATGGCTGCCGCAAAGACCGCAATGCCTGACAAGACAACAAGAGGGCCAGCTGGCTGGTTAAAGTAGCTTGATAATAGGACTCCAGAAGAAGCGCTAACTGCGCCGAACACAGAGCTCAGCAATGAGTATCGGTGGAGGTTGGAACTGATGTTCTTTGCTGTGGCTGCGGGAACGATGACTAAGAAGCCAACCAGGAGGGTTCCTACGATCTTTATGCCTACGGCAACTATCAAAGAGACCAGCAGAAGGTAGAAGAGATTTGTCCTTGCAACATTGACGCCAGTTGAGGTTGCGAGTTCCTCAGAGATCATGCCTAAAACGAGCTTGGAATAAATGATACGTGTTAGGGCTATTGCTACGGTTGAAATCGCGACGGCTATTACAGCGTCCAGCAAGGTTACGTTGGCGATGTCTCCGAACAGAGCCTCAAGCAACTCTGGTTCTGGAATTATCAGTATTCCAATCGCTAAAGACAGCGTGAATAGGGCGCCTACTATGGTTTCGAATGATAGTCGCGTCACTCTACCTATGTGCCATATCAACACGGCTGAAGTGAATAAGAAGGCGAAGGCGCCGATGAATGGGTTGAAGTGGTATAGGATGCCTAGGGCTAGTCCTGGTAGGGCAACGTGTGATAGAGCGTCGCCGACGAGTGCCATTTTCTCCAGCACCATGAGTGAACCTAGATAGCCTGCAGAAAATCCGGCTGATATTCCGATTAGTAAGCTGTATATGAGCGATTCGTCCATGAGTGTCGCCTACCCTGTTATGTTTCTAGACATACGGGTTCACCGTAGATCGCTCGTTGAATTTCTGGGTTCATTATTTCCTTTGACTCGCCGAAGAACACTTTGCATCTGTTGAGCGCTAGCATGTAGTCTGAGTAGTCTCTAATAATGTGGATATCATGCGAGATTAGAAGGATGGTTATCTCATGCTTCGCTTTGAGTTCATTGAGCATCTTGTAGATGGCTTCTTCACTGTCTAGGTCGACTCCCGTCGTTGGTTCGTCGAAGAGGAGAACGTCTGGGTTGTCGATGACGGCCCAAGCGATCAGTACTCGTTGCAGTTGTCCTCCTGACAAGACTCCTAGGCTTTTGTTCAAGATGCCTGTGTCGAGTCCTACGGAGTTGAGGGCGGTTTCGATGTTGGCTGTGCTTTTTATTGATAGGAACTCTTTCACTGAGATTGGGATGTCGCTTACGGAGAGTCTCTGGGGCACGAATCCTATCTTGACTCTGTTTGCCCATTCGATCTTTCCGATGTAGGGCGCAAGATTGAGTAGGGTTCGGAAGAGCGTGGACTTGCCTGCTCCGTTTGGACCAACTATTGCGAGTGTTGTGCCTTTTCTAAGCTCGAAGCTTATGTCGTCAAGAATTGTCTCGTCTTGAATCTTCACGCTTAGGTTGGATATTTTTAGAATGTGGTTGTTGTGGCTTCCCATGATGTAGTCTAGGTTCTGGCGTGCTTTTAATACTTAATGCGTTGAAAAAAGGCGGCGCTGAAGATGTTCTTGATGAGCAGTCATCGCTTGACTGCTGCTTTGATTTCGATTGAGATGTTCTCGTTTCCTTCTATTTTTGCTCCTTTGAGTGTTGAGACGATGGCGAGTAGGACGTTTCTTGTTACTCTTTGGACGTAGGGGTTCAGTGGGAGTGGGCTTCCGTTGATGTTGATGTTGACTGCTTCTTTGAGCTCTCGTGTCTTTTTGATTATTGGTGTGACTCGTTTTTCGATGATGTTGATGAGTTGTTGTGGTTGCTTCTTGATGTCTATTACGGGGATCTTTAGGCTCTTGATGTCGGTTTCTGTTTTTGACACCGTGCCTGTGAAGGCTAGGATGGGCTTGAAGATTTTGATGGCCTCTTTTATTTCCCGTGTGTTTTTTGCTGTTACGATTTTGGGTATGGTTTGGTCTTGTGCTACTAGACGTCTGAAGCCTTCGAGTATGGTGATGTCTGTGTTGTGGTTTTCGAGGTTTTGAACGATGTCTCTTATGGTGTATTTTGTGGTATCTGCTTTTTTGATGATGGCTATTTCTTTTGGTGCTATGCTGATGACTGTGTGGGCTCCAGCTTTGGCGTGTCTCCATGTGTCTTTGTTTTTTGTGTCTATTGTGAAGTTGGGTTCGGGTATGTGTTTGGCTGTGGCTATTGTGTAGCCTTTTTTCCTTAGATGTTTGATTATGGTTTCTACTGTTGTGGTTTTGCCTGATCGTTGGCTTCCTACGACGGCTATGATTGGTGTTGGTGGCTGTGGGGGCATGGTTTTGGTCCTCGTTTCTTGTTTGGTTTTGTTGTTTTGTTTAGGTGGTCTAGGGGTTAGTATGTGTTGTGGAAATTTTTTCGTGGTGTGTGGGCTGGGTTTCTGTTTGTGTTTGTGGTTTGGGTTTTTGTGTTTGGAATTGGTTTGCGCTCTGTTTTGAGTTGGCTAAGGGCACTTTCTATGTTGTTAAAAGGCACCTTTAATGTTGGCGTAGGCGACGTTTCATGTTGCTAAAAGTGACGTTCGTGTATGTTGCAGGTGGCTGTGGGGGAAAGAGAATTTTTCAGTGAAGAAGGAGGTCGTCGCCCTAGTGCCTTCTTCTACCATTGTTGAGGTGCGTTGTGCGGCATGGGCTGTGTGGACATCATCGTCAAACTGTTTCCTAGTGACGATGTCGTCCAGCAATGGCCGTAGGGCTGCGGTTGAGTAGAAGTTGTTGTTGACGCTTGTAGCTCTGGCACAACAACAAGTTTGTCGTCTTATCTGTATGTTTGAAATTGCGCTGGAGAAGGTGAATGGTCCTTAAGGCTTTTTTCATGTTGTTTTGCACGGTTCATCAGGAGCTTCTGTGTGTGGTTTTCATTTTTTCCCATGACGCGGTTGACGCTTTTTTGAGTAACTACTCTTAAATAGGTTACCGCCTAACGTTGACGGGAGGTTGAGGCGTTTGAACTCAAGGAAGATAGCCTTTGTGATACTGATGGTTGCTCTTGGAAACGTTTTGTCTTTTATTCCGATCGGTTTGTCTCGTGTTGGGCAGGTTGGCTTTGATCTTTCTCTTGTGACCACGTTTGTTGTTGCCTTTTATGGGGGTCCATTTCTTGGTTTTCTTACAGGTTTAGCTGGAGGGGTGACAGCGGGGATTGAGTTTGGACCTTTAGGTTGGCTTTCTTGGCTTGGATTGATTGGCTTGCCCATTGGAAAGTCTTTGACCGGGCTTGCCTCGGGTGCCGTTTACAAGATGGGTCGGGGAAACCATTCGTCTCTCTTCTCTGTTCTAACCGTCTTAGTTGGCTATGTTCCTGAGTTTCTGTTCACAATTGGCTTTTTCCTTGTATTGGCTCCTTATTTCTTGGGTTGGACCACTGAGCAAGGTCTAGGGTTGCTTTCTGCAATTGCGGTCAAGGCTTGGATGGAGATGGCGGTAATGAGTGTCCTTATGGGTGGACTAGTCGGAAATACGGGGTTCAATGCGCTTATGACGTCTTTCTTCAGCTCTCAAAAAGCCAAGTAGGTTTTTAACCACCTTTAATCAATACGAACTTCCAACACTCATTCCTGAGGACTAGGCTTGTTCAGGTTCAAAGCTGGGCAGAAAATCCTTGAAATCGGCGGCGTCAACATCGGCGGACAGCTTGGTGAGCTGCCAACGGTGCTCGTTGGAAACATATTCTACCAAGGCATGCCCGAGATAACAAATCATAAAAATGGAGAGTTTGATGTTGTCGTGGTTTCCAAATGGTTGAATATCTGTAAGGAACTCTCAGACAAAACAGGAGTGCCGCACTTTTTCGATGTTATGGCTTCTTTTCCGAAGGCTATGAACAAATACATCCGATTCATAGCTGAACGAACTTCTGCTGCCTTACTTATCGATGGGGCAACACCTGAGACAAGAATTGAAGGTCTAAAAGCGGTGAAGGAGCATGGGCTGCAGAAGAGAGCAGTGTTCAATGCGATTTCTCCTCAGACAACACGGGAAGAACTTGCGGCAATCCGTGATTCAGGTGTTCCCTCGGCTATACTGATGGCTCAGAACGAGTCGGACTATTCAGCTTACGGGCGAGTCAGCATTCTGAGAGGATTTGAGAAGCAGAAGGGGCTTCTCGATGTCGCAAAAGAAGTAGGTGTAGACAAGATTCTTGTGGACACGATAGTCTTTGATATACCTAGCATTGCTTATGCTGTTGAAGCTATCAGGCTTGTGAAAGAAGAGTTTGGTCTTCCAGCTGGGTGCTCTCCGGCGAACGCTACTTATGATTGGAAGCTTGCTCAGGACAGGGCTTTAAGGAACGGGTTCGGGGCATACAACGCCTCAGCGCACACGATCGCTCAAATCGGTGGCGCCAACTTCCTCATCTATGGGCCAATAAAGCAGGTCAGAAACGTGATTCCATCCTGCGCTATGACGGATGCCATAATAGCCTACAATGCCACAAAACAATATAGAACCAAGCCCCTGGTTGAGAGCCACCCGCTTTACAAGATCTTTTGAGGCCTGCTGGCTAGGTTTCTTTGAATACGGTAAAACGCACTTTCTGACTGAGCTGGCTAAGGATTCGAAGTCCTTGCATCTGTGTCAAACATACGGTTTGTCTTTTGGAGAAGCTGTTGAAGCTCTTAAGACGAACCGTAGAAAGCTTGAGACTGTTCTTTGTTTGGAATGCAAAGCCAAATTGGAACTTCAGAGCGCGCGAATTCAGTTCTGGGATATAGAGTTTCTTTTTTCCTCTAACTCTAACACTTTGTGAGAGAGAATAGAATTTCTATCCCAAACCCAATGATCATGATTACGGACCAAACTTCCTGTTTTCTTTTTGCTGCTTCGATTTGCTTTTCCAGATAGGCTATCAGCCATAAAATTGAATGGCATTCATTTTCTTAAGAGTTTTCCGCCGCATTTTCGATTTTTCTTCAGATACGGAGTTATAGATCGTAAACATAGGTATATAAAGAAAAGAGGGCGGATGGGACCGGACTTTGGAAACAAACTCTCTTCTCTTCGGGATTATTCTAGGTCTAGCTGCGGGTCTGTCTCCAGGACCTCTTATAACCTTAGTGGTTTCTGAGACTTTGAAGGACGGAAAGAAAGAGGGAATTAAAGTCGCAGTTTCGGCTCTAATTTCCGAGGCACCGATTGTTCTGTTTGTACTCGTGATATTGTCAAGCGCGGCAGGAAACAGGATTCTCATGGGAATAATCTCTCTGCTCGGGGCTTGCTTCTTGACTTATTTGGGTCTGTCGAATCTAAAGGCTAATGTCAAAGAACCCAAAGACCATCTTGAAAAAAACCATCCACTACTAAGAGGGATCACGACTAATCTTTTGAATCCAAACACTTACATGTTCTGGCTTACTATTGGAGGCCCAAGAATCCTAGAGAGTGGCCAGGTTCATGTCTCAGCGACGATCCTCTTTATACTCGGATTCTACACGATGCTTGTAGGTTCAAAGACAACAGTAGCAATAGTTGTGGACAAATCCAAGACTCTCATCGAAAGCAAATACTATGCCTACATCATTCGGGCCTTAGGCATAGTGCTAATCGTCTTCGCGTTGATCTTTGTGAGAGATGCCTTAGAGTTTGTTGGTATCTAATGAGCGTGCACCAGATACCTCAAAGCTCCACTATAATCCTTATGTCTTGATGAAATCTGTCTTGATTTCTTTCAGTGAGATTATTGATATGGTCTTTTCGATGCCTTTTTCTCTGGAAATCACGTTCTTCACGACGTTAAAATATTCATCCTGATCTTTCGTTCGAACTTTCATGATTAACTCCCATTCCCCCGCAACTATGTCCACGCTTTCAACTTCCCTTTGTCTGGCCAAGTTGGCGGCAATTCTTTCAGGATCACCGTACTCAGTAGGAGAAAGAGCGATCAGAATGAACGCGCAGAATCCCTCACCTATCTTCTTGTAGTCAAATGCAGCTTTGTATGTTTTTATCGCGCCCTCTTCTTCAAGTTTTTTGATGTTGTAGTGTATGGTGGCAGACGGCTCATCTATCGTTTTGGCTATTCGAGAGATCTGTGGTGTACAGTAGCCTTCTTTGAACAGTCTTATGAGTTTGGGTTTGATGTCTTTCATGAGACTGAATGCTATTCAATTTCTTATGAGTTTTTTGCTGCATTTTCCTCACTTCGCCTGCAAGCATACGCTGCTGTTAGCATCTATCTGAAAATAAAGCCCACGCGTCTGTAAAGAAATGTTTTGTGACAGAGACAAACAAGACAGAATGACCTAAAGGTAGAAAGACGTTTTACTCATCGCCATGATATTTGGCTATGTAATCTAACGCTTTTTGTGTAACTGTCCATATCCAATTTCGGAATTGGAGCAAACTCCTGTTCTCTAGTTCTTTCAATAAATCGTCGAATTCATAACCACCACTATACAAATTTCGTTCACGAAATTCTTGATACTTCTTCTTAAGATAGAATTTCTATGCAGAAACCTGTGAGCAGTTCTGCCTCATATCATCTTGCATTGTTGAATTGGCTGGCTGAGTATTCAATTCAATTCCACAAGTCGTAAAAAGATGAAATGGAAGAATGGCCTTAATCGTTAAATCTTCGCTGTCACCTGTGCTTTCTCAAGTGTTCTTCAAGAAGCTCACGGTAAGTCTGACACATCTTTCCGCAGACTTTACATTTGAAGGACTCGAGGACGAAGATGTTTCCGTCAGGGTCGACGAAAGTGGCGTCTCGGCCGCCCCAAGGTTGGTCTTTTGGTTCAGTGTCAAATTTGACTCCTTTGTCTTTGAGGTTTCTATAGCTCTTGTCAACGTCGTCAACCAGCAAACAAACATCGGGTTTTGCTTTGAACTCAACACCAAGCGCCACTCCGGCTACGTCAAAAATTGCACCTGCAGGCCATTCGGTCAGTTTCTCAAGACCAAGAACATCCTCGTAGAAAGCCGCGGACTTTTTCAGGTCCGAAACGCCGACTCTAACATATGGTATCCTCTTGATATGACCACTTTTCTTCGCCGTATTCTCCACCCGCCATCA
>Ga0315308_1001019_pt1 | contig 16083 bp, 13 predicted proteins | sample TDP3_MG_FD_203078 | JGI IMG/M metagenome (GOLD analysis project Ga0315308, IMG submission 203078) | Freshwater sediment microbial communities from Lake Towuti, South Sulawesi, Indonesia - TDP3 | ecosystem: Environmental > Aquatic > Freshwater > Lake > Sediment | place: Indonesia: South Sulawesi... | reverse complement strand
AACAGGTACGGCTGCTTAGCGTATGAATTTCGACCGGACACATGCAGAAGTTATCCGTTCAGATTGATCAGAAAGGAAAGCCGCCTCGAAGTGTTCGTCCTACCTTGCAGAGGTCTAAACCGAACGTGCGGCAGACTCGTCGACGAAGAATTCGTTAGAGAGCATCTCGAATTTGCGACAGCCCCTTAAATACCCGCCATCGCAATACAGCCGACCAGAAAAACCGTTCCGGCTAGCATCGGACTGAGTCAGATGAAGGTTCTGCTCACAGCGGGAGGCGGAGGACATACAGGATACGCAGTCGCATTGGCTCACGCCCTCAAGTCCAAGGCATTGGTGATCTTTCTAGTTGACAAAGACGACTCTCTCTCAAAGGTTCGGCTTGCTTCCCTGGGAACGGTAGTCACAGTCACCAAGCCTCGACAGCCCGGTACGCCACTGTGGCGTTTCATCTATAGGTTCATCCTGTGCGGCTTTCAATCACTTTGGCTATGGATGAAGCACAGGCCAAACGTCGTAGTATCGACAGGTTCCAACATTGCGATACCAATCTGCATCGTGGGGAAGGCGCTCGGTTCAAGGGTGGTGAATGTGGAGGATTCTGTTCGAATATTCTCAGCTAGCAAGACATCAAAGTATCTTGATCATATCTCAGATGTCACATTGCTACAGTGGAAGGAGCAACTGGAGTTTCACTCCAAGCGGGGCAGATATGTAGGCCTGCTCCTTCCGAATGTCCCTCGGTCCACGCGAGACGGAAGGATACTTGTAAGCCCGGGGAGCTTCGGATTCAAGGAGCTCTACGATATCGTAGCAAAGACAGACCTGAAGGAAGTCACGATGACGACAGGAGACATGGATGTGGAACGATACGCCAAGGCTGGGTGGCTCGTTGTAAAGCAGCTAATCGGCTTAGACCACGAATTGTCCTCAGCGAGAGTTGTTGTGACACACCTCGGATACACCATCTGGGAGGCCCTGAACTACGCGATCCCGGTTGTCATCGTTCCGAACCCCAAGTGGAAGAAGAGCGCTGTCAGAGAAATCGAACGTGTATCCACTTTTCTCCAGGAGAAGGGCTACGGGCTCTACCTGCCGACGGAGAAACTTACGCCTGAGAAGATTGAAGATGCAGTACGCCGCGCCGAGAAGATGAGTGTACCTCAGATAGAGAGGGGAACTGAGAAAGCCGCGCAGGTAATCCTCGGGGAAATCGAATGAAGATCTGTCTTGTTCATTCTGAACCAGAAAAGCTGCCCCGAATCCAGCTTGAGTATCAGAGTCTAAGAAAAGCTGGACATGACGCCTACATCCTGTCGCCAAGGGTAACGGTCAGGTTCACGCCAAAACTGCTCGCAGCAGGATTCCGGTACGCGGGACTGATGATACAAGAAGTCCTCGAGTCGCCCGACGTGTACCACGTGCTGAATATCCCAGATGTCCTAGCTCTGGCGCCAATTCTGAAAGCAAGCAGACTGGTCTATGACGTGCGCAGCCCTTGGGGGGACGAGATCGAAGCCTTCCACGGATCAAAAACGATCGCCGATTTTGCACGAAGCATAGAGCGATATGTGACAAAGCACGCAGACGCCGTCATCGTTGTGAACAGGGTCTTAGAACGCCGAGCACAGGAATGGGGCGCCAAAAAGGTCTACGTCATCCCAAACTATCCGCCCACACATTTTCAGCCAACGATCAAACCGGAAATTTTCAAACGGCAAATGGGCTTATCCGAGAAGAAGGTTGTGCTCTACGTGGGGAAATTCTCACTGGTCGAATGCACGCTAGACCTACTGAAAATCATCTCTGACATTCTGAAAGAAGAGAACAACATCGCGCTCGTGTTAGTGGGAGACGGCCCAGAGAGACCCAGCATTGAGAGATTTATCGAAGAAGAAAGAGTCGGAAGCCAAGTACGCATCACAGGATGGGTCTCCCACAGCGACGTTCCCAACTGGATCGCCATCGCTGACGTCTGCGTGCTTCCGCGCCGCGAAGGCATGCCATCCGCAAAGTTCTATTCACCCCACTCTGTAAGGAAGGTTGGAGAGTACCTCGCTCTGGGAAAGCAAGTGATCGCGACACCAGTTGGAGAGTTCGCAGAGACCGAGCTTCCGATCACAACGGTGCCGCTCAAGGAATTTCCAGTAGCAATCATGAAAGCTCTTAGGAACCCTTCGAGGATTGAACGTCCCAAAGACTTCACTTGGGAAAGCTCAGAAAGAACTCTCGAGGAAGTCTATGAAACCTTGGAAGACTCCGTCTAGACAATGGATGGAAGTGCGAATGAAGGAGTGCTCCCAAAGGAAGGCAAAATCCTTCTGCTCCGCAATGCGAGAAGCGATGTGCGGAAGGAACCTGCTACTGATGACGCTTCTGTCAGGAGTATTGATTTCTTCTCATTTCTCAGATTTGCATGTGGATCCCACGGCAGGCCCACATCTGGCCGCGGTCGCGCAACCCGTATCGCCAAGGACGATGACGACGACTGTCACTGTCACCTTGACCAGCACTCAGCCTGTGACAGTCACGCACACGGTAACGCGTAGAATCCCAGCCGCACCGGTTGAGCTTGTCGCTTTTCTCCTTGTAGCGATGGTTCTGTTGGCCACGGCGGCTGCATACCTCTACACAAAGCGGCGACAACCGCAAAGGCGATGAGCAGAAAATGGCTGGGCCAAACAGGACTGAAATGCTTCAGGTTGTTTTGCAATTCTCAATATTGATCCTTGCTCAATTCTTCTGCCAATCGGCCTACGCAGTCGACGGTCGCTCGCTCTATCTCACAATTGACAAAACGATCTGCACCCCTGGAGAGACTGTCACGATAAACGTCTACATCGGAAAGGAGAGCTGCAAGGAACACGGACATTACGTCGATGTCTACATCTACGATTCACAGAACTTTCTCGTGCATCGAGTTTACTTTGAGAAGACTTCGGGACTTGCGGTTCAGCCGTGGGATTTTCCTCTGAACTTGACCTATACCCCTACAAGAGTGGATGTCTACACGGTCAAACTGTGGGTCGTACACTGGTCTCCATGGGGTCATCCCCAAGCGATTCTGGAGGATACTGTCACATTCAGTGTGATCCCCTACACAACCACCGTCGTGACAACTCCCCTCGTCACGATGACAACATCGGTAACCGTCGTCACGACAGTACACAGTTACACGACAACTACTCTCACGTCAACCGAGGTGGAGATGGCGAAGATCGATTCGGCAACAGTCTTGATCTTGTTGGTAGTTGCTCTATCGATCATCGCAGCGTTTGAGATGGGGAGAAGAAGAGGAAGGCGAACCGCACGTCAACCCGGATGAAGCATCTGAAGATTATGCCCGTGGTCGGTGTCCGGCCGCAAATAATCAAGGCTGCGCCTCTCCTGAAACTTCTAAGCAGAAACAAGAAAGTTCAGCTGCAACTTCTGAATACTGGCCAGCACTACGATCTTGAGATGTCAAGAGTCTTCTTCACGGATTTCAGTCTTCCAAGGCCTTTGATCAACCTCAAGATCGGAAGCGGGACCCATGCAGAACAGACCGGAGCGATGATGGTCAGGATCGAGAAGGCCATTATTCACCACAGGCCAGACGTGGTCTTGGTCTTCGGAGATGCAAACACTGCTTTGGCAGGCGCTCTGGCAGCCGTCAAGGTCCATGTACCGATAGCGCATGTAGAGTCCGGCCTCAGGTCAGGAAACCGCGACATGCCCGAAGAGATGAACCGGACACTCGTCGACCATTGCTCTGACATCTTGTTCGCTCCGACCAAGCTGGCAGCACGCAACCTCTTCAATGAAGGAATCTCGCCGAGATCAGTCTTTCACGTTGGAGACACAATGGTCGATGCGATGCTTCTGTGGAAGCAAGCAATAGAATCGTCAACCATTCTGCACAGGCTTGCTCTGAAGAGGGAAGGCTACGTCGTACTGACGACGCACAGAGCAGAGAACGTAGACAACCCACGGCGATTGGACCAAATCCTGTCGGCGATAGCTGAGATCAAAACCCTAACAGTTTTTCCAGTACACCCAAGGACAAGGAGAAACCTTCACAAATTTGGCCTCTGGTCGAAGTTCAAGCGGTCGGACTGCATTCTTCCTATCGCGCCTCTCGACTACCTGGACATGCTCAGTCTCATGAGCAGCTCTAAGCTGATAATGACGGATTCCGGGGGCATGCAGAAGGAGGCGTTTCTGCTGCATGTCCCCTGCCTGACATTGCGAGATCAAACCGAATGGCTCGAAACGGTCAAGCTAGGAGCGAACAGACTTGTCGGCACACGCAGATCGAGGATCGTCAAAGAGGCGAAGAGAATTCTAGCTGAGAAGGACCCGAAGAAGAGGCTGTCAGGACTGAAGAGCCCCTTCGGAGACGGACATGCCTCTGAGAGAATAGCATCCATACTGCTTCACAAGGCCAAATGAATCGCCGTAATTCCAGGCAAGACTCAAAGAAGACAGCGCGTATAGTTCCGGATCCTGCAGTACGACTTAAATAGTCATCTGGAACAACTTGACGGCTTGGTGGGCAGCATGGAAGGTGGCTCCTTTAACGAGCCTTTGCGGCTCAAGTAGAGATCTGTCGCCTACTCTTCCCTGTCCGCTGTTGGAGGTTTTTCTAGCTTGACAGAGCTCGTTGAGGTAGCGAAGATACTGGAGGGAGGCATGGAAGCCAAACAGGTGAGGATCAGGGGATGGCTCCACGCTAGAAGGATGGGAGGTGGAATACGGTTCCTTCTCCTACGCGATGGATCCGGAATCATCCAGTGCACTGCGAAGAAGGACCAGGTGGGCGATCAGACTTTCAGAATGCTTGGGGAAGTGCCACGCGAATCCACTCTAGAGTTGTCCGGCATCGTTCAACGAGACACAAGGTCGCCAGGTGGAATCGAGATCTCATTGCAAGGCGTAAAGGTGCTCCACAGATCGACGGAACAGTTTCCGATAGCTAGGAAACGCCACGGGCCGGACTTCCTTCTTGATCATCGACATCTCTGGGTACGAAGCGAAAAGATGCAGAAGACAATGAGAGTGAGGGCAGAGATGCTTGAAGCTGCGCGAGCCTGGTTCAAATCCCAAGGTTACACAGAGATTCAGGTGCCCACGCTGATCACGGCAGCGGTTGAAGGTGGCTCAACACTATTCGAAGTCAAATACTTCGATGCAAAAGCGTACTTGACGCAGAGTTGGCAGCTTTACGCTGAAGCAGTGATCTCGAGCTTGGGGAAGATATTCACTGTGGCTCCATCGTTCAGAGCTGAAAAGTCGAGGACTCGAAGGCACCTCACCGAATATTGGCACTTGGAGGCCGAGGCGCCATGGGTAGACCTTGAGGGCATATTGAAGGTACAGGAGGAACTTCTGTCAAGCATGTGCTGGTATCTCGCACAGAAAATGGGAGATGAGCTGCGGTGGATCGGCCGAGATCCAAAATATCTGGAACAGATCGCCCCTCCATTTCCCAGACTGTCCTATGACAAAGCGATCGAGACCCTGACAGAGAAGGGGATGGACATACAGTGGGGAGCCGATTTGGGATGGAGAGAGGAACGAACGCTGACTCTGGAGTTTGAGAAGCCATTCTTCCTCACCCACTTCCCAAAGGGTGTTAAGGCGTTCTACCACATGCCTGATCCCTCGAGGCCTGAGGTGACACTATCGGCTGACCTTTTGGCTCCGGAGGGCTACGGGGAGATAACCGGTGGTGGTCAAAGAATACACGACCTCGATCAACTCCTCAAGAGGATCGATGAGGAACATCTCGACTACAAGGCCTACGAATGGTACGTAGACCTCAGAAAGTACGGAACTGTTCCCCACTCGGGGTTTGGGATGGGAGTCGAAAGGACGCTTTCTTGGATATGCAAGCTGAGGCATATCAGAGACGCGATACTCTTCCCGAGGCTCATCGGGAGAGTCTATCCTTAGCTATTGCGGAGATAGAGGAAGTCGTGCTAAGCGCCGGATAGGAATAGGATCAAGCACTTGTGTGAAGGCTACGCCTTCCTCATGTCTGCCAGATACTGCTCATAGCGTCCTTGCTTCTTCAGGTAGAGTCCGTACTTCACGAGGCCGACCATAGATCTTGCCGCATCTTCCGGTGATGAGTAAGACGGGATTCCTTGCTTGTCGAATCTTGATCTCACATACATCGCCATCTCTGTCTCACCTATGTCACATGCAACGACAGGCTTCTCGTATTGACGGATAACGCCAGCTATTCTATCCACGAAGTCCTCTTTGAGGCCAGGTACGTGGTGAAGTCCGATCACGATCAAGGCGTCTACATCTGGATCGTCCAAGAGGGTTTTTGTGGCGACTTCGAACATCTCAGAAGAGGCAGACCCCGTCAGATCGACCGGGTTAAGGTTCGTCGCGAACTTGGGGATTGTCTCTTGGTCCTTGAGCTTCTCGAAATTTCTGATCGTCTCATCAGAGAGCTTTCTTATTCTGATTCCTAGCATTTCACATTCGTCCGCTGCCATGACTCCTGGGCCTCCCGCGTCGGTCAGTATGGAGACTCTGTCTCCGGATGCAGGCGGCTGCAAGGAGAGCGCCTTTGCCACGTGGAAGAAATCGTCCATGTCTCGGGCCCTTATCACGCCTGCCTGAGCGAATGCGCTTTCGTATACCCTGTCGGCTCCGCTCAGGGCGCCGGTGTGAGAAGCCGCTGCCCTTGCGCCAGAGCTTGTTCTTCCCGCCTTCAAAGCTATTATCGGCTTTTGCTTTGTCACTTCCTTGGCAACTTCGAGAAACCGTCTGCCAGAGGCTATCCCTTCAGCATAGAGAAGAATCACTCTTGTATCCTCATCCCTCTCCAGGTACGACAACACTTCGGGCTCGTCGACATCAGCCTTGTTTCCAAAACTCACGAACTTGCTGATTCCCATCTCTCGGCCAGTAAGGTAGTCTAGGGCTGCGGCGCCGAACGCCCCACTCTGGCTGACGACTGCCAAGTTCCCGGGGACCGGTCTAGGTGTCGCCACAACCTCGTCCCCACTTTCGAGGACCTTCGTTTCTGGCAAGAACAGCATGTCCACACCTGAACGTGAGTCATAGACCCCCAGACAGTTCGGCCCAAGCAAACGCATGCCAACGCTTCTTGCGATGTTTCTGACTTCCTCCTCAAGAGACGTGTTTCCTATTTCGCCGAAGCCAGCTGAAATTATGACCGCCGCCTTCACTTTCTTCGCTGCTGCGTCCCTCATGACCTTTGGCACAAACTGGGCCGGAATTACCACGACGGCTGTGTCTACAGGATCAATCACATCCGTCAAGGCACCATAGCATCTGTAGGATAAGACGCGGTCCTCATTCGGATTGATCGGATAGAGATCACCCTTGAAGATTCCCCTCGTCCGATTCTCGACGAAGTTCTTGAAGATGACGTGCCCTGCTTTGGATACGTTTCGAGAAGCGCCGACCACAGCCACAGAACGAGGGTTGAAGAAGACATCTATTTGGTTAACGTTGGACTCCAAACTTCGTCCCAGAGAATAGCACTAGTCAAAGATGGGTTAAGCTTTTCCAAGAGGCTTCTCGACGAGTTGTCTTCATCTCGAGATGCGACGGCACGGGCTTGCGGGTTCTGTCAACATGTTAGCGCATCGTTTAGGCTATTAACTGGCGGCACATAAGGTAAAAGAGAGAGGGGAAGGTGCAGCTATTTCATTATCTTGAGGCCATTATCTGGAATTGTTATGGCCTTCAGTGGCAAAGGTTTACAGTTCACTACACCCTTGACGGTGTACATTCCCATTTCAACAGGGTTTCCGTCGTTACCTTTGAGATTCCAAGCCCGCTCAAATATGAGAGGTTTCTTCTTCGTCACTGTGACCGGAGAAGGAATTACCGCGGGAAAGACTTTTCCGTAAGACCAACTCTAAACCTCATTGCCCTCTCTGTTCCTCACAACAATGTCTTGGCGCGGTTGTTCTTGGAACTTCAGTCTGACAGGTTGCCGAGTTCCGCTGAATACTTTGAGCGTAATGATAACTTTCTGTGGTGAGACATCAATAACCGTTGATCCTGAGCTTTGGAAGGAATTCAGGAAATATGCAATAGATTGCGACAAAGGTGTCCGAAATCCTAGAGGAAATGATGAGGAAGGAACTGAAGGCTGTTGCCCGTTCTTAGGGTCGTACCAAACCTTTATATACTTTGTTCCCTCTTCTGGGAACAAAGACGAACGCGTATGTTTGACTCAGAGATTCGACTGCTAGAACTCTGCTCTAACAAGGATTTTGGAGTACGCGAGATTCTCAATACTCTACGTGGAAGCCACACGAGCAATATGCGTCTCATAAAAGAATTAGAGCGATCTGGGGTCTTAGAGTTGATACGATCTCTGAACGGCAGAGGTAGGCCAAAGAAGATTGTTGCACTATCTCCGCTAGGTGCTGTGGTGCTTGACAAATTGCGTTCAGTTAACGCGATGATGCTCAAGATGAATGAGAACGACATAAGAAACGTGGATAAACAACTGAGATTGTGGCACAAGCTTATCGATGCCGGTGTCGATCCCTACAAGAGGTTCATCGAGATGAACGAGTTTGACCGCAATATCAGAAACTTTGCGGAATCTGGTACAAGTACTTGAGAGGCTACATGTCGATTACATGTTGATTGGCGGCCATGCATTACCGATGTACGGCCGTCCCAGGTCCACCATCGACATAGACATTGCTATCGCCATGAAGTTACCTCAGCCAATGCAACTTGAGGCGGAGCTGGAGAATGCGGGCTTTCAAGTGTCTTCTTTTTCGGAAGAAACGGCGTATTTTGTTGTGACTGATACAAAAGCCTTTGTTGAGGTTGAAGTCTGGCTTAGGCCTGATGGAATCACCATAGATGCGGAATGCCTTAGCAGAAGGAAAAAGGTCAAGATAGAGGATTTTGACTTTTGGATAATCGGGCCAGAGGATTTCATAGTGAATAAACTATCAAGAAGAGACAGAAGGGTTCAAGATGAGGTGGATGTTCTCAGCGTCCTGAGAAACACCCGATTGAAACTGGATATTCCTTATTTGCACAAGATCGCAGAGAGGGCCGGCATTCTTCTCCTACTTAGGGCGTTTGAGAAAAAAGCAAGGGTGAGCGATTAGCAAGGGGCGACCTTCAACCATTCTCTTTGATGTTATGCGCCATCAGTTAACAGTCGTTTTCCCTGCGCTGACAAGTTAACAGAACCGGCTTGCGCAAGATTTATCGGTTCAGGTCAGAGTGAACCAAGTGTGGAGCACGATCCAATGAGAAACCCTCGTGGAGGATACGTCGGAAAGGTTCTACTGATTGATCTCAACGCCGAGAAGATGTCGGCTGAGGACCTAGACCTCGAAGTTGCGCGGAGATACATAGGAGGAGCAGGCTACGCAGCGAGAGTTCTTTACGACTCGATAGACGCGAGCACAGACCCCCTTGGTCCGGAAAACGTGATAGTCTTCATGGCTGGCCCTATGGTAGGCACAGGTTTTCCGGGAACAACCAAATGGACGATCTGCGCCAAATCTCCTTTGACCTATATCTGGGGCGAGTCAAGTGCAAGCGGATCATTCGGCGCAGAGCTAAAGAGAGCGGGCTTCGACGGCATAGCTGTATCGGGTTCATCCTCATCGCCTGTGATGATACACGTCAGTGATGGTGACGCCGAGCTTCGAGACGCGACGGGATTCTGGGGAATGGAAACGCTCGCGACGGCGAAGGCGATTCAGAAAGAACTGGATGATCCCAACACAAGAGTAGCATGCATCGGGCCAGCCGGAGAGAGACTCGTACGGTACGCCTCTGTCGTGACTGACGAAGAGAGGGTCTGCGGAAGAACCGGAATGGGCACTGTGATGGGTTCGAAGAACCTTAAGGCCATCGTGGTCAGAGGAACAGAGAAGGTCCCGATCGCTGACGAACAGGCTTTCGCTTCGATTTGTGACAAGGCTAGGAGAGCGGTCAAGCCTCCTAATGCACCCTCGCACACCTCTGACAGGATATCTGGGCTTACAGCACATGGAACGGCTAGGTCAGTTGAGTCGCTTGAGATGATGGGCGGTCTTCCAATAAGGAATTGGCGGCAAGGCACGTTTCCGGAAGCAGCCAAGATAACTGGGTCTACTATGTCGAAGACGATTCTCAAGGGGAGGGGAATGTGCCTGCATTGCGGAATAATAGCCTGCTGGCGAAAGGTCAAGGTGGAAAGCGGCAAATACGCCCCCGTTGAGGGTCACGGACCGGAATACGAAACTTGCGCTTCGCTAGGCTCACTTTGCCTCAACAGTAACCTGGAATCGATAGCCAAGGCGAACGACATCTGTAATAGGCTTGGAATCGACACAATTTCCACAGGAGCAACGATCGCCTTCGCAATGGAATGCTACGAGAGAGGAATACTCACGAGTGCGGATCTTGGAGGCATTCCTCTATCATGGGGGAATGACGAAGCGGTCGTGAAGGTGGTTGAACTCATCGGCCTCAGGGAAGGCATAGGGCGTCTCCTCGGCGAAGGAGTCAGGTTCGCGGCGAGTACGATGGGAGAGGAGGCTGAGCGCTTTGCGGTTCATGTCAGGGGCTTGGAAGTTCCAATGCACGAACCTAGGCGGTGGTGGACGATGAGTTTGGCATACGCCACCTCGAATCGGGGCGCCTGTCACGCTCAGGGGACTCCCGCATACTTGGAGTGGGGACTCATCCAACCCGAGTTCGGGTATGAGGCCAAGCTTCCTCCCTTCAAACAAGAGCAGACGGCTCAGGCCACCAAGTTTCACCAAGACTTCAACGCCGCTTTCACCTCGATGGGTCACTGCCAATTCACGGTAGGGGGTGTCATACCGTTCAACATAGTCGCCGAAGGATATTCCTCGGTAACAGGAGAGAAGGTTGACCATTGGGGCCTTCTCCAGAAGGGAGAAAGGATCTGGAACATGAAGAGAGCGTTCAACATCAAGATGGGCACCACCGCTAGGGAGGACACTCTTCCACCAAGGCTCCTTGAGGAGCCTCTCAGAGAAGGAGCGGCAGCAGGAAGACTGCCTCCATTGAACAGCCTTCTTCAGGAATACTATTCTATCCGTGGGTGGAGAGACGGGAAGCCGTCAAGAGAGAAGCTCCTCGAGCTAGACATGGAAGATATCGCGTTGTCACTCTGGGCAGAATAGAACAAGAAATGCTCGTGATACTGAAGTGGCCAAGATTCGCGTCGGGCTGGCGGGAGAGATCAGAGAGATTGTCGGTCAGAAAGAACTAGAGATGGAGATCGAGAATGCTACGGTCCTCGACCTCGTTGAATCAATGGCAAAGAAGTACGGAGAACGTTTTCGGTCGGCCGTCTTCGACGAATCCGGGAAACGACTTCGGATGATCGTGGCGAAGAACAATCAGGAGATCGAGTTTCTTCAAGGCTTGGATACGCCCCTAAAGGACGGGGACAAGGTCATGCTTCTTCCTCCGATCGCCGGAGGATAAGGGCGGACGTATGCTAGCTCAGCTTTACAGGCTCCACTGGTCGCCGAGCTAGGTCTGCGCCTCGATCCGCTTCAGCTGCTTCTTGTACATCTCGAGTATTTCCTGAGAAGTGTTCGCGTCTTCAGCACTCTTGTCCGTTCTATAATTCCCAGTGAATCTAGGGAATCGAATCGCAAGGCCGCTGCCTTGCCTTATCGCGTCCATCTCGCATGTGTGAACTGGACTGAGAGTGATCTCTGCTCCTATGACCTCCAGGACAAGTGAGGGCGTGAATGAAACGTCTGGAGTGATCTTTGATCTGACGCGTGCGTGCACATGACTTATGACGTACGGTTTGAGAATCTCCGGCAGCTTCTGGAGATCTTCATCCTTGAAGCCGGTCCCGCACTTGCAGACGGTCTCGAATACATCTTCTCTTTCGTCGTAAGATGCAAGAAGGAGCGCTCCGTAGGTTCCAGCCCTTTTTCCTCGTCCCGCAAGGGCGCCTACAACCACCAGATCGACCGTGTCAGTCATCTCAGATCTGTATTCACGCTTGTACTTGATCCAGTGGAACCCTCTTGCACCTGCTCTATATGTGGAGTCGGCGCCCACCGACTTCACGATGATTCCCTCGCACCCATCGGCGACTGCTTGGCTCATGAAGTTGTCTAGGTCTTCAGGTTTGGTTGCAACTATCTGATGCGCGACCTTGACGTGCTCAGTTTCCTTTACAGCTTTGAGAAGCGCCCTTCTTCTTTTCGGATATGTGAGTTCCGTCAGGTTTCTGCCATCGAGGTAGAGGATATCGAACATGAAGAGCGAGACAGGGACCTCCTCGGCCATCTCTCTAATATCGTATTTTCTCCCTCTCCTCTGAGAGATCACTTGAAACGGCAGCATCTCTCCCGTGTTGGCGTCTACTGCGACGCACTCTGCCTCCAGTATCGCGTTCTTGGCTTTGAACGCGTCCTCTGTGTATTGTGCGACATCGGGAAACTGGCTTGTGATGTTCTCCAACCTTCTTGAGAATAGTGAGGTCTTCCTCTTCGCTTCGATGTGTGCTTGGATTCTCAATCCGTCGTACTTGTACTCGACGGCGCCCTCACCTCCAACCTTTTCTAGGATTTCTTTCGCTTCTGGGAGCCTCTCTGCGAGCATAGGTCGGACTGGTCTGCCCAACGTTATTTTGAATTTCTGAATCTCGTCTAGACCTCCAGTCGCAGCTGCCTTTGCAACCTGGCCCAGGTCGGAAGATAGGTTGTATGCTCTCTCGAAAAGCTCACGTGCATTTTTTTCACCTGCGTAGGCAACCGCTAGCGCGTCGAGGATCGTCATGTCTGCGATTCCGAGCCTGAGTTGCCCTATGGCAGTTCGAATGACGTACTTGGCCTCTTTCCCAGAAGCGTTCGCTATGAGGCCGCAGAGAAGCCTCACCTTCTGCTCTATTGAGCCCGGGCCTGTCGCTTTCGCTGTCTTCTCGAATGTCTCGTAAACCTTCTTGACTGTCAGGATCTCGGACACGAGCGTTGCTTGCCGCTTGACGGACGAGAACTTCTCGGCTGTTAACCCCAAATCTCCCGTCTTCTTGTAGTCCTCTTCTATGACGTGTTCCGTTTTTCCAGAGACTTCTGCGATCGCCTTTATCGCTAGCTTGTCCGCTACGCCAAGTTCAACTCCCAAGTAGTCTGGATAGAGAACGCCTGTTGTGAGGTAGATCACTCTGTCGATTTCCTCTTTGGGCGTTTCCTTGATGAGCTGGACAAGTAGGTCTGTCATCTCAAGCCTCTTCGCAGTGGCTTCTATCTGCTCATAGATCTCAACGATCTTCGAATATCGCATCAGCTCTCTGCCCTTTCCTCTTCGTTTGGTAGATTGGGCCCCAACCTACGTGAACGTTTCGAAGTGCAGAACCTTGTCTAGGCTGATCCTCGGGCGAGGATCGGGGGATTCGGCAGGCCTTCCGATAGGTATGATCGCCACTGGTCTCGTTTCGGGTGGAGCTCGGACAAGGCGAGCTGCCTTGCCTTCATCAAACGCTCCTACCCAGCATGAACCGTATCCCAAGGCGAAGGATGTGAGAAGAATGTTCTGAATCGCGGCGGCCGTGTCTTGGATACTGTAGAGGGTTGCTCCTCTATCCCGGTATCTTCTTGCGGATCTCGCCATGTTCGCGCAAACAACTATCACAACGGAGGCTTCGGCAATGAAATCTTGGTCATAGGCCGCTTCCGCCAAGGCAGCCTTCCTGTCGTCGTTTCGCACAATCACGAACTCCCATGACTGAAGGTTCCCTGCGCTTGGAGCGCAAATTGCGGCCTCAAGTATTACTCTCAGGTCTTGTATAGGTAGGTCTCCTTCACTGAAGCTCCTTACGCTCCGTCTGCCTCGAATGGCTTCAAAAAGCTCCATTCTCTATCAGACGTGTAGGACTGGGCCTTCCAAGATAAGCCTTGACCCGAAACTATTGCCGCACTTTCACTATTGGTTGCGTTTCAGTCTATTCTTCGTCGTGAACCTGGCCGCTAAATAGGCAGCCACGACCACTACGCCAAAGCCCATCAGAGCTATGGTTGTCGCTTGCATACTTGGAGTGGCTTGATATTCTGGAGAGATCCCGGTTGGCTTCATTGATTCCCTCTCTTCGACGTATACGTCGGTACGCCCAAGTTGCTCCGCAGCCAGATTCGTTTCTGATATATAGTCCGTGACCACGAGGTTGTTCGACACCACTGTGCTCAGCGTCTCCACGGCCGCCCCCTCCACAGCCAACAGCGGGTACTCTCTCGAGTATCCCATCGTCATGTCCACGGGGAGCCAGCCCCAAGGAGGAACATAGATCATGGCCCAGGCATGCCAACCTAGGCGGTCAAGGTCGAACGAGAGGCGGCCGTTGAACTTCGATCCCTTGTCAACTCTTGATGGCAGATATACGCAGCCACATTGAAGGTATGCTGGGATGCCTAGAATCCTGCAGAAGGATATGATCAAGTTCGCCTGCTCGTCGCAGTCTCCCTCGCGGGAGCTGAAGGTCTCATCTGGCGACTGAATATGGTCTCTCCTTGCGGTTGGATACTTGATGTTCTGGCCAATCCACTCAGTCAGTCGCATCAAGGCAGTTAGAACGTTTGTCTCGTTACCTGCAAGCTCCGACGCAAGTCGCCTAACTGACAGCCAGGACGGGCTTGAATCATTAATCCTCCAAGGACCAGCAGAAACACAGTATCGCTCAACAAGCTCCCTCGGTATCTCTTGCTTGAGGCCACTGGAGGAATATTCCAAGGAGGGCTCCCACTCGAGCCGTCTCTCCAAGGTCAAATGTAGGTCAGCCCTGAATTGGACCTCGATCGTGATGCTCTGTCCTGGACGAAGAGACTCCTCAACGTTGAGGATGCCTATCCGATTTCCATCTCGGTCAACATCTTCGCTAATGCTGTGGCTGGACGAGACCAGCCGCACGGTCTGCACAGTATCATTAGGGAAAAGGAAGATCGTCGGATCCGTCAGCTTGTTCTTCGCCACATAGACGAGGGACGATCCCTTATTCGTGATCGTCGTCGAGAACAAAAGGTGATATCCAATATAGTATCCGTTAAGCGAAGAGGGATTGGCAACGCTTGCCAAGAAGCCGCAGAACATCAAGGCGATGAGAGACGAAGCAAGGATCAGCTTTGGCTTCATCTACCTAGATCTCCCTTTCCGTCACGCCAAGCTTTCGGCTCAATTCGCAGACGCAACCTGGCCAGTTCCAGATACGTGCTATTCGAGTCTGCTTCCGCATCGAGTGCAGAATCTGCCGAGGGCCGGTCTCTGAGCGCCACACGATGTGCAGAACATAGGCGTTGGATACGCCGCCTGCACGCCTGGCCTCAACCGCGATGCCCTCTCCAACTTGTTGACCTTTGCAGCCATTAGCGTGTACGCGAGCGCAAGCGCTACCGTTGCTGCCAGCAGACAGCCAAGAAAAATCTTCTCCCATGACAACTCGAAAAGCATCTCCTCCTCCTCGACGCGGATGAATCCCCCGAGCACCACATATGGGTAGACGGTGCCCTCGAAGGATCTTGGCTCATCATTGGTGAACTCCATGTATTCGGGAACATAGTACCAAGGGTGAGGTATCAGTCCGACGCCTGCTAAGTCGAGGCTTGATCTGTCAGGGACAGTAACCTCCACCCTCATCCATCCACTCTTTGGGAAGAACACAATGCACCAAGAATGCCTTCCTGACGCTCTGAGCTCTCCGTCAACATCTTCAAGGATCAAGCCAGACTCCTTGACACAAGGTATGCCGAAACCTCTCATGACTGCGGTGAAGACATCTGTGAAGTGTCTGCATACGCCGAAGTAACGTCCAAGAAACGTCTGCTTCAGGACTTCGCTGGCCTTGATCCTGCTGGCCGGATAGTCGAACTCATACGGGTAGGCGTACATCATGTGCTCGGCGAACCAGGACAGTGTTCCTCTGACTATCGTGTACACATTGGTTGATCCGTTGACCCTTGTCCGTATATTTCCGATGACGGATTGAACCTCGCCGCTGGAGTAGTCCCAGTAGTATGAATGGTTGAGATACTTCGCCAAGTCCGCAGCCGAGATGTATGTTCCTATGTCTTCGATACTTCCGACAGATGATGCCATAAGAGA
>Ga0315308_1001018_pt1 | contig 16095 bp, 15 predicted proteins | sample TDP3_MG_FD_203078 | JGI IMG/M metagenome (GOLD analysis project Ga0315308, IMG submission 203078) | Freshwater sediment microbial communities from Lake Towuti, South Sulawesi, Indonesia - TDP3 | ecosystem: Environmental > Aquatic > Freshwater > Lake > Sediment | place: Indonesia: South Sulawesi... | reverse complement strand
CTTCGCTCCAGACGACGACGTGAAAAGTCCCTTTTCTAAATGGGAGATAGTCGAACGAAGCCAAAATGAAATCTAACCTGCTGTCTTTACGATTTTCTTTACCTTCTTTTTTCGCTCGCTTTAGCTTGGGAAGGGAAATATCAATTCCGACTGAAGAGTCTACGTGCTGAAGAGCCCATCGGCAGATCCAGCCCTCTGCACACCCTACGTCCAACAACATACCGCTCTTGTTCTCCTTGATGAGTTCTTGAATTATAGCATAACGTTTTCTATGGAAAGGATGCTCAAAATCCGTCTTGATTTGATGTTTGGATCTGCCCTCCTGCTGATAATAGTCGAATAAGTTCTTAGTTATCATCACGTCTTACTCTTCATACGCACAAGATTTCTTATGAAAACGGTTGCGCACATATTAAGTTAAGTCTGTTTTTTTAACAAGCTCGTCTGTAGTGTGCTAACGAATTTGGCAAACAAAATTTTGCTTGCTCAGTCATGCTTCGTAGCATAATTACGTCGTTATGGCTACCTTAGGCGGCTAGACAGATTGTGTTGACCATTCAAAAGGCCTGACTGCATCTTAAAAGACAAGAATGCCGCAAGGTAACTGCACAGGCCTTTTGCAAAGTTAATAGGATTGCAAAAAGTATTTCTAGTTATGGTATATGCCGCTTCACAAGGCGTCCAACAGTTCGGACATTTACCCTCCGCTATATTCTTGCGCGTTTCTTGAGTACACGTGGTCATGAGTAATTCTCCAAGGTCATAATTGAAGTCCCGCAAGTTACCAATCGGATATTCCCATGGTATACAGGGCTCTACGCTGCCGTAGGGGTCAATAGTACATTGGCTCAAAAGTGCTGAGCAAGGCATGACTTGTTTCGAACGATTTGCTAAGTAATTCGGTAGATTCAACAAGTATGTTAACGACCCGTAAGATGTTGATGTAGTAAACTTGATAAAATCGCGCTTCAGAAAGTCTATTTCGTGATCTCGAACAAGACTCACCTTACCTTCTTGCAGCCGGTAGTAATCAGAATCAAGGGCGAAGGTTACCCCGTAATTGAAACCTTCTTGCTTAAGATAACTGAGGAAGGGTAAAACTTCAGGAAGATTAAGTGTTGAGACCGTAACACCGATGCTTATGTCAAATCTACGCTCTCTCTTTGCTATTTGTGACAATCTGTAATATGTCTCCATTGCACAACCGAATGCTCCTTTCCTCCCCCTCATTCTATCGTGGGCGTTATTAAGTCCATCTAGACTGACAGAAACCGTCCATTCAGTCTTACTTTTTCTCCATTCTTCGCTAGTAATGACTTCATTTACCTGTTTTTCTATGAGACGAGGCATGAATCCATTAGTTGGCATTCCAATCGAAATTAATGAATTCTTTGAACATATTGTCTTTACTATTTCAGCGAGATCTTTTCTTAGTGTAGGTTCTCCGCCTGTTAGTTGTATATACATAATGTTCTTCGATAGTTTCTCTATGATTCTAATCACTTCGTCGGTGTTCAATTCGTTAGTAACAGTCGTTGGGTCTTGCAGATAGATTCGCCAGATATTGCAGGTCTTACACCGGTGATTGCACAAGTAGGTTATTGAGAAGTTAACTCCGTATAGCTTCTTTTGCAAGACGCTGCGCACAATTGCAATCTTCGTGCGGTTCAATTGTAGATCCCGCTAAGATATGCTCTAACCAGCGTCTTGAGCCTCCTCATAAAGATCTCCTTATCAAACATCATCGCTCTACCGACTGCTCGCTCAGCGATTTCACGCCGCTGGTACTCGTTCTCCAGCAAATTTTCTATATAACCTGCGGCTTCCTCCGCACTTTTATACATAAATCCATATAGACCTTGTTTCCTCTGCAAGATGTCAACAAAAGAACCACCGGAGGGATGTATGACTGGAATGGCTCTTGCCGCCATGCCCTCAACAATGGAAATTCCGAAGTGTTCATATAACGCCGTATGTAAGTAAACCTTGGCATGACTTAACAGAGAAAGGAGTTCTTCTCGTGTGCAATCCTGTTTCAGGATAACCCTATGGTTCAATCCGTATTTATTGACAAGACGTTTAATCTTGCGGACATATTCTGGATTTTCAGCATAACCTGCTAAGATAAACTTGCCCTTCTTGACATTAGCCGCTATTGCTGGTATGACCTCGAGATTCTTCGCCGGTTTAAAGCGCCCAACGGTCACAATGACGTCCTTTTTTTCAGAAGTTCTGTGTATAATGTCTCTGGTTTCGACTGGAGGGTAGAGAACAGTAGCATTCCGATTCAATACTTTTTCTAAATTTTTCTTCGTAAATGATGAATTTGTAAGTAACAAAGACCTGTTGAGTAAGAACCTAAATAATATGTAACCAACTTTCATTCGTGCCATGTCAAATCTGGATCGAGCTTGTAATTGCTGATTTGCAATGTCCTGAAACTCTTGGCGAATTAGTGCGAAGAATGGAAAATGCACATACCAGATATCGGCGAACACAGGCACTAGATCGGTGCTTACGACCAAATCGTAACGCTTGTGAATAGTGCCAAGGAAGCTAGAGGATAGACTAAGCAAAGAATCTGCTGGATTGATATTATATAACTCCTTGAAGCGTAAAGCAAGAGGTTTCCATTCTTTGAGATTAATGTTGTCGAAATTCGCATTTATCGAGTTAAAGTTCGGGTTGTTCCATGTGAGAATGGATACTTTGAATCGCATTTCACTAAGTGCCGCTGATATGGCAGCAGCTACCTTTTCAGCACCACCCATTATGTTGAGGCTAGAGGCGACTACTGCCGCACGTAGCGTCACTGGGTCCAAGGTATATTCTTTCTTATGATTGCGTGGGTTTTCGGAATGCTTGTGGTTGATGTGTCAATCTTCAGACTGCTGTAGTGCCTGGCAAAAGTAAGATACATTCTTTCTTGGTGTTCCATATAACGACGGGATTCAACCATACCGTGACGTCGCTTTTTATGCGTATTCCAGTCGCAACAGAGAAACACAAATATGCTATTCTTGCCGGCCATCTTTAACAGCAGTTTAAGAGGAAAGGTGTATAGCACAGACTCGCCCAACATGTAGGTTAGGTCGACTATGCTACTTGGGATATATCGTTCTACAACGACCACTTTTCCCAAAATCCGAGGTATTTGCACCTTTAAGATTATGATTAAGATAAGGCTCAAAAACTCGATGTACAGCCAGATTTTTTTTCCTATTTTTGTGTTCACGACACCCCAAGATAAGTTTTTTGTAGGAACTAAAGTTCCGTCTTTCTCCCACACATAAGCACCTAATGCGATAAAAACTCTTCTAACTAGATAAGCAAGCAAATGATGAGAACTTATCCAAGATACATGGACTTTGATCCCGTTCTCTTCAAGATAAGAGGCTAAAATTTTTGCGTTCGTAGATTTGCCACACCCGTCAGGTCCAAACAGAACTATTAAAGGCTTCAATATTGACATCTTCAAGGCTTCGATACTAACCTTAGAAAGGATATATGATACTATGATCGTTCATGGCAGTTGCGTAACTCATCACATTATCAGTCTCCAAATCGTGTCTGCGTCTTGCTCATCCATTCTTCTTTGACAGTTGTAAACACCATGAGCCTTTAGAGCAACTATACATTATGAACATCGGCGGTAATCTTCTTAATCGCGCCCATGCGGTCAACTAACACTGGATTCATCTTCACTTTGTCTGCAAAGTCGATAAATGCATCGTTTTCAATAACGTCATCTGAAAGAAGAAGCCCTCCTTCCCTTAGATGAGGCCAAGCGATACTATATTCCTTCATCATCGTCTTGTACAGGTGGCGAGAGTCATGGAGAAATATATCTACAAATCCTAAATCATTCAGTAATCGTGGTAACACCTTCGCGCTCTCACCCAGCAGCAGGCTCCACCTATCGCGGAGCTCTTGAGGAATGACCCAACCTAACTTCCTTCCTGGAGGTACAGCGACGCCTTCCCTATAGTGTAAGTCAACGGAGTAAAGCCTTCCTGAACAATTCTCGCTCAGGGCTTTAAGGATGAAAGACGAAGATATGCCGTTGGCTACACCAGTCTCAACAACAACCTCTGGACGCAGAAGCCTGACCGCCATGTAAAGTATCAGACCATACTCTTCACTCATCGACCCACCATAGCTGCCGATCTGATTCAGGGATGACTCGATGTATTTTAAAAATCGAGAGACCTTAAGCTGTTTCCTAAGCGCAACTACCTCGCTTGCCTCTGAACCAAAGAGGAGACCCATGGCTTCTTCCAAAGACACAGTACATACCTCGTATTCGTTCAGCCTTAAACGATGCCTGTTTGAATCCCGCTCTTCCAATGGCCGGAAAACCGTTCTCCAAATTAGGTAAGGATGACGTATATACCTCAGCTTCAAAGCTCCATTAGCCATAACTGACCCTCCAAAAGGGTATAGAAGCGAAGCCTTAGCGTGCTTTGCAAACCAGACCCAAGCTCAACAATTATTTCTGAGGGATTCTACAAATTCGCTCATTGTCACGAAACAAGTATTCCTAGGCAAAAATTTTAGATACGTTATCAGCCTCAGTATTTCGAACAAATTCTCCCTGTGCAGTAAAATAATAATGCCCATATGGGTAGTGCATTTATGCTTGATAAACTTTATTGGTAATTGCAGTAGCCCCCTAACGTGCCTCCTCTGTCTTGCAAAGCCTCCCAGCGTATATAAGTTTCTGAGCTTAACGTTAAATGGATCTTCTAGGAGATTTGTGCCTCCTCCTCTTCCGTACTGGTAGTATTCGCTGACGATCTTAACTATGCCGGCATTATAAGCTCCATAAGGATATGCGAAGCCCTTTACCTCATTACCCGTCAAGTCTTCTAGCCATTGCTTAGAATCCCTGACCTCTTCCTTTACTCTACTTAGAGGTATTGCAGTCAAGGTCGGATGATTTTTCGTGTGGGAGCCGATTTCGTGACCCATCCTGTTGATTTTTCTAATAAGTTCAGTTTTTAGATTAAGCAGGTGGCATCCTTCAAACTCCTTAAGGTGAGATATGATGAAGAAGGTTGCCTTCATTCCTAGTCGACTTAGAAAGTGGGCAACTCTGTACTGTTCTATGTAGCCGTCATCGAATGTCAGAGCTACATACACTCTTGGAGTCACTTAAACACCTTTAAAAAACGTTTAGTGTTCAGTAACGCGTAATATAAGAGATGCACAACACAGGAGATGTACAATACATAAGATGATACTGTACTAACTATAAATGTCTTAATAGCCACCGCCATTGGTTCACGCTGTACATAGCCTCGCCAAAATTTATAAAATTGATGCAATAACGATGTCCCAATTGCAGCTAGGAAAAGGTCGTATCGGCGAATTATTAGCATGAGAAGAGACGCTAAGATTAACGAAAAGTGAATTATAGAAGTCAAGGTTGCTGAGATAATATGGCGTTTGTACATTAGAAATACTACAGCTCTGGACGCGCCATATTTTACTGACCTCCTTATGGAAACCTTATCATCTTTAGAATGATGGTAGACCGTCGCCCTGGGATTCATAGTAATGTTGACTTTACGTTTCAGCAATCTGACACAAAAGTCTAAGTCTTCTCCTTCGTGTAACTTTTCATCGAAGTTCCCTACTATCCTGAGAATCTTCCGCCTAAAGGAGAAGTTTGCTGTGGGCAAGAACTTTACATCTCTAGGGAGAAGATATTTCAATTTGCTAAGATTGCGTTGAGGAACTTGCCTCAAATCTCTAACCCCAATGGTAGGCCCTCCCTGCACCATGATACTTTCCTCCCTTGAATACAGGTCTTCTAAAGCCCTCAGCCACGAAGGGTGGGCCACGCAATCGGAGTCGATAAATGCTATTATGTCTCCAATAGCATTCCGTACTCCTATTGCACGTGCAAAACCACGTATTGATTTGCCAGTTATAATTACTTGAACTTCAGGATATTCCTTCAGAACTTTTAACGTATTGTCGTTAGAAGATGGCACAACAATGATAACTTCATCAGGCTTCCTATACTGTCTCCTTAGAGAGTTTAAGGTGTAACGAATTAAATCTTGAGCGTTTTTTGCAATTATTACCACTGAGACTTTCATAGCTAACTATTTTCTCAAGAACTTTTTGAAGACGTATATTAAAGCTCCATAGGAGAGCGCAACACCAGTAGGTACGTTAAATGTGAAAAACGATATTGTTCCTCTTCTAAGATTTGAACCGCGTATAACCGAGAATAAGGCTGGCAACATGTATGCAATGAACATCAACAAAATCCAGATTTTGCCCATGTAATATGCTAGGAACAGAAAGGAGGCTAAAACTTGGGGTAGCGCTACATAGTAAAAGATCCTGAGCTTCAGAAGCAAGGGTAACTTATGAAAGCTTTCGGCATATTGTCCTCCTCGTACGTGAAAGTTATAGGATAACCACCCAACGAAGCCACGCCCAAATCCTTTAGTCTCACTTACAGACTTCAGATGGAGTACAGGTCTAGGAGCCCACACGATTTTGTAACCCGTTTTCTCAGCAACTCTTACACCAAATTCGGTATCTTCGCCGACATCCAACAATTCATTGAACCCTTCAACTCTTTCAAAAACTTCTCTCCTAATCAGTGTAAACCCCATATACACCGCATGTGTGGCTTTATTGGTCATGGGCTCGCCCAGCACACGCGTGCGCATGCTCATATGTTGATATGAATAGTCAGCTCCGACTAAGCCAACCCCACAATTACGCTCTAACATGTTAACCATTTGTTTAAGCAAATCCTTTGGAGGCAATACATCGCTATCCCAGAATAGCAGGTACTTTCCTTCCAGATGTTTAATGCAGATGTTCCTTGCCTGCGATATGTTCGTCCGTTCCTGAATTAAGACGATGTCATAGTACTGCCTTCCTATTCTAGCATTCCATTCTGCGAGAATCTCAAAAGTTCCGTCGCTGGAGAAATCATCTGTGAATATAAGTTTGATTTTCTCCCTCGGATATTCTAAGCGCTCAATCGCCTTTAGAACCTCTTGAATATAGCGTGCCCTGTTCTTAGTTGGTATACCTATTGTTATTAGGGGCTCCTCAAACCTCTTGTGGTTACTCAAATTTGTATCTTGACTAAAATTTTTCTAGTCAGACAACAAACGTAGAGGGCTATTCAAAGCAGCCTTATAAACAGATAGTACTTTGGGCAATATCCGTTCTCGGCTAAATTCCTCTGCCACCTTAACGGCATTTTCGCTCATAAAAGCCCATAACTCTTCGTCTGTTAAGAGGCCATAAGCGTAGGCTGCCATGATTTTCGGATCGTTTGGAGGTGCATAAAATCCATTGTATTCTGGTCTCACGAGCTCATTAGCAACTGCACTACTAGCTATTACGGGCGTACCGCTGGCCAACGACTCCAATGCTACATACCCAAAAGCCTCATAATAAGAGGGCATGAATGTGATGCGAACGTGCGAATAAAGCTTTTCCATCTCTTGCTTCGAGATGCCGCTTATGACTTTGATATCCCTGAGTCTTAAGCCAAGAGCTTTTGAGCTCGTCTTCACGTCCTGCATGCTCCCAATCACATAGAGCTTAACGTCGGGGATTTTTTCCTTAAGATAGGAGAATGCCAGTAGCGTGCCTCTTAGGTTCTTGCGAGAATGCGTCCCTCTATGAAGGATCGCGTTTTCTCTGCTCGACAACTCTGGTGTTCGATAGCCTAGAGTATTTATCATCGGTGGAACCACAAGGGGCGCCGGTCGGTGTATACCTATGTACCTCAAGAACTCTTTCTTAGCATTACCAGAAACAGTCATGATACATTCGCAAAATCGATAAAATATACGATCATAGAATGCATTCAAGACAAGCTTGGAGGCACTCAAATCTGAATCAAAGTTCATGATGCCATGGTATGTGGCTACTTTGGGTTTCATGCAAAGTAAGGGTAGAGCACCGTTAATGTGAATTATGTCTGGATCCAACTCCTTTATCAAGCCTGATCCCTTCACGCTCCATGTGAACAAGAGATCGCTTTGTCCACGAAAGCAACCGCTTTTTAAAGAAATGTAATCTCCTTTGAAACTCACTCCAAAGTACCTCTCTATATATGCCCGAACGTTCAAGTTTGCGTTGCCAAAACCACTACAAACCGTAACTCTCAACCCGGTTTCGGAGAGAGCTGTGGCAAGTTCCCATATGTAAGTACTTACTCCATCTAAGGTAAGCGCATTACCTACGCGAGTTATTACTATATGCACTTTGGGCACTCTGTCGAAACTCAGAAGCTTTGGCTGTTCTGCTTCTTTGCCAAGACAATAACCCCCGAAGCTAAGCTAGCAATATGCGCAAAAAATCCATCTACCACCTTAACTAGTTTGCTTTGCTGATAAATCGGCGCCCCGTATACCTTTACAACTTTAAATCCGCTAACCTCTAAATGGTCCTTTAATGCACGTAAGTTATATAGACGTAAGTGGCCTGAGGCATTAAATTGAACCTTGTTCCATAGAGGCTTGCCAACCCTCCATCTTGGGGAGACCTCATAATATACGGGGAGGTAACCAAGCGCCACGAGAATTCGGTTAATGTAGCTACAGATGTTCGGTGTTGACAGTATTGCAGAGCCCCCCGAACTGAGCACTCTCCATGCCTCGTTAAGCAAGTTGTCTGTGTTCTCCATGTGCTCTATTACCTCAGCAGCTATGACTAGGTCGAAGTACTCATCGGGGAAAGGCAGTCTATCATAATTGAGATCTAGCTTCTTAGTAGTTATACCTCTCTGAGCACTAACCATTAAGGCTTCATCCGAGATATCAACGCCATAAACTTCATTAGCTCTAACCATTTTGGCTACCTCAATCGTTAAAGAGCCATCACCACAGCCTAGGTCAAGAAGTTTGTCAGCTGTTAGGTTGCTGCGCAGTAAGAAACTTAGTAATGTGAACCTTAAACTTGGTAATGAAGGTATGCTTGCTCGCTCCTTAAAAGGAGCCTGGCAACTTGCTCCTATTTTCACCATGGTCATGTCTTTATAAACAGCCTAGTGTAATTTCCAGAGTCATACACGACATTGTGGCTAATTGTCAACAGGCTAATTAAGGTTTCTAAATAGTCCTTAAAGCCCGTTGGATAAACGAAGAATCCGTCACGAGTCATAAACCGTTGAAGAATCAAATAGTTTGAGTCATAGTGTATCGGCTCTTTTGGCGTTAAGATTGCCTTAGGCTCCAGCACCATTTCGCCCTTGAGTAGGATGGACAGACCATACGGTAAGTTTGATTCTGTAGCCAGTATGGACTCCTTGCCACTGTAGTGAGTATCAATGAAGAACTTGGCGCTAAGCTCGCTAGAAGGTACGTGCAAAAACGGAATGGTTGAATAGCTTAACAACGGCACTAACAAAAGCAAAGCTAAGGCAGAGACTCCTAACACTAGCTTAACTTTGTCTTTATGCTTAACAAACTTTAATTTAAGTAGCAAAGGAATGCATGGCACAGAGAGGTATACGAAAAAAGTATGAAGTTTAAAGGCAGTTGGTAACCCATAGTATGTAAACAATGATAATAAAGAGAGCTGGACTGATGTTGCTAGGAATATTCCCGAGAGAAAGACTGCTTCAATGCGATGTTCACGCCTTCTGAACACTATGTAAACACTTAAGGGTAAAGCAAGGCTCACTAGTAGGATTGTGAGAGCAATTCTCCCTGTATTAAGTAAATGAAAAATCTCACTAAGGCTAGCTCCGCCGTATGCAGTAATCTCAAGCAGCCTTTCAGTAGTAGGATAAATGAGCTCTTGTAAACCACCATAGATGTCTCCGACCATACGTCCAAATTCCCAAGTCGCGGCAAATGCATTCCACGAGAGGAATATAATAGCGAACAATAGGGGAGTGATTAACTTAATAATTCCCCGTTCCCCATCGTTCAACAAAGTGAATAAAATAGCAACAATCATTAGAGAGACAATTGGAACTATTGACCCTGGGTAAGATAGCACCATTGCTGAGGCTATGAGAATATATCCGAGAGAGAATCCAAGCTTCCGCTCATGCATGCCTTTTATCAGCAAAAAAAGCATAGGTATGAATAAAATGAGAAAGAAGGTATTTCTATGGTACACGTTAGGTTGATGGAAACTAAAGCCGAAGAACAGCAATGAAGGGAAGGCACCATCTCCACAAATCCTCTCTCCGGTCAAGAATATGAGTGGTGTAACTAAAACAATAAGGATTGAATACAGTTTTGAAACTTCAAAGGGACCTAGGCCGGTAACTAACATAAATTGCGAGAACATGAGCCCGAGTCCTGGCGTCTGACCAAGATAATGGAATTGCACGATGTGATGATTTTTAACTAGCCACATAGCCTCCGCTAGGTATGGATACTGATCAGGAACCAAAGGATTTGCCAGCATTATCGAAGGGGTGAATAGCACCAAAACAGCGACAAGCATCACTGAAAGCAACTTAACATATCTATCCCTGCTAAACACGGCTAATAGTGCTAAGTAAGCGATTGCAACAAAGTATACGAAGGGCAATGTGCTCGCGTAGAAGAGAGGGTATTGCCCGCTGTTCTCAAGCTGAATCTTATCGACAGCAGGAGTTGAGGCTAAAGATATCGCTGTGAGAGTTATCGCAACCAAAACTAAAATTGGCTTTTCAAAGCGCTTTGACGGTTCAGTCAACCAAAAGTACGTCCTCATAAATGTTATCCAGCCTTGCACATACTTGCCTCCACGTTAACAGCGACCCTTTTACGCTCTGTAGCCCTTTACGCATACTTGCAAGTAGACCTTCATCTTTCAGTAGGGTTACCATCGCCTTTGCTAACGACGATGGGTCATTAGGTGGCACTAGTATGCCGGTTTCTAGGTGTTCAACTCTGTACGGTAACACCCCGACCTTCGTGGCGACTATGGGAATGCCTCTCGCATAGGCCTCATCAACTACAAGGGGGTATGTTTCGCCAAAGTGGCGTGAAGGAAAGACAAAAGCTTTTGAAGAATCTAGGAGAGATATCTTCTCATCCTCACTGATGTAGCCAAGAAGCTTAACTTCACACTCTATCCCCAGCTTTTTAGTAAGCCTACTCAGCTTTTCCTTGTAGGGTTTAGAGATTCCACCTGCTATGACCACTAAAAAATCATCGACTTCATGCACGGCAAACGATGCCGCTTCTATCAGGGTATCCAGCCCCTTCGACGGATGCGCCCTCCCAACGTAGGCAACAACATTCCCGCTGGAAACCCCATATTTTTCCCTGAACACCCTATCATCTTTAGGCTTCGTCAAGTATTCCTCATCTATACCATGAGACACAATCTTAGATTCGACGCCATACTTCTCTTTAAGGATTCGATAATCCCTCTTGGTTAGTGTTATAGCTTCGTCAACAAGCTTCACGGCCTCACGCTGGATTCTCACTTGGTAGTAGCCGCCCAAGAACCTAATCAGAGGGTTTGTATGAGAATTTAAGTAGTCCAAGGCGAGAAAGTCGATGACAAGCGGTTTGCCGATTCTCTTAGCACGCTTCGCTACTATTATGTTGAAAAGGGAGTTCTGGCTGTGAACATGAACTACGTCCATCTCTCTCAGTACCTGCTTTAGGCGATCTACAGGATACGCCAAGTCTGGGTAATGAAAACAGACAACCTTCACTCTATGTATGCGAAAACCATTAACAGCTTCCTCCCCAAGTCCCCTTTGCATTCTGAACGTACTGGTTATTACGTGTACTTCATGGCCCATCCTCGCCTGCTCTTCAGCCAACCTCTGTACAACCCTCTCCATACCACCCAAAACCGGGTAGTAGCTGTGAAAAATATGTGCTATCTTCATCTTCCGTTAGCCCGAGCGGTTTTGAAAGTGAATACACCATCTCGTAGACCTTTAAATATCCAAAAAGCATACCATGGCCTATAAACCAATAAAATCAAAGTGGACAAAATTAAGTACCAAATTCTCCTAATGATTAACTTATTCCATTTGAAAATGAAAATTGTGTGATTCCTAGCTTTCCAGTAGACCCTTTTCTCTAAACTCATCTTTGGTCTATTGCCGCCCTTCTCAGCTGCCGAGTGAAACACGTATACTCTAGGATCATATAGAAGTCTATATCCCAGGTGTTTAATTTGCAGTTGAAAGTCGCTTTCCTCCCTAAAACCGGTTGGCGTGTCAAAAATTTCATCATATCGCACCATTCTATCTATCTCCTTTTTTATCATGAAAAAGGGAGGTAAAAATCCCGAGCATCTTGGACCGTGTTTTACGTCGAGAAAAACATAACCGATCACCGCGGATAATGAGTCAGCCAAATTTATTGGCAGATTTAGAAAGAAATCTGGATCTACTCCTCGTCTGCTAACAATCACCCCGCCTCCAACTGCCCCGACCTCGTCGCCCAATTCAAGATCCATAGCCATTAAGACTAGATAATTTTCATTGGGCAGAAGATAGTCATCGTCGACCATTACTGAATACTTGTGACCGTATTTGGCGACCATATCTAAAAGAACGTTCCTAGCTCTAACTGAACCCAGCCTCTTGAGGGCAAGCTTATAAACAATTTTACCACTTTCACCATATTCCTTGAGGATTTTCTCGTATTTCTTTAAAATATCTCGCGATGATGCCTCAGCCACTACGATTACTTTGCTCACGCGCTTGGCTTTAAGCCAACTAGGTAACGTAATTTCTAACATTTCTGGCCTATTATAGCTCGGAATGAGAACAGCTACATAATTAGTCAGAGATGTTTTCCATCTCATCTTGGAGTTAAAACCTTGTAGGGTAACTGCTCGTTATATGAGCCTTTACTGCCTTTTCAATGCCCCATGCCCATGCTCTACCATCCTCGCTTGCTATAGCCAGCAATGGTGCAATTAAAGGCAACCATATATAAAACGCCCTTATCCAAGGGGGCGGCCTCGTATACTTCAGCGCTTGGTAAATCCCAAGGGTCGTCCTAGCCTTGTAGGCTTCTTCCTCTTTTGCGTCTACCGTCCTCCTTGTTGTTACATAGGCACTTTCACAGAAATACGCTCGATACCCAAACTCAAGCGCCTTGAAGAGAATGTAGGAGTCCTCAGCTATGCAAGGAGGGATAGGTAGTACGCGCTCAAAAACCTCCCTCTTCATAAGCATAAGCTCTCCGCTGGCAGCCACATGAAACCTCCTCCTTATCGGATCAAGAATCTTGTAAAACTTCATCTGGGGACCCGCAGACACGTTCACTCCACAATAAATGAGATCTGCTTTTGCGTTTAAATGGTCGAAGGCCTGGTTAAGGTTGTGAATTCTCGCGTCCACATCGTTAAGCGTAACAACTTCAGCTGCTTTAGGCACAAACTGAGCACCGAAGTTTATCGCATCCCATTTTCCTTTAGCTTCCCTGTAAATGACGTTGGGATGGTTCACCCTCTCACCACACACAATGATAAAGGACAAACTCATTTCCTCTAATTCAACAATTTTCTCTTTTACATTTTGTCGGTGTCTTGCCAGAACCAGAAAGAAACTGTTAATACTATTTTTCATATTACGTCTTCACAGAAACCCATAGATGAAGGCTACGGTACGCCCCATCTGTGCCATCTCGGAACAAAAGAAACTCAAGCTTCAACTTGTCACCAACCCTTTGCGGCATAAAAGTATAGTTTTGTTCCCACTTCTCCTCATGCTTCAGCCTTATGTTCTCTATAGTTCCTATAGTCTCATTATCAAACTTAACAAGCACCCTATAATTCACCTCTTCATACTCATGATTCACAACACCAAGAATCAACGTGCCGCTTTCTCCAAGCGTCAAATTAGTCGGATAACCCTCAATCTTTCCTGTAGGTCCCAGAACATAAAACTCGGTAAACCTCTCCCCAATTCTAGGACTTGCCGCAAAGTTGGCTACAAAACCACCAGACACAACAACACCCCCTATAAAAGCTACAGACAAAACCTTGTCAATCCTACTCAAATTTCCCCAACGAGGCAGATTTACTGAGAAAGAAGGATTGAACCTCTCTCCGACGGGCACAGCCTTTCTCCTGAAAGCTGATGCCAGAGACAAACCAAAAGTGAAAAAGAACATAGAAACCAGGACAGGATAAAGCCTAATCCCAAACGGCGTATAATTCAAAACCAAACCTATCAAAGGAACAACAGCAATACTCAACCCAATACTTAACGCCAACCTCTCAATTTCATCCAAATCCTTCTTCTTTGGGAACAAGGCGCAAACCAAAGCATAGCCAGGAAAGAAAAGCAGAAAAGGAATCCCAATCACTGTTCGAACAAACAATTCTGGAAAGAAAACTATAGCGAGAACCAACAAAACTCCTAGCGCATTAATCAAGAGAAGGTCATGTTCCATTTTAAACCTTGAAACCCAAGACGGCACGGCCATTCTACTTATTCCTTCCTCAACAACCGCATAATCCTTCGCTCGGTTCTCTTCAAAAGAATCGAAAAAGTTGAAACAGCCAAAGCCTGAAAAGCCAAAAGCAACAACAGCAACCCCAACACAGCCCACCAACTGTGAAAAACACCAAACAACAAAAGCTCTAAAGCCACCCAACCCAAAACGATGCCAGCGGGAAAAATGGAAAGCCCAGCAATGGCTGAAAACAGAAGAACAGGATTATACCTACGCGCCAAACCCAAAGTGGCAGCGAGGATCTCGAAACCGTGACGCCAAGTAGACAGCTTTTGCTTACCGACCCTTGGCCTGTAGCTGATAGGCACCTCAGTCACGTTGCCATCCATAGCCGTTTGAGCTATCACTTCCACTTCAGTTCTAAACCCTTTAGACTGTAGTTCAAGTTCCTTGGCTGTATCTGTTTTCAACAAATACATACCAGAACAAACATCCGAAACTCCAGCACCCAAAAGCAGATTAAACGTACGCGTAATCAACCAATTCCCGAACCTATGCAGCAAACTCATGTTAGCTCTGTCCCTAACTCCGACAACCTGCACATAACGTTCGCCATTATTCAAAAACCGCTCAATATCCTTCGCACAATAGGTGTAGTCTCCATCCATCACCAACACGTAAGGCGTATCCACAAAATCCACAGCCGTCTTGAGAGCCCCAGTCTTGCCACGACCATTCTGCTGAACCACCCTAACCCCCCTACTTTCAGCTACCTTCACCGTAGCATCCGCAGAATAACCGTCAACAACAAGAATATTCTTGCAGCCAACTTCAAAGAGCTCGTCTAACACAAGACCAATCGCCTTCTCTTCATTAAACGTAGGAATAACAACCGTAACCTCATGCTTACCTACAGACATGAAGAGCCTCTAAGCGACCAGAGCTAGCATGTAGAGCACAATGTTTCCGAAGCCGTGGGCCACCGCTGGCGCTGTCAGTCCGCCAGTTTTGATGAGCAAGTATCCGAACAATACCCCAGCACTGTAGGCGAACACAACCTCCAACGGGTTGAGCCATCCGATGTGAAAGAGAGCAAAGACAAGCGAAGTTAAGTGCACAGCCTGCCACTTTGGCATCAGCTCCGCCGTATAGTTTTGAAGCAACCCACGAAACAATAGCTCCTCAGTCAAACCCACAAAAACCATCATAGTGACAACAAGATAAACGATATTAGAGACCACGTTAGGACCTATGTTTATAGGCTGAGGGTTCAAGACAAAGTTTTCAATCAAGCCCAAAACCGCCCCAACCAAAACCCCAGCTAAAATCTGAAAAGGCAACCTAATCGAGCCTGTACTGAAGCCTACCTTCTCTAAAGGTATCTTCCTAAACCACACATACAACACAACAGCACTCATAATCAAAGTGTAAACAACTGGAAGAAAAGCGGCAGACTCTAACAAATGAATCGGAAAAGGAGAAAAAACAATCCTTGTAGCAAAAAGTAAACCACAGACCTCAAACACAACCCTAAGGTTTTCACCCCTACCCGCAAACAAGACTCCCAAAATAGGGAAAAATACAAACCCAAAGAAAGCCAAAGCCAAACCATACCAAGCCAAGGCGCTGTTCAACAAAACCTCCTCAACCAAAGCCAAAACAGCAACAAAAAACAACAAACTCACAACTAAGGAGCCACGGAAACCCTTGAAAAACAGCATCAACAAGC
>Ga0315308_1001017_pt1 | contig 16095 bp, 16 predicted proteins | sample TDP3_MG_FD_203078 | JGI IMG/M metagenome (GOLD analysis project Ga0315308, IMG submission 203078) | Freshwater sediment microbial communities from Lake Towuti, South Sulawesi, Indonesia - TDP3 | ecosystem: Environmental > Aquatic > Freshwater > Lake > Sediment | place: Indonesia: South Sulawesi... | reverse complement strand
GCCCAAGCAACTCATGTCAACTGTTTTGAGCTCTCCAGATAACCTCACCAGCATTTCGCTCTTGACATCTTGCTAAAAGGGTGATATAATTAAGTTGTATACATAGACAGTCTATGTATATCGGCTATGTCCGAAGTCAGTAATAGGGCGAGGCCCTTGCTGGCGAGCCCCTAAGCCCCAGACTTGGGCAGAACCGAATAACCTCAGGAGGTGCACACAAATGGAAAACACGAGTCAGATCAGCGGAACAAAACAGGTCAAGCCCGGACAGGCGCTGGACCGGCTCTTCAAAGTAGCCGTCATCGTGATCGCGGCCTTCATCGTAGGGATCACCCTTCTGGTCGTGGGCCGTATGGCCATCTACAAGATCCACGCCTATGAGCGGGGCCTGCACCTGCGCGGCGGGCGTTTCATCGGAGAGGATCAACCCGGTTGGCACGTGCAAATTCCTCTCGTGGACACGGTTATCATCGTCCAGGTCAACGAGCGACTGGGTTACGTCGAGCGCATTTCGGCCATGACTTCCGACGATGTGACCATGGTCGTCTCTCTCCAGTACACCTACATTGTCACCGACGCCCCCCGCTATGCTCTGGAGGTGACCGACCCGGAGCGGATCGTCTTCGAGTTCGTGCAGGGCAAGTTGCGGGATGTGGTCAACACCAAGACCATGACCGAGGTGATGCACAGCCGCGCTGAGATGAACCAGGAGCTCATGGAGACCCTCAAAACCAAAGAGGAGCAGTACGGCGTGCGGTTTGTCACCATCCAGATGCAGAGCGCCTCGCCGCCCGATGAGGTGGTGCAGGCCATCAAGGACCGCATGGTGGCCGTGCAACGCCAGGAGCAGGCTCAGGCCGAGGCCGAGCAGACCAAAACCCTGGCCGACGCCGAGTTCTACGCCGCCCAGAAACGAGCCGACGCTGAGGCCTACCAGATTGCCAGGACGGCCGAGGCGCAGCAGGCTGCCATCCGTGCAATCTTGACCGAGCTGGATAAGCACGGCGACATCGGCCAGAAATACATTGAGTACATGACCGCCCAAGAGTTGAAGGAAAACAGCAAGTGGATCATCAGTGGCGAAGGTACGCCGATCATTGACCTGCGGGAGACACCGCAAGAGACCACTGAGAAATAACTTACCGTTTTATCCCAAGCTACTAAGGAGCGTTCCATGAGACGTTTGATCCTGTTGATCATTCTGCCCCTGCTGGCTCTGTGTGTCTTGACCGGGCTGGTGCGTTCCGGCGCACAGGGCACCATTCAACAGGCGGACCTGGCGGAGAAACGGGTCTATGCCTACCGTGACTGGCAGAGCGTGGGGGTGATCCTGCACAGCGGGGACCGCTTCACCATAAAGGCTGAAGGAGAGTGGCTGTACACTCCCATAGGTGGCTACAACGGCCCTGAGGGGCACAAAGTCTACTGGGCGCCAAGCTTCTACCCGCTGCCGGGCCCAATAACCGGCGGCTGCCTTGTTGGGCGCATCGGAGAGAGCGGGCAGCCTTTTTACGTGGGCAGATACTACGTGTCTACGGCTGTCTCCGAAGGCACCCTCTACCTGCGCATCAATGACGACCTCCTCGGTGATAATCAGGGCTTCTTAACCATCGTCGTCACGGTGGAAAAGTTTGAGAGGGAAGAGTGAGTTTTCTCGACATGAAGGACGTCCCCTCAACTTTCCTTTAACCACGGATCCAGCGCATCCCGCAGCCCATCGGCCAACAGGAAGATGGACAGGATCGTGACGAAGATGAAGAAGCCGGGGGTGATCACCAGCCAAGGGGCCTTGGTCGTGTAGGTGCGGGAGTGCAACAACATGCTGCCCCAACTGGCGTCCGGCGGTTGCACCCCAACCCCCAGAAAGCTCAGCCCCGACTCGACCATGATGCCCCCGGCCACATCGAAGGCAGCAATGACGATGATCAGAGAGGAGACATTAGGCAGGACGTGGCGCAGGATGATCCGCCGGTTGGTGGCTCCCACGGCGCGGGCGGCCTCGATGTAATCGCGCTCGCGGATGGAAAAGACCTCACCCCGCACCAGGCGGGCCGTTCCCATCCAACCCGTGATGCCGATGATGAAAGCCAGCCAGGGCGGCTCGGGCCGCATCAGCAGCGAGAGCAAAATGAGCAAAAACAAGATAGGAATGTTGAGCAGAGTCTGAATGATGGCATTGGTCACGTCGTCAATCCGCCCTCTGTAGAAGCCACTGATGAGGCCGGTGAACACCCCGATGGTCATAGAGATGCTGGCGACCGTCAGGCCGATGCCCAGGGAGATGCGGCCGGCGTGGAGGGCGCGGGCCAGCACGTCGCGGCCGTACTCGTCGGTGCCCAACCAGTGCTCGCTGCCGGGTGGGGCAAAATTGTGATCCAGATCAATGGCCGTGGGCTCGTGGCCGAGGAGGTGAGCCGAGAGCCAGGGGGCCAGGAGAGACAGGGCGGCGATGAGGGCCAGAACGACGATGGATAGGATAGCCATGCGGTCCCGGCGCAGCCGCGCCCAGACGGCAGCCAGGTAGCTTTGCTCGGACCGGGGCCGTCTTCCCGCAGCCTGTCCGGTCAACATCTCAATCGTACCTCACTCTTGGGTCAACCAAGCCGTAGGCGATATCGGCCAGCAGGTTGCCAAGGATTACCAGAAACGATGGGATCATGATCAGGGCCATCAGCAGGGGATAGTCGCGCTTGAAAAAGGCCTCTATGGCCAGCCGTCCCATCCCAGGCCAGGAGAAGACACTCTCCAGCAGGACGGCGCCGGACATGAGGCCAGCCAGTGCTCCTCCCAGCAGGGTAACCAGGGGGATCAGGGCGTTGCGCAACACGTGGCGGGTGAGGATCATTCGGTTGGGCAGGCCCTTGGCCCGCGCCGTGCGCACATAGTCCTGCCCGATCACTTCCAGCACCTGATAACGCACGAAGCGGGAGAAAGTGATCCATCCCCCCAACGCCCCGATGAGGGCCGGCAGGGCTATATGCCAGAGCCGGTCCAGCAGGTCGTTCTGCTTGCCCAGAGTGTACATCCCGCCCGAAGGCACGACACGGAAGCCGGTCAGCGAGTAGACCCAGGCAAAAAAGACGATCAGCATCAGCCCCAGCCACCAGTGGGGCAGGGCGTTGCCGGCCACGGTAAAGACGCGCACCGCGCCATCGAACCACGAGCCCCGTTTGAGGGCGGCCAGGATGCCCAGGGGGATGCCGCCCAGCAGACCCAGGGTCAGCCAGGCCACCGACAGTTGCATCGTGGCTGGCAGGCGCTCGGCGATGAGGTCCAGCACCGGCCGGTGGGAGACGTAGGACCGACCAAAGTCCAGGCGGAGGATGCCCCACAACCAGCGGGCATACTGCACCGGCAGGGGCTGATCGAGGCCCAGGGAGTGCTCCAGGGCGGCTAGGTCAGCCGGGTCCATGCGTGGGTCCTCGAAGAACTGGACAGGACCGCCGGGAGCCAGATGCATCAGGGCAAAGCTGATGAGGCTGATGGTCCACAGCAAAAAGACAGATTGGATGGCACGGCGGATGATGTAGCGTCTCACGACTTCCTCTTGGGGAGAACCCTTGCCAAGGTTTGACAGTAGCTTTCAGGCCAAAAGTGTCTTCGCCCGGCGAGAACCATCCTGTTGCCGAGGCTATTCGTAACCTTCGCAAGGGTGGCTGAACGATTACTATGGTTCTTCTGGCTTGACGTACCACTCTTCGATGTTGTAGCCGATGCCCAGAGGCGTGGGCACGATGCCGCCGATGCGCTTGTTGACGCCAGTGTAGGATTTCGACTGGAACAGGAAGACGTAAGGCGCGTCTTCGGCCAGGATGCGCTGGATTTCGCCATAGACTTTCTGGCGCGATTCTTTGTCGCAAGGGGGTTTGCCGCCCTGGGCGAAGAGGTCCTCGACCTCTTTGTTAACGTAGGCTCCGGCATTGAGGTCGGGAATGAACTCCTCGCTCCAGATCTGCACCATCCAGTGGGGGTCCAGAGTGGCCAGCCAGCCTGCGACGATCATGTCCCAGTCAAAGGGCTCGCTCTTGGTGGCTTCCAGGAAAGCGCCCCACTCCATGCCCTGGATCTCGACCTCGACGCCCATGTCCTTGAACTGAGCCTGGGCGATGGTGGCAATCTGCTCACGCACCTTGCTGGTGTGGGGCCCGAAAAGGAGCTGCAGTTTCAAGGGCTCGCCGTCCTTGACCAGGATGCCGTCAGGACCCGGTTCGTAACCAGCCTCTTTCAGCAGTTCCCTGGCTTTGTCGGGATCGTAATCATAGTGAGGTACATCGGGGTTGTAGACCCAACTGGTGGGTACGTAGGCTGAATAGATCCGCTGAGCCAGGCCGTGCATCACCTTGTCAATGATCTGCTGCTTGTTCAGGGCGTACGAGAGAGCCTGCCGCACTCGCACGTCCTGCAGGTGCGGACGCCGCAGGTTGAAGCCGATGTAAGACCAACTGCCCCGCGCCAGCCACCACTCGTAGACGGTGATGTCCGGGTGGTCCACAGCCTCCTGGTAGTTCTCCGGGGTGATGTCAGCCGTGTCCACCTCACCGTTCTTCAGCATGGTGAAGGCGATTTCCTGCTCGGGCACGATGCGTATGGTGTAAGTATCTAGGCGGGGCCGGCCGCGGAAGTAACTGTCATTGGCTTCAAAGATGACGTGGTCATCCTTGACCCACTCCTTGAGCTTAAAAGGTCCTGAAGCTACCGAAGGATGCATGATCTCTGGGTTCGTCTCTGGGTCTTTCCAGTCCAGGTTTTCCCAGATGTGCTTGGGCAGGGGTTGTACCACGTCCACCCCTTCTAACGCCGGGCAGAAGGGCTCATCTACGGTGATGACGATGGTGCGCTCGTCGGGGGCCTCGTAGGAGACGATGAAATCAAAGGCCTCTCGATAGGGAAAGTCGTTGGCCGGGTCCATCATCCTGTCGAAGGTGAACTTGAAATCGGCCGAGGTCAAAGGCTCCCCGTCACTCCACTTCAGGTCATCGCGCAGGGTAAAGGTGAAAGTCAGGTAGTCGTCGGAGACGGTCCACTCCTGGGCCATGTCGGGGATCAGGTCCAGGGTCTCGGGGTCGCGGCGCATCAGCCCACTGGCGTAGACCATACCCTGGTAGCTGGATGAGGCCGTATCGGTGGTCAGGTAGGGGTGGAAGCTGACGGCATCGGCCGTGGTGGCTTCGGTGAAATTGCCGCCCTGTGGGGGCGTGGGGACGGCCTCGGGCCCTTTGGGACCGCAGGCGGCGGTGGCTACGAGGACAATGATAGCCAGGGCTAACATCAGGTTTAGATTCCTTCTTTCGATCATTTGGCAACCTCCTTTGCTGAAAGCAACTTCTGATACTCTATTCCACCTAATAGTATAGCATATTCCAGAACCAATGTCTACCTGGTTTCTGATAAGCAAAACCCCCTTCCATGTTGAGGAAGGGGGTTTCCTTAACTTTGCAGCAGATGCAGCCTACCCGATGCTGGTCAATATCTCCCAGATAGACTCAGCGACGTTGACGTAGAAATTGCCCCCCAACTGGCGAAAGATTTGGAAGGGATATCCCGGTGCGCCGAGGAAGGGCCGCAGGGTCCAGGCCATCTGGGTACCGACGAAGCCGTAGATCAAGATCCACATCCGCAGGATGAGGCCCCTGGCCATTTGTCCATCTTCCTGCTGGACATGACTCATCCCGCTCATCAGAAAGGTGAGACCGAAGAAGCCGGTCAGGGTCAAAATAGCTACATTGAGAAGTTTGAAGAATTGGTAATTGGGTGCGGTCAGCCAAAAGAAAAGGCTGATGGGCGCGAAGGACAGGGTGAGGACGGCCGTTACCGTGATGGCCGTCAGGATCAAAGCCAAGGTCTGGGGCAAGGTGAGCCTGGAGCCGAAGAGTAAGTTGAAGAAATAGAGGGTCGGCAGGCAGATAACCAGGGTGATCAGAAAGAGGATGGGCAGTTTGATGGCTGAGGAGAGGGCCTGTAGGGCGCTGTTGGAGGAGCCCATCACTGCGCCGTACAGGGCAAAGAAGGAGATGGAGCTGATCAGCATGTCACGGATTTTTGACGATATCTCATTACTTGCCCGGATCTCGTCGAAAAAGTCCTTGCGATTGCGCAGGATATGTTCAATGACAGTGAAGGTTTCCATAAGCTTTTGAGTGTCCTCCTTGGAAATGGAAATGTGTGATCGAAGCGGTGACTTCTATGTGCCGATCTCAGCGATGGCGATGACGCTGAAAAAAGCCCAGGCCGCATACCCGTAGCGCCAGCGGTGCATGGTCAGGCCAGGCACCAGGAGGGCCAGGATGGCCAGTGCCCCGAAGATAATGGGGGTGGGATTCCCTTGCCAGTGGCCCATGCTGGCCAGCAAAGGCAAGATGATCCATTTGAAGCTTAATGTCAGAGCTACCGGCAGGTAGGAGGCCAGGATGGCTTCATTGACCGAGCTAGAGTGCACCCGTCGCATCAATCTGGCTACCTCCCGTACATCGCCGAAGCGCTTGATGGCCAGGCGCTGGCTCTCCTGCACGTTGAAGCCCTCAGCTTGAAGCGCAGTCGCGGATTCCTCCAGGTGGCTGTGGACCTCTCTCAGAATCTCATCCTCGGTGATCGCATCCACACTCAAGTGGCGGCGTAGCTCTCGCAGGTAGGTTTGAATCTGCGTCATGCCCTCTGGCCTCCTCGCGTGATCAGTGTCAAATGCCCTGCTTGGGTGAGCGGACAATGCTCTGGTTCCTTGCTACATTGTGCCCGGCTTGACCCCTTGAACGTTCTCCAATATAGCCAGAATCTTGCGCGAGAAAGTGGTCCACTCGGCCGCCACGTCAACCAACGCTCTCTTGCCCTTCTCCGTGATGTGGTAATACTTACGCGAAGGACCTTCGGCCACGACCTGCCACTCACCGCGCAGAAGCCCTTCCTTTTCCATGCGGTGCAAGGCTGGATAGAGGGTACCTTCCTTGAAATCAAAGTAGCCCTCGCTGCGGCGCTCCAACTCCTTGGCGATTTGATAACCGTACATGGGCCGCTCGGCCACCAGACTCAATATCAATACCGTGGTGCTCCCCTTCCTCATATCTCTAGCCGGTGACATTCCTCTCCCCCTTACCTTCCTCAAATGTTACATAGACTATCTATATACTTAGCTAAAGTATAACACTTTTCAGGCGAAATGTCAAGGGTGATTGGCCTTACTTTGCGAGTTGTGGTATCATTGCCTCACATTGCCATTGGAGGAGGCAAAAGATGTCCGAGATCATGGTGCAAGGCGTCTATTTTGAGAAGCCAAGTCGTAGCAACACGGAACGGACGTTGCAAATCGCCAAGGCGCGGGCTGAGGAACTGGGAATCAGGACCATCCTGGTGGCGACGACCAAAGGGGCGACAGGGGTCCGTGCTGCTGAGGAATTTCGGGGTTTCAACGTGGTTGTGGTCACCCACTCCACGGGGTTCAGTGAGCCCAACTATCAGGAGCTAACCGAGGAGAATCGGCAGGCCATTGAGGCGGCCGGAGCCAGGATCCTGACCTGCCAACATGCTTTTGGCGGCGTGGGCCGGGCGGTGCGCAAGAAATTGGGAACTTATGAGCTAGAGGAAATCATCGCCTACACCCTGCGCATCTTTGGCGAGGGGATGAAAGTGTCTTGTGAGATGGCCATGATGGCTGCCGATGCGGGCCTGGTGCGCACCGACGAGCCCGTGATCGCCATTGCCGGCACGGGCCGAGGGGCTGATACAGCGGTGGTCCTCCGCCCGGCTAACGCCCAGACCTTTTTCGACATGCGCATCATGGTGATTCTCTGCAAACCGGGGTTCGCTTCGCCCGGCCTCAGCGCATAATGTTCAGAGCAGCCAGCCAGAAAAGTACCTGGACGACGATGATCACTCCCAGGAGCAAGTAAGCCCCCAGCTTCTGCCAACGACGGATGGCCAGGCCGAAAAGGGAGTTGAGGACCAACAAGAGGAGCCCTATGGCCGGCAGCTTGAATATCTCGCTCCGCACCCCAAAGCGGTCAGGCTGGCCCAGAATGTCGAAATGGAGGGGCAGAAACGCGGGCAGAGTCCGATAGCGCCAGCCGATGTAGACGAAGAGGGCCAGGTTGAGCAGCAGACCCAGAACCAGGAGGACGTGTACGAGGCGATCCGGCCCTTCGACCTTGCTCAGGACAAGCCCAATGACCCACGTCACGATGCGGGTCCGACGCGGCTTCCAGGTCATCATTGGCTTCCTACCCGATGAAGGTGGTCATCTCGGACAATGGCCGCCGTGAGGTGCGGCTGACGAACCTCTCGCCAGGACGGCCGATGGGGATCATGGCCACAGGGCGCAGGTGGGATGGCAGATCCAGGACTGTGGCCGCTGCCCTCTCGTCGAAAGCGCCCACCCAGCAGGCTCCCAGACCCAGGGCTGTGACCCCGAGCAGGATGTTCTCGGTGGCGGCCGCCGTGTCTTGCAGGCAGTAAAGTTCGCTCCCGCGCCGACCGTAGCGCGAGGCTGACCGACCGGGGTCGGCACAGACGACGATGACCACCGGAGCTTGAGCCACAAACCGCTGAACGTAGGCGGCCTCGGCCAGCCCCCGCTTGGTCTCAGGATTGCGCACCACCACAAAGTGCCAGGGTTGGCAATTCCCCGCCGAGGGCGCGGCCATGGCCGCCTGCAGCAATTGCTCAACCGTCTCAGGAGGAATATCGCGCCCCTGCACATAGCGTCGGATGCTGCGCCGCTCTTTGATTGCTTCCCAGAGGTCCATCATCTTCCTCTCTTTGGGCGTATTATGCAAATATTGGGGGAGCGAGCGCCGGTTGAGTAGCGAAACGTATCGAAACCAAGTGAGCGGCTCTATAGACAACCCGCTTGGTCTCGATACGTCACTTCGCTCCTACTCGACCGGCGCTGGACTCGCTCTTTTCCCGATGCTCCCCCAACTTCTATACGCGCCCTCTCCCTTTAGCTGCTGATCTCCCATCCCTGCATCTCTTCCAATAGGCGATACTCAGTCATGTCCAGGTGGAGGGGTGTGATGGAGACGCAGTTGTGAGCCAGGGCCCAGATATCGGTCCCTTCCTCTATCACGCCAGTAGGGGGCTCACCCCCTATCCAGTAGTAGTTACGCCCCTGGGGGTCCTGGCGTTCGATCAGCACATCGCGGTAGACGCGTTTGCCCAGCCGGGTGACCTGAGCGCCGCAGATCTCCGCCGGCGGCACATTGGGCACGTTCACGTTGAGGAGGGTACCGGGTGGTAGCCCCTTCTCCAGAATCGTTGAAGCCAATCGGGACGCAAACTGGGCCGCGCAACTGAAATCCCCATCCTGGTAAGTATCCAGAGATACGGCCATGGAAGGGATGCCATTGATGACCCCTTCCATCGCCGCTGAGACCGTGCCTGAATAGGTCAAATCCTGCCCCACGTTGGCCCCCCGGTTGATGCCGGAGACCACCAGGTCGGGCTTGCACGGTAGGATGCCCAACACGGCCAGAGCGACGCAATCCGACGGAGTACCGGTGGTAGTGTAGGCCATCGTCCCGTCGAGCAACTTTACGTGGCCCACCCGCAGGGGTTTGTGCATGATCCGGGTGTGGCCGGCCACCGACCAGTTGCGGTCCGGGGCAAAGACCACGACCTCGCTCACTTGATCCAGGGCTGTTTTAAGGGCTAACAGCCCTGGCGCATCAACGCCGTCGTCATTGGTGACCAGAATGTACGCCACTTCCTCTCTTCCCTCAAATACGCCACCTCTCGTCCCACCATCATGGCCGTCGGCTCAGCTTCCTCTTCTTCTTTCTCCTCTTCTTTCTTGTGAGCTACGAATATCTGCACCTTACCGCTCTCCACCGAGTTGCCGGCGGCGTCGTAGGCCACCACATGGATCAGGTGAGTCTCGGTGTAGCCCAAAGTGTTGGAGATAATGGTCATGCCGCCCGAGAAGACCTGGGTGTAATTGATGCCCTCGGTGATAACACCGTCAGGCATCACAAGAGGGAAAGTGTTGGTGGTAACCTGGGTATAGGTGATGACCTGCTCTCCAATCGTACCATCAGGGTTGGTGATGGGTACAGTGTTGGTAATAGCAAAGCCTTCGATGGGAATAGTATCAGACATAACGATAACCCACTTCTTGCTGTAAGGGGCCACCGTGCTGGTGTCTATGAGGCGGTTGTCCAGATAGAATTCCACGCGGTCCATAGAGACGTTATCTTTAGCATCGGCTTTGATGTTGACGTACTCGTCGTCTTCCATGACATAGACTTTGCCATCAGGAGGGTGGACCAGTTCCACTGTGGGAGAAATGCTGTCTACGGTGACCTGGATGGTGGCATCTTTGTAGTTCTGGCTGTTCTCGACCACGCGCAGTTGCAGGGTATACAGGCCGTTAAGTCCACTCACGTCCCAGTAATCCAGAGGAGCATTGTCTCGCTGATCGTAATGGTCGCCGCCGATCTGGATCCAGGCTGAGGGGTTGAGACCCTCACCGTACTCCAGTCGCCAGAGCTGAAAATCAGGCGATTTGGCGTTGCCGACGATGACGGTCCCCCCGCTGATGTAGGCATAGGGCGGCGGTTGGATGATGGCCACATCCCCTGCCGTCAAATTGGGCCCATAGATGCTGTCGTATTCGGTAGGGGGCTGAGGGATACCGGCCTCACGGACCCAGTCGGCCGCTTCGGGCGGGTAGATCTCATAGACCCGTTCCTCCACCAGTTCCGGAGGAGTGTAGACAGTGGCCAGCTTGCCCGTCTCCTTATTGATGCGAAAGGCCTGATGGACGTCACAGTATCCGGTGGGTTCTGTGCCCTCGATGAAGACTTCCTTGACCGGCGGAGGGCAGTGCTCTGTAGGCAACATACCCGACACCGGACAGACCAACTCCTCCACGATGCCGGGGGGACGGCTAAAGTTCTCCACCGGCAGGGGCTCCAGGACCTTTTCCATAAAGTCGTGCCAGATGAAAGCCGCACCCAGGGAACCGGATACGCGGTTCATGGGCTCGTTGTTCGCGTTCCCAACCCAGGCGCCGGTGACCAATTGCGATGTGTAACCAATGGTCCAGGCGTCACGCCAGTTCTCGGTGGTGCCGGTCTTGGCTGCCGCGAGGCGTCCCTCGAGATATAACGGGTTGTTTTGACCGAAGGCAGCGATACGGGCGTTGTTGTCAGAGAGGACGTTGTTTATGAGATAAGCCAACTGCGGGCTCAGGATTTCTTTGACCTGAGGGGCCGTGTACTGTTTCAACACGTTGCCATCAGCGTCCTGGACCATCAAGATGGCTACCGGGTCCAGTTCGCGGTAGCCAGGGCGCTGCTTTTCAATGGGTACCGGCTGGCCGGCCATCACGCCGCCGTTGGCAAAGACGCCGAAAGCGTAGGTCATATCCAGAAGCCGCACCTCGCCACCACCCAGGGTGAGGCTCAACCCGTAGTAGTCCAGGTCTTTGTTCAGGGTGTTGATGCCCATGCGATGAGCGGTCTTGATCACGTTGCCCACCCCAACCATGTCCAGGACTTTGACGGCAGGGATGTTGTAGGACCGGGCCAGGGCCAGACGGATCCGTTGGGCCCCGTGATACTTGCGCGCGCCCTCTCTATCAGGATAGTTCTCCGGGCACCAGGAGGGGTCATCGGGATTGGGACAGGTGCGCACGTCCATGATCATGGTGGCTGGTGTGTACCCCTGAGCGAAAGCCGTCACATAGGTGAAGGGCTTGAAGGAAGAACCAGGCTGGCGCTCGGCCAAGGCAATGTTGACGTTGCCGTCAATCTCCTTGTTCCAGTAATCGAGGCTGCCCACCATGGCCAGGATTTCCCCGGTCCTGGGGTTAATGGACACCAGAGCAGCGTTGGAGACCTTGCGTTCTTCCTTATCCTCCTGCAACTCCTTGATCCTCTGGCGGGCAATCTCCTCGGCCAGGGTCTGCATCTCCAGATCCAGGGTGGTATAGACCTTGAGCCCACCGCGATAAACCATCTCGGGGCCGAACTCTTCCTCTAACAGCTTGGTCACGTAGACGGAGAAGTGGGGGGCCTTTATATCGAACCGATCCCCGATAGAGCTGCGGACCTTTAGCTCTGTGTATTTGGCTTCCACACATTCCTCGGGGGTGATAAAGCCATTACGCAGCATAGCGTCCAGGACGAGGTGCTGGCGCTCCCGTGCCTCTTCAGGGGCGTCAATGGGATTGAGGGCCGGAAACTGGGGCAGGGCAGCCAGCATGGCCGCTTCGGCCAGAGTCAGCTCTTGCACATGCTTGTCGAAATAGACATTGGATGCCGCCTCAATGCCATAGGCAAAGTTGCCATAGTAGTTATAGTTCAGGTACCACTCCAGGATCTTGTCCTTGCCTTCTGTGCCAGAGTAGCGGCGCGATATCTCCATGGCCATGATGGCCTCTTTGAACTTGCGGGAGAGCAGCCTTTGAGTGCGTTCCTCCGGGGGAATCAAGACGTTCTTAACCAATTGCATGGTGATGGAACTGCCTCCCTGGAAACCAGCGCTGGCATAGGGCAGGCGAAAGCCCAGTTTGCTTTCGGTGTAGAGGGACACTTGCGACCATGCAGCGCGGGCGATACCCTTCAGGTTGACGCCTGGATTCTCATAGAAGCTCGCGTCTTCAATGGCAATGGTGGCCTGGCGCACGTAGAGGGGGATCTGGTCGAAGGGCACGATGGTACGGTCGCCCCGGCGCGGGTCAAAGACCTCATAGAGGAGATGTTGGCCGGTGCGGTCGTAGATTTTGGTGGTCTCGAACTCTTCTTGCTCGGTCTCGATAGCTTTCGGGTCGGGCAGGTCCTTGGCGTAGTAGGCGTAGACGCCAGCCACTGCACCGACGCCCGACATGGTGACCAGAACAGTGCTGAGGACGGCCATCGTCACTGTGCCGATAAGCAAACGCACCAGGAGGCTCCGTCCACCGTTATTATTCTCGCGGCGACGACGGCGTCGTCGAATCAAAATCTTCTGGCTGATGTTCATTTATCCATCATCTCCTGAGCAGGGCTCACTTCAAAATATGTTAGCAGAAAAGGGGAAAATGCGCAAGTTCATTCGGAGTAAATATTCAGGCCCCGGTGCGAGTCCGCCGATTGAGTGGCCGAAGGCGTATCGAAATCAAGGAATCGCACACCGTTGAGGGGCCAAACGTGGTTTCGATACGCCCTTTCAGGGCTATCCTTCGACAGGCTCAGGACGCCGCTCAACCGACGTTTGTCCTACCTCTTCTGCACGACGAGGAAGTGGGAGAGGCCACAGGAACGCAGCAGCGGCATTTTCTCAAAGGTGTAGGCCACCCCGCGCACCAGGCGGGCCAGCGCCGGGCGGCGGGCAGCCAGGTTGTCAAAGCCGGGGTAGATGGTGCTGTGATGGAGGATGCGCGCCGGGAGGCCGTGGAAGAGGCAGCGCAGGCCACGCCCGGTGTAGACCCGGACGTGACCGGCCAGCCTGTTCCGCAGCGGGTCGGGCAGGTAGTTGACCAGAGGGATGTTGCCGAAGCGATATTGGCCTCGCCAGAAGACGCCGTGGGTCTCCCAGGGCCAGAGGCGATTGGGGGCAAAGACGACGATGCGCCCGCCGACTTGTGCCACGCGATGGGCCTCGCGCACGGCCTGGCGGTCGTCGTCCACGTGCTCCAGGACTTCGTGGAGCAGAACCACATCGAAAAAGCCGTCGGTGAAGGGCAATTCCTCGGCCGGGGCGGTCTGGATGTGGGGCAGTTCCTGGCTGGCCTGGGCCACCTTAACTGGGTCCACGTCCACCCCGTAGACCTGGTCGCTGAAGCGGCGGAAGGCCCGCACGTACATCCCCAGCCCACAGCCCACGTCCAGGATGCGTGCCCCTTCCAGAGGGGCGTAGCGGCGGATCATCTCCAGCCGCCGCTCCTGCCCGGCCCGCCAGACGTAGCTGGGGTGGCCGAGGGTGATGGCTTTGTCCTTTGCCATGCTCCCCTCAACGTATCCCCAGCTTGTGCTTGCGCTGGATCAGCATCTCGATAGCCTCATAAAAGGTATCCATGTCCTCTGGGGGGATCTTCCCAGCCTGTGCGCAATCCGCTAACAACTTGTCGCGCTCCTCAGGTGGCCAATTGTCCGCCGACCAGGCCAGGGCAGCCAGAGCAAAAGCCTTTTCTATAGCCTGGGGATTGTCATCCTCAATCAAGTCCAGGAGCGGCTGGGCCAGGGCTACCATTGCCTCGGCCGGGCCCATGCCGCCCCCGACATCAAAGATCGGGGGCTCTCTACGCCCAACACCTCTGGGCCTGTTGGACCGGGATTTGGTTCTACTTTTCTTCCGTCTGGTCATATTCTCCTCGTGCTTCTGCATTCAAGTGGATGCCCCGTCCCAAGCGTCGAGCCGGTGCCTGCGGCAATGCGGCCTACCCCAGGGGACGGGGCTATTCTGTATTTGGCTGAGCCGAGAGGCTCGCAGGCCCTGACTCCAGCCAGGAACAGGCCGCACTGTCTCTCCTCAATGTCTATTGTGGCCGCGGCTGCGCGTCCGTAAACGTGCAGCATTTCTGGCCCAGCAACGGGGTCGAGCCCCGCAGCCTTCGATTCTTCAGAGAGTCATGAGCCGCACACCACCCCAACCGACAACCGTTGTTTTTCCATTCGTTGTCGGGGTCGTTGTTGTTGCGATACGAGCAGCGGGCGTTCCTCTCATTGTTGTTGAAGGACCCGCCCCGCAACACCCGGCGGCTGCTGTCAGCCTGCCCCTGCCGGCCAGGCGAGCTCACCTGGCTGGCGCCATCATTATACCCCAGTTCCTGGCTTCGGTCAAAGGCCTGCGCCCTCACCCCCTGCCCCCTCTCCTGAAACGGGTGGTTTCGTTTCAGGAGAGGGGCCGGGGGGTGAGGCTGCTTCTACTATTTGCCTTAGAACCCGGTCAAAGTGGTTCTCCACTTCCTCATTGCTGAACCGCAATACGCGAATGCCGTGTGCCTGCAGGAATTTGGTCCGCTCTGCGTCACGCGCGACCTGTGCCGGGTCGACGTGAATGCCGCCATCCACTTCGACTACGAGTTGATGCTCGACACAGAAGACATCGAGGATAAAATGACCGTAAGGATGCTGCCGCCGGAACTTGAGCCCGGCAAGACGGCGGCCTCGTAACGCCTCCCACAACTTTTTTTCAGCCGGAGTTGGCTTGCGTCGCTGCTTGCGGGCCGCCTGAACGATCTTGGCTGTGGTTTGGCCGCGTGTTCTTCTGGACATGTTTCCTCCTCCTCACCCCCCTTGCTGGCACCCTCCCCCCTCTCCTGAAACGGGCAGTTTCGTTTCAGGAGAGGGGGCTGCGGGGTGAGGATAGTTCGCGAAACCCCCAAAACCCGCCAGCGGCGGGTCGCCTTCCTGTCCTGAGCGAAGCCGAAGGGCAGCGACATTTACCCGATCAGAAATCCAGAAAACCAGAAGTTCAGAAACCAGAATCCGAGGAGAGACCAGGAGCCGCACACCACCCCAACCGACAACCGAGGTTTTTCCATGCGAGGTCGGGGGCGTCGTGGTATGCGACACGAGCAGCGGGCGAGCCTCTCATAGTTGAGGAAGGACCCGCCCCGCAACACCCGGCGGCCAGACGCTTTGGCATCCTCGCGTCTATCGTCCGCCCGATAGGGATACCCCTTGTACAGGCTGCTGGTCCACTCCCAAACGTTGCCAGCCATGTCGGCCACCCCATAAGGGCTGTCGCCTTGGAGCGAATAGCGGCCCACCGGCGTGGTGTCCCCGACGCCCGACTCGCGTGTGTTGCACTTGCTTTTGTCAAACTCGTCGCCCCACGGATAGCGCCGCCTGGGATGGGGATTGTCTACCAGTTCACCTGGATTCTGGGGATTCGGGATTTGCACTCCCCCTCGGGCTGCTTTCTCCCACTGGGCCTCGCTCAACAGGTGCAACCCGGCCCACTCGGCGTAGGCCCGGGCATCGTGCCAGGTGACGTAAACCACCGGATGGGTGGCTTTGTCCGGCGGGCACACCCCATCCGGCCAGTGTTTGGGCGGTTTGCGGCCGGTGGCGGCCACGAAACGGGCCCACTGGGCATTGGTCACCGGGTAGCGGGCCACGTAAAAGGTGTCCAGATCTACTTTGTGAACAGGTCTCTCGTCGTCGGACTCTTCGCTGCCCA
>Ga0315308_1001016_pt1 | contig 16108 bp, 14 predicted proteins | sample TDP3_MG_FD_203078 | JGI IMG/M metagenome (GOLD analysis project Ga0315308, IMG submission 203078) | Freshwater sediment microbial communities from Lake Towuti, South Sulawesi, Indonesia - TDP3 | ecosystem: Environmental > Aquatic > Freshwater > Lake > Sediment | place: Indonesia: South Sulawesi... | reverse complement strand
AGATTATTCTTGTCTCGAAGTATCTCAGCCGCCTTGTCAAAATTCTCCTGCCTTATGGCATCTATGAAGGCCGGGATGTCTATTTCAACTGGGCATTCGGGCTTGCAGAAGGGTTTTGGGCATTGAAGGCACCGCTTGGCCTCGGCGATCGCTTGCTCAGGTGTGTAGCCCAGCGCTACCTCTTCAAAATTACGGATTCTCTTCTCCGGAGGCTGCTTTGGCATAGCTACTTTTTGAAATTTCATCTCTCTCTTCGGGCTCATCGCAGATTTTGCTCTCTTTTTTCAATTTGTTGGAGTGACCTTTTTTCCTCTTCAAGATATATTCTCTGTCTAGCGGCGAGAAGATCGAAGTCTACCAAGTGTGCGTCAAAGGCTGGTCCGTCAGAGCATGCAAATTTGGTCTCTCCTCCAACGATTACTCTGCAAACTCCGCACATGCCGGTGGCGTCCAACATAATGGGGTTCAAGCTGACTATCGTCTTGATTTGATGCGGGCGGGTTATGTCCGCCACTCGCCTCATCATAGCGGTCGGGCCTATGGCTACGACGCGATCGATCTTAACATGAGCCTCGATTAGTTTGATCAATATGTCAGTGACGAAGCCGTGATGACCTTTCGATCCGTCGTCCGTTGCGAGGTAAATCTCGTCGCTTACCTCTCCCATCTCCTTCTCAAGGATTAGTAGGTCCTTGCTCCTGGCGCCGATTATAGTTATTATCTTGTTTCCAGCTTTCTTCAGCGCGCATGCTTCTGGGTATGCCTCAGCGGTTCCAACGCCTCCTCCCACGATTACAACCGTTCCAAATTTCTCTATCTCGGAGGGTCTACCCAGTGGCCCGATGAGGTCCAAGATTTCGTCTCCTTCTCGCAGCATTCCGAGTTGCCGTGTGGTCTTCCCCACTTCTTGAAATACGACCGTTATCTTTCCTTCTTCAGGGCTGCTCTTGGATATTGTGAGCGGTATCCTCTCACCTTTCTCGTCTATTCTCAAGACGATAAATTGTCCGGGTTTATTCTTTCTTGCGATTAAAGGCGCATGGATATCAAGCGATTTTATTCCTTGCGCTAACTCTTCCTTGCTGAGTATTTTGAACGTTTCAATGCCTCCGAACGGCCTTTACATATGTAAAGGTAGGAATTACTAGTTCCTCCATGCAATTTCTTAAGTTTTACGCAGCAACCTCACGTCGGAATTGAAGGACGATCAATCGGGAGCCACCATCTCCGCGCAGTCAGGAGTCGAACAAGAAACCTCACATTCCCTTCAGGCTGGAATGAACTGTCTGTCTGTCTTCAGCAGGACTGTTTCCACGAAATAGTTTTAACCATCTCTCCGAGTTTAAAAGAAGATTCGGGATAACAGTCATTGAGTTGCAGCTAGTCAAGACGGCAAGGATTTCAATTTACTACGCATTGACGAGGCGGAAGCTCTCAATTTTGGATGGATTGACCGCTGAGAAGACCCATAGCGTGTGCTTCTGGTCAAAGCTATTCAAGGGTCACGAATTGAAAGTTTCTTGGGTAGACATAGCGAGATTCTATGAGCAGGTAGGGACGGAAAGCAGCCGACAGACCGAAAGACAGTTTTATCTTGAAGGCTTCCTATTTTGAAGTTGCATGGTGCTATCGTTTGCCAGAATACCTGTCCACCGTGGAGGACATAGACTTCGACTTCAAGAATACTCCAGTCAAGATTGTGGTGCTTCGTGACTCACCGGAACTGACTGTTGGCGAAAAAAGTATCGGTCCATTAAAGAGCGGGCAAGAGGTTGAGATTCCGTATTGGGTTGCTGAGGACCTGATTAAATCGGGGATCGCGAAATTCAGAGATGAGGATCGTTTGAGCTTGGCAGTTCTATCGAAAGTTCACTGGAGAGAGACTATTCCCACTTCAAGGCAGATCCCTCAACTGCCGGAAAACTTCTACTCGATGCTAAGACGCTTCTTGACTGAGTTGGAAGCAGATACTCGATCTGATCGAACGAAGTTGAAAGATCTCGAGAAGGCGGTAGGCCTCTCGAAGGACGTGGTTAACTGTAGAGTACGCAAAATAGTTTCACTTGCAGCAGCTCCTCTCGTAACAGAGAGCATTATCCAGAACTTGACTTCTGAGGAGCGAACATTATACATGAGGTTAAGCGACATCATAAATGACTGGAAAAGGAGGATTCTCAGTTTGGAGGGAAGATTTTGACTCTTCCAAAAGGTCCAGAAGAGAGATTTCAAGAATTCCTTCGGTCGTTTCAAGTTCCGACAGGTGAATACAAATATCGGCGGCGACTTGCACAGATGGCTGTTTCAGGCTCACAAACACTAATAATAGATTTTGATGATCTCATCGCATTCGATGCCGCTCTAACGAGGGAGATAATCGAGAAGCCTGACGAATACTTGGAATACTTAAACAGATCCGCTTGGGCGCAGATGAAGATAGAGGATCCAGAGTATGCTGAGCAAGTGAAGAAGCTATTTGTGAGATTTAGAAGGCTGCCTGAGAAGCCTTCTCTCCGAAAGATAGGTTCCGAACACCTTGGAAAATTTGTTATGATCGATGGAATCATTGTAAGAGCCACTCCTGTGAAGCCGATGCTTGTGAGAGCTGCGTTTCAATGCAGAAGATGCAATGCTATGACATATGTGGATCAGGTTGGAGCGGTAATGCGAGGTCCGGGAATATGTGCTCACTGTCGAGGAAAGGCGTTCGATTTCGTAGAGAAACAGTCGATCTTCATGAATTCGCAGGAGATAAGGATCCAAGAGAAGCCTGAGGAGCTGCCGCCTGGTCAGCTGCCTCGCGCGATGGACGCGAAGTTGATAGAAGATCTTGTTGACATAGCTAGGCCTGGAGATCGAGTCTCTATAATAGGGGTTGTTAGAGCTCAGCAGGAGTTTGTTGGGCGAAGAGGTAGACTCAGGACATTCGACCTCTACATGGACACAAACTACGTCGATGTGGCTGGGAAGGAGGCAGAGGTTGTTGAGATAACTCCAGAGGAAGAGAGGCGTATCAAGGAACTGGCCAAGGACCCTTGGATACACAGGAAACTCATAATGTCGCTTGCACCCTCGATATACGGATACGACGATATGAAAGAAGCCATACTTTACCTTTTGTTCGGAGGCATACTCAAGCAGCTTCCTGACGGCGTAACGATCAGGGGCGACCTAAACGTTCTTCTTGTCGGGGATCCGGGTACAGCCAAGAGCCAGCTACTTCAGTATGTTGCGAGGATCGCTCCTAGAGGATTGTACACGAGCGGTCGAGGAACTACGGCAGCAGGACTTACTGCAGCCGTTCTTAGAGAGAAAACTGGAGGTATGGTCCTTGAAGCCGGCGCGCTCGTACTAGCTGATAAAGGTGTCGCCTCGATCGACGAGATAGACAAGATGAAGCCTGACGATAGAGTAGCGATACATGAAGCGATGGAACAACAAACCGTAAGCGTCGCGAAGGGTGGAATCGTCGCAACGCTCAATGCGAGAGCTTCTGTATTAGCCGCGGCGAATCCTGCTCTTGGAAGATACGATCCCTACCGTAATATTAGTGAGAACATTAGCTTGCCTGTGACGATTCTCTCGCGGTTTGATCTTATCTTCGTTATGAGGGATGTTCCAGAGGCTGAGCTTGACAGTAGAATGTCGGAACATATTCTCGCTCTTCATAAGATGAAGACCACTCCGGAGGAGGCTCCTCTCCCTCCAGAGCTTCTGCGAAAATACATTAGTTACGCTAAGAGGATTCAGCCGGTTCTTTCTGATGATGCGATAAAAGAATTGCGAGAGTTCTACTTGCGGATGCGTTCGATCTCGGGGTCTGCTGAGTCACCTGTTGCGATAACGCCTCGGCAGTTGGAGTCTTTGATAAGACTTTCTGAGTCTAGAGCTAGATCATTTCTAAGGGATAAGGTCACAGTTGAGGATGCGAGAGCCATAATAAGGCTCGTTACTGTTTCACTTCAAGATGTTGGGATAGATACAACCACTGGGAAGATAGACATCGATGTGATAATGACTGGGAAGCCGAAGAGCCTGAGAGATAGAATGCAGATAATCATCAGTACAGTTGGAGAGATGGAGAAGGAGACAGGGTTCGTGGAGGAGACACCGCTCTATGAAGCTTTAAAGGAGAAAGGCGTAGATGAGGAGAAGGCTAGAGCAGCTGTAAGCCAATTGATTAGAGAAGGGGTACTCTACGCGCCGAAGCCGGGTCAAGTGAAAAGGACTCGCGCATGAGTGAAGGTAGAACTTGAATCTTGAAAATCTCAGAGCTGGCTCTGCCGAGGACGATCAAAGATATTCTCTTGGAGAACGGCTATGAGGAGCTTTACCCTCCTCAAGAGGATGCTATAAAGGCTGGAGCTCTTGAAGGGAAGAACATAGTTCTAGCGAGTCCAACCGCCTCTGGAAAGACTTTGATCGCTGAGCTATGCGTACTAAAGAATACTCTGCAGAAGGGAGGTAAAGCTCTCTATCTAACGCCGCTAAGAGCTCTTGCGAGCGAAAAATTCGATGAATTCCAGAAATACAAGACTCTCGAGAAGGATTCTGGAGAAAAAATTAGGGTCGCTATAACAACAGGCGATTACGATAGCTCAGATAATTGGTTAGCCAAATTCGATATTATCGTTGCTACGAATGAGAAGGTGGATAGCCTTCTCAGACACAGGCCTCTCTGGATAGGTGAAGTCACAACTGTTGTCGCTGACGAGATTCACTTACTTACCGAGCCTGAGAGAGGCCCAACATTGGAGGTAGTCTTAACGCGACTCTTGGAGATCAACCCGAGGATACAGATCATCGCGTTGAGCGCTACAGTCAGGAACGCGGATGAAGTTGCACAATGGATAAAGGCGTTTCCGATAACAACGGACTGGCGGCCGGTCCCTCTGAAGGAGGGCGTCTATCATGCTGGAGAGATCCAGTTCAAAGATGGATCTGCAAAGGGGGTCCCACAGACAACTGGAAACCCCTTATTCGATATCTCATTGGATGTCATCCGCAATGGCGGGCAGGTCCTAATCTTCACCGAAACCAGAAAGAGCGCTGTTGACACTGGAAAGAAGGCAGGCGCAGTACTGGGAAAATTCTCCAAGCCAGATAAGCGTTCTCTTAAAGCTATAGCTGAAAAAATACTTTCAACCGGTGAGAAAACTAGGCTCAGTGAGGTCTTAGCTGAACAGGTTAAGCTGGGTTCAGGTTTCCACCACGCAGGATTGACAGGCGCACATAGGCGGATAATAGAGGACGCGTTTAGAAACGGCGCGATAAAGCTGCTTGCCGCGACACCGACATTGGCAGCGGGTGTCAACCTACCGGCGCGAACCGTGGTCATAAGCAGCTACGAGAGATATGAACCTGGCTTTGGAAGATACCCAATATCTGTTCTCGAGTACAAGCAGCTGTCCGGCAGAGCGGGAAGGCCGAAGTACGATAAGTTCGGTGAAGCTGTTCTCGTCGCCAAGAGCCCCGATGAGCAGGATTATCTCTTCGAGAATTATGCTCTCGCTCAACCTGAACGTCTTTGGTCTAAGCTTGCTGTCGAGAGGGTTTTGAGGCCTCACGTGCTGGCGACTATTGCCTCAGGTTTCGCTCGTACTGAGAAAGGTTTGTACGATTTCTTCTCCAAGACCTTCTATGCGCATCAATATGATCCTAGAATGATTCGTTCGAGGATCGGTGAGATTCTAGCTTTCCTTTGTAAAGAGGAGATGGTGAAGCTGGACGGCGAGAAGCTCTATGCAACAGGGTTCGGGAGGAGGGTTTCAGAGCTGTACATAGATCCTGTTTCAGCTGTGATAATTAGAGATGGCCTCTACAGGAGGGCCGGTAAGATCACTGAATTGAGCTTTCTGCATCTTGTTTGTCATACTCCAGATGTGGGTCCGAAGCTCTACCCGAGGAGGAGGGAAGCGGATCAGCTAGGCCTTCTCGCCGAAGAGCATTCTGATCAGTTTATGTCAAAAACTCCGGATATGTGGACTGAGGCTGGTGATTATGAGGAGTTTCTAGCGGAGCTGAAATGTGCTAAAGTCGTCTTAGACTGGATTGATGAAGCGACTGAGGATGAGATTTTGAAATCTCATAGAGTTGAGCCTGGAGATCTTTTGAGGTTGATTGAGATATGTGATTGGCTCCTTTACGCTACTCATGAGCTAGCGCGCCTCTTCAATCACAAAGACTTGTTATCTAAAATAGCTGAGCTAAGGGTTAGAGCTGAGAATGGTGTGAAGCCTGAGCTTGTTCCGCTTGTTCAACTTGAAGGAGTTGGCAGAGTGAGAGCGAGGCTTCTGTATAACTCTGGCTTCAAGGGTATTAGCGATTTGAGGAGCGCAAGTGTTTCAGCTCTTATGAATGTACCGTTGATAGGTCCAGCTGTCGCTCGAAAGATAAAGGATCAAGTTGGAGGAAAAATCAAGGCTGAAGAATTGGAGATCTTGAAGAAGGAGGAATCTAGAGAACAAGCTCTTCTGACCGAGTATTAAGCCGTGTTCAATCGCTCTGGTATCAAGTGTGTTCCATCGCATGTCTTGCCGCTGTTCAGGTCTGAGAATCCTTCGCGGCACGTAGCGAAGGTCGACCCTCGGGATTCAACGATGCGTTTGAGTTCTTCTAGGAGCGGTCTACGGAATGAATATGGAGCGTATCTCGCTCGCCCCTTGGCTTCTCCCTCAGCCCAGTATGTCCGTTCCAAACGGTCACGAAGATCGGGGAATACTGAGATCATCCTCTTGAAGTTGTCTGCTTTAGCCTTGTAGCTCGAGGCGACTATGTGTTTCGCTCCGGCAGCCGCTACTTCTTTGACCAACGGCTCAAGTTGCTCCAAGTCGCCGTTTATTCCTGGAATAATCGGATCTATCCTGACAGAGCATGGAATATTCGCCTCCGTCAGCGCCTTGATCGCTTCCAGCCGTTTGTCCGGTGAGGTCGCTAAGGGCTCAAGAAGCTTCGCTATCTCTATTTGAAGTGTGGTTATGGTCATGCTGATGCTGCATCTTGCTCTTTTGATGATATCTATGTCTCTTGTCACTAGGTTTGATTTAGTCACTAAGAGAACTTTGAATCCGCTCCGGGTCAGCAGTCGAAGCGCATCTCTGGTTAGATTTGTTGAATTCTCCATGGGGATGTATGGGTCCGAGCTGCTTGCGATCGTTATGGGTATCCTTCTGTCGAGTCTCCGGATTTCTCTACCCAATCTCTCAAGCAGTCTATCTTTCGGTCTACAATCGAAGGCATTTGGAATGTACGATGTAATGTAGCAGTAGAGGCATCTATGCGAGCAGCCTGTGTATGGTGAGAAGCTGTACTTGGGTGGGCAGTGGCATAGAGGGCTATTCCATGGATCGAAAGGCGTGACTAGGGGCATTATAACTCTTCTCTTCCTTCATGTCGGAGCCTCTTCCGAGTAAAAAATGCATCGAACAATATCGAAAGCTTTTTTGAATCTTCGGCTTTTGATTATTGGCTTGAGTTGTAACCGCGTGTCTAGAGTTGCTCAACGTGCGCGTAAGTCTCGTTTCATAAGGCTTTTCGATAGGACTCCCAATGGAATCGTTTGTCCCCATTTCTGGCTGCTCGCATGGGCTGACGGCTGCCCATACCGTTGTGCGTACTGCTATCTCTTGGGAACTTTTCGCGGCCACGTTGAGCCTGTCGTCTTCTCGAATCTTGAGGACTTGGATAGAGAGCTCGACCGATTCCTTGCTTCGAATTCCGGCTGTATTCTGAATGCAGGGGAGCTTACTGATAGCTTGGCGATTACAGACAGCGTTCCGATTAGGTTGATCCAGCGTTTCGCTCGCCAAGATAGGAACAAGCTTCTGCTCTTGACCAAGAGCGCAAATGTGAGAAACCTCTTGGATCTAGATCACAATGGTCAGACGATCGTTAGTTTCAGCATTAATGCGGCCGAGGTTTCGAAGCGTTTTGAGAAGGGCGCCCCCGGCTTATCGAAGCGTCTTGAAGCTGCTGGCATGTGTAAGGATGCAGGTTACCCCGTTCGTATACGTTTGGACCCTATGATCCCTATTGAGGGTTGGCGGTTCATGTATGAGCATATTGTGGATAAGATGAACGTTCTCAATCCTGAGAGGGTTACACTAGGCGCTTTGAGGTATTTCCCAGTCGCTAAAGTCTTTGCTGAAAAGCTTGGTAGGGATGTCTCGGTCTTCGATTACGCGGTTGAACGTGGTGTTGACGGCAGGAGGCGTGTTCCAAAGCTTCTGCGGGTAGAGATGTATCAAACGGCTTTGAAGAGGTTGAAGGTTCCAGCGGCCGTTTGCAAGGAGACTAAGGATGTTGTTGAGCTACTCGGCTTGAATCAAAGATGCAACTGCACTCTGTAGCTATTTATCTCTAGAAGAGTTGTAATGAGTCAAGGTTATATCTAGCTGGAAGTCTCTTATGACTTTACCTTTGCGACAATTGATGCGTAAAAACCGTCATGCAGGTGATATTTGGTTGGCAAGAGTTTCACTCAGATATGGCAAGTGCGTTCTTACCTCGAATGTTCCTGATGAGAATATTCTTGAGTTGATCGAGCCTAGGGATAAGCCGGGGGTCGCGGATCCGTGTTCCGAGGTTCTTCACGCGTTAGATAACCCATTGAAGAGTAGGAGGGTTCCGGAGATAGCTAAGAAAGGCGATAAGGCGGTGATCGTGGTCGATGATGCTACGAGGAGTACGCCGAGCTTCTTGATGGTTCCCCCGATACTGAATCAACTCAACTCTGCTGGTGTTCAAGACAGGGACATTACGGTTATCTTCGGCAGGGGTAGCCATAGGCTCGTTACTCCTGAAGAAATGAGGAATCTCGTTGGCGACGAGGTTACGCGTAGAGTCAAGGTTGTGAATCACGATTGTCGAGCGCCTGATCTCGTTCATGTTGGTGATACGAGTAGAGGAACAAGGGTTTACTTGAACAAGACCTTTGTTGATGCGGATGTGAGGATACTGACCGGCGATGTTGAGCTCCACTATTATGCGGGTTACGGTGGGGCTAGGAAGAGTGTTCTTCCAGGAGTAGCCGGGATCGAAAGCATTATTCATAATCACCAGATGGCGATCGACCCGAAAGCGAAGCTGGGTAACATTGAGGGAAACCCTGTTCACTTGGATATGATGGAGGCGGCGAAGCTTGCTCGGGTTGATTTCATCATCAATGTTGTGATGAATACAAACGGTCACATAGTCAGCGCCTTCGCAGGCGACTTGGAGAAGGTCTTTCTAGAAGGCGTTAAGGTGGTGGATGAAATCTACAAGGTTCCTGCGAAGGGTGAAGCTGACATAGTTCTGACCGATGCTGGTGGAAGCCCTAGAGACATAAACTTCTATCAAGCTCACAAGGCTTTGGAAGCCGCTGTAAATATAGTTCGACCTGGAGGCGTCATAGTCCTTGCTGCCGAATGTCCTGAGAGTAAAGGGAGCCAAGCTTTCTACGACTGGATGAAGAGATTTAAGAACTCGCAGGAAGTTGAGGAGGAGATCAAGAAGAACTTTGGTCCCGGAGGGATAACCGCTTTAACGATGTATAAGGCTCTTGAGAAAAGTACGATAATAAGCATTACAGATCTTCCTGAATACGAGTCTAAGAATGTCTTGAGGTTGAAGCCGGCTGAGACTTTGGATGAAGCTCTGAAGATGGCTTTCGATATGGTAGGCAGGGATGCCAAGGTTTCAATTCTACCGATGGGTTCTTTAAGCCTCCCGGTCTTGTCGAAGGATTAGACCTGAGCCTTTCATAGAGAACAGATGGCTCAGTAGCACCAAGACTCCTACACTGTCCTCGATGTTGTAGAGGAGGCAACCCAAATCTCCTCGACTTTGGAACCTCTCGTATGCGCAATGGTATCCGCTTCCGTTGATACCAACCACTCTCCTCTTGATTCCGAGCTCTTTCTCTACTCTTTTTTGGCTGTAACTCGCGAATGGAAAGCTTCTAGCTATGTCGTAGGCGTCCAAGTGAGCTAGCCTCGTTTTGATCTCGCGTAAATTGACTCCATACATATTTCCTCGGAATTCCAGGTAGGGTAAGTCGAATCTGGACCCGTAGTATGTTGTTAACGTGCCTTCTGGTAGCGTTGAAAGTATCTCTCTGGTTCTTACAAGTAGATCGCTTTCTCTCTCGGGAGGAAATAGGATGGATATGACCACTAGTCCACTTTGTATCCTGATCGTTTCTGAGATTGCGAGGGTTAGTGAGACTATCGGATCTTCTTTCTGTTCTGGGAAGCCGTAGGGGCTGTATGTTTCTATGTCTAAGCTTATCAGAGGCGGCCTCAGTATTCGCAATACTTATCGAGTTCTTTTCAACAGTGGTTTTCTAATAAGCAACGGAGAGCGAGAAAAGTAAGCTAACTTTGGAGCTCGCGAATAACCTCGTCGATGGTGTTGTAGATCTTTTCGGGGATTTTCTGAAGGAGCTCTGACGCGTGAACTCTTCTTTCAGGCTTTAGGTCTATGACCTTCCATCCTTGATCCTCTATCAGCTTCTGCTTCGTAGCCGGAAACTTTGCGTCTTCACGTAGCACTTCTCTTAATGATTCTGGGCCTGTGCTTCCCGTTACCATCGGAAATCTTCCTGAGAGTTTGTATGTCTTAAGTCTAGCTGCGTCTTTGTACATTTTAACTCCATGGAATGTGAGTGCAGCTCTCCGGTATTCGCTTCTATTCGATTTCTGATCTATCTCCTTCAGTTCTTCATCTGTGAACTGGTAGACGTTGTGGCTTCCCTTCCCGAATAGTCTTGTGTAGAGTATATCCGATTTGACCAATGGTTCTTCTCTAGACAGGTCGACGCAGTGGATTATCTTGTGTTCTTGCATCAATTCGAGAAGTTCTAAAGGTAACGGTGCTTCCTCCGGTCTTCTTATCTCCCATGCTATTTGTATTCCTTCATGATCTACGCGTTTGAAGAAGTTATCTATCGACCGTATCTTTGCTCCATCATATCTTAGATCGGATGGTGTTTGTATGTGGAGGATTCTAGCCCTCAGGATTCTGCAGATCGTTATCATCCTTTCGAATGTTCGGAAAGCTTCATCTATAGGTTCGAGCTGGTAGTTGTGGGTTAGGTCTCTGTGGCATCTTACTGAGAATTCGAAGTCTTCTGGGACGCGTCTCCTCCATGATTTGACTTGCGGTAGCTCAGGGTACTCGTAGAAGGTTGAGTTGACTTCGACGAAGTTGAATGCTTTTGAGTAGGCTTCAAGGCTGTCGAGTCCTGGGATTTGGAAGTATGCCCATCCTCCTGCGCCGATTAAGGTTTCGGTCATCTCTTTAGACCACTGTTTATATTGAGTGGAAGTCAGCTATATCTGGTGTTCATCACGGTGCGGCTGCATGGGTAGTATCCTCCTCGGAACTTCCGGTTGGTCTTACGATGATTGGGTTGGGGTCTTCTATCGTGACCGCAAGGAGAGTAAGCTTGCTGCTTACGCTAGGGTGTTTCCGACAGCTGAGATCGATTCAACCTTCTATGCTTATCCTTCTAGGGGCACAGTGATGGGTTGGTCCAGATATACCGGTTCTGACTTCGTTTTCACTGCGAAGCTTCCTCAATTGATCACTCATGAGAAGGTTCTTGACTTGAAGAGTGGGGTTAAAGATGATGTCAAGCGGTTCTGCGATTTGATGTCTCCTTTACAGCTGAATGGTAAGCTCGGATGTATCCTGATTCAGCTTCCTCCGGGTTTTAAATTTGATTTGGAGAGGCTCGAAGGCTTCTTCGATATTCTTCCAAGCGACTTCAGGTTCGCTGTCGAGTTTAGGCATTTATCTTGGTTAAAGGCTGAGACTTGGAAGCTTCTTGAGAAGTACAACATCACATATACGATTGTTGATGAACCTCTGCTTCCCCCCGAGGTGAAGGTCACTTCTGACTTCGCTTATTTCAGGTGGCACGGTCGAGGCCGTAGACCTTGGTATAACTACCGTTATAGCGGGGAGGAGCTGTCTTCTTGGGTCCCGAAGGTCCAGGAGACCTTGAAAAACGTTAGGGTTGCGTATGGCTACTTCAACAACCATTATCATGGTTACGCTGTTGAGAACTGCTTGCAGATTCTTGAGATGCTTGGTGTTTCAACTCCGAGCCAGATTGAGACCAAGAAGCGAGTTGAAAAGTTTAGGGTTTCCGGACTTGCCGCTCCAATCGAGGAGGCCGTCACTGGGCTCACAGCTTTCATGCCTGAAGCGAAGGTCGCTGAGATGGGTTTCAGTGACCTTCTGAGCGCATTTATCGACAGGTCTAGGTTTGGGAGGGCTAAAGCGATTGGTGATGATGAGTTGAAAGTTGAGGAAGTGACTGACAGGCGTTTGGTTGCGTCTATCCGTGCATACCATATCTTGATCGATCTCGATGGGCGAGTCATTCGTCATGATTGCGCTGATTGGGGTCGATCTCTGTCTCTGAAACAGTTTTGTAAGCACCTTGGAAAACTGTTCCTATATCTTCCGAAAGACAAAGCGGTCAGTATCCTTCGTATGATCTATTCTGAGCGCGATGATTGGGAGTTTCAGCCCTACATAGGCTAGTCCCGTTGAATTTGGTTTGAAGGAGATGGCTTGTGTTTCAGCCTTAGTTCCGTAGTGCAAAGGTATTTTCCTGGATCGGGATAACTAAACTTAAGAACGAGAGTCTCATATTACTCAATTTACTCTAAAACGTAGTGGACGTGCCAAGTCTTGTCCGATAGGACCGCGATACCGGTTGGGCTCTTCATAGGGTTCATTCTCGCTTTCTTCTATGAGCTCTTTCTCCCCATATTGGAGTTCGATCTCAAGGGCCTCATCGTGTTCCTGACCGTTCCGAGTTTAGCTGGGTTTGTTACTGGTGCGCTTGACAAGCGCAATGCGCTTGAGAACGGTTTCTTGATAGGCGTATTCTCAGGCGTCGTCAATGTTCTCTTGGCTCTAATGCGGACTATTCCGACGAGAGGAACTGTCTCTTACTCCTTCCTCTCCAGCTTCGGGGTCTTCATGCTTATCTCTATCTTCACTTGGGGGTTCATAGGTGCGGCTGCAGCCGTTCTTGCGAGGCAGTCTGCTCTGCCAACTGCTGCTCCAGCCGTGAAGCCTCAGGAGGAGAAGTCTTGTTCTGGCTGTGGAACTAGGAATCCAGCTGAGGCTCTCTTCTGCTACTACTGTGGGAAGAAGCTCTAGAGCCACTTACAGTTTTGTTCCGCATTTTATGCAGAATCTTGCGATCGAGAAGTTCTCGAAACCGCAGGTTGTGCAGTCTGTTTCTTTAGCTCTTGCTATCGTGGGGGCTGTTCTTTCTACTGGTGCTTCTGATCTCAAGGATTCGAATGGTTCTGATAGTTGTATGAAATGGCCTACTACAGAGACTTTCGAAAGCGGTAGAGTAGTCTCAACGATAAGCATCGGGCCCTTTGTCGTGTCGAAGGTTACTTCTCTTACTCTGCCTACGAGTGTTGCTTTCGAGTCTACGACGGTCATGCCTTTCAGGTTGTCGTACATTGTTTGCTTCGTTTCTGCTGTTTCTCTAGTTTCTGGCTCTGCTGCCGGCATTGTGAATTTCTCGCATGCGTAACAGTACCATTTCTTGTGGTGGTCTCTTGTCCTTATGTATGTTAGTGGTTGCCCGCATACGGAGCATTTCGGCCTTTCCGGGGTTATAGTCAAAGCGTTTTACCTAAATCTAGCGTAGCTGTAGGGTTCTATTTAGCTTTGTTTTGTCCGTTCAAGATATGCTGGTTTGAGTCTTTATTGAGATGTTGATTCTCTCGCGACGGGAAGGCTCGGTCTTCTTTCGCATGGATGAACCTGTTTCGAGATTAAAAACAGCACCCATCGATACGTGAAATACGCTGATAACCGAAGTTGCAGCTTGTATTATTAGATGTGAGCTAGAATGTCGGTGATCGATGACGTTTGTTCGCTTCTAGATGATGGAAACTGGCATACCGTCGATGACATCGCAAAAGAGGTTGGGTTGAGCCCAATCTCTGTGGGATTCGTGCTAAGCTTCTTGCGCAAATATGAATTCATTGAAATGAGCATGAAAAACGAGGGCAAGGCGAGAATGAAGAAAGGTGCTCCCAAGTTGAGACTGGCAGTGTACATACTGAAAACCTTACTCGAAAGACCGAGACAATCGTCTCAAATTCTGGCCAAAACACTGGAAACCCATTCCGCTCTTCCCTAGCTCATTCGACTGGCATAGAAAAGCAGTCAGGCTGACCTTATCCCTCAGAGCTACAATCCCATGTGAAGTCATCAAAGAAGCTCTTCGTAGCGAGTTTCAACATTGAAAAGGCATCCTCAAAACAATGGAATATCGGCTTATTACCATGTAAACTCAATAAAGTACCGTCCCAAGCCAAGATACATCGTACAGACGTAGGAACGGGGATGAAGATGTCTCAACCGAAATGTAGAATATGCAGCTCTAGCAAGCAGGTTAAAAGCACGGTAGTCAATGGAAGGAAGCTTTGCATCTGTGAGGATTGTCTCCTACTGATATCAGGAATCGTCAAAGACAACTTCCCATGCGGCGATAAGATGCTTCTAGACGAGTGCAGAAGTATCGCAAACTGGCATATTCGAAACTCACATACCTATTGAAAATGGGTAGCTTGCAAAACGATTCCTAGAAGGACGACTTTTGCCGAGCCTGAATAGAATTAGTCGTTTCAGCGATTCTGAAGAGAAAGATTATAGGCAGATCTAGCTTAGACCTAAAAGAGTTTCTATCAGTAATTTCAGGTTGCTAAGGATGCCTAGCGTGGAACATGACGGCTAAGAATGAATACAACGGACATAGGTCTGCCTTCTGGAAGTCTTATATGGCTTCACCGCCAGTCAAATGTTGCGGCAAGCTTTATATTTCCTGATTTTACTAAAAAAGGTTGATTGCTCTTCCTAAAGCCCAGAGGAGAAACGCGTGGCGAAGATAGACGAGAATATTCACAGAGTGCTGAAGGAATACGGGTTAACAGAGTACGAGATCAAAGCCTACCTGAAGCTCGTCTTCGATGGACCAGCTACACCTTACGAGATCAGCGAGACGGCGGGCATACCTTACGCGAGGGTCTACGGAACTTTAGAAGACCTAGAGAAACGGGGTTGGATTGAAACTCAACCTGGAAGGCCTGTTGTCTACAGAGCGAAGCCGCCGAGATTCGTAGCTGAGCTCGCTGTTGAGATGTCGAAGAGTTTCATGGATGGCTTGGTCAGCATAATGGTGAGAGATCTCCAGTCGATATACGAGAAGAGAGAAACCGTGAAGCATGTAGGTCTCTGGGTCATTCACGGAGGAGATAAGATTCTAGACAAGCACGAAGAAATGATCTCAAGAGCTAAGAGTCACATCTACTTTATCGCCTCGACTCTAATGCTCAAGGAAGCAGACGAGTTGAGAAATACGATTGCGGATGCGGAGACAAGAGGCGTTGACACAAAGATAATCTGTTTCTCAAATCCGAAATATGTAGAAGAAGATGCGATACGGCTGCTCGCGCGAGTCTCAGACGTAGGAGTGATAGACGAGCTTGAGCAAGCAGCTAAACCCTTCAATATAGTTTTGGTTGACGGTAGAGATGTACTCCTCACATTCTTGTGGAACCTTGAGGTGCCAAGCGATTTGGGGTCCAAGATAGCTTTCAGAATTACAGACGAAGACCTTGCAGGAGTTCTAGAGAGGTACTGCGAACATTATTGGATCAAAGCCAGAAAGCTCTAGAGATAGGAGAAGAACCTGCAGATGACACGGGGTTTCGTCTCATACAGTTCCCTCAAAAGAGTCCTAGCGAAATCTCCTGAAGGACCGTTGAAGTTCACAGCCCTGACTAGGCAAGCTCTTAAGAAACTGGATGTCCCTCAAGAGACGAGATCCAGAATAATCAATTTGATGTGCAATCGTAGAACGGATCTGAAAGAATACAAGAAGATCAGCCGAGAGTTGAAAAGCTTCAGCTATGAAGCTGGTGAGGAGGCCTCCGTAGACTATTTCAGATCTATCTTGGCGAAAGCCCTATTCAACATCTTCCTAAGGCTAACGCCAAAGTATAGGAACGAGGCAGCTAGAAAGAAGTTCTTCGAGATAATAACCTCGCTGGCGAAGAATCTCCATCTGACAAACTCGATCGAC
>Ga0315308_1001015_pt1 | contig 16116 bp, 16 predicted proteins | sample TDP3_MG_FD_203078 | JGI IMG/M metagenome (GOLD analysis project Ga0315308, IMG submission 203078) | Freshwater sediment microbial communities from Lake Towuti, South Sulawesi, Indonesia - TDP3 | ecosystem: Environmental > Aquatic > Freshwater > Lake > Sediment | place: Indonesia: South Sulawesi... | reverse complement strand
CAACAATTGAAAAAGTCCTATTTCTCAAGGGGGTGAGCATCTTCAAGGAGATACCTGGGGAGGTGCTCTCGCAGATCGCCCAGATCGCAGAAGAGGTCCAGATAGAAAAGGGGTCGCGGATCTTTGAGGAGGGAGAGCCCGGGGATTCCCTATATCTAATAGTGAGGGGGGCAGTCAGGGTCCACAAGGGAACAAGGGAGGTGGCAGTGCTTCGCGAGGGGGAGTGCTTCGGCGAGATGGCCATCCTCGACAACGAGCCCCGTTCTGCCTCAATCACTGCGCTGGAGGATGTCCAGCTCCTCAGGATCTGGTCGGATGATTTCTACGAGATGCTCGCAGACCGGGTGGAGATCGCACGGGGAATCTTCAAGGTCCTCTCCAGGAGGCTTCGTCAGGCCATCGGCCGATAAAAAGCCTATTCCTAAATCCCTTTATTCCTTAAATTTGTCAATACCTTTGCGATTTCTTTACCCTGTGTTTCAATGATATTGAGCAACTCTTCAGGTGTCCTTTTGTCCCCTTCGTCTTTTCTATTGGGATTAATGGCCTTGATGTCAAAGTTTTTCCTTTCTATCTCCTCAATGGGCACAGCCCATGAGCGCTCGCTTTTGGCCCTCTGCGGGAGGAGCCTGAAGAATTCATCAAAGTGCTGCATAGTAAGGGGTTGCTTTTTTGTGACATTGATATCTGATAGATCGTAGTACCATATCTCTCTGGTTGGCTCCCCTTTGGTAAAAAAGAGGAGGTTGGTCTTACTTGCCGCACCAGCATTGAGGAAGACCCTTGGTGGAAGGCTCAGGATGCAGAAGAGATCGCATTCGTTGAGGAGCTTCCGCTTCGTCTGGACAAAGGCGGTCTCATTTGTGCGGAACAGGACCCCTTCATCCATCACGATCCCGCATCTGCCCCCTGGTGTGAGGCTATCTATGACATGCTGGAGAAAGAGCACCTGTGTGGCGCCTGTCTTATAAGCAAAACGTGTCTGCGCATCCTTCCCCTCTTTCCCTCCAAAGGGAGGATTTGTCAGGACAACATCAAAAAGCCCTGGCGCATCCTGAAAAAGCCCGCCATATACTTCAAGGCCTGTCAATGTGTTCCCATGCCAGATATGCGGCTCGTCAATCTCATGGAGAACAAGGTTTGCCAGGGCAATGGGATAGACAAGATTCTCCTTCTCCCTTCCATAGAATGTTCTGGTCTTTAATGTCTCAATGTCGCTCGCTGTCTTTGTTTTCTCCTTCATATGCTGATATGCCTGGGCCAGAAAACCGCCTGTTCCGCAGCAGGGGTCATAGACCGCCTCTCCAATCCTGGGATCAATGACCTTCACCATCACACGGATGACCTCCCTGGGCGTGAAGAACTGGCCCCCATCGTTATTCTTCTCCCCCATCTTTAAGAGCAGGCCCTCGTAAACCTGTGAGAGGGTGAACATGTGGGTCTCATCCACATCTTTTAGGGAGAGCTCATTGATTTTATCAAGGATGTCCAGGAGGTTACGCTCGGTATCAATGCCGGTTCTCTCTATGGAAGAAAAGACCTCGCTGATACCCTTCTGGCGAGGGCTTGAGCCCGGTCTGCTCTCAAGACCCTTAAAATAGGGGATAAGCTCATTGTTCACGAAAGACATATAGGCCCCAAATGCCCCTTCCTGTAGCTCCTTGCGTTTCTTCCCATCAGGGGCCGCCCAATCCTGCCAGCGATAGGGGTATGCAAGGGAGGGAGAGAAACTTACGCCCACAGCCTTGTAAGATTGTTCTTCCCTTTCCTCTTTTTCATCCAGTATTCTCAGAAAGAGCATCCATGTCAGCTCAGGCACATACTGCAACGCCCCTGCCCTCCCGGACCGCCTCATGATGTCGCAGATGCCTTTGATATAGGCATTCAACGACTGCGGTGTATTGATTTTGCGATTATTTTTATTCATCAAACAACATCTACCAATGAAGCTATTCTTTTTACCTGATCGATCTTAATACCGTTAAGCCGCTTGTCATTTGTGATAAACAAATCCACACCAAAACTTGAGGCACAGGCGAGTTGAATCGCATCAGGGGGCTTCACCAATTTCACATTTTTGGCCCGAATCTTTGCGTATCGTTCTGCCACCAACTCGTCAAAGTGAATAAGGGTAATAGCCTGGCTTGTCAGCAGGGAACGGTACTGTTCGGCAATATCCTGGCGATTTTCCTTGAGTGGTTTAACAAGCAATTCTCCAAGGGTAAGGGTAGAGGTCACCAAACGATCCTTATCGTCTATCATTTTACGCCGGAAATTTGCAACCCTCTCATGTAAATCGTATGTCTGCTCGATTAGGTAAATGAACAGGTTTGTATCCCAGAAAATTACACTCATTCCCACCCCTCCCTGAGCTCTCGAACATATTCATCAGGATCAACCCCTTCCCAAATCTCTTTTCCCAGGCCTGAGAGCGCAAGGATTGGATCCTCCTTCGTTATCTTAATTTTTGATGATGTCTCCGCCCTATGTGGAAGGGGCTCAATGATCTGTACCAGAAGGTGAGTAATACGATTAGTTTGAAGATCCGCTGTGCCTTTGCCATAAACCCTTACAGGATGCGTTAACCCCTCTATTATTTGCATTTCTATCCCTTCGTTGAAATGACACGATACTATTCGCCCACCGAATTCCTCCAGAGTGGCGCTCTGTTGTTTCAAGTTGACTTGATAGAATTTTCCTTCCACAACAGTCTCAGCCTCTTTAGTCTGTTTCAAGACCTTTTCAAAGATAGTTCGTAAACGGGGTTCAACTGTTGCCTCATGAAGCTCCTTTCCTACATGTTTTGAAACCCTAACATGTGTTATGCCTGTCTTTGACAACCTGCTGGCAACGCCCTCAAGCACTGCTACCACCTGTGGGTCAAAACCAGCGGGAAGAACAGAAGGGGCTTTAGGGAATTCTACGAGGCCATCAACGAATCGTGTCATGACCTCATCAATTTCAGGGAAAAACGCCATCTGTTTAGGCGGAATGGCTTCTAAGGTTAACAGAATGCTCCCACTTTTCCAGTCAGCAATAGCGATCCGGCAGATTTCCTCAACATCTTTTGGATATCGTCCTCTATCGCCCTTTTTATATTTCTCTAAAGTATTAAGAGCCACCCTGCGCAACCCCTTATAGATCCCCTGGATAATCTCTGTAAATGTCCCTATCTCAATGCGCCCTCTAACAACCTCCGGACCTTCAATTTTAATATTCAATTGTCCCTTCTTTTCTGGCATAGCACCTCCTTTTACAACATACTCTTTTGTATTTCGGATAACAATAAACCTTCTGGCCTCTGCCTGCTCCAGATAAAATCGCAGATGCCCTTGATATAGGCATTCAGCATCTTAGGTTTTGTAATTTTCTGATTATTTTGGCGCATATCTTCTTCCGGCACGGATTATTAAATCATAGACAGACACTCTTATATCCCCAGTCTCTGCTGCGTGTCTCACTTTCATTCTAATGACTTCATTCAGATCCAAATATGATCCTTCGTGTCCTTCGAGAACAAAGTAAAGATCCTGTACGCTGAGGGTAATCAGATTTGTCGGTCTACCCTTTGCAAAAGCCTCTAAAGCATCCTTGGTAAAACCACCATAACTAATAAATATACCCCGCGACCATGAAGATTTTCCTGCTATTTTTCCATGAAAATACAATAAATCTTCCAATCCAGACAGTTTATTTTGCCATTTTGCTTCAATGAGATAGGTTTCTCCATCTAATTCTAAACTTCCGTCAATTTGTTCCCCTACAAGCCTGAAAGGACGATTCGGGTTAAGATTAAATATCCCAAATAGTTCGTTTAGAAATCGTTCGAAGGCATACCCTCTCTCTTGAGGCGATAACTTTTCTATCTGTTTTAACCCCTCGATTAATCCTTTCCGCTTCTGCTGATCAACCCTCTTTTCTTTCATTTCTTGTTCATTTACATTTTGTTGGTTTAATGAGGGCAAATCTTCTAAAAATTTTTTATCCCATAATTCTGGAATCTTAAAATTCAGTCTCAATATAAGATCGTTGAGTTCTTCAATCTCTTGCCGAGTTATCGGCTCTCCTTTGTTACCCCGATACTTAATCCCTCTGCGGACAATTTCCAAAATAACCGAACAAAAAACCTCTCTTTTAAATTCTAAAGTCTTCTCTAAGAAATTTGTGATTGAGGGTAATTTACTGCCTCCCTGCCAGAAATTTTTGAGACCTCGCTCGTTGGCAATCCCAGCGAATGAAATTCTTTGATCTGCAAAAGGATGTGGCTGCCCTGGAAGGAAAGAATAAAGGTATTCAGCAAGTTGTTGTATCGCCCTTGTTTCAGACAATGATAAAGTCATATTTACAATTCGCCTGAAAAGGCTTTTCTTAAAATCGCCTGTGGCAATGAATTTAAGGTGGATAGCTGATTCTGGGTAGCGGATTGTAGATTTGCAGCATGTGTCATTTTTTCTTTGAGTTCAATAGAAATTCGTTTTCGTTCCGATATGGAGAGGTAAGGAATAGAAATATTCTGTAAATCGGGTTTTCTTATTGCATCAAATGTGCTCCCTCTTCCTCTCCAGTTATTTTCGATGAACTTAAAATAGAAGAATAAAAACCAAGAATCAATATCGTCTTTCCCTCTTAATGCCGTAAGTCCTCTACCTATACAACATCTCTGGTCTGCCATATTCACAGGTCCAACAGGAGCACGGACTGATATAAGAACATCATTGGGGTCAGCAATCTTCTTGGGAGATGAACACCATATCTGAGGCATAGGAAAATAATCACCAAAATCAGCTTTGCCCTGAAAAAATGGCAATCCTATTTTTTCTTTGTTATATGTATTGCTCGGAGGAGATTGTCCCATGATTATTTTGCATACCTCCCTCAATCTTTTTTTCTCCCATTTCTGGGATTCTTCGCTGTCGAAGACTTGGCGCAAGTAGGCGGGGGGGAGAGCTTGGGCTGCCTCTAACTGTTTTTCGCAGGCGGTGCGGGCACGCTCCACCTCTTGCATCAGTTCTTGAAGTTTTGCAGCGATGCGCTTTTGTTCGTGGAGAGGAGGGAGAGGGACATTGAGATTTAGCAGTTTTTCACGCTGAACAGCCGCTTGGCCAATCCATCTGTTGCAGATTATCTCAAAAACCCTGTTGTACCATTGTAACTGAAGCCATGAAGCAAGAAATATTGGTTCAAGAGAATCAGCAATTGTACGCAATCTGGTTAGATGATTGCTATAGAGGAAAATACCATTTTCTACATTGAATAGAGCTGTTTTGCCTACTAAATCAACACTGTTTGTATTATTGAAAATAATATCACCGGGTTTCAATTGGTATTTTTCAACTTGCTCCTTTGTTGCCGGAACTCTGAGAACAGATGACAAGTCTAATAATCCACGGTTTGTAATATTGTTCATTCTCAATTGAATATAACCGCTTGCGTCTGCTCGCTTACCACACGCGAATCCAGGCAAGGCTTCTCTGATCACCTCGCCGAGGCGGACCATGCGCCAACCAGGCGGGAGGGCATTAGATTTCGTTTCTATCTTCATTTTCCTTAGCAACGAACCCTTCAGCCTTTGTCATTTTTTCAGTTAAATACCAATCTTCCTTTTTGATAACTCCATCCATCAATGAATCCAGTTTATCAATCATTCGTGTGAGAGTGTCCAGAGCCTTTTGGGCGTCAGATGCTCGAAGATGATGCAGATCCCTGGGGATTTGCGTTTGTGGCCACCTTGGAATATCGCCTGCCGGAAAATCAACTGTTTTTTTCGCGGCATCTAATACTTTCAGAGGATATTGGAGTGGCTTTGGGTGAGCGAAATAGTCCCTGATCTTTTTCAGTTCTGAAAAAGATTGCCAGGGTTCTTCATCAATCTTAAAGGTTTTATCGGGACCTCCTGACCCCCATAAAAAGGGAGAAAAATACCACTTCATTGTAAAAGACCATTTATCTGTGATTTCTTCATAGATTTTTCTGGGAAGTTTACTTTTAATGAAATCCTCATAAACTCTGTTTATAAGGGCTTCTGCAGATAGAAGAAGCAGCGCAATTGCTCCGAGAGAATGGTTGGCTTCAGTTTGTCGGTCGTTTTGAGTTGCTGCCTGCTTCGCATCTTTAATTAGACCTTTCGCCGCCTGACGCAAAAATAGGAAAGGATTCGAATAAAAAACAAACTGATCTCCATCTTTAATAGGAATTCCTTTCTGGTTATTGACCATCATCGATCCTTTCCATAGTAAATCTCGCCGAGGCGGACCCAGCGCCAGCCTGGGGGGAGTTCATATTTATCTTTTTGGCTCATGTTTGGCTCATAGTGCCCCTTTTGGGCTCATTTTTCCCTTCACAAACATCACCGCTTTTATCTTCCTTTCATTTAGCCCCATTTTTCTTAGGTTCTCCTCTGTGTAAACATCTTTGCTATTAAAGGGTTTCGAAAAACAGAACTATGGGTTCAAAACAGAGTGGGGGTATGCCTGCTTTATAGTGAACCAACAAGTGGCCGTATATGGAGGATTTCATTCTCGGTGAGCTCCTCAAGACAGTTATCTGGCACAACAGTCACCGCGATCGTGTCCCCAACCGCATTGAAAACCTCTATCGAGTAGCCAGTCTCTCCTTCCGTGCCTGGATGGTAATCAACGATGGTTGCCAGGTCTCCTCGTTTGAGATTCTTTTCAGGAATATCTTTGGCCAAGGCTACCTGCTGAAATAGCTTGAACTTCATCGCTCCCTCCCCTTATCCGGATACAATGTAACAAACTTGGTTATTCCTGTTTTGGCCTCCCGAATCCATACCGAGATGATCCTGAGTGACACTCCATTGGGGCCGGAAAGGAGTGCACGAATTTCAAAAATATCTCCATATTCAGTATGTTCAACAAGGACAGCCTCCTTTGATAGAATCTGCTGACGAATATCATATTCCAATTGCCTCCAATTTTCCAGAGTATACCCAGCCTGCTTCAAGAATTCCGACTTGTCCCCCACCGGTCTTCTCAGGAGCAGATATCCGGTGATTTTCTCGTGTGCAATAACAGAATCCTTAGAGAGTTTCACCCCACCCCCTTGTCCTTAGAACTTTCGGTCATGTCGTGAATATCCTCTTTTTGGTTTCAACAATGATGTCTTTAGGGTCGCCGAGGGTTTTCAATGCCTCAAGACCTCCTGCCTTGACCACATCGGGCGAGTTAAAGATATAAGGGTTTTCGATCTCCTCTGTTCCGCTCATCTCAAAGTGCTTCACGAGGGCAAGCAGTGTTTTTGCAGTTTCCGGAGACAGACTTTTGAACCAGGAGTCATGCTTGTAGTTAAGCGCCTCCACCCTTTCTCTGCGGGTTTTGGGGGCGACCCCAAACCCGATCTCGGCCAGGATATCATATGGGTCATATTCCTTCCGTCCTGTCAGCTCTTGCAACAGCCTTATGCCGCGCTCCCCCTCGGGCAGCACATTCATGAGCCGTTTGCGCTCTTCCGGATCTATCCAGAGGCGGCGGAAATCATCGAATGTCTTGGTCTCTTCAATGAGATGCTGGGCGATCTTTTCTCTATATTCTTCCAAGGTCACCATCCCCAGTCTCCCTTCTTTCTCGTCAACAATATAGGTTCCCGCCGGATTGATATGAACATCAAATCCCTCCACCCGGATCGTCTTTTCACCATATCTATCTTCTCCAACCTTTTCTCTTGTTGGCGCAGGCCTGGACTTAAACTCTTTTCCAAGAAGGCGGGTTGCGTTTGTATAATCATAGACCCGGAACATCAATTTATTTGTTGAAGGATGTATCCGTGAGCCCCTCCCCATCATCTGTTGAAACGATATGGGAGAGCGCACATATTTGAAGAAGACAACATTCCTGAGTATCGGCACATCAACACCGGTGCTGATCAGGTCAACGGTGGTAGCAATAAAGTGGCTCCTCTCCGAGCCCCGAAGGTCAGCGATGTAGTCGCTCCCTCCAACAGAAGCGGTGCATTTGAAGGCATAGGGGTCAAGCCGTTTCTGGCCTTTCTCCTCACACCAGGCTGAATAAAGGCTGTTCATCTCTGCGGCCACAGCGTCAGCATGAGTGTCCCGGACACAGAAGACGACGGTTTTTTGATGCGGCCCGCCAGTCTGGAGAAACATATCAAAGAGGTCTTTGCACCATGCCCTCACCCTGTCCGGGAGCTGGATGGCGGACTCAAATAATGGCGCCTCATAATGCACTCTGGCCTCTGAGACCATAATGGACTGGCCTGTCACGGCATCGGTTGCCCCCAGACGCTCTATATCCTCCCGGGTCACTCCCTTCTCATCCAGGTCCGTCATCCGTCTGACGACCTCACATTTAGGAAGATAGCCATCCTCTGTGCCCTGTACCATGTCATATTCGTAAACTGGCTCGCCGAAGTATTGGAGATTATTCGCTGTGATCTCCTCGTCCTCTTTCCGCTCTTCCTCCCTGCCCCCTTCCCAATAACGAGGTGTCGCTGTGAGGCCAATCTGAACGGCTTCAGGGTTCCTTTTGAGCACTATGCTCCATTTTCCCCATGCGCTTCTATGGCACTCGTCAATGATGATATGGCTGAAATAATTCTCTGGATAGTTCTCAAGGAGGAACATTGCGTCCTCAGACTCCCCGGCCACATTGAGGGTCTGGTATGTGGCAATCAGGATCCGGGCGTTCTTCTGCGGGTTTGATGACGATACAGGGGCTGCATCTGCTCCGAAGACATTCTGGAAGGCAGTGAGCCCCTGATTGCGAAGTTCGTCCCGGTCACAAACGAACAGGGCCCTTCGGAGCTGCCCGGCGTCTGCGATCTTTTTGAGGAGATGGACGGCTATAAAGGTCTTTCCCGAGCCTGTCGCCAGAAAGAGGAGGACCCTCTTTCCCCCTCGTGCAATCTTCTCCAGGGCTGCACGGATCGCAGCGTCCTGGTAATAGCGCCTGCTCGCCTCACCCCCAGGATAGGGGACAAGCAGCGGCCTGGCATTTTCACTATCGAGTGAGACGCCGAGCTGCCCTTCATAACGGCGTTGCAGATCCGAGGGAGTTGGAAAATCCTCCAATGGGCGAGAATCTGATGTTTTCCCTGTTAGACTATTGTATTCAATGAAAAGATGGCCATTGGAGGAATATACAAATGGGACATTGTTTAAACGGGCATATTTCTTTGCCTGTTCAAGGCCTTTTTCAGGTGGCTCATCACTCTTTTTGGCCTCTATTAAAGCAATTGCAAGAGGTTGAGATGAAGGATTAACACGAATTCTAAGGAGATAATCTATTCGCCCTTTTTGCCTTCTCCTCGGTTTTCCTTCAATGATTTCAACACCCTTGTCGGTTTCCTCTCGCCTTATGAGGTCTTCGGTCCAACCCTTACGATGAAGGACAGGATCAATGAATTTAGCCTTTGTATCGGCTTCGCTGAGTCGCATAAGTTAATTATTTTAAACTAATTCCTGTGTAAATATTATATTAGAAAATAAGTTATATTAACTCAAGAGGTATGGGTCAGGGCATGTGCCCTCTACACAATTGGCATTGAAAAAATCCAGGGGCTAAAAGAGCACATCCTGAGAGGGGCGCGCGATTATGAACCCATAGTAAAAGAGACAGCCCAGAGCATTATGTCGCGCTGGGGAATATCTCAATCGGAGGGCGCAAATGCTGACAACAATTGAAAAAGTCCTATTTCTCAAGGGGGTGAGCATCTTCAAGGAGATACCTGGGGAGGTGCTCTCGCAGATCGCCCAGATCGCAGAAGAGGTCCAGATAGAAAAGGGGTCGCGGATCTTTGACGAGGGAGAGCCCGGGGATTCCCTATATCTAATAGTGAGAGGAGGAGTCAGGGTCCACAAGGGAACAAGGGAGGTGGCAGTGCTTCGCGAGGGGGAGTGCTTCGGCGAGATGGCCATCCTTGACAACGAGCCCCGTTCTGCCTCAATCACTGCGCTGGAGGATGTCCAGCTCCTCAGGATCTGGTCGGATGATTTCTACGAGATGCTTGCAGACCGGGTGGAGATCGCAAGGGGCATCTTCAAGGTCCTCTCAAGGAGGCTTCGTCAGGCCATCGGCCGCTGAAACACCTTCTTTGACTCCGAGCAGAAATAAATGATAAAATAATTTTGCAATGGGTGAAACATTTGCTGAAGTGATCCTGAGGGCCAACGGAAAAGAAACCAGGAAAAGACTTCTTGTGGACACTGGGTCAACATTCTCCTGGATTCATTCCAAAACCCTCTCGCAGATGGGCATAAAGCCAGAGGATGAAGAGGAGACGGAGACCATTGAGGGAAGGGTCATCAAAAGGAAATTGGGCCAGCTTGAAATAGAATGCCTTGGGAGAAAGACTCCAACCTGGGTTATCTTTGCCTTAGAGAAGGATTCAGAGGTTTTAGGGTTATATGCGTTGGAAGGTTTACGGCTTGAGGTTGACCCCTACAGGAGAAGGCTGAAAAAGATAAAGGCCATCAAAGCCCTCTAACACTTCATTATAGAGTCTGGTTGGTAGGTTTTTCACCCATAAAAGTTTTGAGATTCAATCTTACCCTTGAAGACCCTATATACATATATTGAATAGCCAATCACTATAGGCAACCCGATAAGGGCGATTACAAGCATCACCTTCAGGGTCATTACGCTCGACGAAGCATTGTATATCGTGAGGCTGAGAGAGGGATCGTTGCTCGCCCTTACCAGGTAAGGAAAGTGAATTGAGCCGACAATTCCCCATAACCCGAGAAAGGCAAGGGACGACATATAAAAAGCAATGGTGTCTTTTCCCTCATTCAAAAAAAACCTAATCCCAAACCAGGAGACAAGGGTCACAAGCAAGAAAAGCCATGCGAGCGTGTTGGAGATTGTCCCGGAAACGTAGATACAGGCGAGTACAAAAGAGAGTATCAATAACACTATATAAATCTTCTGGAGTTTACCCGTGATGCGTCTTGCTCTTTCCTGGATCTCTCCATTCAATTTCATTGCAGAAAAGGTGGTCCCCTGCATAAGGATTGCGGCAAGCCCAAGAAGACCAAGGCCCAAGGGGAATGGACGAAAAAGCGTGAGGAAACCGCCCTTGTATTCCATGCCCTGATCAAGCGGGATTCCTGAAATGACATTGCCGAGGGCAACACCGTAAAGCAGTGATGGAAAAAAGCTTCCTATTGTGAAGCTCCATTCCCACAGGCCTCTCCTTTCTTCATCCAGGCCCCAGAACTCCAGGGATACAGCGCGAAAGATGAGGGAGAACAGGACAATTAAGAATGCCAGGTAAAATCCGCTGAAAACAGTGGCATAAGCCTGTGGAAAGGCAGAAAATAGGGCTGCCCCGCCTGTTATCAGCCATACCTCGTTACCATCCCAGAATGGACCAATCGCATTAAAAAGCGCTCTTTTCTCCTCGTCTTTTTTTGCAAGAAATGGCAGGAGTGCGCCGACCCCAAGGTCAAATCCATCAAGGATGGAATAGCCGATTAAAAGGACGCCGATGAGAACAAACCATATGATCTGGAGTAGCTCAATGGTTTCCATTTTAATATCCCTCTGAAACGGATTCTACAGGGCCCTTCTTAACCAATTTGATCAGGAGAAAAACAAACATTGAGAGCAGCAAGGCGTAGATAATACCGAACATGATGATGGAAAAGAGTATCTGACTTGCCGGGACAACAACAGAGGCGGCATCTGCTGTCTTGAGAACCCTGTAAACAGCCCAAGGCTGTCTTCCTACCTCTGCGCCTATCCACCCTAACTCATTTGATATATATGGAAGGGGAACTGACAGGAGCAGTGCGGCCAGATACCACTTCGCCTCCCAGATCGCTTTTTTCAGAAACAGGAACACTGCGAGGAGTGACATTGCTATAAAGAACATCCCGAGCCCAATCATGATGTGATAGGAGACAAATGGCAGGAACACAGGGGGGCGCTCCTCCCTTGGAAACGCTTTTAGCCCCTTAATTTCTGCATTGAAATCAAAATGGACAAGGAAGCTTAGCAGCTTTGGCGCACCAATATAAAAATATGTCTTCTCCCTGCTTTCGCACGGGATTCCAAAGAGAGCAAGCGGCGCACCTTTTTGTGTCTCCCAGAGCGACTCGTATGCTGCCAGTTTCTCCGGCTGCGTATTTGCGACCTGGACCGAATGGAGATGGCCTGAGAAGAGCTGGATTATGGAGGAGACAATGAAGATTGCCATTGATACATTCAAAAGGGCCTTTGCGTGTTCCAAATGACTTTTCTTCAGCAGATACCAGGAGGCGATCCCTGCAACAAAAAGGGAGCCGGTGATCCATGCTGCGATTGTTGTATGGATGAAGCGGATCAGGGTCGAGTGGTTGATAATTGCCTTTAGGAAATCCGTCAGGATCGCCCTTCCCCCCTCTATCTTGAACCCGTCAGGGGTCTGCATCCATGAATTCGCAATGATTATCCAGAATCCCGAGAGAATGGAGCCCAGGAACACAAGGAAAGCAGAAAGCCAATAGACCCTTTTAGAGACCCGCTTCCTTCCGAAAAGGAGGACACCGAGGAAAACCGATTCAAGAAAGAAGGCAAATATTCCCTCTGCGGCAAGGGGCGCGCCAAAGATATCGCCCACGAACCTGGAATATCCGGACCAGTTCATCCCGAATGAGAATTCCAGCACTATTCCGGTTGCAACACCCATCACAAAAACCAATCCGAGGATCCTAATTAGAAATGCAGATATATTTTTGTAGAGATCGCTGCCATATTTAAGATAGAGGGTTTCAAATATCAGGATGATGAGGGTAAGACCGAATGTAGTGGGCGGGAACAGAAAGTGGAATCCTGCTGTCAGTCCAAACTGGATACGGGACAGTAGAACCGCGTCCATTTATCCTTGCTCCTTATTTCACATAGATCGGATTTGAATAAATCCAGATATGCTCGCGGATGAACTGCAGGGGTTCGGTTCCGAGCCATTTCTTCAGGTGCTTTGGAACAATCCAGACCTCTGCCCTGTAAGCCCCGGGCTGGGCGTCTTCAATAAGGATATCGCTTGTGCCGGACGCAACCTCCTCTGCAGCGCCTCCTAAAAGTATCCTGATTATCTTCATGGAGATATCCGGCTTTTCATCAAACCCCTGGCCGCCATAAATACGGGGAAACTTTGCAACAATGCTCGCTGTTACCCCTGACGGAACCTCTCCCCCCATTTCATAGATTAATCCGTCCGAGCCATTGGCATAGAAGTCAAATCCAATCGGCATTCCAAATGCCTCAAATGCGACATAATGCCTGCCTGCCTTCACTGCCTCCTTATAGGCGATATCCGTATCCTCCTTGACAAGGGTATTGTTGCTGAACCATTTCATGAGCCTCCGGTAGCTGTCTGCACGCTCCCCGTCCCTAAGGAGAGATGGAAATGTATTTTGATGGACATCTGTTCCTCCCACGCCTGCCATCTTTTGTTCGGTAAGCATTGTGTTCCACCTGTCAATATAAATCGCGTTCTCAGTGAAGAAGGCAAGGAATGCGAGGTCAGGATGAGGGGCTTTTTGTGAAGTGCTCAGGAAGGGCGCCAGGTTCGAAATGGCACTGAGGTCAGAAATAAGATTATAGTGAGTGTTATAAACCTCCATGCCGTCAACCTTATGTTCTCTAATCTCTTCAATGGTAGGGTCCTCCGGGTGCGTGATTATAACCACCGCCCCCTTTTGGCGATAGATAGTGGTCTTGGTAATGTTGGAATAATCACTACTGTAAATGGATTTCCTCTCCGCGACATCGTCCGAGACATGCTCCTCCAAGCCAAGGGGCGTTGGGCTGTCCTCAACGCCGACCATGATCACAGACGAAGCGCCGCCATCGCAATGCATCCTGTTCGCCACTGGCTTCTCATTCCTGTAGATCAACTCATCCCCTTCCTCGAAAAGAAGCAGGTTTGCAAAATTATCCTCATCGGCCAATGTGCCCGTGTGGTCTGTCAACATAATAAAACTCTGTTTTGTTGTGCAAATTGCCTTGCGTAAATCAAGGAGGCATTGGTAGTTTGGCTCGTTGTTTATAAAGGGCTGATTGTCGCATGCGTCATGAGAATATACGGAATGGGCATGGATGATCCCCCTTGCAACATGATGACCCCTCCTCTCCTTCAGGACGTATGTGGAGACTATTGTTGACGGATCCCATGCCTCTGAAGCGTTCTGATCTCGGGAGCAAGAAAAAACCAATAACAGGACAATAATGCAGGGTATAAGCCTTGGGCTTCGGAAAGACATCCTATGAAATAAAAGAGTAATGCCTGTCCTATTTTGGGGCCCAGATGCCGAGCTTGTTCTCCTTAGCCTCCTTCTCAAGGGAGATAAAGAGCTCTTCAAAGCGGACATTGGGCGGATAGGTTGTCACCTCTGCCAGGCCCTTTTTCACAAGATCTGCGTTCACAAAGGTATCACCAACATACACATAGGCCAGCATCCTGCCCTCTACATCGTGCTGCTGGGCATCAAGGAGAAGGCGCACCTTCTTTCCCTTAAGAAGGTTGTTGGTGAACTCGTATGACTCCTTTCCGTAATATTCCCCTTTCTTCACCTGGTCCGGGATATTCTTAAACTTTGGCGTCGTGATCCCGATCATGCGAACGATCTGCCCGGAAGAGAGCCTGAAGGTATCGCCGTTGATGACCTCCTCAACCTCACCCTCGAGCTCCAGCGCAGCCATGGGTTTGGCCTTCCCTATCTTTTTCTTCTCAGCCCATATCCCGAGCTTCTTGTCCCTTGCCTCCCTCTCCAATGCGTTGAATTCTTCCTGGTGCTTGATATTGGGTGGATAGGCAGCGGAATATGCCATTCCATTCTTTACGAGCTCGGCATTTACAAATGTTTCGCCAACATAAACATAGGCTAAAAGACGGCCTGTCGGGTCCCTATCAGTAACATCGTATTCGAGGCGGACGGTTTTCCCTCCCACAAGGTCCTTGTTGAACTCATAGGACTCTTTCCCCACATAATAGACATCCATTTTCGGATACTTGGTCTCTGGGGCATTAATCCCGATGTAGCGAAGCGTGTCTCCGTTGTCCAGAATGACCGTATCCCCATCTATCACGGCCTTCACCTTGGCCTCTGAAGGCCTTGCTCCCTTTTCCTCCGACCTTGCGCCGAAGGGAACTGCGGAGATGATAAGAATCAGAAGAAAAATAATATGTTTGTGGTATCGCATGGCTCCCTCCCTTTCGTTTTAACCTTTACTATGTAGGACTTCTTTTGTCAAGCTTGACAGATCTCCAACCAACATCTATATTTTTCATCGTGACCCCCAAAAGCAATCCCTCGCACATCGGACAAATCCTTGAGAAGGTTATCCGCCAGAAGAACTTCACCCCGCGCATGATGGAATCAAGGATCCATTCAATCTGGGACGATGTTGTGGGCGAAGGTGTGGCGAGAAATGCCCAGCCCGGTAATCTCAGGGGAAAAACCCTTCATGTGGTTGTCTCCAACTCTGTATGGAAGCAGGAGCTCTTCATGCTGAAGGGGTTGATTGCTGACAAGCTCAATGAGCGCCTCAAGAGCAATGTTGTTGAAAAGCTTTCATTCTGGGTGGGCAGGGTGGATAGACGGCCCATGGAAAAAGGGCAGCCCAAACAATTCAACGAGGTTAAGCTTGAAGAGGAACGACTAAAGGCAATAGAGGAAAACATCAAGAACATCTCCGATCCTGATCTTAAAGAGGCTTTAAGGGCGCTCAGGGTGAGCGAGGAAAAGGCAAGAAAGATACGGGAAACAACAAAGGAGGAATGAGCCATGGAGACTATACGCATTGGCATTCTGGGAGCAGGTTACATCTCACGGATTCATACGGAGTCTTTCAAGACGGTTCCGGGCGTGGAGATCGTCGCAATCTGCGATCAAGACGCTGACCGGGGCAAGGCCATGTGCGAGGTATACAAGATTCCCAAATATTACTCCGACCACAAGGAGCTTCTCAAGGACAAGGATGTCTCTGCTGTCACCATTGCCCTGCCCAACTACCTCCATGCACAAATGGCAATCGCTGCAGCCCAGGCTGGAAAGCATGTAATCTGCGAGAAACCGCTTGCCCTGTCCATCGAGGACGCAGAGGCAATGATCGAGGCATGCAAGAAGGCAGGCGTTGTGCTGGCTTACGCCGAGGA
>Ga0315308_1001014_pt1 | contig 16124 bp, 14 predicted proteins | sample TDP3_MG_FD_203078 | JGI IMG/M metagenome (GOLD analysis project Ga0315308, IMG submission 203078) | Freshwater sediment microbial communities from Lake Towuti, South Sulawesi, Indonesia - TDP3 | ecosystem: Environmental > Aquatic > Freshwater > Lake > Sediment | place: Indonesia: South Sulawesi... | reverse complement strand
GTTCACCGAAGCCTGACCAGAGAGATTGTCATATTTAAGAAAGAATGAGCGGAGGAGCTGAGCTTGAGAATAGTTTTTTTAGGAACAGGAGGGAGCACTCCTAGCGTTCATAGAAACTTGCCTGCGATAGCTGTCAGAAGGGGGGCTGAGCTTATTCTGTTTGATTGTGGTGAAGGAACACAGAGGCAAATGATGTTCGCTAAAGTTGGGTTTTGCCGAAAAATGAAGATCTTCATATCTCATATGCATGGTGATCATGTCTTGGGATTGCCAGGGCTCTTCCAAACCATGTCCCTACTTGGCAGGAAGCATTCGCTGGAGATCTTTGGACCTAAAGGTATATGCGAATTTGTTGATGCTGTCACAGAGACAGTCGAGTACAACCTCACATTCTCAATCGAAAAGAGGGAGGTAGGAGAGGGGCTTGTGTGCAAAGGGAAAGAATACGGGATGTTCGCTGTTTGGGCAGACCATGGCATACCAAATTTAGCCTACGCGCTTGTCGAGAATGAAAGACCTGGGAGATTTTTTCCTGAAAAAGCCAAGAAGTTGGGAGTGCCCCAGGGAAGATTGTGGTCAAGGCTTCAGCAGGGAGGCATAGTCGAGCTTGGCGGCAGGGTCGTAAAGTCGGATGAGGTCACTGGACCACCAAGGCCGGGTAGAAAGATAGTTTATAGCGGTGACACGAGGCCTTGTGATGCGGTTGAGAGGCTAGCTCTTAATGCTGATTTGCTCATCCATGACTGCACGTTAGATGATGAGTTGGTTGAGAAGGCTTTAGAACAAGGGCATTCAACACCCAGTCAAGTTGCAAGTATTGCTAGGAAGGTGGCTGTCAAGAAGTTAATCTTAACGCACATTAGTGTCAGGTATGAGGAATCGAAAACTCTTTTGGAGCAAGCCAAGAAGACTTTTCCAAATGTACAGGTAGCTGAAGACCTGATGGAGATTGAAGTTCCATACGCGGAGTGAAAATGTTTCTTTTTGGATCCCGCGTCTAGCACACTTAAACTGATCGTGGTGCGAACCAGTCGATTAGGTCTCTTGTGTTCTCGCAGGTCATCTCCACTTTGATCGGACCGAGTGGTGACTCACCTAGGGGCTCGCAAAACGAGATGTGCTCGACGCATGCGACCTGTTTATTGAGGTAGAATGTTATCTCGTTCCCATTGATTCCCCTTAGCATGATCGTTCTCGCCGCATCTAGAATCCTCTCTTGTCTTAAGAGGCTGTAGAACTTACTTAGCCCACCTCTTCCTTCAATCTTCGCCATGAGCAGAATCTCCTTTTTCTGTGATACTTCTTCAAAACTTGAGGCGGGGAAGATGTTCTGAACAGCCTTTTTGACTTTTTCAGGGTCTTCGGTTGGATTGACTTTGACCGTTATTGTTGTATGAACCTCACTCATTTGAGTAGTCTCCTGAATAGATCTCTGACCTCTTTCTTGAATTGACCTACAGTTCCTTCATTGATTATCGCATAGTCCGTCATTGCAAAGACTGACCCTATGCCAACTTCCAGTTCTCTCCGGTCCCTATTTAGAAAGACACGCCAACTCGCCGGATCGTCCGTCCTTTTACGTTTGTAGAGCCGCTGAAACCTCGTTTCGGGCGATGCGAGCACGGAGACCAAGATAAAATCGGGAAATCTTTTCTTGAACTCTTTAATTTCATCTAGGCTTCTTATCCCTTCTACGATGACTGCGCCAGTTGAAGATTCCTCGATTCCAGGAATGCACCTCTTCGCCACCACAGCAGGACCCATCTCATCCCTAATTTTCATCATGATTTTGCCCACGTTTTCAGGAGTTGGTTCTAGGCCTCTCTTTGTGGTTTCTTCTCTCACAACGTCGCCCATCACGACAACTGAAAGGCCGAGGCCCTCTGCAACAGCATCGACGATCCCCTTTCCTGAGCCGGGCATACCAACTATACCAATGACCTTTTTTCTCACCATAGGAGCCGCAACCATGCTATATTTGTCAGGTCTTATGTAAAAAATCTTGTGTGCGCGACTCTGAACAGATTTAAGTTATTTTTCAACACTTCTAATAGAGATAACATGAAGGCCACCGATATGTCTGTAGAGAGAATTCGAAGTTTTGTAGCGTTTGAAATCAACGAAGCCAGCGTCCTGAAGCAGTTCACCAGCGTCCAACAGGCATTGATTGACACCGGGTCCGACCTGAAACTTGTGAGGTCAGAGAACATCCATGTGACTGTCAGGTTTCTTGGCGAGATTACACCCTTAATGGTGAACAAAGTTTGTGAGGAGATGAACAGTATTTCATTCAAACCATTTGAAATCGAGCTTCGAGGCGTGGGAGCCTTTCCAAATCCTAGGCGCGTGAGGGTAATCTGGGTTGGAATCAGGAGCGGGAATGAAGTACTTATGGACATATTTAACCGGCTTGAGAATAGACTTCTTAAGCTTGGTTTCGCACCAGACAGGAGGGGCTTTAGTCCACACATAACTATAGCGCGCGTTAGGTCTGGAAAAAATAGGGAGGCTTTGACCCAGCAGATCTTGAGTCGAAGCGACTATAATTTTGGCACGATAAAGGCTGATTCCTTGAAGCTCATGAAGAGCGTTCTAACTCCGAGAGGACCAATATATTCAACTCTGCATGAGGTTAAAGCAGCTTAGATTGCTTTTCGAAGCGAAAACGGAGAGGCTGAGGAGCATGAAGAAGGAAGCAATAGAGAAGGTTTGTAAATCAGTTCTCAGGAAGGTCAGACCAAGTAAGAGGGAAAGGGAGGAGGTTCTCAGCTTTTCTGGCTCCTTGGCGAACGAGTTGGCGAAGAAGCTCCGCAGTAAGAAAATTGTCGCCGAGGTCATGGTTGAGGGCTCTGTTGCCAAGGACACGTGGCTGGCCGGGGAGAGGGATGTAGACCTATTCATGCTGCTTTCAACGAAGTACTCTAAGGAAGACTTTCCAAGAGTTCTTGATGTCGTTAAAGATTTTGTTGGAAGGGGCTGGAGGGAGGTCTACGCCGAGCACCCATATGTCGAAGCCGATTTGAAAGGCTACACCGTCGATTTTGTCCCTTGCTTCAAAATCCGAAAAGCGGATGAAGTAGTTTCCTCCGCGGATAGGAGTCCTCTACACACAGCCTATGTTAAGGTACATCTCAGTGAAGCGATGAAGGATGATGTTCGACTCCTCAAGAGGTTCATGCATGGGACAAATGTTTATGGTGCAGAAATAAAGGTAAAAGGGTTCAGCGGATACGCATGCGAGGTCCTGGTGCTCAGTTATGGTTCCTTCTTTGAGGTTCTGAAGGCGGCTTCGAAGTGGATGCACGGCCATATTGTTGACGTCGAAGAATTCTATGAAGACAGTAAAGAAGAGGCTCGGATGTTATTCGATTCACCGCTGATCATAGTTGACCCGATCGACAAGAATAGAAACGTCGCCGCTGCTGTTTCGAGGAAAAAGCTTGGTGAGTTTGTCGCCGCCTCAAGAGCATTCTTGGAATTTCCAGCAGAGGAGTTTTTTTATCCCTCGGAAACGAAGCCCTTGGCGGCTTCTGATCTTCCACAAGAATTTGAAGCTCGAGGTACCGACGTGATCTTTCTGGTTTTCAACAGGGTCGATGTTGCGCCCGATGTGTTATGGGGCCAACTGTGGAAGTCTTCGGAGTCACTCAGGAAATTATTGAAACGAAACGATTTTCAGGTCATAAATGCTTCAGCATGGAGCGATGAGCAGGCAGTCAATGTGTTGTTGTTCGAGTTGGAGGATGCTTTGATTTCACAGTCGAAGAAACATGTCGGCCCTCCCGTTATTTCGGGTTATGCGGAAAAATTTCTGAAGAAGCATGTTGGAGTCGAGCGCACTATTTCGGGTCCGTGGATTGAGGATGGGCGCTGGATGGTTTTGTTGAGACGAAGGTTTAATGACGCTACCCTATTGCTTCGAGAAAAGTTAAAGGATGGTGGTATCAGGGTTGGCGTTGGAAGCAAGTTGGTGAAGGGCATCAGAGATAATTTGGCAATATTGAAAAATGGAGAGATATCTAACTTCTATTCTTCAAACACAGACTTTGCAAGGTTCTTTACCGAATATCTGCAGGGAAGACCCAAGTGGCTTTCCTCTTAATCAAACTAAGCAGGACTATTGGTTTCAAGCTACTGAATGTTATCACCTTGCAGTTCTGTAGATTCTTGGTCTTTTGGTAGCTTTGAAAACAATGGAGAGTAGGACCCCTGTGAGGAAGCCTCCGATGTGAGCTGTATGCGCGATGTATGGGTTGATGCCACTTAATGTGTAGAGGAACTCAAAGATGGCGTAGAATAAGACGTAGACGATTGCTGGAACTGGGATGAAAAGGTATCTGACGTAGACGTAGAGCCTTCTGGTTGGAAAGAAGATGGCGTAAGCAGCTAGAACTCCGAAGAGGGCTCCGCTTGCCCCAACAACTGGGATCTCTGGAGACGGCGTTGTTACTGCGTAAAGAAGGGAGGCACCGACTCCGCAGGTAAAGTAGAATAGTGTGAAGTGTCCTCTCCCATAGACGTTTTCGCAGTCGTCTCCGAAAACCCATAGGACATACATGTTGCTCAGGAGGTGGATGATGTCAGCGTGTAGGAACATGGATGTGAATATTGTCATCACGCCGAAGGCCTTCAAAAAGCCGTCTCCTTCAAGGAGATAGGCTGGAACAAAGGAGAAGGCGTCTAAGATCCAAGGGTTCATAACCTCAGCGAAGAAAACAACGACATTTACTGTGATTAAGGCCCATGTGACGAATGGTGGAAATCTCTCAAATTCTCTCTCCTCGATGACGACCAAATGAATCCCGTTTTTATGATTTATATCTCTGTAAAGCATTCTGAGAGTTGGGCGTTAAAAACTTTTTAGAATTGCCTTTTCTATGGTCGACGAATTTGAAAAGTTCAGCTGCAGTGTCTTTAGATGAGATTAGTGGAGGACAGTATGGTAAGATTATCTGTTATCCGAAGTTTGATATTGAAGAACTCAGGTCTAGGCTGAGGGAGCTGCGGGGCCTGCAGGTTTCGAAGATCGAGTTCTCTGGCCAGACAAGAATCTTTGACCTCAACGTCTTAGGTAAGGGACACGTGAGCATTGTGGTGGTTGCTTATACCAACGGAAAGAGGTGTGCTTTGAAGATTCGGAGAACGGACGCGGATAGAATGGACATGAGCCATGAGGCTGAGGCACTTAGGGCTGTGAACGCTGCCGGGGTTGGATCTACGGTGTATGGATCGTCAAAAAACTTTATTCTGATGGAGCTTATCGAAGGCGTCTATTTTCCGGAGTGGTTGGTAAGCGTCAAGGGAAGGGGGAGAAGAAAGATGGTGCAGAGAGTCGTGAGGTCGATCATAGAGGAATGCTGGAAGCTTGACAAAGCCGGAATAGACCACGGCGAGTTGAGTAGGGCTTCGAGACACGTGATCGTGGAGGGAGACAGACCTAGAATAATAGACTTTGAGTCTGCAAGCACAGCAAGGAGAAGGAAGAACGTTACTTCGATGTGCCAGTTTTTGTTTATTGGCAGCAAGGTATCAAGGGTGTTGAGAAGGGTTCTTCCGAATGTGAGTAGAGAGAGACTTGTTGATGCGCTGAGGTTTTACAAGGTGGAGCCTGCTAGGAAAAGCCTAGAAAAGATTTTAGAAGCGTGTGACTTATAGAATTGACCCTTGCACCTCTTCCCCATATTTTTTCTGTGTAGGAACGTCTTTAAAACGGTTATTTTCTGAATGGGGTTTAGGGTAAGCGCTGTGTAATCTTGCTGGCTACTACCGTTGCTGACGACGCCAGTGTTGTGAGCACAGATGACGCTGTGGCGGCCATCATTATTGCTGGTGATAGGGCGATTTCCCCTAGGAGCACTAGCGCCAGGCTTGTCAGCCATGGAATCGTCAGCAGTTTGAATTGCATGGTCTTCAGCGTCTTTTTCTTGAACCGCTTTATGATCGCAAGCAACACCATTGCTGGTAGGGTGAAGTAAACGGCTCCTGTCAGAGAGCTTGCGACAAACCCTGCCACCACAACGCCGATCTCTGGGCTGAAGGAGAAGGCCGAGTAGGCTATTGAAGACAGATGCAGTATTCCGATCAGCGGGTATAGTACACCCCTCATGATCGTCTTGGCCACCGGTTGTCGGGCTATGAAACTCGCCGCGGACGGGCTGAAGGAGTAGTACCAAGCGTTGAACACCCTCATGAACTGGCTTCCAGCAAACGTTGACAGAACCACGCTGTCCCTGAATCCTCTTAGGAACTGGACCTCGGGAGCCAGCTCGGACCCGTATGTTGCGGTGGCAATTATGCAGCCCCCTCCTGCCTCTACTGTAAGATGGGCATGTGAGCTTGTGGCACCCAAGTGATCAAAGTCACCATCCCAAGAAGCGATCACAGTCCATGAACCAGCCATGTCAGGCGTGTAGATATCGCTGTAGGATCCTGCTGAGGTCGTCGTCGCAGTTCTCGCTATCGTCGTGGCATCGGGTTTAGTATAGGTCAATGAAACGGCGACGCCAGCATGAGATGGTGAGATGGAACCGGAAACTGTTACCGAGCTGCCCAGGGTTATGGTCGAAGGCGATGCGGAGCACGTTATAGAGCTTTGCGCGCGCGGTCCGGGCGTTGCTTCAACATAGAGCGAGTGCAAGACATCAGCGACGTAGTTGACCGCGAGGTTGAGCGATTCACCACACCTGTCTCTGAACGTGGGGTCGTTCCAATTATAATGTTGATCCATCCACACGCATGTCAAGTCACCATCAACATCAAATGTGGTGTCGTAGGCAAGGTCTTTAGCAGCATCATAAGCAGAAATGGTGACGAGGCTACCGTCGTAGGAGAGATAAGAGTTGAACTCCGCATCGTAGCTTGAGGTCCTCTGATTCACATAGGTCTCGTAGTCTTCGTGGCGTTGCTGCGGTTCAGCTCCCCAGTCTGTACCTGACCCCATCACGTGGCCAAAGACAGCCATGTCCGCGATGTAGTGGGTCATTATTCCAGCGTGCTTTGCAGCGTTGACGAGGTCGCTTGCCACAAGATAGGTCAGCGCCTCACCGTAGACCTCTGAGGCCCGAACAGCCGAAGCGTTATCGGTCATGACCCCGCTGGAGCTGTAATAGATGTGGTGATTAGGCTTGTCTCCGATGCCGTCCGCTACTCCAGCATTATCCGGCAGCTCCGTTCCATACAGGTACGCTGCGAGATTATCCGTGATGTACTGCTTCTCAGCTTCGGGCAACCAATCTAGAGCATGTTGGGCGATCCAATCATGCGTCCCATAGTCAGGGTTGGACGGGTCGGAGCTGTATCCGCCGTTACTCCAAGCAGAAGCCTTAGACGCTACTGCGGCGGATAAGACCAGCAACGACAAGAAAAAGAATGCAACATGATTTCTGGAAGAAGCTTTCAGTTCCCTCCTCTCCTATTCTAGACTTCGTTACCCTCCTAAAATACAGAGCAGAACCACAAAGGCCTCGAAGGTTCAACGAAATGAATGCCCAAGCCTCTTCCATGCATATTGACTTAAATGCTCTTGATTATTTGTTGTACACGTCATAAAAGTTAGATACTCCCTCAAAACGGTTGCACGCGTTCCAAAGTCGCCATTCGTGTCCACTTCTGATGGGCTGGTTCCTAAACTCGGTCGATCGCGACATTTATAGGCTAACTGTCTATAAATTACTTGCTCCTCTGATTTCCAATGAATTCACATAAAGAATATATTTACATTCAATCATTTCTTCATTGAAACTCTATGTCAATATTTAAGAAGTTCTTAAAGAAAGAAGCTGAAAGACTGACTAAGGAACAGACTGAGAAGATGGATACTATAGGACAAATGACAAATGAATCTTCCCTAGATCTACAGCAGTCTATGCAAGAAAAGGGAAAGACTGTTTCAACCCTTTCGTCCATCTTAAAAGAACAGCAGAAGAAACAGAAAGAAGCTGCTGAAAACATAAAGTAATTATGCGTGCAAATCAGTAGCAAGATCATTGGGGTCATCGTCCAAGCCTGCGGGGCAGTCGTTTAGCATGGACGATAACTCTGGTGTAGATATCGCCCGCAAACTCCACTCCTATTTTTTACCGTATTTATCGTTGTGGCAACTGATATTTTTTCAGGATTTTTATTACTCTTTCAGCCGTGGCCTTGTCTGGAGAGATCTCTAAAAGGGCTTGATTGAACACCTTAAAGCCTTGAGTCAGAGCATTCATAAGATTCAATCTTAATGCCTCTGTTCCCCCACCAACCAACCTCCCATCAGCCGTGGGAGATGGGAGGATGAATTTTGATTCTTCTATCATCTCTGATCTTTTCGCTGATCCAAAAGCAGCCTCTGCTTGTTCAAGTATACCATCTAACTCTTCAAATTTTCTTTCGTCAAATGGACTACCACAAGTGGACAGGTAGTGCATAGCCCTTGCATATGCCTCAATCTTATTCAACAAATCATCCTTAAGCTTTTCATGAGCCGACTTCTTTTTTCCAAACAACTTGTCGAATAATCCCATTTTGCTCTACCCTCTATCTGATTATGGATCACAACCATTTAATATTTCCATCAAGAATACTCCAGCCTTAGTGGCTTAGTTGCCTTTCTGCATCAAGTGTGGTCAAGAGCTTCCAGTCGGGCCACTTCTGTCCTAAATGTGGGACGCCGATAGCAAGATTTGCGCGACATATGAAGGAAAAGTTGGTAGAGGATCATAATGCTGAAATATACACTTTGACGAAGGGGTTGAAAGGAGAGGCTTGAGACAGGGCGAGAGTTTTTATATATCATATAAATCATGATTAGATCGACATATGAAAGAGCTGTCAGAATGGGTAAGAAAACTTCGATCGCGCTGGTGTGCGTCTCAATAATCGTTGTGGTCTTGCTGCTCTCTTATCTAAACGTCCTGCCCCTCTTCGACATTCTTTTTCCTCCTGAGGTAGAGGGAGCAACGATAGAGGAGATCAAAGCCTCACCCGGAGACTATGTTGGAGCAAGGGTGAAGGTGCAAGGGTTTTACATATGCGGCGATGCTCCCCTGTTATGCACCGATTTCTCCTACTACTTCAGCAATCAGCCATTACCCGACCTGAACTACATCGTTCTCATAGGCAAAACCCCCCCAGGTAAATATATGGGATACGAACTTGAGGTCACAGGAACAATAAAAGAGTATGAGGCAGGAGACCCCGCGAACGTCGCCGATGAACCAATCATGATATATGTTTCAGAGTATACCCCGCTAACGACCGAACCGGCACTACCCGTATCACTGGAAGTCGTCTACAAGTTTGAGCCTCAAGCTTTCGTCCAACAACACAGAGGATTCGCGGTTCTCATCAGCGGAGGCATTAGACCCGCCAAAAACTATCAAAGATACTGGAATGACCTAAGATTCATGTACGACATCTTAGTGAACGATTACGGCTACGATCCAGATCGCATATATGTTCTATACGCCGATGGAGTGGGTCGTGACGCATCTGTCCCAGTAGACCACGCAGCTACGCAAGACAACCTAGAGATAGTATTCGATGAACTGGCTGAAGAGATGACTGATTGGGACACACTCTTCGTCTTTGCGACCAACCATGGTGGAGGCTGTCTAAATTATCCATGGGAAGACCGTGGAGTCTATGGAGGCAGAGTCGACGTTTCAGGAGAGGAACATGAACATATGGACGAGGCTGGTTTCGGGATCGATCTGAATAGGGACGGTGACAGGAATGACCTAGTCCCATTCGACCAAAGCATATGTTTATGGGGAGAGAGCATCTTCGACGACGAATTCGCTGAATTAGTGAACGGGATAGAACACTATCACAGAATGATCTTTCTCTTGGAACCATGTTTCAGTGGTGGCTTCATCACAGATCTAAGTGGGCCAAGAAGGATTATTCTAACATCGACCGGCCCTTGCCAATCCTCGTACGCCTCCACAGGTGGACAGTGGGACGAGTTCGTTTACCACGTAATGAGTGCGCTACATGGAGCCGAACCAGATACTGGAGACCCTGTAAACGCTGATGACAATGGCAATGGACTTGTCTCAATGGTGGAAGCCTTCAATTACGCGGAGAGAACAGTGGATCAGCCTTATGAGACTGCGTTCTACGACGATAACGGGGACGGATATGGATACACGGGCCAGATGCCTGCAGGCGGAGACGGAGCCCTAGGATCGAATACATACCTCTCTGGCTAGTCAATCAGCGCGATAAAGAACGCCTAATCGCCAAAAATCTATACGAAAGGGTTAGCGACAGCTGTATAGAGCACGCCTGATAGGAACTAAAATTTTCCATCGGAATTTGATGAAGACTCACTCACATTCACATACCGTATTCAGGTTCTCCGTATTCTTTCTTAAAATTGCTTTCAAGTAAAAGTGGAAAGGTCAAAAATTCTGTCCTGCCAATAACTTAATCAAGTCAAAATAACGTTGAGAATACGAACTTTATGGGAATCCTAGAAGCTCCAGGGGGGAATGATTCTAAGCAAGCCCGATCAGTAAGGCAATCACCGCTAGTATTGGCAAGAGGGGAATTATGATGCGGGCACTCCTTGGGCATCCACGCCACCACTTCGGGAGCTTTATGAAGGATACTAGTGAAAAAATTGCTGGCGCAGTGACTATTATGGTGAGAATTGGCAGTCCATATTCAGGTCCCACCCTGAACATTTCTGCCATCCGATACGCCATGAGGCCTAGTGGGTTGGGCACCGTCTGAATGGTTATGGATGTAGAGCCCACCCCGCCATAATCATCAGCAACAGTCAACTGAATAGTGTATTCTCTCGTAGGATCCAGGAGACCACCGTACCTATGGTATATGGTTATGGCTTCATTGTAAGTTGTCTCTACTATTTCATCTGAGCCGTCCCCAAAATCCACGGTGTAGGTTAAGCTATCAGCTCCCGGATCGTGAGCGCGAAACGTATACATGAAGTTGCCACCGGCATAAACAAAAAACCTTTTCAACCCTGGGATTCTGGGAGGCTCAATTTCCGGGCTAGGAGGAACATTGTAGATGCCTCCAACTCTGAGAGATGGGTCGCCGAACAAGCATACCTTCATGGGCATATGATACTTGGCGACGTCCACCCAATTACCCGCAGTCTTGCTATACTCTCCTCGGCCGTATCCGTGTATGTCGCAGTATCTTTCAACCGCGTGGTTCCACAGGTCGCCAAGCCTCTTTTCAGGCTCATAGGTGAAGAAGGCCTCCAAGAAGTACTTGTCTAACTCGCCTATGGGTTCTTGGGCTCCTGTAACGCATCCGATGAAGGCGATGAAGCCTCTGTTGCGAATATCATAACGTGTGCCATCGAACCAAAATTCTGTCCTACATGTACCATATTCGCCGAACGAGTCAACCTCATCTCTACCGGTCGGGCAGACTCTGGGCTGAAGCGGATCAGGTCTAGGCGGGTACGCTGCCGTATCGAAGATTTCGCCCCAATCGGTTCCAGAATGGGCGACCCCAGCCTCATCCACGTATGGGTCGCCAGCCGGCGACACGGTAAATCTACCGTTACTGCAACCACAACTGAACACTATCGGGTATCTCTGAGTAGTTAAGTCACGCAAATCCCATGTCCCGAGTGCCCCAGACATCGAACAATGGTAATACTGATCGGTTACCTCATTGTATGCCCCTCCGTGTCCACCAAAGTTGATGAGGCCTAAACCATGAGTGTTCATCAAATCATTTATGTTAGCTGGGCCAGGCTCATAATCTGTGGTGCTACTTACAGCTTCTGAGTACATTGTCCAGAAGGTTGGAGTCGGCTTGTTGTAAAGGAAAGTGACGCCTGAGTAACTGTCAATGATTTCCTCCTTGTGTTCATAGAAAGTTGGGAAATCTGTCGTCGTCACTATGAAGAGGATATTACTTATCCAAGTTTCCGTGACGCCCGTGCTTTCGTAGTGGATTACCTTGTTGACGTAGTTGGTTACTTCAGCTTCAGATGAGGCTGGCACCCTCCCCAAGGCCACATCTGGGATCATGTTTATTCGATCATGGTTTATGGGTCCGCTATAATGTTCTCCCCACAACTCGCCGTAGTAGCGGTTTCCATCATAGTCCCAGGTATCGAAGTTTCCGTCCTCGTCATATAGGTCAGCATAGTATAGGTCACAAGCGTAATATGCTCCGACGGAAACCAGAACATCCTGTATTGTTTGGGGTCTGTCAGTTATCTGGTATCTGACCGGGAAATTGTGTGCGTCTCCAACGAGCATCACATACTCTATTCCAAAGCGTTCTTGATAATCAGCTATTCCCCTTTTGATTCTTTCAGGCTCGTCTGAGCCTGTGTAGTCCTCGTCAAGGATCTGCCAGCTAATCAACATTGTCGGTATCCGTGTTCGATCCTTCCATTCCACTAATGGTTGAAGCTCATCCAAGAAATCTTCGTGAGCCACGATTAATAGAGTAGCTGATTCAGATGGAAACGCTTCAGATAAAGGTAAATACAGGCTTAGGACAGATGCTGCCACCAAGACCAACATCAATACAAGAGGACCCAAACGCCTTCGACAGCTGGACCCTACCAACTTCTTCTTCACTGTGTTTATCCTAGTTTAGGATACACGCCAATAGAATAGTTCCATTTTCATGGTTTAAAAAGCTATCTGCCATCTCAATGCTGTTTAATGACCTGTCTTGACGTTAGGCGAAAGCGCATCGATACACTGCACAAATCATCACAAACTCATATTACGAACAAGTTTCAAAGGATTCTTCCTCCTGTTAATTCCGATGCCCTGACAAATCTTTCTGTGAACATCATTCTCCGATAGAAGCTTCCCCTCAGAAAAAAGGAAACGGAGACCATAGGTGACACCTCCGCGATTAAGTATCCTAAAGCTTAGAACGCATTTTTTGGTTCATATAGCAATTTTTCTCTACTAAAAAGAAGAGGAGGGGATTACTGGATTCTTCTGCCGCACTTGGGGATGATGATGCCAAGCGGTACGAGTGAACCGCAGCCCGTGAAGTATGCGGCTGGCGCAGGTGGCGGCGTCGGTTGTGGAGCAGGCGAAGGGGCTTTCCTCCTCATGAGGAGGAAGACGACTATGAGAACAACGACCACCAGTCCGCCTATGAGGGCGTAGAACATTAACGGCTCCAGGCCGAAGATCAGCGCCTTCACCGTATACGAAGTGACAGGTGATTCGGTTACGAGTCCGGCGTTGTCCTCGGCCCTTATCTTGAACTGCACCGTCATCCCGTCTGCATGCGCCGGTATTGTGCCCGTGTAGGGTGTGTCGCCGCTAACCATGGCGGCACTCGTCCACGTTGCCCCACCGTCTGTGGAGTATTGGAGTGTGACCGTCTTTATGCCTGAATCAGCCTCAGTGATGTCCGCGGTGACTGTAACAACGTCCGTGGGCTGAGGGCTCTGAGGATTGTAGCTTATATCGCTGATCGATGGGGGCGTGCGGTCTACAATAGATGAAAGCGTGTAGGAGCCGCTGCCAGCCTTTTGAATAAGCGAAACATAGTATATTCCGTCGTGGGGAACGCTGCTGCCCATGATCTCGAGGGTTTCCGTTTCCCCTACCCCTAAGAAGTCGGACCATGTGTGTGCTTCGTGACCCGATGTGTGTTTCCAGCATTCTTCGCAGAATACCCAAAGGTTGAAGTCGGCTGTGGAGGGTGGATCGAGGGTGAAGGCGGCATAGTCATCCTCTTGGAGTTCAACCCTATAGACGTCAAAAATGTCTATATAGCGTCCCGGCGCCAGACTCCCAGTCTCTGTCCCGGATTCGGTTATCTCCCGTACGCGTTCCACTTCAACGGTCAACGTGTAGCTGGCACTGGCAGGCATGCAATCGCTACGACCTATGAATATCTGCCATGCCGAGCTGAAGGGGTTGACGCCTTCTACTTCTTCGGTTGCCCCAGGGGGATTCGTGCTTTTCACCACCAGTTCCTCTCCGGGCACTAGATGCCACACTCCTAGATCGAAGTCAACCCCCGGGTCCATCTCGAGCTTGAGGTACAGGATATCAAAGCGATCGAGGTCAATCCAGTACCAGTCCCAACCGAAATAAGGTCTTTCCATTTCAGGGATGTCTGTAAGTGCCCCATTGAAGACGGTTCCCGTGAACGTTCCAGACTCAGTGATCTCGGTGCCCAAAGGGCCAGCATTCGCCACGCTCGCCTGAACCGTTGACGAGAAGAATACCGCGAATACTGTAATCGTTGCCAGAATCTTCAGATTCAAACCATCTCCCTCAAGACATACCTCTAATCTGCGCATATAATAACATATGGCAAGAAGCAGCGATGCACAGATCGATATGAATTATCGGTTGCGAATAAGTTGCTGAGGTCGCTGGCATACGGAATTCTTCCTGCATCAGAATTCTGATGAATTCGTCTGTAAGGTGGCAAAGACCCTTAAGGAGGCAGGACAGCTCATCAGGGCAGGCTTCGACTGCGTCACTGACATGGAAGGATATAAGTTATTCAATAAGAGAAAATAAAATACGACACTCTGACGCTAAATTATTAGGGTCTTGTCCGAGGCTGAGGGGCGGTCGTCTAGCATGGACCACTGCCCCAGTGGAGATATCACCCGCTAATCTCCACACCCCTATTTTTTAGGACTGGACTTTGCGTGCGATGGAGCAATATTGGAACAAATGTTAAATGTGAGTAATTACTTCTTCAAATACGGAGTGAATTGCCTCGTGAGGTGGATTCGATCGATTTCTACATGTCTAGGGTACGCACTGAAAGAGCGGTTAAGCCTCTCTCGATTTCTTTGCCATCATTTCTCACTCTACCGCTTGCTGCGAGTGGTTGAGGGGCTTTCTGAGCGCCGAGGAGGGGCATGATGACAAAATACCCAATCGTAAGGGAGATGTTGGAAAATGAACAAGTTGAAATCAAAAGAAGAGGTAGACTTAATTAGGAGAACAGTCTCAGAAACTCTACCCACCATTAAATTAGAAAGTGCGACAGCAATTATGAAATTTCCATGGGTAAAAGAAAAATTGGTAATCACAATAGAAGCGGATAAGAAAACAATTGAATTTAGAAAGGATACCGAGGTAATTTGTACGCGTAGACTACCTTCCGGCAAAGCTTTAGGCGGGTTGCTGCTTACACTAGCAAGTTTAGTACCAGCTGCAGCAGAGGCAGCTGGTTGCGCGTCGGGATGCAGACGTGCCGGCGATTTCTGGGATTGTTATAAAAAATGCATGCAGGTTTAGAGTACGTCCGCACCTACAACAACGTTATGTTGTTCAGAAAACGCAGGTGAAGGAGTCCGCTAAATGTTCCTAGGGACCCGTAAAGCCGCATTTACACAGTCTCATGGAGATGTCTCCCGCAAATCTCCACTTTCCTCTCTTTTTTAGTTGCTCATGCAAAAAAAGTTGAACCACGACGCTTTGAATCATTTTCCGTCAAAGTGAAATATCTGTCGATTTTTGACCGCGCGTGAGATGTGAGTGATCGGATTTCAACATCATTCTTTTTACGAGAAAGTAGATCTTCCAGAGAAGGGCGTTCAGGGATATGTACTCGCCTCCGCGTACGCTGACATAGGTGGGAAAGAGACGCTAGTGGGTCAAGCCAAAAGTGGCGGGGTCTACATCTATCGATCTGGAGTCGATCCGTCAACTCTGATGCCAAGTATAGAGATCATTTGGCCTGAGTATGAGCCACCGGGAGAAATACCGCAATGGGATGAGATACCGAATTATGACTTAAATCAAGTCTTGACTATAAAGTGGGACGCCAAATACCCAGGCGGATGCATACCAAGTGTCGATATATTTGCCGTAATAGCAAAAGAAAATCTTACTGCTCCTTTTGCTGGCGTATATACTAACTGCACAATTTTACCAATAGAATTGGGCTTCCCAAACACCGGAGTTTATAAGTGGCAAATTCCCAAGACCGCTGAGTACCCAACAGAGATTCTTACGGAAAACACTGATGGAGGGATAGAATGGCATAATAAAAGTATCGACCTCGGCAACTCTCTGGTCTACTTTGTTGTAACAGGATATCCTCAGATGCCGCCTAGGAATTTAACGGACGGGCAACCTATAACGAATGTTACGGCAGTATCCGATCCAATTTATATCACTAGGAATGAAATAGATCCAGTA
>Ga0315308_1001013_pt1 | contig 16126 bp, 15 predicted proteins | sample TDP3_MG_FD_203078 | JGI IMG/M metagenome (GOLD analysis project Ga0315308, IMG submission 203078) | Freshwater sediment microbial communities from Lake Towuti, South Sulawesi, Indonesia - TDP3 | ecosystem: Environmental > Aquatic > Freshwater > Lake > Sediment | place: Indonesia: South Sulawesi... | reverse complement strand
CACCTACGTGCCTCATTCAGTAGAGATATTGCTGGATGAGTGATAAACGGTTTGTTCTAGTTCGCCCTCAGGCATCAGGAGCAATCCTGTTTAGGTGAATAGCCTGAGCTTCACTCACTTTTCTAGGGGCATTCGGACAAGGCCGTGACGTTCCTTATCCATTTTGATGCCAACCAGGCGCGAACCAATGCCATAGACTGATAATTGCAGAAAGATGGTTGACTTCGCCGGGGGAACTTGGTCTGTCCAAGGGATTTAACCCAGCCCTTCTGAAGGCTGTTGGTGAGGGCGTAGCAGCGCTTAGTGAAATGGTTAGAGATGCAGTATATCATCGCGTTCAAAGAAGGTTCAAGATAAGGCGTGAGGAGACCCGAGGAAGCTTGAAGTTTTCCGTGAAGCTTTGGAGGGCTTGTTGGCCGAGGGAACAAGGGTTGTTGAAACGTTAACTCCTAAGAATCTCTATGCCAAGCTCGGCTTGGATTCTGAGGAGCACCAGAACTGGACGCTAGTCGACTATGTCAACAGTGCAGCGAGGGCTACGACTGGTCACTAAAGAAGAATGAAAAAGATACATCTCTAAGACATATTCTGCTTTGCCGGCCAGGTCTGTTCGCGTTCGTGGCTTATGGAGACAGATACCGCAAGCGTTAAGTTATCCCTGTGCGGTTAATCGCACAGGCATTACCCTTGCCGAGAATCCTAGACGCCAGAAAGGCGAAAGAAATAACTCGTATTGTAGAAGCGCTCGGTGACGCGGCTTCTTTCAGGAACATAATGCGAGAGGCTGCACGTGTTGGCGTCCTTAAGAGGCATGAGACATTGCGGCGCTATCTGACCCTTTTAGTGAAGGGGAAAGTCTTGAGAATGCGGACTCGCGATGTGGGATCCGTCAACCTGCAACAATTGTACACTGTGAGATCTAGGAAACCTGAGATCTGTGTAGGACTTGGAGTCCTCCGAAGATATGGTCTGAATTGGGAGATTCCTGAGACAGAGATTCGACCGTTCGTGACAGACTTTGATGGCCTTGTGCGTTCCTGCGTTCTTGACAAGACTTTGATAGCGTCTATTGAGGACTGTCTCATTCAAGAGTTGCATAGAGACTTTACCAGGAAATCAGGCACGATCTCTTTCGTCATCGCGATCATATCAACAAGAGTGTTAGATCTTCCATATTTGCTCGCGCGCGCTGACGAAATGCATCTGGGCATAACTCTGCGCCTGCTGTTCAATCGCATTCTTGAGGTCACATCTTCCAGTGAGACTGAAGTGGCCGCGTCGGTCTTTATGGCGGTGAGGACACACTTCCTGAAGATCGCCAGACAGTACAGTCAATCGGGACTTTGGAGGCTCATCGATGAGAGAGGAGTCGGTCGGTTGGGTTTCGCGACAGTAAGCAGCCTGAGCGAACATGAGATCATCATGGCAGCTGGGAAACAACTCGGAGTGACAGGCTGATTGAAACGCCCAAAAGAGATACGGGCAGCTCCCAAGGAGTGGATAGCACTGCTTCGAGTCGCATACTCATTTCTGATGGAGCAAGGAATTGGCGATCTTCTACTATATGGATCCCAAGCCATGTCCGTGTACATGACGAACCCATTACGGAGTAAGGACCTGGACCTTCTCTCCAGCCAAGTGAGTTTTCGCCAGATGGAGGCATTAGCCGACAAGCTCTCCGAGATCAAAGAAGTCCAGTACAAGACAACTACTGCTCAAACAAGAAGATTCGAAGATCGAAAGATGACAACCTATTCTGTAGAGTTGCGGGTGGCAGGCAAACCGTTCTTCGTTGAAGTGTTCGACAGAATCTTGGACGGCCGGCCTCCTTCAATTCTCCAACCTTACGTCGAGCTAACGAGTCGCTGGGCCCTAGACCTATGGTCGCCGACACGTGAAGCCATAGTCGCCCTCCGTCTCGCCTTTAGACAACCAGAGGGCATCACACGCCTTAACGCAGCACGGCTGAATAGCTTCATTCAGGAGAATCGACGATCCTTGGACTTCGAACGAGTAGCCATGATCTTGAAAGATTGGGCGATAGAGAATTGGGTCGAGAATAATCTCGTACAGCTCTATCGGCGAAACAGAGTTCGCATTCTAGATGACAACAAGATAATCCCAGGAATCGAGCGCAAAATCAAGACTCAATAGCAGAAATAAGCATGGTTGACGAATGTCAAGATGCCTCTAAAGAGCACAGAGAGCGAATTCGGAGCCTACGGATGAGTTTCAGACCGTGCAAGGTTGTGGGGACCTATTTGCCTATCGCGCATTCTTGGCACCAAGGGGTCTGTGCTGAGCCTAGTTGAAGCTGAGAACCCAACCGAAGAATCAGGAGTTGAATTCAAGGTTTAGCGCCGGGAGGGGGATTTGAACCCCCGTGACCCATAAGGATCATCGGCTCTCTGTCTTGGGCTAGCAAGCCGACGCCCTACCTGGTTGCCCGATTCGGAGTCGAATCTCTAGGCGATCCCGGCTTTCTGCCTCGCCCTCTGTCGATGCGAACGGTCTGCCGGTAGAATAATCTTTCGTTGTGGTTCATTGTTGAATATGGAAGTCGGGACGGTAATAGAAGGGATTTTCGTCTATCCTTCCTAACAGGGTGAAAGTTACAGGCAACGATGGCTTATCGTGGAAGGCGAGATTACGAAAGATGTCTGGGCTCTTGAGACAGGTCCTTCACCTTCGCTCCTTGGATCCTCATGCTTCCGTAAGCAGGTAACGCGCGCCAGTACTGACGACGGGTATACTGGCCGCTGCATCAGTTCTTTGGGCTCTTCGTTTCGTGTTCTCTGGCTCGTGTTTCAATGTACTCTTTGACTTTTTCTTCGCTGTATTTCTGGGCTTCTTCCTGTTTCTGCAAGTGTTCCTTAACTTTGTTTAGAAGCTCATCCATGTTGGCCGGCTTGACAATGTAGCTGTCGGCGCCTTTGTTGACGGCTTCAATAGCGTTCTGCAGCGAGGGGTAGCCTGTAACCATTATCTTGACCATCTTCGGTGTAGTCTCCTTCATCTTGGCTAGCAGTTCTATGCCTTCCATGTCTGGTAGGCGTATGTCAAGCAAAGCCAGATTGTAGAAACTCGCTTTCGACTTCTTTATGGCTTCTTGACCGTTCTCGGCTGTGTCAACGCTGTATCCTTTCAACTCGAGGATCTCTCTGAAGCTCTCGAGGACGGCCTTTTCGTCGTCCACGACTAGGATCCGTTTCTTTTCCATCCTCAATTCACCTCTCCTTTTCTTTTTCTTGTTCTTTAGAATAAGCGTTCCTTAGGGGAAGTTTGACTGTAAAGGTTGAGCCTTCTCCTAATTTGGTCTTGACGGTTATGGTGCCCCCGTGTGCCTCGACAAGCCGTTTGCAGACGGGCAACCCGAACCCTTGCCCTTTGGACTTCGTGGTGAAGAGGGGCATAAACAGCTTGTCAAAGTTCTCTTCAGCGATGCCTACGCCTGTGTCGCGGAAGCTTATGGCCACTGCGTCATCTGTCTTGGATGCCTTTATCGTCAGCTGGCCTCCGTCAGGCATGGCTTGAAGAGCATTTGTGACAAGGTTTGTGAACACTCGCCTCATTAGGGCTGGGTCAATCTTCATGTTTGGGAAGTTTTTCTCAACATCCACGGAAACCTTAACGGTCTCTGGAACAGTTATCGTCGAGATCGTGTTGTCGATTAAGTGGCGTAAGCTGTTTTCAGCCAGTTGAGGTTGCACAGGACTCGCGTAGTCTTGGAGATCAGAGACGATCTTATTCATGTATTTCACTTGCTCGTCAATCGTGGTAAGCACCTCCGTCATTCCACTCTTCTGCGCCAGTTCTTTGTGAACTGGAATCAGATTCTCGTACTTCATCTTCGCCAGGTATATGGCGCCGGTTACTGCCTGCAATGGGTTGCGGAGGTCATGGCTCACCATTGCTGTAGTTTCACCGATAGCGGCTAACCGTTCAGCCTCTCGCAGTTTCTTTTCCATTTGCCTTAACTCGGTGATGTCTATGATGGCTCCTTGGAGCCTTGCAACTTCGCCCTCTTTGTCCTTTATGAGGTATGTGTTTATGATGCCGTTAATGATGGCCCCATCTTTTCGCCTAAGCAGCACGTCAAGTTTTCTAACAGGGCCTTTATGTGCAAGCTCAATGAGCCTTGTCCGGTCATCCGGGTTGACATAGAGGCTCTTGAAATTCACCTTTCTTAATTCGTCGAAGCTGTCGAAGCCAAACATGGAAACCCCTGCAGGGTTCATATCAAGAATCTCCCCCTCGACACTCGTCGTGTAGATCGCGTCCAGAGAAGCGTTGTAGATCCGTCTAAACTTCTCCTCGGACTCCCTCAGCACCTCCTCCGCCTTTCTACGCTCACCGACGTCTCTAGCGACCCCTTGGATGCCAGTCAAAGTCCCTTTTTCAAGCATGAGTGCGGTAGTCATCTCTATCGGCAGCCGCTTCCCATCCGCCCTAACGATCTCGAATTCATGTGGCGGCAGATATCTTTCTCCTCGAATACGGGCTTCAAGTCTCTCTTGTATCTCTGGGAAATACTCAGGCGCTATCAGCTCTTCCATATTCATTGAGAGCAACTGCCCCACCGAGTAGCCGGTCATCTTCTCTGCTGCTTGGCTGCAGAAAGTGAAATTTCCCTTAAGGTCGATAACGAACACCACGTCCATCACGTTCTCAACCAGAAGACGATACTTCGCTTCCGACACTTTCAACTCACCCGCCCGCTGCTCAACCAGCCTCTCCAGTGAGGCGACCTGCTTCAAGCGTCCAAGAGCAGAAGCGACATGCATCGCCAAGGTCTCAAGAAGCTCTTTGTCCTCATCCGTGAAGGCGTTCAGTCGACTACTCTCCACGTTCAAGACAGCAACGGCCTCGCCGTCTGTGAGCACCGGCACTGCTAGTTCAGAGAGCATTGGCCGGAGCTCTTGCGTTCCGGAGAAGCCTCTTCTGTCTACAAAAGAGGGCTCTTCTCTGGTGTCCGGAATCCTGAGCGTTCCCTTTGCCTTTACGCTCTTGACCACTACGCCTGGCCCGTCTAGTGGCCACCTTAAAGGCGACACTTGTGCTCCTTTGGATCCATAGACGTGAATTTCTCCATTCTCGACCCCACAGAAGTCGGCAACATCGAATCCTAATGTGAATTCCATTGCGTCAAGACTGTGCTTCGCCACCTCCTCAATGGTGTTGGCGACGGCGAGCGTTCTTGCATGACTATGAAGCGCCTTAAGCTTCGCCTCGGACTGTTTCAGTGCCTCTTCCATCTTCCTACGTTCGGTGATATCTCTTGAAATGAGTTGGAAGCCAACTGGAAGTCCCCGTTCTTTGATTGCTCTTCCCTCTATTTCTACCCATAGCCATTTGCCATCCTTGCATTTGAATCGAGTATCAAGAGGGTGAGTAGCTTTTCCCTCCAATATAGCCTTCATCCGTTCCGCGAAAGATTTCAAAGTTTCGTCGTCAAACATACCAAGCTCGAATCCGTTCTTTCCGACGACTTCTCCTCGAGAATAGCCTGAGACCTCTTCAAATCTCTTGTTGACAAAAGTGACAGTACCTTTGAGGTCTACGTTGGATACGCTGATTGGTGCATCATCCATTAAGGTCTTGTATTTTTCCTCAGACTCTCGTAGCTCCTTCTCCGCCTTCTTACGCTCGGTGATGTCTCTGAATACTACAAGGTTTGCTTTTTTTCCCTTGTATTCGATCTTTGTAGCGTTCAATTCAGCTGATTTTGTCTCTCCGTATTTTGTAAGCATTTCAACTTCATAGGGGGCTATCTGTGCCCCTGTCATTCGTTTCGCGAGATTCTCTGCCGTGATGGCTTTGCTTTCCGGTGTGAAGACGTTTGTACTCAAGAAGTTCTTTCCGACAAGCTCTTTCTTTTTATAGCCACCCAGTTTCTCTGCTGCGTCGTTAACCGCCAGAATCTTGCCCTTTTCGTCAACTATGGCAACGAGGTCAGGCATTAGGTTGAGCAAAGCTTGGAATTTCTTTTCAGAATCCTTCAGTTTCTCACAGGTCCTCTTTGGCTTGAACACTGTTTCAGATGGAGTCGGGGCCTTTCTCTTCCTCACCTTTTCTCATTCCCCTTGACTCCTTTCACGCGGTTAACATAGTCGATCAGCGTCGCGCGCCCATATTGTTCGAACTGTAGCCCAAGCCTTGCGTAAAGGTTCTTGGCGATCAACTTTTCAACAACTGTCACGCCTTCGCCTAATATGCCCTGTAAAGCTTCATGGAACGCTTCAAGCCTTTTTGGGATCTCTTCACGCTTGACCTGAAAGGTCCTTTCAACGTGATAGTATATTGCACCTCTGACGCTTTCACCAAGCACAGTTAAGCCGTCATTAACCGCTTCAAGGACAGCCTCCTGGAACCTGTTTTGAATCGCTCATCCCTCCTCTACATTGGCTTCCCGATGAACTCACAGTACTGATCGCCTTTGCAGACGCATCGAGTCTCTTGCATCTTGTATGGTTTTCCCATCGTGAATTCAAGGACGCCGGCGATTGCGCCTGCATCTCGAAAGTGGACTTGACGATCTTGTTTTAACGTGCTTGGAATCAGGTTCATGGCGCGGACAGAGGCCACACCTGTTTCTTCGTCAAGAGAGATATGCGTGAAGAGCCCGGACCCTGTTATCTGCGAGACTTTGAGATATGTTTTCAACAGTTCTGCCCCCGAGATCCGTTGGACTTTCGAGATCTCCTCAGCCGTTTTGCCTGCGCTCGCTCTAGTATATTCATAGAGCATATTACCGCCTTTCTCATAGCCCACTTCTCTGAGGATAATGGATGTGAGGTTAGCTAGGCTTCTTTCAGATATGAACTGTCCCTTAGATCCCATTATTCTCAGTGTCCCGTTGGACTCGAGCGTTATCCCTTTCTTCATAGCCTCAAAATCCTCGATAAGCCTGGTCCAGAGCGCGATCTTCCCATCTACCAGTTCGTATGGAACCATCTCAGAAGAGAACTTTGTATCCGCCATGCTCTTCACTTGGAGATACTTCTGAAGCCTAGAGCCTACTGGCTGCGTCGAAAGTTCGACTACGCCATCGAAGGCATGCTCGATCGTAGCGTTTTCTTGCGGTGTATGCATCTTCGGATATATGAGGCCAATTCCTATGAATCCACTTTGTTTGGCAAACGAAAGCAATTCTCTAATGATCTTGTACGCGGCAGGATGCCCATAGGTCATGATTGCACCAGACAGAGAATTTGCTACATATCGAAGTCCGCTCTTCGCTATGGCTTTCAGTCTCGCGAGGAAAGAGCCAGTCATCGCTACTACTAGAGATGGGTTTGCGGGGTCTGAAACTGTGAAGACACCGTTTCTTATGGCGTCGGGAAGTTGGACTTCCCTACTAGTCTGAAGGTCTACTACAAAAAGATTCTTTCCGAGAAATTCCAAGACAGATGGAGACACGAACTTGACCATGTGAATGAAGGCGTCAATGTTCTCGTCCATGGAGACATGACATACGTGCTCGCCCTTGTCGAGTGCCTCTTTGATGAAGCTGAAAAGGAATCGCTCATGTATGGTACCGACATCGGCTTGGAGAAGGATGGAGTGACTTCGCCTGATGCCTCCGCCCAGAAGCCTGTCTAGTTCAGCGATTCCTGTTCCAGCGAATGACAATTTCTATCACTTCATCGAGGGTACAGGTACGACTTTGATGCCGCTGCTTGATAGGATGAGATCGTGATAGCTCGTACTATGATTTGTTCCTCTCAGCTTGATGATCAACAGTCTCCTCTTGATGGCGAAGGTCTCGATGAACGATGATACCAGTATGATGCCGTCTGCAACGAACTCTTCTATGCCCATTCCGATTCTCTGGCTGCCCCATGGAACCTCGGATGCCAGAATTGTTGTGCATCCCATGCCTCTCACAATTTTGCCGAGGACTGTGTGAAGCATTATTCTGGCTTCTATCTGGCTAGCGAATGCCTGAGCCATGGCGGAGAATGAGTCTATGACAAGCCTTCGCGCCTTTGTCGACTCTAAGCTGTCGAGCATTTCCTCTAATACTGCCGATAATCCTTCCTCTTTGACCGTCACCATGTCCAAGATTTTTATGTTTCCAAGTTTCTCCTGCTCAGCGATGTCTATGCTTAGGGAATTTGTGTAGTCCAAGAGAGCTTTTCTTCCCTCTGAAAATGAGACGTAGACACCTTTCTCATTGTGTGATGCCGCACCTGCATGTAGGAACTGTGCCGCCATAGCAGTCTTTCCAGAGCCGGGATGGCCTGCAAGAAGTATCAGACAGCTGCGAGGAAATCCGCCTTGAATCAAGGAGTCTAAGCCGTTTATGCCGGTAGGAACCCTCTCAATCGGCAAAGGGGTCACATCTAGATCAATGCGGTTAGTTTTGCCTTGTATTATGGAGTTGTGTGTTCTGAGACGCCAGACAATCCATATGGCTAGGAGGCGTTTAGAAGGCAAGCTCCGGGTCTTTCTCTCATATGTTGTATCATTAACAGTAACAGACTGGGCAGAGTTTTCTGCAGTCATCAGACATCTATGCACAGGGCAGGTCCGCAGCGCAAAGGAATACATGGCTCCGCAAGCCGGATACCTCCATACCTCTATGCCGCTGGGCTACGTGCAGATGCGAATGTCTAGGTTACTGCCTCTCTCTTTGAATCTGGGACAGAGGGTCATGCCAATTCAACCGCATGTCTCAAAGACAAGGTTGCACACAAGTCTACTTGGAATGAAGATCGAGAGTACACGAGCGACCTGGTCGGGAACATGAGTAAGGTTTTTGCAGATGTTACGCTGATCTAGACGTTAGTGAGATGTTTGCCACCACGGCTCGGCGCATTGCTCGTGTCTTTCAGTCTCTGTCTGCTGGTTCTTAGAAGATTTCCGATATTGCCTGTTCAAGCAAGCAAGGATGATTTGCTCTGCGCATATTCGCTGAATGCGCCCAAGATCGATGGTGCTTGGACGAGCCCAGATGAATGGTTAGATGCTACTGAATTCAAGGTTAGTTATGCTCACTTGGGGGGTGAGGAGCTATGTGTCTTCCGACTGAAGCATGATGGCTCTCGACTATTCATTCTGGCTGATCTCGTCACTTCGAGGAATCCTCGAAGCATGTACACCGAGGTGCTTGTGGGCGTTGACGTGAACGGTCAAGGAGGCGTTACGCCCCAAGATGATGACTATCTGTTCTGGATGCTATTCACTTCTGAGAGTTACGGGATTGTGGAGACTATACTATACAGTCAGGGGAATGGGGTCGCATGGGTCAAGCCAAAATACTTCACGAAGATCTGTCCTGTCGCAGGGTCCGGGGTAGGGAACTATTCTGGAGAAGAGAATCCCTATTCTTCTGAAGCACATTGGCTCTGCGAAATGGAGATCTCGCTGCGTTTTCTCGGGGCAAGAGAGATCTACGGCTTCTATATCTCCGCATACAATAGCGATTCCAGTATTCTATTCGCATTGCCCAAGGCAGGATCGGTTGAGCGCCCTGAAAGTTGGGGGAAGCTCGTTGGCCTCCGTTTCCCCGATCTGCTTGTAGCTAGAGTGTGGATCGGAGATGCTTCAGGCAGATGGCTCTTCCCGAAGCCAGGGCAGGAGTACTTTTTCTGGGTCGAGGTTGGGAACAACGGAACGGCTTGGGCATCTGGCTGTACGCTCTCCTTTAGGATTGTCCATGAGGATCATCCACAACATCAAGAGATGTATAGCGGCTTTGTGGAGTCATCTGAGCCGCTTCATCCAGGTCAGAGTCGAAGACTCTCGCTCTACGTGCCTGGTATGTATTCATGGTTGAGGAGACTGGGAGAGCATCAGGTGAAGGTGACTGTGAATGAGGACCGCGCCACTCCGGAATTGAATTACAGGAATAACGAACTGGTGAAGAGTTTCCTTGTTGACTATGGCTACATCCTAACCGTTCGGGTTCCGTATCAAGGTGTCATAGTGATGATCGATGGTCGCTCATATGTGAGCGACGGCGCTGGCGAAGTGAAAGAGGCCTTGATGCGAGGAAAGCATACGATTGAGGTTCCTGGGTTGGCCTTTCCTCTGCACGGGGTTGAGCTCAAATTCCTCAGCTTTGGAGACGGCTACAATGCTACAGTTCGACCTTTCGATCTCAGTGACGACGCGGTCTTTGAGGTGAGATATGGCGTGCGCTTCCTTCTGGAGGTCGAATCAAAGTATGGACCTGTAAGTGGAGCTGGATGGCTTCCTGCAAGGTCAACCGCCAACCTTTCTGTTGCTCCTTCAGTGGATTATAGGAACGGAACGAGGATGGTCTTTGTGAGATGGCTCCTGCCCGGCAATGTATCTCATTTTGAATATGCAGCGAAGGTTCAGATGAATGGACCGACGAAGGTACAGATCCTTTGGAAGAGGCAGTTCCTGTTGACTGTGAAATCTGAGTTCGGTTCTACAGGGGGTGGAGGATGGTATGACGAAGGTTCAATTGCCACTTTCTGGGTAGATCAGGTTTCAGGGGTGTTGATAGTACATAAGTTTCATAGTTGGGAGGGTGATGTCAGCGCATCGACTTTCAGGGCTACCGTCCTGATGAACTCTCCGAAAGAGGTGAGAGCGTTGTGGACGACCGACTACACTGCGGCGTATGTTCTCTTGGCATATGTCCTGGTGATGGCTTTGTTTGCAGGGTTTATTGCCTATAGGATACAGCGGCAACGAAGAATGAGGGCTCCTCCGCGTCGGCGGTACAAACGTTCCTAGTTAGACACCCTTGATGCTGGCTCCACATCGATCGCAGTACAGAGCGTTTGGGAGAAGGTCACGGCCGCAGTAGGAGCAGTATCTAGGAAGGATCCGGGATTCCGTAGGTGGAGCTTCCCTCTCACCCATGAGGACTCCGATTATCCGTGAAAGCTCCTTGCTGGTCTCATTCAGGGTCACAAGGATTTCCTCCCGCAAGGTTCTCCTCGTAGTTGGCATTTCGCCCTGCGTTTTCGCTTCTTCATTGCTTTTTGGCTCTTGAGTTCTTGACGAGTCCGTTTCTGTCCTCGCCCTCTTAGCTTCGTCGATAAGCCGTTCGATCTTGGCAGATGGACTCTTTTCAGCTTGTGCCTCTTTCCTTGACAACTCGTATGACACTATCCCTGCAATACGATGAGCGTCTCACGGATATTAATAGTTGACCGCCTCCGCGCCGAACTGTTACAGTTCAGGGGTTATGATAAGAATCTAGAATGGTCAGCCTACGCATGGCTTGATCAGGCCTACCGGCCCAATCAGCACGCCAACGAAGCAACAATAAGAATATGCGTCTTGGTCCCTTGTCTTCTACTTTGCGTTAAGGATTCTCCTAGCTTGCTTTATGCAGTGGCTAAGGGTGTAATCTTTCAGCTTGTCCGCCTCGAGGCCTGTTCTCGCGCATATGGACCGGATGATGAGTCTCTCTATCGTCGCGGCGCCTGAGTCGAACATGTCTTTCAAAGCCTCGACGAAGCGGTCAGGCTTCTTGAGGATGTCAGGTTTTTTCAGCGAGTATTTCTTCTCGAGGTTGTAGAATATCGTTTGGGAGACGGTCTCGCCGAGGACGGAGAGGCCTTGCTCCACGGCTAGCGTTAGCTTCTCCTCGTGATCATTCGCTTTAGAGTTGAAGGTATGGGAATTGGTGATCGATGATTTTCTACGATTGATGGGGACGGTCGTGGCGTCTCGGTCGCGAACGACGATAGTTCCAAATGACATTTTCTCTCACGCCGCGATGTATGAGATACTGGGATGCTATAGGGGCTTATGCCGACCGCACGCATGGGAGTACAAGTCTCTAAACCATGTCTGCCAAGAAAGGACAAACAGGAGCCTATTACCGCCGACCTCCCTCACAACCTGATAATTCGCAGGTTGGCCAAAAACCGATCAACAAGGAGAACGGCCGTAAATGCATGATTTGCACGCAAGCCTACACAGGAGTTTCCCTATCATCAGGAATGAGGCTTCTTTGCAGAATGACTGTCGATCCAGTATGCCCGGTACGAGCCTGTTCGCGGCGTAGATTCAGAGAGGGAGATCTGACGTGACTTTTCTGAGGGAGAGGAAGGGTGTGAGTGGGGTCATCAGCGGCGTATTCCTAGTAGGTGTGGCGGTAATGGTATTTAACGTGCTGGCTTGGCAGTTCTTTCAATATGATGCTTACCGTCAGACTACGTTGGAGCGGGATCAACGGGAATGGGAACGATTCAACGAGAGGATAGTCATCTCTGAGACAGGATACGGCACGTATCTTCGCTTCAAAGTTTCGAATATTGGTGCCGTCGCTGCGCACATAGTTGAGATATGGCTCAACGACACCACAACTAGCACACCCCGTCATTACTCACTTGCCAACCACATAACCTCAAACTGTTCCGCTTGGATAGGGTCAGGAGCAGAAAGATGGATATACACAACGATCCCCCTCACAGTCTGCAATACGTATGACCTAAGAATCGCAACAGAACGAGGCAACACCTGTATCGTACTGAAGTTCACGCCCAGCGGGGGCGGAGCGCCTTCGGGGAATCAAAATGTGCCCTTCGTCTTTCCTTTTCGATATGGTGATTGGCAGTATAGCACAGCAGGCACAGATACCACACCTCCTTCCGAGAACGACGAATCGTGGACCGCTGCGTGGGAACTGAGCGATGGTTTGGGAGGAACAAAGGGTCCTTGGTTTAGGATCAAACTGAGAAATGCAGTCGGAAGTGACGTTCGAATACTGAGCAAGTCACACATCAACTTTGTCGCGTCATCAGGATCGTCTGCTATGCAATCAAAGGCGAGTTCAGATGTCTACACGGAAGTGAACATTCCATCTGGAGAAGAGGTGTGGGTAGTGTTTAAGAAAGCGTCTCTTAATAACATTCCAGACAATATGGTCTACTATGTTTTTCTGGCTGTATTCTATCGACCAATTAATCCAACTGGAGAAGAACAAGGCACCATGGTTGCCGTGCTTTCAGTCTTTGTATACTGAGGCGCTCGAGATGATTAAGAGAAAGCGAGCTGTCTCGACAATTGTGGCAACGATTCTAATGATTAATCTCGCTATTGTGATGGGAGGCATCATGATTGCCTGGGCGATGGGATTGATCAGTACGTATCAGGTGGGCACGCAGGTCCAGTACTTGTTGATAAGCGAAAAGGAGCAGGAGGCCATCGTGATCGAGAACGTATGGCTGCAAGGAGGAGCCACCATAAAGGTCTTCGTGAGAAATGTTGGTTCCCGAGAAGCTGTGATTAGGGCTGTCTATGTCAATGGGACTAGCGTCACTCCTTCGCCGTCTCTGCCACAAACGCTGTACGTATCAGGAAACTTGACATTGACGGTATCGGTCTCACATAATGCTAGATATCCTCAGCTCATCGTAGTTGCAACAGCTAGGGGCAACCAGGCCCGCGGTGAATGGACAGCATAATTGAAGGCAACCGTACCGATCCTAGACCACTATCTTGCAAAGGAGCAGTTGTATCAAGCTTCTCTACCAGACGAAGAAGTAGAACATTAGGTATCCTGCTACCATCAGGACAAGTGCGTGCTTCAATCCTGCCCCTATCGAGCCGTCTCCCATCTTACCTGCGATCAAGCCGCCTACGAAGGCTTCAATGATCGCCATGTGGAAGAAGACCCTTGTGACGGCATCTATGTCTATTGGTTGGGCAAAGAGGCCTGTTCCTGCTCCTGCCCAGACCTGGGCGATCTGCGAGAAGAAAATCTTGAAGATCAGTATTCCAACCCCCACGAAGATCGCGAACGCCATGTAAGATATCCATATGAACGGCCTTATCCTACTCTTTCTCTCCCTCTCAACCATGTCCAGCGTGTTAGTATGATCGTAGATCGCCTCAAGTATTTCCTGAATGTTTCCTCCTGATCTGCTCGCCTCGAGGAGGAGCAAGGTCGTCCGTCTGGTGGAAGGTGTGTCCGCCCGGTCCGCGAACCCTCTGAGTGCTTCATCCAAAGTTGCGCCCCAGGACAGTTGGGCTACGACTCGTTTGATCTCCTTCGTGAGAGGACCGTACTGTCTCTGGGCTGAGGATTCAATCGCTCTAGGGAACGAGAGTCCAGCCCTAGTTCCTTCTGAGATCTCCTTGATCAGGTACGGCATGTTCTTGTCTATCGCGTTTCGCCATCTCTTATCCATGAGGCCCGTTATAGCCGCGGGGAAGACCCCGACGATAATGCCCAATACTATGAGATCATCCCACCGTGGACGAGTTGGGACATGCAGGACGAAGTTGACTATTAGAGCTGACCCTGCAACCATAACTGCGATGAACACTGAAACCAGGTAAACGATCTTCCGATCTTCCTTTGGGACTCGCATCAACGCATATCTACCCTGAGGGCATCAGAGCGTCAAGCAATATTACTACTGCAAGCGACATGAGCGGAATGAGAATGTAAGCGAGGAGGTACATGAGCATGATTATGCTGAAGCCTGCCAACGTTGAGCTTACACAGGCCATAACTGTGAACATAATCATCACGACGAGCGGGAACACGATGAGCAGGGCGACATAGGATTCTCCAACTATTGACAACGTATCGCTCAGTTCCTTTGCCTTAATTTTCTTCAGCTCCATGAGCGACTTGGCCTTGTCATAGAGATACCTTCGAACGTCTCCACCTAAGACAACGGTTGCGATCAGACCTTCAGACACCTCAGAGAACACCCTTGAGGGTGAGCGGTCGCCGGCGGTCTCCAGAGCCGAGATAACATCTCTTCCAAGAAGGTCCACATCCCGTACTATGTTTGTCATCTCAGCCGCGACGGACGTGTGTTCAGTCATTGCCACAGACTTGAAAATTCTTTCCGGCGGAACCCCCGCTGTGGCGAGAACGGCCATGTGGCTGACCATGTACGGTAGCTCCTCCTCTATCTGCCTGCTTCTAGAACCAGCCTTGATGGAGGGGTACGTGTAGAAGACTGTGAGAGACAACGCCCAACCGAACAGTCCGAGCGCACATCCCAAGAGAAGAACACCGGAAAACGCAGCCCTGAAGAGTAACCCGAGAAACAAAGAGGCTGCGAAGGGCACCAGCAGAGCGATAGTCGTAACCAATATCATTAGGCTGACGTAGCCGCGTAGAGTTATTCTTATTCCTGCCTTGAGGAGCTTCGGCCTCAAGTCCTCAAAGTACTTTGTGATGACCTGCGCTCTTCCGCCGAGAAGCCTTAATGCATGGTGCGAGTACGCTATGATAGTGCTTGTCTTCTCAGCTTTCACCTTGGGCTTCTTTCGCTTTGGGGCCTCTACAAACAGGCTTTCCATCTTGCCTCTGAGCCGGATGAGAAGCGCGCGCACGTTAAGGCCTTGGAGAGAGAGCTCGGTCAATGGAGCAATCCCAGCCTAGCCCTGTCAAAGGTTCCTTCAGGGTCATTGTTGTAGTCTCTTATTATTCGGGCTACGTCTTTGTACCGCCTGATCTTGCTCTTCACCATCCATTCGAGGATCGTTTGTCTACGGGTCAGCTCCGTATCTACAACATCCTGAGTTATTCCTCTCCTCAGCTTGATCTTCTCTATCAATCCACTCTTACCGGTGGACGAGAACGAGTCCGTGGCTGGATCCCAGTTGAATACATTCTCGACCGAAAGCTCCCCCGGATTCCGCTTCGGATTTGCAATCTCACTTGCAAGCTCGATTCTTCTCACAGGCCTACCACCAAGCCTGGTCCTCGTCATGACCGCAACCATATCCAACGTTGGAATCAGCGCTTTCGGAATGTTCATCGGTTCAGTTTCCAAACGGTTGATCATGCCTTCCACAGTGTCGGCGTGGATAGAGGAAAGACCACCATGGCCGGTTGCCATAGCTTGGAACAATGTGTATGCTTCGGCGCCTCTGACCTCTCCCACGATTATGTAGTCTGGTCTCTGTCTCAACGCAGCCTTCAACAGGTCGAAGAGAGAGATCTCGGCTGGGCCTCCTCCAAATCCGAAGCTTGGCCGGGAGATGGAGGCGATCCAGTTCTCATGTGGCAGGTTAAGTTCGGCGGTCTCCTCTATCGAAACGATTTTCATGTCTGGCTTGATGAACATGGAGAGACAGTTCAAGATGGTTGTCTTGCCTGTGGCGGTGCCTCCGGAAACCATTAAGCAGACTCTATTCTCCACTACGAACCAGAAGAATGCAGCCA
>Ga0315308_1001011_pt1 | contig 16150 bp, 24 predicted proteins | sample TDP3_MG_FD_203078 | JGI IMG/M metagenome (GOLD analysis project Ga0315308, IMG submission 203078) | Freshwater sediment microbial communities from Lake Towuti, South Sulawesi, Indonesia - TDP3 | ecosystem: Environmental > Aquatic > Freshwater > Lake > Sediment | place: Indonesia: South Sulawesi... | reverse complement strand
AACCAAGCTACAAATCCCGGGTCTAAAGCGCCTCGGCGTTTCGCCCAATCCATCACTTCGTCCTTTACCTTCTCTGGTACATCAGGATGGGTTTTCAAAATTTCTTCTAAAATAACGTTTGCATCAGGCTCAGTTTTATACACACCTTCGGGAGGAGCCCCCTTAGCCGCCTCAGGAGGCTTTTCCTTCTCCTCGCGCCTCTTTCTCAGTCGAGATAACTGTCCTTTTATCCGCCCAATTGCCAGTTTATCTAAATGCAGAGTTTCAGCCAGAACATTTATGTCCGCATTAAAGTCTTCTTCGAGGACTCTCTTTACTATCTCATTAGGAGGAACTTTCTCTTCTAGCAGAATTTTAATTTGCTCTTCGAGAGTTATGCCACTCTCTTCTTCGTGTTCACCCAATACCGACCACCGAAAACCTAAATTATCTTCGAAGAGCATAAAAGTCTTTCCTAAGGTAGAGAGAATGACAACCACAAAAAAGGTTCTGATAGTCGGAGCTGGGCCTTCTGGATTGGCTTGTGCCGAGCAAATTTTGGCAAATACAAAGTTCGATGTAGCCATTATGGAGAAGAAATCTCAGGTTGGAGAGAATCCACGTTGCGCTGGTGGAGTAAGTCTATATATGGCTAAGAAAGTAGGAGTTTCTATTCCTGACCATTGTATTGTTGCGAAGTTAAGGCGTGTTCGCATCTATGCTCCGAACGGAAGCTATTGGGAACTGAAGGGTAATGAAGACTATGGATATGTACTAGACCGGACTAGATTTGAGCAACATATGGCTACAACGGTTAAGGCGCTTGGTGGTAAATTTCTTTTAGGGCATCATGTGTCCGTAGGCTTGAACGGTTACCAAAAGTATTTCAATTATGTTGTAGGGGCAGATGGACCAACATCAACTGTAAGACAATGGCTTGGTCTTCCAAAGTTAAAAGCCGTAGATATTCACTTAGGCATCCAGAAAATAATAACAATGGATTCGTATCCGCAGGACACTATTGAACTTTATTTTGGAGAGAAAGTTGCGTCACATGGCTATGCATGGATTTTCCCCGGAGGAAATGGTCTTGTTCGCATTGGGTTGGGGATTCCTCTTTCTGAAAACTCCTTGGGCTTCGTTTTGGAGCGTTTCATAATGAGGCACGTTTACGAGTACAAAGAAATCAGTTGTGTAGGCAAAATGATTCCTACGGGAAAAATGCCGGAGAAAGGCGTTTACGGTAATGTTGTTTTGGTGGGTGATGCTTTACCTAGCACAGATCCACTTACCGGCGGAGGTATTATTCAAGGAATAGCTTCTGGGAAGGCTGCGGGACAAGCGATCGCTGAAGGAAACCTTGCAAACTATAACCACCATCTTGGTTGGTTAAGAAAGCAAAATAACAAACGCTACAGATTGAAAAAGGTTCTCTATTCTTTTAGTGACCAAGACTTCAATGAATTGATTCAAGTTATGGGGGGGTTTACTCCTAAAACGATGTCTGTTGGAAAGGAGCTTCGAAGAGCGGTTCTCCGTTTACTATGGCGGAAACCACGTTTGTTTAAAAAGTTTTTCAGGTATCTTCGATAAAGACTGCTAACAAATCAAAGAAAAAAGTGGGAGAAGTCGAACTACTCCTTCTCCTTTAGGTCTGACAGGCTTTTGCGGATCAAGTCAACTATGAATGTTATGGCACCAGCAATATAGACGGCGTATGGCGCTAGCTTTGTTCCGTCAGTGAAAGCGATTATGAATACAGAGATTGCTTTCATGTACCCTTCGTATTTAAGCCATGTACTCCAAAGCTGCGAAGCCTCGTACTTGACTTGCGCCCTCTTTTCAGGGTCTGTTCCAACTTTGTTTTCCCAGTAACCATAGATGTTTCGGATGAAAACGAATAGAGGCGCTGCAGCTGACGTTAAGAAGACGTAGCTTAACCCTTGCCACACCGTCTGTAGTTCTTGTGGGAGCTGCGCGACATCTACCATGCGAATGGCTGCACTGATGCCTGAGAGTACCGCAAAAGCGACGAGGAGGATTACAGTTGCTCTGGGTGAATTTATGTTCACTTTGTTTACACCCATTAAAATGTAGTGGGATAGTCTTAAAAGGGTTTTCGAGAGAGTATATATACAGACATAAGGAGCAATGGCGTGATGCTTAGCGAGTCACGAAAAAAGAAGAAACATAGCGACAATCCCGGTAAATATGTAACCCAGACATTCTGTGATGAGCGGTTTCAGCGAGTGGTTGACAAGCTTACGTCAATAGAGAAGAAGATTGATGCGTTCATAAGCGAGAAAAAAGAGGAAAGTCATGCACTACGAAACGCTATTCTCAGCCTTATCGTGGGAGCGCTTCTTGCTTTGATAGGTTATGGATTAGGAAGATTTCGCTAATAGGAATAATTTTTAAAGCGAGATACTCAATCTATTTATGGTGAGATTGTGGCCGAAGTTTTCAGACGTAAGCCCATCATAACCTACCTGACCGAAAGAGAACCTCTATTACCTCGCCCAAAAATTATCGACTTTCTCAGCCTAGATGAGTTGAGAAGCTTTGCTCAAATACCTGCTGTAGATACCGTTCGACCCGAAGCTGCCATAGAAGTTGTCGCATCCTCTTCATGGGCACGAGGTCTAGCAGAAGGCGTATGCGGCCTCGGCTACGCAGGTTTTGCTCCAGGCACACCCGAGTTTGACCGCTGCGTATATCATGTTAGCCACAAGGTTGCCGCTCGAACGCTAGGCATGGCTTGGACACCCCCACCAACCCCACCAACAGCAGCTCCTCCTCGAAGACCAAGGAGACGATAGAAATGGAGATTCTAAAGGATGGCCCAATACGAAAGGTACTACGAGAGAGATGTATCCTACATTCACCTGAATCTAAAGACTCAGCCTTAGTTGACAAACTTGTCACACAAGTTGATGCTGCAATAAGGGACCAAGAGGAAGCTTGGAAAATGTATGATAAGATGAGGACTGATATGGTCACCGTTTTTCCGCCAGGCACTCGAATGTACGAGATATTTCTTAAAATAGTTGCGGATGAGATGCGTCATCGGGAAGACTTATACCAGATTAGAATGGCCTTGATGGAAAAGGGATGATAAAGATGGTTTTTGAAGATGGGCCAATAAGAAAAAGGCTGAGAGAAGGGAGATTACTAAAAGGGTCACCTGAAAACGTCATAACTCCTCGCGAACTTAGAGGAAAAATAGCAGCTATGGTTCAAGCTATAGAAACATCAACATTCAGAATTAAAGAGCATCTCAGAACAGGAGCACCCCTAAATCTTGACCTTATAGGCAGTGAATTCAATACTATTGAACGAATAGCTTCGACTACAGTAAAGGACGTAGAGAAGGCGAAAGAGTTTAAAGGATAGGGTAAGATGGCGGGAGTTCTAAAAGAAGGGCCGATTCGAAAGCGACTTAGAGAGGCGGGACTTTTTAAACGTTCACCTGAAGAAACGGAAAAATCTGAGGAACCCCTAGTGAAACCGGTAACAATAGATGGGATAACAATTAGAACTATGGCTCAAGCTGATGGTTTTAGAGCACTTTACGCATCCATAATGTCAGTCTATGATGAATTTAATGACAAATGTGTAAGAACAAGGTCACCTTATTGGTGTACTTCATCCCAAATATTGGGTCCCTTCGCCCGAAAGTTAATGCGAGCAGCTGACGAACTTAGAGCACAAGGCGTGGTGATCGGAAGTGCTTGAGGACGGGCCATTACGGAAAAGGTTGAGGGAGAGAAGGTTACTAAAGCCATCTAATCCTGGGAATACAGAGGTTCCTAAGATCGCAAGAAGGGTTCTCACGGACTTAATCTATGATGAAGAGAAGGCAAGTGCAGACTATAAGCAGTTAGCCACTAACCCTGTATTCACTGAAGGCCAAAAGCAGTTAATTCTTGGCATAGCAGATGAAGAAGAGCGCCACCGTGCAGCTTTCACAGCTATCCTCCGAACGCTAGAAGGGGAAGGAAAAATTGTTTGATGCAGGCCCATTAAGAAGTATTCTACGACACCATCAAATCGCACCACCTCCAGTATACGCTCCTGAAACATTGACGGTGACAATTGAGCCAGCCAACGATGCTATTGAAAAAGTAATACGTTTACGTCTTTCACGGGTATATCCATATCGAGGTCCAGGCGCATGGCCTCGACCGAAACGTGAACTGAGATACGTCCTAGTTGACAAAGAAACATTTGCGACGAAAACTGTGTTACACTTCAAGAAGGCGACTTGATGTCTGACGCGGAGTCTGAGGTAGAGCGGGCGCTTGAACATATGCAGAGGGCTTATGAAAAATCAGGCACTCTTCCGCTTGGTCTTCGTACGTTGATTTGGCGTGAAAGGTGCAGAGTAGAAAACGTAGTATGGTACGTTAAAAGGAGAGCTAAAAGTGTTTGAAGAAGGACCGTTACGTAAAATATTGAAAGAAAGAGGATTTTTGAAACATGGTCTCTTTTCTCAAACAGCTATTTATCCGCCTGTAGACCGAGAATTAGAGGCTAAACGTGAAGCTAAAAAGCGAGAGTGGAAGGCCAAGGGCTATCCGGATGGTTTAATTGAACATGCGCTGAATTTGGCTGATGGTTGGATCTCTTCACTCGCTGATACTTTTGGCGCTGGAGACCCTAAAGTAAGGGAAGTTATAATACGCGGTTCATATGATAGGGCTTTAATGGTCGGTGAGAATTGGATAGTCGCAATGATGAAGTAGTGTATAACTTATAAATCTAAAAGCCGTTATAGAATTGAGAAGCCATGTCTGAAAAAGATAGAATTGAATTGTTGGCGTTTTTGCGTAAACGTGTCAGCAGCCTTCCAGAGGGATCTTTTAAACATAGGATGCAGATGCGGGTTAAGTTACTTGAGGAAGTGCCACGTGAAGCTTTGATTGGCTTAGCACTTGTTTTGTTGGCGATGTTGGGAGTATGGGTTTACTCTAAATGGGCTTGGCGCCTTCCAAAAGCATTGGCCTTGATATAGAAACATAATCTTTTACTTCAATCCTTTAGTTTAAATCTTAAGTTTAAACTTGAACTTGAAATCAAAATCACGATTACGATTGAGGTCAAGATTGTGATTGAGAACAAGACTAAACTCATGGTTATGTTTGTCTTCACGGACTTACATTATTTCTGGCGCCTTAGAATTTCTATTATTTTGTCAACCTCTTCCTTTGTTCGCTCTTTAAGTAGCCTAGCAACTTTGATTGTATCTCTTACGTCTCGGCTGTTAAGCACTTTCAGGGTTCTCTCAGCTATATATAAGCCTAAATTCTCGCTTATGCTCTCTTGTTCTTTTAACACATTTACTACAACTTCGTAGAACTCGTCATCATTGTAGTCTCGGAACTTTAGAGGTAGGAATCTGCTCATAAGTTCCCTTGGAAGGTGTGAGATATCGTTTGCCGAGGCAAATACCCATGTCTTCAATCGAAGTGTTCGATGCCTACGATATTTGGTTTCTCTAATGAGGCCTTTATGCATTAAGCTGAGAAGGATGGCCAGATTTTCGCTGTCCTTAATTTTGTCAATTTCGTCTAGAACTAGGTATCGAGGTCTTTCGTTGAAAAGTACTTCAAAAAGTCCAGCTTGAGTTAAATTGCTTCCTAGCACAAACGTGTTATGTGGCAGCCTCACTAGTTCTTCAAGTATTAGAGTTTTCGCTGACGCAACAGTTCCCCACAATAACAAGTGAACGGGGCGTTCAGCCTTCAAGCTTCTTAGAAGGATATCCTTCTTCTCTTCATGGCCTGTAACTATGTTAAATAAGTCTGCTGGGAACTCCTCCTCAGCCGTAACCTCTTGTGTGAATGAGCCTTCATAATCTGCCAGTGCCTTTTCTAAGGCAGTCGGATCAAGAGCCCTATACGAGCAGTACTTATTACTTTTAAAGACAACTTTCAATATCCGCCGTGTCACTAGACTGTTAAGAGTTCTAGCGTCTCCAAAGACCGCATGCCACTCAAACCCGTCATATTCAGTTTTCGGAGGATGCTGTTTCTCCCATTCAACTATAGTTTCAAAAAGCTTCTTGAGACTACCATCTGTATCGTGAGAAAGAAGAGTTAAGGCTGTGCTGTAAACCTCTTGGTTGATTGTGGAGCTCATCTTGTTTCTATTTAATGTCCATCTCGCTTAATATTTTTGACCCCTCTCCCTCCGAAATCACTGTGTAACATAAGGGTTTGATTTATAAGTGTGAATTTACCGAAGGTTGTTCAAAGGTGTTTAAAATGCGAAGTCTTGATGAAATGGTTTCGGCTGGAACAGCCAAACTGACAAGAAAAGCCGCTGCGATGTCCTCGAGCTGGAGTGCCGCGAAGACTAGAATGAAGACTGGCTATGGCGCCACGCCTTTCGGTCCCACAAGGAAGGCGAACTACAACTCAGGCGTTGACGCTGCAACTCACCGGGTTGACGTCGAGAAGTGGGCCAGAAACTTCCGCGCTAAGATGTCTGAGTAGCCTAGTTAAACTAGAGTTCCGCCCTATCCCCTTTTTTTGTCTTATGATTTCAGTCTGATGACTGTTTCTTCTGCAACTCTCTTCCATTTGTGTGTGGCTAGATCATAAAGCCATATAAGTCCCTGGGACTCAAGAAACATTTTTTCTAGATAGGCTGATACTTCTGCGTTTGCTTTTATTATGTCTTCTTCAAAGTAGTTTCCGAGTTTTACACGCTTGTTTGATGGTATCATTGTAGTGCCTTTGCAGCTTCGATTAACTGATGCCTCCAGTAGCCTTCCTTGGCTGATCGTGAGGCTTAATGGATGTGCATGACAAATAAGCGGTCTCTTAGGATAGATTCTACAAACGCTTTGAACCTTTTCTCTCAATGTAACAATGGTTATGTGAGGGCAGTGCTTTGAATCAAGTTGGAAAACTCCAACGGTTTCAGGTCTTGGTCGACTTCTACCTTTAAGCCCTATTCCCCACATTGGAGCTATTTTATCTTGAGGAAAGAATTTAATTTCATCTGGGAGTAGGAAAAGCCCTAACGTCCATCCTTCCATGTTAACACGAAGCTGACGACAACAGGTTCCACACTGTAGACATTTGAATTTCTTAGCAGTCAACACTTTGGCATCCTTGAAAACCTTTAGTTTTTCTTTGATTTTTTCGTTCTTTAAATTCTTTTACAAATTTCTCCTCAGTCTTCTTTTCCTTGATTCGTTGCTTTTCCAAGCGCATGAATTTACCTACTGTTTCAACGAAACGTCCTAGTCCTCCGTCAGCATTTTTTGTGTGAATCTGCATAAACAGGAATTCTGAGATTGTTTCTTCCAGTTCCTTCTTAATTGTGTAGAGTTCTTCTTTTATTGGGTCGTCGTAGTGGCGTTGACAGATCTTGCAGGTTGGTTGATGTTTATCGTCGGGCAACACGTCTATTGGGCGCCATTTATCCCACAGCTTCACCATGTCATGACCGCAGTAAGTTTTCTTTGTTTTGGGATTGATGGCGTGTGTGGCACCACCAACGGATGAGCGGACCATGAAGTATGCGTTACCTATTTTGGCGAGTCCATCATCTTCAGTGTCGTGACTCATCAGCTTTCACCTTCACCTTCTTGTTTGAATTTGATGCTTTGGTTCTCAAGAGTTATGACAAAGGTTTTGTTGACTTCGAAGTTTATGCCGATCTGGTCACATTCCTCTTCTGTAAGAAACAGGCATATTTTAGGAGATGAAACTGATTTCGGGAACGCATGCATTGGAATCACTTGTTGAATACCTTGATAGACTTGCTCCACTACGACTTCTGCCTCTGTTTGCGGCTTTGGGCGAATGATTTCCATGTCTATGACAAGTGTGACTCTTTTGCCTAGCTTGCCTTCGAGGTCCGTGTAGGACTGGACTTGATCCACTCTTGCTTTGAGCATCGTTTAACCTCACTCTTTCTTTAAAACGCTGAGTTCCCATGTGCGTGGGTGGCCTCTGCCGTGAGAAGTAGGAAGTATTACGCCCAACTTCTCCCATTGTTTCCAAGCTGCATAGAATGCGTGGTGAACCATTGGATTTTGTGTGAAGTCTGGTAAAGTCTTGGCGACTTCTTGTTGTGTTTTTGGGCCATTGCGCAAAGCTTGCGCGATGTGAACCTGCATCTTTTCAAGGAAGAATGTTCTGATAAGTTCGTCTTGCATTTTGTTTAGACGTTCAAACACAATCTCGAAGCGCCTGTCATGGTACTTATCTGCTGCAACTAAACCATCAATGATTTTCTTTCCTTGCTCCGATAGATAATAGGCTGTTACTGTTTCACCTGAATCCAGTATGACTTTTGTGGAAATAAACATGATTCAACCTCATAGTAGCAGACTGGCTAGGTATTTTGGGACTTTCTCGAGGTCGCTGTCTGTGAGCACTTCTTTAAGTTCAGCTTGAAGCTTCTCTTGTAGACTCCAGCGTATGTTGCCACCTTCGTTGACAATTAGCCATGCATCTTGAAGCGGATTTACTACGTTCATGTAGAATGTACCTGGAATGCGGCCTGTTTCTTCAGGTGGCTTATCAAACATGTAGTTGTAGAGGGCTCTAATGTTCGCTTGTCTTTTTTCATGGAGCCACCAAGCCGCCTTCTTCGCAGGTTCAGGCAATGCTTGGATCTTTGTCACTATTCTGTTAACAGCTTCGTTTTTGACTAGGTCCTTAATACGTTGGTCCACGTCGACTGAAACTACTGGAATAGGGCTGGGACCTGAACCTAATCGCTGGTTAATGCGCTCATCAATTTCGGCGACAGATATGCTAGGTGTAGTTGGCATGGTCGTAGTAGGTGTTGAGACTGGTCCAAAGACTTTAATGAACGCTTCTTTGAATGCTTGTAAAGGTTTAAGCTGCTCCTCTATGGACTTGAGATTGTTTTCTAGTGTTTCCTTAGCATCTTTCAACTCGGCGATAGTTTTCTGATACTCGTCAACTTTCCATTCTTTTTTTATCTCGTCAACTTTCTTCAAGGCTTCTGCGAAGGCTGCTTGTCTCACACCTTCTACTCGTTTTTCAACATTCTTCTTAAGTTCCTCAAGTTCTTGAACCATGTCATCTCTTTCTTTTTTCACTTTCTCATACAATTCCTTATACACGATATCTTCATCCTCCACAATTTTTCGTTTAAGAAACTCGTCACGTACGCTCTCGGGGGTTCGAATCCCCCTGGCCACTTCAATGCTGACATTTTCAGGCACATCATGTGGCCACACGTAAACTTTTGTTACGGTGTTAGCTATACCGTTCACAACGATAAAATGTCCAAGTTTAAGTGTTTGAATGTCTTCAGCTGTAATCTTCAGCGCTCGGGCTCCTGGAATCTGCTCGAGCAACCGTTTAACCTCGTCCATCTGCATCATTTTTCCAATTAGCCAAAGGCTGACTTGCCGTAGTGGCTCCTTGTCGACTCCGCCGAGGTCTTGAGCGTCGATCAGCAGGAAGTTATTGTTTGTGGCGCCCTCTCGAATGAACTTTTCAAAGAAGATTTTAACTGGAGTGTTTCTTCCTTGCGGTAGCATTTTCCAAGCTTCAGGAAGAACGATGATGATGTCGTTATAGTGTGCCAAGATTTCTTCCATACAAGCACGTATAATTAGCATTTGAAATGCTTCGTGCTGATACCAGTGGGTTAGATCCATCACGTTTATGCCTGGCTTAAGCGTCAACGTATCAGTTAATGATTCTCGGGCATCTTCAAGAACTGGTAAAACTTCGTCGATATAGGCTATGAGCAGCGTGTAAATATTTCTGTCAAAATCTTTCATTTTTTCTACTGCTACGGCTCTTCCCAAGCGCTGCCGAACTTCTTTCAAGTCCTTTGTCGGTGGAGGTCCCTTGCAGATTCTGTATATCCAGGGGGTTTCAAACTTTAGCTTTTCACGCCAAGCCGCCTCAAGCAAAGTTCGGACATACTTCCAGTCAGCTCGTTCACGGTAATAGGGCATGATCTGTGTAGCACCCACAAAAGTTTTTTCGCCACGTTTAGTTAGGAAGACAAGACACCTGACATCTCTTCCAGGTAGCCGTCGTAGAATGGCTTCACCTGTGGTCGATTTTCCGCTGAGATTTGACATTCCCAAGATGCCTGTGTGATGGATCGGCAGATAGTAGGGTTCGCCTGTACTCATGTGGCCCAGAATAACTTGCTGGCTCAGTTTAGGAGCCCTCCTTTGGGAAAGCATCATAGACCTTGATCATGCGACGGTTGTTTGTGCTTCTCTTTGATGGCACATGCTCGCCTGTACTCTCTATTTCTCCGGCCTGTTGCATTTTGGCGAACCATGCCCCAACTGTATGATTGTGTGGTTCTGGCAAATGCTGAACCAATTTTAAGCGGTATAGGTCATCCGCCGTGAAGACCCGCTTTTTTTCAATGTTAAGCCACGCCCGTAGCCTTTTGAGAACTTCGAAGTCCATTTCGGTTATTTTGAAAAGCTCGGTCTGAGCCATCACTCCACTCTCTATTGCGTCTTGGTAACTACATACTCGTTTCTGCTGCCCACTTTTCCATGAACCTTGAGGTAGCCTTTAACAACAAGTTTGCTGAGCTCCATCGGACTTGCCGGGATCTCCGACCACACAAAAGGGTGGTCTATTTTGCTAGCTTTGGACAAGATCTCTTTTTCTCTTTCAGTTAAATCAGATTCACTCATGCTCTTCTCTCTCCTTGAATAAATGTTCCATCTTATTCTCTGCGCATGAGCCACACTTGTCTGGCCAGTCCAGACATTCTGATGTTTTGCCACAGTTCACTCTGAGTGGTTTACATGGAAGAGCAGGCGTTGGTGGGCTGTATCGAAGTCCAAAAAACTTCAATGTTTGGTCAACTATTTCTTCGTCAACTTGTCCTATGACATGAAGGTCCGGTACATCTTCATTGCCTAGTTTAATTTCAATCCTTGTTCTCTTCTTTTCCAAGCTTACATCTCCTATCCGTATCTGAAGAAGCCTAATAGAATGCAGCAGTAACAACACCAGTTCGGATGTATGCATGGTTGGCACCAGAATCCGCTTACTGATTCTTCTTTGCAAAGTTCACATTTGACAGGCTTACCCAAATGAGCATATTGGTCGATGGTGTCCCATTCAATTTTTCTGTTTAGAAACAGTTGGACGGCGTGTACGTTTAGTTCTGGATTTTCTAAGCAAGCTTGGACGAGCTTTTTAAATCTTGGCTTAAGTATCTCTTCCCTTTTCGGAACCATAATGGCGGCTATTTTGGTCCACTCCGTAAATAGATACACATACATAGATAGACATATTAACTTTTTCGGTTAATAAAGGGTAGGAGGATACTCGTAGTATGAGTGGAACTCTTGATCGCTTCTTTCCGCCTTCCGTTGTGAAAACAAAGCAAGACCCAGCAGTCGTAGTAGAAGACAAATGTTCCAACCCTAAATGTAGAAGAAAAATCCCATTCAACGAACCAAAATACACCCTTAGAGTCAAAGGAAAGGAAGGTGTCTACTGCCAGACCTGCGCAAAAAGGATTCTACGGCCACAAGAAAACACGGATGAATAGGTAATGCCTTTGGGTTATGACTTCAAAAAGAACCGAGCTATCAAGAAACGAAGAAAAAGAAAGAATAAAACTATTGAAGGCAAACAACAGGAGTTACATGAAAATGGGTAAAGGAAAAGGAATATGGGTTGATGGAAATGCGTCCGAAGAGGAATTAGTTAAACTACAGGGTCTAGTGCGAGAGGCCATTAGGCGCGGTCAAAATGGAACGTTACCAATGAAATTTACTGATGAGAAGATAACCTTTGAGGCTCACATAGTGAAAGGAAACGTTGTCACATTCTTTGGTTGGAACTTTCCACCTAAGGAATTATGGGTGAAAGAGGATAAAGATTTTGAAGAGTGCTTAAACTGCCTTCCAAATGGACCTAGGAAGGAACCGAAGCGCGAAGTATGGTGTTTTAAGGTAGGCTATAACTTTCCTAAATGTCCCTACGGAGTGATCACGAAAGTAACGCTGATTGGCGGATAAGAGGGAGAGATGGGTTAAAGTGAAAGTGATGGAGTTTCTCAACGCCCTTCTAAGTAGTATCCTCGTGGAGGGAAAAGGGCTACTATCATTGACAGAAATGACGCAAATCGGTTTACTCAAAAACTTTTTTGTAGACAAGAGCCTTGGGAACACATAGTAACAAAAAAATGTTAATTTCATGACGTTGTGAGCTGTGATGTAGTGAAGTATAATGCAACACAACAGAGTGTGACAGATTGAAAGTACTTCTGGTTCAAGTAGATGGTTTCTATCCAAATCTTGCACTTATGAAAATTGGGGCTTGGCATAAACTTCTAGGTGATGAAGTTCAGCTAATGAGGCTGACAAGAACTTGGAGAAAGTTTTATGGAAAACCTCTTGACATGCTGATAAACCCGAAGACTGTTAGTGTTGACAAAGCCTACGTCTCATGTATTTTTACATGGAACCGCTCACATGCAACCAGTGTGGCTGCTATGTTCAGGTCTCTCGTTAGAGGGAAGGTAGAACTAGGTGGTTCCGGCATTGGTTTACTAAACGCACTTCCACATGAAATTGAACATACTATGCCAGACTACAGCTTATATGATATCCATTATTCCATAGGATATAGCAGCCGAGGCTGCATACGAAACTGCCCATGGTGCATAATACCGCAAAAGGAAGGCACCATAAGAGAAAATGCGGACCTCAACGAGTTTCTACATCCAAAACACCAAAAACTCATGCTATTAGATAATAATCTTTTAGCGGCGCCAAACTGGGAGAAGGTTTTAACGCAGATTATTGCTAAACGCCTGAAAGTTTGTTTCACTCAGGGCCTAGATATCCGTTTGATTGATAATGGAAATGCGAACTATCTACGTTTATGTAAGTATTACGATGATGACTGGAGGCATCGAAGACTTTATTTTGCATTTGACCTTCCAAGCTTAGAAGATGATGTTGTAGAAGGTATAGAAACTCTCAGAAGTAAAGGGATATCTCCCAACAGACTTATGTTCTACATGCTCACAGGTTTCGATATTAGAGCTGAAGATTATACTTGGGAATATTTCTTGGAGAATGACTACCACAGATTCGAGGTTCTGAGAAAACTAGGAACTTTGCCTTATGTTATGGTCTGGAATAATAGAAGAGATATCGCCTTACTACGAGCATTCAGAAGATGGGTTAACCGGCATCTCTACAACTCGTGGACCTTCGAGCAATATCTTAAGCATGAATCTAAAGGCTTAATGCTTGAGCTGAAGGCTAAGGTTAAAGGTTTAAGTTAAAGGAATCACTGAAAATATGAAGGAGGTCTCTAAACATGAAGATCACCGCTTTGGCCGAGCATAAATGTACATGTTGTAATGGAACCATTAAGAAGGGAGAAGAATGCTTTGTATGGTTCACATTTGCTGATGATCCTAGTAAGGCAGAGTTTCAGCCTGTCTATACTTGTGGGTCATGTGTGGATAAGGAAGTCTGCAGAGATAAATTACGAAGGAAAGGCGTACAGAGGTAGCGCAGCCAGGCTGGCGTACAGGGTCCATAGCCCTGGGGTCGGTGGTTCAAATCCACCCCTCTGTACCATAAAACTTAATGGGTACGAGCTGGTTTTAATATGATGAGGTTGGTGTCTTCAAGCAGACTAGGCCCAAGTAGCCTTGTCGGGGCTATGTTCCTTCGCGCAGGAACAAGACCCTTCTCGGGGGGTTAGGTGCCTAAGTTCAGGCACTAGAGACCTTTAACGCGGGTCTCGAGGCGCTCGGCACCCGAAGACGCAATTGACCGAGGTCAAAGGGCGTCAGGGAGTCCCACGGAGCCAGCTAGGGACTGGTGCATGGAAGGGAGTGTGGTCGTTCCTAGTGTGCGTGGAGAAGGTATGAAGCTGAAGGCTACAACCTCCCTTTATATTAGAAGATAATAAAATCTAGAAATTATGCGATTAGATGATTTTTTCGCGGTTCCGTGCGTTAAATGTTTGGTTAACAAGATGGTCTCGCCAGCGCGTTGTAATCCGGCAAGCTGTCTGAACCTTGAAATGTGGCTGCTCTCTCTTATCCGGGCTCATGCTTAAATAAGGAGAAAGGGGGAAGGGAGAGAAATGTTAGTTGTCATCGCCCACGAAGATTAATTAAAACACGCTTATATGTGTTATGTAAGATTTAAATTTGTCTAACCGAAGACATAGGATAGATAAAAGGAGTTTAAAAATTGGCTCTTGATGATAGTGCTCAAGAATTTCTAGATGCCGTAACTCCTGGCACTAGAAAAGTTTACACATCTGGTTTAACGGCTTTCCTTGTCTTCTATCAGAAGGCTGGCTACGGAAAATCTCTTTCGAACTTCTTAGACTCTGTCGAAGCTGACATGAGACTTCCTCGAAAGCAACGGAAGAGAATTTCAAGAAATATTCTAAAGGAATTCGTCAGATATGGTAAAGAGAAATGGACGCCGAAGACCGTTAGGGCCTATGCAGGAGCGGTTCAATCTTTTGCGGCATATTTTGATGTGAAGATCACCACACGTTATGTGGACCTTCCAAGTTCACACGCTGTAAGTAAAAAGTTTCCCTGGAGCCTAGAGAAGGTTGCCGAGTTTCTTGGAATGATAGAGCATCCAATTATCAAGGCTGTAGGCGTAGCGATCTTTCAGTCAGGCATGAGTGAAGTTGATATTTTAGCGTTGAACTATAATGATATTAGATATGAGTTTGAGCATCGAATAGCTCCGTTATGCCTTGATATTGCTAGGATTAAAACAGATGTTCCATACATGTCATTTATTGGTAAGTGGGGAATCACCGAGCTTAGACATGTTCTTAAGGGCAGAAAACTTCAATTAGACTCTCCACTTTTCCCCATATCAGAACGTTCAATTCAAACTTGTTTTCAAGACCTAGCAAAGGATTGGTACGGTGAGTATGAGGGGCAGAACCCTTGTCGTCCATATTCTTTAAGGGCTGCCTTCAGAACACTTCTAGGAGATGCCAAGGCGGATCGTGATGTTGTTGAGTTCTGGATGGGCCATCAACTGCCTGAGCAGCAGCGGGTTTATCACAGCCGGTCCCGTGATGGATGGCGAGCTCTGTACGAGCAGTATGAAAAGTTTTTAACGCCAATCAGCTAAAATAGAAGATTGTTGGAATTAGTATAACTTTAAGGGAGGTGAGTCCATGATAGAAGAAGAGCCAGGTAAGGAAGAGGAGGAAGAGGAAGGCGAAAAAGAAAAAGAAGGCGAAGAAGAGTGAGTCTCTAGCAAATAGAGTAAACGTCTATCTCCAAAAAGGGGGTTTTTTCCTTTTAATGTACTGGTTTAAGTCAATTCATGTTCATTTGCATGTGGGTTCCTTCGACAGAATGTTTACGGAGTGTGGTTTGATTGATTTTTGAGAAGGTCAGGCGAAACCTCAGCTTACTTACGGGGCAACGTCTTATCTTAAGACAAGAGACAGAAATAGGCGGTGTATCGGCGCCGCTTAAAGCTGGAGGTTTTGCAGACGTCAGCATTGTTGGGTACATCAATGAAATCAACGAAATGGGCTATAAGACTGTGGCTTCATGCTCAGGTATGCGAAGAGACCACTATGGACATGAAGAAAGCCCATACTTATCTATAGAATTACCCGAAGACGTCGTTACGCCGGGTTTCGGAAGAACCCCACATGAAGTTTTTCCTTCGCAGATAAAGAACAGGGCATACATTGATAGCTTGATCAGAGCTGGTGAATCGGTGAACTGGATCTCCGAGTTAAGCCTCTATATGATGTTCATTCCCACAGCTCATTATGATCTTCCAAAGACTGGCTCTATTGAGAATGACAGAAGGGCAGAGAGTGAACCAAGTGTCGTCCAAGCACAGAGAGATCTAGAGGCTGTTATGGGAAGAGGTCACACAACTGAGGAGTTTATGGAGAAACTGGATAGACGTGATAGAATACGTGAGGAAGCCTACCAAAGATATGGCGGAAGAAAAAGCTGGTCCGACGAAGAAATAGACCAAATGTGGAGAAACTTGGTCACTTCAATTCGACTACATGGACCTTTAAGTCAAGCATCCGCAATCCTCCCTAAAAAGCCTCTCTATTGGGCTGTTTTAATTGACGGTAGCAGTCATCGCTACTATTCCAGAGAACAAGCGATTAATGAATACCACATAGCAAAAAGAGACTAT